>Ga0233421_10001136_pt1 | contig 9931 bp, 10 predicted proteins | sample Watercolumn_Mata_3_FD_182725 | JGI IMG/M metagenome (GOLD analysis project Ga0233421, IMG submission 182725) | Freshwater microbial communities from Lake Matano, South Sulawesi, Indonesia - Watercolumn_Matano_2014_107_MG | ecosystem: Environmental > Aquatic > Freshwater > Lake | place... | reverse complement strand
CTTTCAAGCCATTCCCGGTTTTCAGGATGAGCAATGGAAATGAGCGCCGATGCCCTCTCGTATCCGCTCAAGCCTCTAAGATTCACGATTCCATACTCGGTACAGACATAGTTCGCAAGCTGTGCAGGCACATCAACGCTTGAGCCCTCAGGCAAGAAGGGAACTATTCTCGATGTCCCGTGTTTGCTCCTCGCCGTCATCGCGGCGACCCCTCTCCCGCCCTTAGACTGGGCACAGAAGGCAACAAACTGGAAGTAGCTGCCCGTGCTTGAAATAGGCCGCTTCTCATAGAAACCGGAGTACTGCTGACCTAAAAGATCGACGGCCACGCAATTATCGATGGCAATCATATTGTCTATCCGTGTCAGATTATAGAGATTGTTCGTGTATCCGATATCATATACGGCCATGTTCTGGTTCCGGTGGATCGTATCATAATACCCATGATATGGTTCGCGATCGCTTCCTCCTCCGGTCTCGGTTTCAGAGCTTTCTCATTGATCTGGGGCCACCGATATTTCTCACAGTCAACCTCTACCCAGTAATCAATCTCATCAATGTGGATGGTGTTAAAACGTCCTCCCTCCGCCCAGGGATAGTCGGACCGGACTTCAAAGACAATCCTTTTCGCCGTTTGTCGGAAGATATTACAGTTATTCGTTCCATACGACATATTAAAGAACCCGCGACTGTCGGGCACCGTTGCGGCATTAAACCACCAGTCCAATCCCCTCTTTTCCCTCAGGGCGTTCACGAACCGGTAGTGGTGAGCCCACATGCCATACGACCAGCCCCACTGTGCCCAGTCCGTCACATTGTTGTTATCCCTCGCCTTGCAGTTCCAGGGAAAGAAAAAGAACTCATGGACACAGTGATACTGCTGGTGGGGATCAATCTCCTGCAATTCATGATGGGGATAAAACATCGCATACAGCCAGAACTCGATCTCTCTTAACTGACCGGACCCCGGGCCCAATCTTCTCGCCACCGCTTCGGTACATACGGTCGAGTCTCCACCAACGCTGCCAATGTTGATCCAGTCACCGGATTTCACCATATCCGCAATCTGTTCGGGTGTCCGCTTCTTATCACGAATTTTCTGCTGTACGGGCGTCGTCATCACAATTCCTCCTTGAGAAAAATAGTATTGACTGCATCCAGAACTGTTTAATAACGCCAACTTTTAAAATGTTCGCGGACATTCTTGTCAAGAAGATTCCCGTCGGAATCCTTCTATATAATCATCCTCCGCCGGAGGAAATTCGGATTATTCTTATCACCATACTCACCGTGAAAAGGCACAATCCTTCGTCACAAGACATAAATGGATGCCTTGTCTTTAAGCTCAGCAAAATGTGGCTGTACAGTGTGAAAGGTCTTCCGGATGATAAAAAAGCGGTCAAATGATATCAGTGCATTTCCTGATATACACGGCGGCGTTTCGTCAAAAGGAAATTACTCTCCTTCCTCTTGTTCACTTATTTCTTTTTATGCCTATTGGCTTTCAAACGCTTTTTATATTTATGCTTGCTTATTTTTTTCTTTCGCTTTTTAACAACACTCCCCATTACGTACCTCGGAAACTACATCAAGAACATTCAACCCATTAAAATCGATACATTTTTCGCTCTCCACCTCCGCACGGCGGAGGCCGCATAATATACAATTGCAACAGTCATGTCAAGAATTCTTGGTCCAATGGCTGAACCGGATCAATGAAATACCGATGGAATGGTTCCGGGAGCCGCCTGTAATCTCCGGACAATACCTCCCCGGGAAACGGCCGGGAATTTTTCGTGTTCCAGAAAAGAAGAATTTCTCCCTTGTCTACGCAACTTGCCGCATGGTCAAGGAAACCAGCGCCGGCTTTGCCGGTATATGTACCGTCCAAGATGATTCCGTCACTTTCTCTGAGCAGTACTGCCGCATCCACGGACTTCTGTGTAAAGAGGCCGTATCTTTCACCAAAATATTCATGGTGAATCGTAATATCCTCAGGCTCGATTGCACACAGGGGAAAGGATGCATCCAGTGAACGGAGCAATTCATTCGTTTGACGAAACAGGAAATTGCTCTTTTCTTCATCGGCCATGAAGGAGTGTACCACTCGCACGGCATGAACCCTGGCCTTGAGTCCCGCCGCTTTAAGCCCCAGCATCAGACCTGCTGCTGTCCCCATTGTGCCCAACGCAAGATAGATGTGGTCGGGAGAGGGAATATCCCCTTGTGCAACCTGCATGGCAAGCTCAAAGCCCGCATTCACGTAACCTGTCACTCCCACCGGTGATGAGCCGCCGAGAGGTATAAAGTAAGGATGAACACCGTCGAGCATTTCGAAATGCTCAATGAGGCCAGTGACGGCTTCCAGATATTCCTGATAGGATTCATGGTGAATAACCTGCGCGTCGTTATAAAGGTTCATGAGAAGATTTTGCCTCACCGCAGAGGAGTTCGGCTGTGAAAAAAGCATGAGTACAGCCTGAAGGCCGACCTGTTTCGCATAGAGTGCCGAAGCCATCGCATGATTCGACCCGGCACCACCGGCAGTAATGATTCGTGTCGCTCCACATCGCTGGGCATGCGCCAGAAGAAATTCCAGCTTCCGTACCTTGTTACCCCCGCAAACATTGCCGGTTAAATCATCCCTCTTTATATACAGGTTATCCTTTCACATTCGCCGACAGAGCCCCGAAAGTTTTTCCACGGGCGTCGGAAATTCACCCAAGGAAACCCGGGGAAATCTGTCAGCAAGCCGGGGATATTGCGCAAAAAGCGGTATCATGAAAGATGTCCCATTATCCTCACTGTTTTGACTATTGATTCCTCCGCACTCATCGGGAGTGCAACATCCCATCCGCACATCACACCACAATCCCGGGGATTAGTTCTTGTATCTGAACGTACCGGATAATCACGAATGAAGAAAAAACAAATAAAGGAAAAGGGGGCGGGTAAAAATGTTAAGGGATTACAGTCATCGGCCTGCAACCCCTTGAAATGAACTGGTGGGTCAGGGCAGAATCGAACTGCCGACACCTGGATTTTCAGTCCAGTGCTCTACCGACTGAGCTACCGACCCTTCCGGTATACTATTCAGTGATTTATCGGATGTGTCGTCTATATAATATCCCTCCCTTTGTCAAGGTATTTTTCGTCGCACGAAAATGACAGGCCGTCGACAATATTCTCCACACGGACAACAAGAGTTCCTGCGATCCTGTCATGCCATCCCCGCTTTTTCCCATCAATCGCAATCCAGGCAAAACCGATGAAGAAGACCACAGTCGATACAATATATCCCACCCACCTCAGGAAACCGACTCCCAGCGTCATTTTTTCACCTGTTGCCTGGACAACGCGAAGGCCAAAAATGATTTTCCCCGGAGTCTGCCCGGTGGTACCGTGGAAATAGGTAAAATAGAGCATGCCGATCAGCAGCATGGTAAGGTAGTACGTTGAGAAGAATGCGAAGGATATCTTTACAAATCTCTCCACAGCAAAACCGCTCCCGAGAGATGGAAATCCGATACGCAGGCTCATGACTCCCCCAATGAGCACGAACAGGGAAATGAAAAAGAGGATAATCTTGTCCACAAAGAACGCCATCAATCTTCTCCAGAATCCACCGAAACGTACTTCCATCAGGCGTCCGCCTCCCTATCCGTGAAATCCACCGAAAAATCCTCTCTCATACTGAATTATGGAAAGCACGGCAACAGAGGCAGTCTCAACCCTGAGAATTATCCTTCCCAGATTGACCGCTACAAATCCCGCTTTCCCTGCCTTCTCAATCTCCCCACTGGTAAATCCACCCTCCGGTCCGATTACGATGGCGATATCATTTATGTTCCTATGCCTCACATCCTGTAACACATCCTTGATATTTCTCTCGGGTTCTCCCTCCCACAGAATTATTCTGCATCCATCTCCCCCGCCGCTTCGGATCACTTCTTCAAAAGAGAGAATATTCCCGATCCACGGAATATCCGCCCTTCCGCACTGTCTGGCCGCTTCGACGGCAATGCTGTGCCACCTTATCACCCTTGTGGCGTTCTTTTCCGGTGAGAATCCGGGAACCGTTCGCGTTGAATGGAAAGGTATGATCCTGTCAACACCCAATTCCGTCGCTTTTTGCACAATGTAATCCATCTTATTGGCCTTAGGGAGTGCCTGGAGGAGGCCGATTCTTAATTCCCTCTGAGGGATTTCTGTCTTTTTGATCACCTCCACATCAACACCATCTGCAGAAACGCGATGGACAACTGATTCATACTCCCATCCGGTTCCATCAAACAGAATGAGCCGATCACCCTCTTTCATTCTCAGTACGGACTTCACATACCGGAGGTTTTCCTTCAACAGTTTACACCGGTTGCCGTTCTCCACACCCGAGGGGAAATAGATTCTCGGTACTGTCAACCTCAATTTCCCCCTTTTCGGAGAACATAACAAATCCATTCTTTTTCGGTAATGATATTACGGGGAGTAAATTGGCTGGTGAAAAAGTGAGCCTCGATATCACTTCTGTTCTGATCGATGATCCCGGAGATTACCAGGTACCCTCCATTCTCTATAAGCGACATCAGATGGGTGCGGAGACGGATCAGTATTTTCGCCGTAAGGTTCGCCACAATAAGATCAAAAGGTTCATGGATCGTATTTACGTCCCTATTGATAACCTCCACTTTCTCCTGCACGTGGTTGATGATCACATTTTCCTGGGCGATCTCCGCGGCTTTTCTATCGATATCCACACAGACAACTCTCTCTGCACCCAGTTTTGCACAGGAAATACCTAAAATCCCGGTACCCGTACCGACATCAAGAACCCTCCACTTTTCTTTCGTTCTATCTTTCAGGAGAATATCCTCAATGGCTTCGAGGCACATCCGGGTTGAGGGATGCTGCCCTGTCCCGAACGCCATACCGGGATCGATATCGATAATAATATCACGACCGGCAGGGGCATACCGCTCCCATGTCGGCTTGATGACAATATTCTTACTCACCCTGAGGGGCTTGAAATATTTTTTCCACTCCTCCCCCCAGTCCTGATCGACAACAGCCTCGGTGGTAAATTGAGGCTCCTCTAATTCGGGAAAAAGCCCGGAGAGACTCTCGAGATACACCTTGAGAGAAGCGAGCCTGCTCTCCAACCGGATGTCGAAGGGGAGATACGCCTTCATCACCTCCCTCTGTCCGGAGACAGTAAAGTCCTCAGGTGCCTGAGACTCCAGCTCTTCTTGAAACACGCCATGAGCACCAATTTCCGTCAGAAAATTTGACAATGCGTCAACCAGTTCGGGAGATGCTGACAATTCGATTTTCAACCACTTTGCCCTTTTTTCCCCAGCTTTTGCACCGAGCTCTGGCATGTCTTGCTCCTCCTTAACTGAATATAAATCGTGAACAATTCATCTATATCCTCTTTTTGATGATATTTCAAGCAGCTTGAATTTTGAGAATCTTCGTGCTACCTTTCGCCATTCGCCGCGTCTAAAGAAAAGAGGAATCATTGTGAAATACTATCCTGTATATATAGACATCGCAAACGAACGGTGTGTCGTTGTGGGTGGAGGCGACGTCGCAGAGAGAAAGGTGATGCGGCTCATTGATTCCGGTGCCCATGTCTCCGTGGTCTCGAGAACACTGACATCAACTCTCGAGAAAATGAAGAAAGAAGGGAAAATCGACCACATCGAGGCCGACTACGACGACGACTCTCTCAACGGAGCGTTTCTTGTAATCGGTGCCACGGACCGGGACGACGTCAATGCAAAAATCTTCAGAGATGGAAGGGCGAAGGGGTGCCTGGTCAATATCGTCGATGATCCCGACAATTGTAACGTGATCCTTCCTTCCCTCTTCCGTCGAGGGGATCTTTCCATCGCCATATCTACGGGCGGGAAAAGCCCCGCGCTGGCAAAAAAATTGCGACAGGACATGGAGCAGCTCTTCGGTCCGGAATACGAAACCCTCCTTATGATAATGGGCAAACTCAGAGAAAAGATTGTGATGAAAGGGCGTTCCTCAGATGAGAACAGACAATTGTTCGAATCGGTGATTCACTCGGACATCCTTCACCATATTAAAGAGAAAAACTGGAAACGGGTAAAAAAGATAATTCATGACATTACCGGCGAAGAAATTGAGGTCGATGAATGATGGACACCATGTTCCTGAAAGCTGCTCTTGCCGTCTATTTCGTGAGCGCCCTCGGATATGTCACGTCCCTTTATGTCAGGAGAGTGATGGTTGCAAAGATCTCCACATGGATTTTCTTTCTGGCCTTCCTGTGTCACACTATTTTTTTTATATTCAGATACCTTGAAACCGGGCAGACTCCGGTCATCAGCATTCATGAGACGCTCTCCTTTTTCGCCTGGGCTATGGCGGGGATGTATTTGGCATTTCAACCGAAAACGAAAACGAGAGTCCTGGGCGCGTTCGTTTCTCCTGTTACTTTCCTGCTCATGATTACAGCCTCCAAAGGGCTGGAGGGATATGTTTCCATCCCGGAGGTACTGAAGAGTAATCTGGTGCCCCTCCACGTGATCCTCTCGGTGACTGGTGAGGCCCTCTTCGCATTAGCGTCATGCGCGGGCGCCATGTACCTTATTCAGGAAGGACTGATCAAAAACAAAAAGGTGAGCGGTTTCAGCAGAATGCTTCCTTCGCTGAGCGATCTGGACAGGATCAACCACTTCTGTCTCATGTGGGGTTTTCCCTTGCTGACACTGGGCGTGCTCGTCGGTTCACTATGGGCCAGAACCGCCTGGGGAAGTCACTGGCAATGGGACCCCAAGCAGGTATGGACGTTAGTTGCCTGGGCTTTTTACGCACTGCTGCTGCATCAGAGACTCGCCATAGGCTGGAAGGGGCACAAAGCGGCCTTTTTATCGCTTTTGGCCTTTGCAATTCTCCTGGTTTCGCTGGTAGCAATCAACCTCTTCTTTGTCACTGCTCACAGCTTTATTTAACGCTATGAATATTATTCTCATCGGGATGAATCACAAAACTGCCCCCCTGGAAATCAGGGAACGTCTCTCGCTCACCTGCGGGAATGATGCAAACCACCTTGCGGAAATAATGAAATTCCCGGAGATCCAGGAGGTGTTATACCTTGCCACATGCAACCGCGTGGAGGTTCTCGCAAATGCCGTGGATACCGCGGGTGCCGTGGAAAAGCTGAGAGCCTTCATATTCCATCACGGGAATCTCTCCGCTGAGGAAATGGCCAGATGCCTTTATCTGCACTACGATGACGAAGCGGTTCGACACCTTTTCCGGGTTGCATCCAGTATCGATTCCATGGTTATGGGTGAACCGCAGATCCTGGGACAGGTCAAGGACGCATATCGCACGGCAGTGGAACACAATACCACCGGTGTCATTCTCAATAGGATTCTCCATCACGCATTCCGTGTCGCCAAACGAGTCAGAACCGAAACCGGGATTGCCCATAACGCGGTATCGGTCAGTTTTGCCGCCGTGGAGCTGGCAAAGAAAATATTCGGAAGCCTCGAAGGGAAGACGATACTTCTTATTGGAGCAGGAGAAATGTCTGAACTCGCGGCAAGACACCTGCTCAATCAGGGTGTAAGAAAAATACTCATTGCCAACCGGACGTACACCCGGGCACTGCAGATGGCGGAGAATTTCCACGGAACCGCCACAGATTTTGATACCCTTGCGGAGAAACTCCGGGACGTCGATATCGTCATCAGCTCCACAGGCGCACCGGGTTACGTGATCACACCTCCCATGATCGAAGCCGCTATCCGAAGGCGAAAGAACCGCCTTCTTTTCCTGATCGACATCGCGGTTCCCAGGGATATCGATCCTGCGGTAAACGAAATCGATAATGTGTACCTGTATAACATCGACAACCTCCAGGATATCGTGGACACAAACGTGAAAAGCCGGCAAAGGGAAGCAGAGAAGGCAGAGGCGATCATCGACGAGGAAGTCGGGAAGTACCTCGAATGGTTCAACACCCTGGAAGTCGTCCCGACAATTATCTCGCTGAGAGAAAAAATGGAAGGTATCGTAAAAAGTGAACTGGTCAAATCAGGCTCATGGATGCAGAACCTTCATGAAGAGGAGAAAAAGAACATAGAGATACTCGCCGGTTCGATAATCAATAAAATCCTGCACGACCCGATCACCGGTTTGAAGGAGGAGAGTCGCGAAAACGGCGCGCTCCCCTACATTGCGGCTCTCAGGAGGCTTTTCGGACTGGACGATGTGTAGTTTCACCCATCAGGTAAGACAGGCGGGACGCCCGTCTGATACACATAAACTCACATGAGGAGAGAGACATTAGATCAACACTACGAATCGGAACACGGGGCAGCGCTCTGGCGATGACGCAGGCCCGCTGGGTGGCCCAGAGGCTGAAACACGACAGGCCCGAAATCCCCGTTGACATTATCGCGATCAAGACAAAGGGGGATATTATGCAGGATGTCTCCCTGGCGAAAATCGGAGGGAAAGGTCTCTTTGTCAAGGAAATAGAAGATGCACTCCTTCGCGGCGAAATTGATATAGCCGTCCACAGTATGAAAGACGTCCCCGTGGAACTGCCCGAAGGCCTCGAAATCGGTATCATGTCGGAGAGAGAGGATCCCCGGGATGTCCTGATCTCGAAAGACGGCAGAAGGATCGAGGATATGCCTCAAGGAGCCCGCATCGGAACCGGCTCTCTGAGAAGGACTATCCAGCTCCGCTATCTGATTCCGGGTGTCGAAGTCATCCCGCTTCGGGGCAATCTCGACACGAGGATCCGGAAGATCCGCACGGACAATCTCGACGGAATCATCGTAGCCGCAGCGGGTATGAAGCGGATGGGATGGAGCCGGCGGATTACTCAGGTCATCCCTGTGGATATGATGCTTCCCTCCGTGGGACAGGGCGTGCTGGGCATTGAACTGAGAGAAAACGACATCGAAACACGAAATGCCGTTTCTCCTATTAACCACCCCCAGACATGGCTGGAGGTCACGGCCGAGAGAACCTTCCTCAAAAGATTGGGAGGAGGATGCCAGCTGCCTGTAGCCTCCTACGGGAAAAAAAACGACAATGACCTCACCCTGACGGGACTTCTGGGAAGTTTGGACGGCCGTACCCTAATCCGGGATGAAGTCCAGGGTCCCAGTGGAAGCGCGGAAGCGCTGGGGGTGCTGCTGGCCGAACGCATCCTGTCCAGTGGGGGAGAAGATATTCTCAAGGAGGTATACAAGACACACAGCTTTTAATAATCCCGAGCATCCCATTCTCGATCTCAAACGCTATGAAAATCCCGATCTGGGAAATATGAGGAATTGTGATCTTTGTAGTTTGGATGCGACCGGGATTTAGATATGAGAATGCAGGGTCTGAATTTTTGATATGTCAATGAAAAAAGAAGGAATCGTGTATATCATCGGTGCCGGCCCCGGCGATCCCGGATTGATGACACTCCAGGGCTTGAAACGCCTTGAGGAAGCGGATGTCGTCATCTATGACCACCTGGTAAGCAGCGAGATCATCTGCCGGGCAAAGGCATCAGCCCGTCTGATATATGCGGGGAAGGAGGGAGGCAAACATACCCTTGTCCAGGAAGAGATCAACCGTCTTCTGGTTGAGGAAGCACGGCGGGGAAATACGGTGGCTCGGCTTAAGGGAGGAGACCCTTTCATCTTCGGACGCGGCGGGGAAGAGGCAGAAATTCTCTCCCGGTCCGGCATACCCTTCGAGATAATTCCGGGAGTGACGTCTGCCATTGCCGTACCCGCCTATGCGGGAATCCCTCTCACCCACAGGGGCCATACGTCAACAGTCGCCTTCGTCACGGGTCATGAGGATCCGACAAAAGACGGGAGCGACATTGACTGGAAGGCATTAGCCGGAATGGGAACTCTTGTCTTCCTCATGGGCGTCAGGAATATTC
>Ga0233421_10001127_pt1 | contig 9997 bp, 8 predicted proteins | sample Watercolumn_Mata_3_FD_182725 | JGI IMG/M metagenome (GOLD analysis project Ga0233421, IMG submission 182725) | Freshwater microbial communities from Lake Matano, South Sulawesi, Indonesia - Watercolumn_Matano_2014_107_MG | ecosystem: Environmental > Aquatic > Freshwater > Lake | place: Indonesia... | reverse complement strand
TGGAGGCGGGAATGTGTGCATTAGTTGGGCGGCGTCTTAGGCGCACCCACTACCCCTTGATCCCTTGGTCTTTGGCTCTTGGGAATCCGTGAGGGAAGGCGGAGTTTACGGACTCTGCCGCGGTCTGCAAGGGGTATGAACTTCTCCGGCTGATGAAAGGGGCGGGCGGGGGCTCTGTGAGGGGTTGCTGCCTGTCCTGAGCGAAGCCGAAGGGCTCGCTCCGCGCGGCTCCGTGGGGGGGTGCAGGGGGGGCAAAAGCCCCCCCTGCCCGCCGCAAATTTGGGTGTTGTCCCTCGTTGGCCGTGACAGCCTTAGCACTACAAGATATGGTAGCTATAGTGCTGAAATCAGGCCTAGAGCTACTACATATAGTAGCATCGGGTTCATCAAGGCAGTTGAGGGACACCACCCAAATTTGGCTGTGCCAGACAAGTCGTTGCCGATCATAGACCTGACGTACCGGCTGGTGCTGGAACTCAACCGCACCGTCGGCGCGTTTCCACGCCATCAGCGGCCAGGTCTGGGGCGGCGCATCGAAGAAGCCGCCTTTGACCTGTTGGCGGCGCTGGCGGCGGCGCGCTATCGCAGCGGCGCGGACAAGCAGGCGCGGCTGGCGCGCGCCTCGGAAGCGCTGGACCAGTTGCGCCTGCTCATCCGCATGGCTTCCGATTTGCGCTACCTGTCGCTGGCGCGCTACGAGGAACTGTCCAAAATGGAGCGCGAGATCGGGCGCATGCTGGGCGGCTGGCAAAAGAGCGGCGCGGCGGCGGGGGCATAATGGCAGACCGGCTGCGCGAAATCGCCGCCTTCGCCAATCTCCTGCAGGCATGGCGTGTCCTGCAGAAACGGCTGCCCGCCGAGGCGCGCGGTGCGTTCGCTTGGCGACTGGAAGACTATTTGCTGGACCTCGGCGATGCGCTGGCAGCGGGAACCTACATCCCCTATGCCGCGCCCGCTGGCTATCATCCCACCGATTCCGGCAAAAAGATTCCCGTCCCTCGCCTGAAAGACCGCCTGGTGCTGCTGGCGCTCCAGCAGACGCTGCAGCCGCGGGCGGAACGGTTCTTCATCTACGATACCTACGCCGGTTTGCCCGGCCGCGGCGTCCACCGCGCGGTGGAGCGGGCGATGGCGTTCCAACGCCGCGTCGCGCCACCCCACCAGCCCCAGTCCGGCTGGCTGCTCAAAGCCGACATCCAGCACTTTTACCCCTCCCTGCGCCACACGATCCTGCTGGACATCTGCCAGCGGCGCTTTCGGGACGCCGACCTGACCGCGCTGCTGGCGCGTTATCTGGCGGTGTGGGGCGGCTGGTTAGAGACGCCGGGCGTGGGCATCCCGCTCGGCTCCTCCGTCTCCTGCCTGTTAGCAAACCTGTACCTGGACCCCTTTGACCATTGGGTCAAGGATGACCTGGGGTGGAAATGTTACCTGCGCTACGCCGACGACATGCTCTTTCTGCATCGTGAGCAGGATGCCCTGACCGAGTTACAGCCGCGGCTGGCAGCGCGGCTGGCGGAGGCGTTTGCCCTGGCGCTCAACGACCGCAAGACCGAAGTGCGGCGCACCGGCAGCGGCGTGGACTTTTTGGGCTACCGTTTGTTTTATCATCACCGGCTGCTGCGGCGCAAGAACATGGGCAAGGCGCGGCGGCGGTTGGAGCGGCTGGCGCGCGCCTATGCCGCCGGCAAAGTGGACGCCGCCGACATTCGGCGCAGTCTGGTCGGCTGGCTGGGGTATGCCCGCTTTGCCGACACCTACAACTTTCGGCGGCGGCTGTTCGCCGGCTTCCGGCTGCGCCGGGGCGCCGCGGGGTGAGACATGGAATACGTTCAAATCCGCAAACCCCACGAATTCAACGTCTGGCGCAACAAACGTCCGCAACTCGGTCAACTCGACATCGAACTGACCGAGCGGTGCAACAACGACTGCATTCACTGTTGCATCAACCTCCCCGCAAACGACGCAGACGCCCGCGCCCGCGAGATGACGACCGCGCAGGTGAAAGACATTTTGCAGCAGGCCGCCGACCTGGGCTGTCTACAAGTCCGTTTCACCGGCGGCGAGCCGCTACTCCGTCCCGATTTCGAGGAACTGTACCTGCTCGCACGACGGCTCGGAATCAAGGTGCTCGTGTTCACGAACGCGCGCCTGATCACGCCGCGCCTGGCCGATCTGTTCGCCCGCATCCCGCCGCTGGTGACCATCGAAGTCACGGTCTACGGGATGCGCGCCGCATCCTACGAAGCGGTGACGCGCGCCCCCGGCTCGTTCGCCCAGTTTTGGCGCGGCGTGAACCTGCTCCTCGAACGCCGCGTCCCGTTCATCGTCAAAGCCGCGCTCCTGCCGCCCAACCGCGCCGAAATCGCCGAGTTCGAAGCCTGGGCAAGTACGATCCCGTGGATGGACAAGCGTCCGTCGTACTCGATGAACTTCGATCTCCGCAATCGCCGCGATGACGCCCGCAAGAACGCGCAGATCGCCGCGCTGCGCCTGTCGCCGCCAGAAACCGTCGCCATGCTGATGCGCGACGAAGCGGAATATCGGAAAAAGAGGCACGAGTTCGCGTCGAAATTTATGGGACCACCCGGCGACCTGCTCTTCAGATGCGGCGCGGGGCACGGCGCGTGCATTGACGCCTACGGGCGCGCACAGCCGTGTATGGGGATTCGCGCGCCGGAGTTGACGGCTCCCCTCACCCATTGCCCCTCTCCCAGAAGGAGAGGGGAGCATCTCCCTCTCCCCCTGGGAGAGGGCCGGGGTGAGGGCCTGGCCGCCGCCCTCGCGCAATTCGCCACACTGTGCGACAGGCGCGCCACTAATCCCGACTACCTGCGCCGCTGCGCGGTGTGTTTCCTCAAGGGCTTGTGCGAGCAATGCCCGGCCAAATCGTGGGCAGAGCACGGCACGCTGGATACACCAGTCGAATACCTGTGCGCAGTGGCGCACGCGCAGGCGCGCTGCCTGGGGTGGCTGGGCGAAAACGAACACGGATGGGAAGTGGGCACGTGGCGCGAACGCGTCGCGCAAAGGAGTCGTTCCTGTGCCAGAAGTTAGCAGGTTTCTCGGAATCGTGATTGGAATGTACTACAGAGAGGAACACCCAGTACCCCACTTTCACGCCACCTACTCGACGCCAAGAATTTTCGCGGAATGCTAGGCGGGATGGGTGGAATTTAGCCAGCAAGCAGCTAAAAGTAGGCTGTTCACTGATACTTTTTCCAAGGAGAATCTCAATGACCGACTCGAACGTCACCATCGCCGCCATCTGCGTGCCCTCTGACAACATCGTCGCGCGCGACATTGAAGGCGAAGTCATCATCGTCCCGCTCGTCTCCGGCATCGGCGACGCAGACGACGAACTGTACACACTGAACGAAACGGGGCAAGCCATCTGGCAGAAACTGGATGGCGTGCGCACGCTCGGCGCGGTCGTGGACGCGCTGGCGCAAGAGTTCGACGCGCCGCGCGCGGCGCTGGAAGCGGACGTGCTGGGCTTTTGCGGCGAGATGACGCGGCGCGGCATCCTCGTCGCGCGTTGAGAAATCCGAAAGGAACCCGTTTTCTCGCAGAAAACGGGTTCGTGGCAGGCATTTCAAATGTCCGAATCATCCTTCATCCGCTCCGGCGGCGAGCTGCGCCTGTCCAACCTGGGGCAATTGGAATTATTGCGCGGGATGGTGGCACGCGGCGTGCCGCTGCGCACGACGGTGCGCGGTTTCAGCATGGCGCCCTTCATCCGCGATGAAGACGTGCTGACGATCACGCCGCTGAACGGACGCGCGCCGCGCCTCGGTGAGGTCGTCGCCTTCGTCCAGCCCGACACGGGGCGGCTGGCGATCCATCGCGTCATCGCGGCCGTGGGCGCGGGCTGGCTGATGCGGGGTGACAACAGCCCCGAGCCGGACGGCATCGTGCCACGCGAGAACCTGCTTGGTGTCGTCACGCGCGTCGAGCGCAACGGACGCGACGTGCGGTTAGGCCTGGGCGCGGAGCGTGGCCTGATTGCCCTGCTCCTGCGCGCCAACGCGCTGACGCCTCTTGTGTACCTGGCCTGGCGCATACGGAGAATCCCTATGTCAATCCGCATCACACTTGCTCGACGATTGATTTCGTTAGGCAAACTGGTCCAATCACTGGCGTTGATGGTGATGAAGCCAGATGATCTGGTGGAGTTTAGCCGGCAGACATACGCACGCTCGCACAATGTGGCGAGTTGGGCAGGTGATCAAACTGTGAGCCACGGTTTGCGTCCTGAAGAGCTCGCGCTCGTCGAGCAACTGTCTGCCAGGTGCGGCCAACTCCTCTTGCTCGGCGTCGGCGGCGGGCGCGAAGCGATTCCGCTGGCGCAGATGGGGTTTGACGTAACCGGCGTGGATTTTGTTCCCGCGATGATCGAAGCCGCCAAGGCGAATGCCGCACGTGCCAGCGTGCGTATCGAAGGTATCGTGCAGGAGATTTCGCGCCTTGATGTGCCAGCCGAATCATTCGACGTGGTATGGCTGTTGGCGGCGATGTACTCGTGCCTGCCGACGCGCGCCCGGCGCGTGGCGTTTCTCCGGCGCGTTCACCACGCGCTCAAGCCGGGCGGGCATTTCCTCTGCCAGTTCCATTGGGGCGCGCCGGAACAGTTCTCGCGCAAAGCGGAATGGGTGCGTCGCGCCTTTGCCCTCTTCACGCTCGGCAACCGCACCTACGAGCCGGGTGATGTATTGTGGGGCAACGTCGAGTTCATTCATGGCTTTCAATCAGAGGACGAACTGCGCGCCGAATTCGCGGCGGGTGGCTTCCGCGTCGCGTACCTTCACATCGGCGATCCCATGCCGCGCGGTGAGGTGGTGTTGGTGAAGGAATAGGACCGACCCATGCCCAACACACTTGAAATTCAACAATTTCCCCTCTGGGACAAGCTGAAAGACAAGCGCGTGCCGCTGTCGTTTGATCTGGAAATCACCGCGCGCTGCAACAACGACTGCCGCCACTGCTACATCGTCCTGCCCGCAGGCGATGCTGTCGCGCGCGGCCAAGAGATGACCGTCGCCGAAATCAGCGACATCGCTGAGCAAGCCGTGCAACTCGGCGCGGTGTGGTGCCTCCTCACCGGCGGTGAGCCACTCCTGCGCCCCGATTTCGCCGAGATCTACCTGGCCTTGAAGCGCAAGGGGCTGCTGGTCTCGGTCTTCACCAACGCCACGCTGGTCAACGAGCAGCACGTCGCACTCTTCAAGAAATACCCGCCGCGCGACATCGAGGTCACCGTCTATGGCGTCACGGCCGAAACCTATGAAGCGGTTACGCGCAAGCCAGGCACGTTCGACGCCTTCATGCGCGGGCTGAATCGCTTGTTCAACAGCGGCGTGCGCGTCCGGCTCAAGGCAATGGCGATTCAATCCAACCTGCACGAGCAGGCGGCGATCGCCGCCTTCTGCCGCGCCCGCACCAAGGACTATTACCGCTTTGACCCGCAACTGCACCTGCGCTTCGACGGCGACGCGGCGCGCAACGCCGACATCCGCGCCGAGCGCCTGACGCCGGAGCAAATCGTCGCCCTGGAACGCGCCGACGAGCAGCGCTTTGGCTCGCTCGAGCGGAACCACGACACGCTGATCAACGAAGAATTCACCCACTACGGCTGCGACCATCTCTTCCACTGCGGAGCCGGCCAGGGCAGCTTCAACGTCAGTTACGACGGCAAGTTCCGCTTGTGCTCCTCGCTGTGGGCGCCGGGCACGACCTACGATCTGCGCGCTGGCACGCTCGCTGAGGCGTGGTTCCAGCACGTCCCCCGCGTGCGCGATTTGCGCTCGCGAAAGCCTGAATTCCTGGAGACCTGCCGCAAGTGCGCGCTAGTCAACCTGTGCCTGTGGTGCCCGGCGCACGCCCACCTGGAGACCGGCGCCATGGACGGGTCAACGCCGTACTTTTGCGCCGTGGCGCATGCCAGGGCGGAGAATTTGCAGGCCAGTTGTCAGTGATCCCCAGTAAGGAGTAGAACGATGGAATCCGAAGAAGAACTCACACTCGATCTTGGGCGCTATCTGCATGTGCTGTTGCGCTGGTGGTATCTGATTCTCTTGGGCGCGCTGCTTGCCGGCGGCGCGGCGTGGCTCGTCAGCGCGCCAAAGCAGCCCACCTACCAGGCAGCGGCCGGGATTGCGATCGTCAGGAGTTCGACGCAATTGACGTTCGATCCCAGGTTCGTGACGACCTCCGGGTTGAACCCGTACTCCTACGTTGATCCGGTGCAACGCAACAAGTCGTTGATAGCAATCGTCAAGAATCCTGAGATTGCCAACGCCGTGATCGCGCAACTCGGTAATCAGTTGACGCCCGACGAACAAAAGCCGACTCTGCTGGTCAGTTCGATCAGCGCATCGAGCGAGGGCAGCGACGTGATCATGATCAAGGCGCAAGCGAGCACGCCGGCAAGAGCTGCCCTGCTGGCGACAACGTGGGCGCAAGAGTACGTTGTGCGCGTCAATGCGCTGTATGGCGAAAGCGGGCTAACCGTGGCGGAACTCCAGGCGCAAGCTAACTCTGCCAAGCAGGAATACGATGGCAAGGAGGCAGCGCTGGCTGCGTTCTTGGCGAACAGTTCGATTGATCAACTCACCCGCCAGATTGCCGAAACACAGGGAATCCTCACCGCGTTCCAAGCGGCAAAGCAGAACGCACGGCTCGCCGTGTTCAACCAGCAAACCTCTGCCAAGGTCCAAACATTGAGCGATCTGTACGCGATTCAAACCAAGTTGGACCGCTTGTCGGCAGACGCGAACGCCTTGCGCGCCCAGTCGCTTGGCGACAATCGCACAGGTTCGCGCGGCGATGAACTCGCCGCGCTTCTCCTCGAAGTGAGCGCCTTCAGCACCTGGGCGAACTTGCCGGTCAATCTGCAAATCCCGCTCGAGCAAATCAGCCCGGGCAGCACCCCCGCCGATCAAGCCAAGCGGCTCGATACTTTGATCGCCACCTTGCAAGACCGGCGCCAGACCGTTCAAGCGAGCATTGACACGCAAGCCAGGGACCTCCTTATAGCGTTTTGCAATTGGATCTGGTACAAGTGGATCGTTCCTCATAGCTTGTGGTCCGTTGTAACAGGTATTCAGTGACTCACATATGGTGGGTATGCACAATTGAACCACAAGATATAGCACTCAGAAGTGTCACTACAAGGATTCCGCTGTTAAACGCGGAACTACCTGCTGTATCAGATCCACCCGAAAACCGCTATAATTACCAATGTCTCTCACTCCCAAACTCCAACGCCGCCGCCTCCTCCTCCGCCGCGCCATCGCAATCGTGTGGCAAAGCGCACCCGGATGGACACTTGCCAGTTTCGTCTTGCTCATCGTGCAGGGCGTGCTACCGCTGCTTCTGCTCTACCTGATGAAACTGGTAGTGGATGCAGTGACCACCGGCCTGGCAGCTCCTGACAAAGGAGTTGCCTTCAGGCAGGTAGCGCTTCTGATCGGCCTCATGGGCGCAGTGACCCTGGTTGGTGCCTTGTGCCGCTCGCTAGCAGGGCTCGTCAGCGAAGCACAGTCCCAGGTGGTCACCGACCATATGTCTGATATTCTCCATGCCAAGTCCATTGAGGTTGACCTGGAGTACTACGAGAGCGCGCAGTACTACGACACGCTGCACCGCGCCCAACAAGAGGCTCCCTACCGGCCCACCCGTATCGTGAACGGCCTGGTGCAGGTTGGCCAGAATGGAATCTCCCTACTGGCGATGGCCGGCTTGCTGTTCTCGTTTCATTGGGGTGTCGCTGCCGTCCTGTTCGCCGCGGTCGTTCCCGGCGTCCTGGTGCGTTTACGATATGCCGGTAAGATGTATCGCTGGCAGCGTCAACGGACGCCAACAGAACGGCACGCCTGGTACTTTCATTGGTTGCTCACCGGGGACGTACACGCCAAGGAAATCCGCCTGTTTGATTTAGGTCCCCTATTCATACGCCGCTTTCGCGATCTACGCCAGCAACTCCGCCGGGAGAGACTGGAAATCGCCACCAAGCGTTCTGTGGCGGAGTTGGTGACCCAGGCCAGTGCAACCCTGGCGATCTTTGGTTCGTACGCCTTCATCGCCTATCGGACGGTGCAGGGCACTATCACCCTGGGTGATCTGGTCATGTACTACCAGGCCTTTCAGCGTGGACAAGGCTTTCTCCAGGAGATGCTGGGTGGTCTGGCGGGTCTCTACGAGGATAACCTGTTCCTCTCCAACCTCTATGAGTTCCTCGACCTGAAACCAAAGGTCGTTGAACCGCACCATCCCAGGCCCGTTCCCCAACCCCTGCAAACCGGCATCGTGTTTGACCGCGTGAGTTTTCAGTACCCGACTGGTACCAGGAAAGTCCTGGAGGATATCACCCTGACCATTCGGCCGGGAGAACATATAGCCTTGGTAGGCGAGAACGGCGCGGGCAAAACGACTCTGATCAAGCTGTTGTGCCGGTTGTACGATCCAACGGAGGGGATCATTACCTTCGATGGCCTTGACTTGCGCCAGTTCGAGACCGCAGCGCTACGGCGCGAAATCAGCGTGATTTTTCAGGACTATGCACGTTACCACCTGACGGCTCGCGAAAATATCTGGTTCGGAGACGTAGACCTACCGCCCGATGATGAACGGATCATCGCGGCGGCGCGAGATTCAGGCGCTGACGGCCTCATAACCGGGTTGCCCCAGGGCTACGAAACTACCCTGGGCAAGTGGTTTGAGGATGGAGAAGAACTGAGCATTGGCGAGTGGCAGAAAGTGGCCCTGGCGCGGGCATTCCTGCGCGATGTGCAGATAATCGTGCTCGATGAACCGACCAGTGCTCTGGACGCCCAGGCTGAGTACGAGGTTTTCAACAAGTTCCGCCAACTGGCCGAAGGCCGGACGGCTATCCTCATCAGTCATCGCTTTTCGACCGTCAGGCTGGCTGACCACATCTATGTGCTGGAGAACGGCAGAATCAGCGAAAGCGGCACCCATGACGAACTGGTGCGCCGCGGTGGAAGGTATGCGCGCTTGTTTGAGACCCAAGCCCAATATTACCGGTGAAGGCTTGGTTACCATTTGGAGGTATTCGAATGGATCAACGAACAGCAGATGAGTTGCTACTCTACTGCCTCGGTATGGGCGCTGACAAAACCAGGGCCGCCAGGCTTGAACAGTTGTCGGCCTCTGATTGGGATGATCTCATTCAACAATCGGTCAGGCATGGCGTCACTCCTCTGCTTTATCAGCGCTTCACGACCACCAATACAAGCGCCCCTATTCCGGCTACAGTCATGCAGAGACTACGGGAAATTTATCTGTACAGTGCGAAGGAGAACATACGGCTATACCATGAACTGGCGAAAGTGCTCAAGACGTTACAGAACGACGGCATATCGGTTATTGCGCTGAAGGGAGCGCACCTGGCAGAAGTTGTCTATGGCAACATAGCCCTCCGGCCGATGGTTGACACTGACCTCCTGGTCAGAAAAGCCGACTTGTCGAGGGTCGAGGAAAAACTGCTAGAGATGGGCTATGGCTCGCCGGAACGTCCCAGCATAGAAGAGCAATGTGAGAAAGTACATCATCTGGTAAGGTTCACCAAACCAGATGTATTCAGCATCGAAATCCACTGGACTATCGAGCTCCCAACCAGTCCCTTCGAAATAGACGTTGACGGATTGTGGGAAAGGGCACGGCCAGCCACTATAGCCGGCATTGAAGCATTGGTTTTGTCTCCCGAAGACCTGCTATTGCATCTGTGTTTGCACGTTTCCTTTCACCATAAGTTTCATATCGCATTAAAACCCTTCTGCGATATCTCCGAAACCATCCGGCATTACCGGGACGAAATTGACTGGGAGCAGGTACAGCTTCGTGCCCGCCAGTGGCAAACAGGCAAGTACGTCTATCTCACGCTCTATCTCGCCAGGGAGTTGTTGGGAGCGGCCGTGCCGGATGCTGTGTTGAACGCTCTTGAACCGAACGATATTGATCCTGGGTTAGTGACATG
>Ga0233421_10001125_pt1 | contig 10009 bp, 9 predicted proteins | sample Watercolumn_Mata_3_FD_182725 | JGI IMG/M metagenome (GOLD analysis project Ga0233421, IMG submission 182725) | Freshwater microbial communities from Lake Matano, South Sulawesi, Indonesia - Watercolumn_Matano_2014_107_MG | ecosystem: Environmental > Aquatic > Freshwater > Lake | place... | reverse complement strand
AACTAACCAAGCCTACCCTAAGCTCATAATATTTTCTAGTCCTTTGCCATATGATTTTAAGTCGCTATGCTGAAGGGGGCCTAAAAATATTTTATATGTAATTGACTCGTTCAGGCTACCTTTGTATGGCATTTTCAGCCACATTCCATATGTCTCTACCAATCCTTCATTAGGGGCTGATTTGCAAGATCCTTCTAAATAGGCTCCTTCGCTTGCGTTTGTCATTGGTATTATTGCAACTGCAAAATATTTATTACAAGTAGCTATCCAATCAATTGATCCCGTATATTCTTTTTGTACTTTTTCTCCAGCTTTCGTAGCGTCAATACTCATTAACTCATCGGCTGTAAACGCATGTGCTGTTGCAAATCCTGATTCGTCTACGCTGTTATATTCCGCATATGGTATGCCGTTTTCCCAGGATACTTCATATTGATAATTCGCTATAATTGCGCCAAAATTCTTTAGTTGGATGCTTTGTTCAAAACCGTATTCTCCATTCTTAAATTTCATTGTTTTTTCTAGTTTTCCACCATTTGAGGTGGTTAGTGTAAACAATATTTCAAATTCAAAATTTCCTTCAACCTTTATTTGCTCTTTAGTTGTATAAACATCAAAATAAAGATCTTTAGTGTTAACAACCCGACCATCTGTTGTAGTAAGGATTACGGCAAGTTCTCCTTTATTATCACTAATTAATTGAACTGGTTGACCGTTCCAATTAACGAATTTTTTAAGTTCCCACTTTCTAAGTAAACCACCTTTTGATGTAAGTTCTGCCCGATATAAATCAGTCTCAATTGTTATTATCTTTTCTTTGCCTTTTTCACATCCGGTAAAAAATTTTCCAAACGTGTTTATTTCATGCGAGGTGCTCACATTTTCTAAGTTTTTGGCTTGAATTACGGTTGAGTCTTTTATTTGTTCCTGCTTTTTTGCCTGTTCTTTTGGTTGTTGTTTTGGTTGTGGTGAGTTTACCCACATCCAGACAACAAGTATTACAAAAATTAAAATGAAACCAATTGTTGATTGCCGATCCATAGTCTTTTATGCCTTTGCTCTACATATAAATTATCGCGGAACTGGGTCGTATCCGCTTCTTTTACTTAGTGGATGACACCTTAAAATACGTTTCGTCGTTAACAAAAAGCCATTGCAGATGCCATGAATTTCAAATGCTTCAATAGAATACTCCGAACATGAGGGATAATATCTGCAATTGTTAAATGGTAATATTGCCGAAAGGCTGTTTTGGTAGAATTTTATAAGTAAAATTATTACTTTTTTCATCTTTACAAAGATATGTGTTATTTTATCATCGTGTGTAATTCTGAAAAAGCTTGAATAACCGTTGAAAACGTTGGGTGTTTACGCGCTCCTTCTTTTTTTTGTGTATAAACAAATATTATTTTCACCGAATCATGCTCTGTAACTTTTCCCAAAAATTCTTCTTCGTTTGCACGAAAAGCCTCTTTCATTAGTCTTTTTAATTTATTTCTTTCTACAGCCCTTTTTACCGATTTGCTTACTGCAAAGCCAACTGAAATTTTTTGCTCGGAAGAAGCTGTTCTAAGGAAGAAACACGTTATTGGCTTTCTTCTGAGTTTTTCGCCACAACTAATTACTTTTGTAAATGCTGTTCTTCCTCGTAAACTCTCTTTAGTAGTTTTTATTGTCGCCAATTGTTTTTAATGTTCGTCGCTTATAGATAGCTTTTTGCGTCCAGCCGCTCTTCTTCTGGAAAGCACTTTCCTGCCATTTTTCGTAGCCATGCGGGCACGAAACCCATGAGTATTCTTTCTTTTACGTTTGTGCGGTTGAAATGTTCTCTTCATTTGTAATCTTTCTCCAAAATTTTTCTTTTAATTTACAAAATTAATGATGTACAAACAATAGTGAGCGTGCCGTGCATATTATTGTAAAATGATGTAAATATTTTTTTACTTTCATAAATTTTTTCCTTGCATGCGTTATTCATTGATGCTATAATGAATCCTAGAAAAAAATTTTTTTGTCTTGTTAATAAGTTGTGAAAATCTTTTATCTTTGTGAATCGTAAAATCTCTACGTTCTTATTTTTATCGTTTAAATAAACTGGTTTGTTCTTCCGGTGTATCGGTGTTTTGTGCATATAGGTGTTGATAACTTGTTAGTTGTTTTTTTCCTCTATGGAACCACAAAAAAATATTAATCAGATTTCTGATAATCAGTTGTATGCTAGTCAGATATGGGATGGTTGTCTTACCTATATACGTAATCAGGTAACCACTCTAAGTTTCAAAACTTGGTTTGCACCAATTATTCCAATTCAAATTAATGGAGTTGATCTAACAATTCAGGTTCCTAGCCAGTTCTTTTACGATTGGATCGAAGAACACTACGGAATTCTTATTCATAAGACTATTACAGATATTCTTGGCGAATCTGGAAAACTATTTTACGTAATCGCTTCTTCTGACGAACAGGTCTCTAATCAAAATCAACAATTGTCTATTGAAGCAACACCGGTTTCTGATGACTCCGCAAGAATCCCTTTTGCTCCTCATGTGCCTTTTCGAGTTGAAAATATTCAATCTGTTCGTAGCAATTTGAATCCTCGTTATTCATTCGAAAATTTTATAAAGGGTGATTGTAACCAATTAGCGCGGGCAGCGGCATTATCAGTAGCAAACAATCCTGGTGGAACATCTTTTAATCCTCTGGTGGTATATGGCGGAACTGGTTTAGGTAAAACCCATCTTATCCACGCGTTAGGCAACTATTCAGCTGACAATGGAAAAGCGAAAAGAATAGCCTATATATCAAGCGAAAAGTTTACTGTTGATTTTGTTGAGGCCATTCAAGGAGATAGGGTAAAAGAGTTTTCTACTTTTTATAGAAGCATGGATATACTTATTGTTGATGATATCCAATTCTTTTCTGGTAAAGAAAAAACACAAGATATTTTCTTTCATACTTTTAACACTCTTTACCAACTTGGAAAACAAATTGTTCTTTCATCTGATGTTCCGCCAAAGGAGTTGCGTGGATTAGATGAGCGCCTTATTTCGCGATTTCAGTCTGGGCTTACGGTAGATATTCAACCGCCTGATTTAGAGACTAGAATTGCTATTTTGCAAAAGAAAAGCGAAGAAAACTCTCTTGAAATTTCACCGAATATTATCGATTTCATTGCAGCAAATGTGACAAAAAATATACGTGAACTGGAGGGTTGTCTCATTAGTATTCTTGCTCGCGCTTCACTTGAAAACCGGGACATTTGTATTGATCTTGCGAAGGACGTATTAAAAATTATTGTTAATAATGTCAAAACCCCTTTGACTATCGATCAAATACAAAAAGTCGTTTGTGATTATTTTGACATACCTATTGATCTAATAAGAGCAAAAACAAGACGCCAAGAAATAGTTGTTGCTAGGCAAATAGCTATGTTCTTATCAAAAGAGACTACAAATTCATCTTTAAAAACAATAGGTTTACATTTTGGCGGTAGGGACCATAGTACTGTAATTCACGCTTGCCAGGTTGTAGAAGATTTAATAAAAACAGATATAACTTATAAGCAACATATAAACCAAATTAGACAAAAACTTGATATACTGTCTTAGTATATCATATTTGTAGAAAACTGGTTTATAACCCTACATTCGATCCTTAGTATCTTTTATCCGTACAATTATTAACATATTTTGTAATATGTTTCGTTTATAAATTCACTTTTATAAACATTTTATTAATATTACCTTTGTTTAAATTATTTTGTTTTTAAGAGTTTTTTTATTGATTTTAATTTTTATAAACATTATTAACACGCTTATTATTAGAACAATCTTACTTATTAATCTATTTTATAATAATACATACTACTTTGTGAATAGTTTAAAAATTTCTTAGATTTATTGTATAGCATTGAGAAAGAGGAGTTATAGAAATGAAATTTACTGTTGAAAGCAGTGAACTCCAAAAAGCACTTACAAAGATAAGTGGTGTTGTTCCAACAAAATCTACACTTCCTATACTCGAAAATATACTTTTTTCGCTTTCTGGAAATTCTCTAAAATTAGTTGCAACAGATTTAGAAATATCAATGTCTGCTGTGATTGATGTAAAAGGTAGCGAAGATGGATTGATTGCTGTCCCTGCAAAACGTGTAATGGATACATTACGCGCTTTACCTGAAACACAGTTAATTTTTAATGCAGATATCAGTACAAATAAAATTAAGATGATAACAGAAAACGGTGAATATAATTTAATAGGTGAAAACAGCCAAGACTATCCCGTTGTTCCAGAATTTAAGGGTGAGAATGAAATTGTTTTTGATGGAGAGCTTATTAATTCGATGATATCAAAAACAATATTTTCTGTTAGTTCAGACGAATTGCGTCCTGCTATGACAGGACTGCTTATGCAAATAAAAAACGACAATATTGTTGTTGCTGCAACAGATGGGCATCGATTAGTACGTGTCATTTATAAGAAAGTAAAATCTGCGAAACAACACAAGGATATAATTATTCCTTCAAAAGCACTTAGTTTAGTATCTAAAACTATAGAAAACGGAACATGTACGCTTACTGTAAACGCTACACACGTGAAATTTTCATATAAAAATTTTACACTTGTTTCGAGGCTTATTGAAGAAAGTTACCCAAATTATGAAAGTGTTATTCCGCTAGACAATGAGAGAAAACTAACGGTAGAACGTAATACATTATTATCATCCGTAAAACGCGTATCGCTATATTCGAGCAACACAACACATCAAATTCGTTTTTCTTTAAAAAAGAATGAATTGAAGATAACAGCAGAAGATGTCGACTTTGGTGGAGAGGCACGAGAGAGAATAAATTGTGTATATAACTCAGACGACCTAGAGATCGGATTTAATGCAAATTATATATTTGACATACTTTCACACATAGACTCCACAGAAGTAGTTTTCAGTTTCAGTAGTGCTGTAAAAGCTGCAATTATTACACCTGCGACCGCAAAAGAGAACGAGGATTTATTAATGTTGGTAATGCCTATGCGCTTGAATGTATAATCTAATAGTGAAGCATATTGGATATAAATTGATAGCCCCTTCCTGAAAAGGAATTGGGGCTATCGTGTTGTAAGCAAGGTTATTATTAATTGAAGTTACAGAACATTACACTCGAAAATTTTAGAAATCACAAATCCACATCGTTCGATTGTTCTCAAGGAGTAAATGTATTTTTAGGAGACAATGGAGAAGGTAAAACAAATATACTGGAGGGCATCTCGTATCTTTGTCTATCAAAAAGCTTTTATGCGGCGAACGATAGTATTGTTATGAATGTTGAAAGAAACGATTTTCATGTAAAAGGAAATTTTCTCTCAGACGCTGACATTAAATATTATGTGCTGATATCGTACTTCAGTGATCAAAAAAAGAAAGAGGTTACAGTAAATAAATCAAAGATAGAAAAAGCATCTGCCTTAATTGGACAATTTCCTATTGTGATTCTTGCACCAGAACAAAACATGATAACACTTGGACCACCGGCAGATAGAAGGCGATTTGTGGATTTTATCATTGCTCAATCAAGTCGCGCATATCTTGAAAATTTATTAGACTACAGAAAAATTCTAAAGCATAGGAATATAATTCTCTCTGAAATTAGATCTAAGAAAACAACGAACAAAGATTTACTTGAACCCTGGAACACCAGTCTCTTACAGACCGGAACCACAATAATGCTATCCCGAAAGAAATTTACCGACGAATTTAAAAGTGTTATTAAACATGCATATAGACAACTTGCAGGTGAAAGCGAAAAGCCAGATATGTTTTACGAACCGTCGGTTAAGATGGACGGCGAGAATATCGATTATCTAAAGAATAAATTTAATTCGATGATAGAAAAGAATTTACAGGAAGACTTACAAACAGGATTTACATCGGTTGGTCCGCACCGAGACGAATTTGTTTTCACGGTTAACAATCTTCAAGCAAGGAGCCACGCCTCACAAGGACAACACAAAACGCTGTTAGTCGCATTAAAAATAGCAGAGTTTTTTTACTTGAAAGAACGATGCTCAGAAACACCAATATTGCTTATGGATGACGTATTAAGTGAGCTAGACATGAATAGATCGCAACGGTTGCTTGAAGAGACATCAAAACTAGGGCAAATTTTCATTACATCTACAGATGAACGTGCGTTAAAATGGTTACCGGTCACAAAAACTGAATCAAGGAAAATTTACATAAACAAGGGAAAAATTGATTATATCGAAAACATTAAACACGTCTAAATCAATAAGTATAGCATTAGACGAATTAATTAATGGCCTAGGAATTAAAAGAAAACTCCAGGAATATGATGCAGTAGTATATTGGGATATTATTGTTGGAGCGCAGATAGCCAAAGTAACAACAGCAACACAAATAAAAAAAGGGGTATTGCGTATTAAAGTTAAAACGAGCACATGGAGAAACGAATTAACAATACGCAAAAAAGAAATTATTGAAAGACTGAACAATTACCTGGGCACAGAAATAGTTAACGATATTAAGTTTCAGTAAACGTTTAATAAGAATTTGGACTTGACCGTGAAAGATGAAAAGAACAAAAAAGCATTAAAAGACAACGGACAAACAGGTGATTACACGGCGGATGATATTACCGTACTCAAAGGCCTAGAAGCTGTTCGACGTCGACCAGCAATGTACATTGGAGATGTGAGTACGAGAGGACTTCACCACCTAGTCTATGAAGTAGTGGACAACTCAATAGACGAAGCGCTTGCAGGACATTGCAACAATATAGACGTCGCAATTAACGCAGACGGATCGATTACCGTTGAAGACAACGGGCGAGGTATACCAACAGATATCCACCCAGAGGAAAAGCGATCGGCCCTTGAAGTTGTTATGACCATGCTCCATGCCGGCGGAAAATTTGATAAGAATACATACAAAGTATCCGGCGGACTTCATGGTGTTGGAGTTTCTGTTGTTAATGCGCTTAGCGAATGGTTAGAAGTAGAAGTATTTCGTGATGGTAAAAAATTCTACCAAAAGTATAAAAAGGGGGACCCGGTTGCAGCGGTTAAAGTCACAGGAAAGGCAGAACGAGGGAAAACCGGGACCAAAATCTCTTTTATGCCCGACGGAGGAATATTTAAGAATAGAGTATATAAGTTTGAAACATTAGCAGAAAGATTACGTGAACTAGCTTTTCTCAACCCAGAAGTTACATTGAAGATCGTTGATGACAGACCAAAATCAAAAGAGGAGGAAAGTTTTCACTTCAAAGGTGGTATTACAGAGTTTGTTAAGTATATAGATTCTACTCGACCATCCATCATGAAAAAAGTTATATATACAAAGGGTGAAGCCAAGGATGAAAATGGTCGCATCGTTGAGGTAGAAATCGCCTTTCAATACAACGATCAATATAACGAAAACATTTTTACCTACGTTAATAACATAAACACCCATGAAGGTGGAACACACCTTGTCGGATTTAGGACAGCGCTCACAAGAACGTTGAATAATTTTGCATCGAAGAATGGACTGGTAAAAGAAGGCGGCGTGCAGTTAACTGGTGATGATTTTCGTGAGGGATTGACGGCTGTTATTAGTGCGAAAGTTCCAGAACCACAGTTTGAGGGTCAAACAAAGACAAAACTTGGAAATAGTGAGGTAAAAAGTATCGTTGAGTCAATTTTTGGACCGGCACTGTCTGATTGGCTAGAAGAAAATTCTCCGGACGCAAGAAGGATTATTGAAAAGTGTCTGAGAGCCGCAGAGGCACGCGAAGCAGCAAGAAAGGCCCGAGATCTAACAAGACGGAAAAACGCATTTGATGGCGGCGGATTGCCTGGAAAGCTTGCAGATTGTTCGATAAACGATCCGGAACACTGCGAAATTTACATAGTAGAAGGTGACTCTGCGGGAGGAAGTGCAAAACAGGGTAGAGATAGAAGGTTTCAAGCGATACTTCCGTTAAAAGGAAAGATTTTAAACGTGGAAAAAGCACGATTGCACAAGATGCTTGAAAATGAAGAGATACGAGCAATTTTTACGGCAATAGGCGCCGGCATTGGGGAAACATTTGAGGCAAATAAAATTAGATATGGAAAAATTATACTTATGTGCGACGCAGATGTAGATGGATCGCATATACGTACGTTACTCCTAACGCTTTTTTTCAGATATATGAAAGAATTAATAGAGCTTGGCCACCTCTATATTGCACAACCACCTCTATATAAGATAAAAAAGGGGAAACAAGAATTCTACGCATATGACGACGATGAAAGAGATGAAATTATTAAGAGATTAAAGAGCGAGAAGAAGGGAAAAACAGAAATTGAAGAAGAGGAACCTATCGCAGTGAACGAAGAAGGCGTTATTGTAAAAGAAGGAGGAGGAGTAATTTCGAGATTCAAAGGATTAGGCGAGATGAATCCCGAGCAACTCTGGTCAACAACGATGAATCCTGAGACGCGTACAATTCTACAAGTAACGATAGAAAATGCGGCCGATGCCGATCGCACATTTTCTATTCTCATGGGAGACGAGGTGGAACCAAGACGAGATTTTATAGAAAAGAATGCAAAGTATGTGAGGAATCTTGATGTTTGATAATGTTAGAACGGTAATAATAAATTATCAGACACCGGATTTATTGACAATTGCTGTCGAATCTTTTAGAAGATACTATCCAAAAGAACGATTACTGATCATTGACAATGGTTCGAAGGACAAATCAAGTCACACGATAGAAAAATTGGAGAAAATTACACCAGATCAAACAACATCGGTTAGGCTTGAGTCAAATATTTACCATGGCCCCGCAATGCACCATGCAATGAATATTATTAACGAAGAAATGGTCCTATTTCTTGATTCTGACACAGAAACAAAGCGCGGTGGATTTATTGAAAACATGCTAAAAGAATTTGAATTGTCATCGAAGCTCTATGGGATTGGACAAATTTTGAGCGTGAATAAAAGAGGATTTCAAGAGCCAACGGGAGAACAGGTGCTTGCGCCGGCGTATATGATGGTTCGGAGAAATATATATTTTGAACTGAAGCCATTTGAGCATCACGGTTTACCAGTGTTAATAAACAATATGGACGCAAGGGAAAAAGGTTATGAATTAAAATCATTTCCGATAGAAAAATATATTGATCACAGGTGGAGAGGGACGGCATCACGATATGGGTACGGATTAGGATGGCGAGGTAAAAAAGAGTTTCTATTAAACAAATTGGGAATATAGATTAAAACATTTATAAAAAGATAATCAATGGCAACAGTAAACGAAAAAGTTATACCGGTTGATATAGAAGACGAAATGAAGGGATCGTACATCGATTACTCAATGTCGGTCATTATTGCTAGAGCATTGCCTGATATTAGAGACGGACTGAAACCCGTGCATAGGCGTGTTTTATTTGGTATGCAAGGCCTTGGACTGGCAAGTAATCGGGCATACAAGAAAAGCGCACGCATAGTTGGAGAAGTGCTCGGCAAATACCACCCACATGGCGATACGGCTGTCTACGATACAATGGTGAGAATGGCTCAAGATTTCTCCATGCGTTATATGCTGGTCGACGGGCAAGGAAACTTTGGATCTGTTGATGGAGATTCTGCAGCGGCAATGCGTTATACGGAAGCACGCCTTACACGTATTGCAGAAGAAATGTTGCGCGATTTAGAAAAAAACACTGTAGATTTTGTACCAAATTTTGATGATACCCTGCAAGAGCCAACAGTCCTACCGTCGCTTATACCAAATCTACTTTGTAACGGAACCAGTGGAATCGCCGTAGGTATGGCAACCAACATACCGCCACATAATTTGAGAGAAGTAATAGACGGGTGTATTGCTTATATCAAAGATTCAAACATCAGTAATGAAAAGTTGATAAAGCATATACTTGCGCCAGATTTTCCAACAGGTGGAATCATTTATGGGTATGAAGGTGTAAAGGAGGCATATACTACAGGACGTGGAAAAAT
>Ga0233421_10001124_pt1 | contig 10015 bp, 10 predicted proteins | sample Watercolumn_Mata_3_FD_182725 | JGI IMG/M metagenome (GOLD analysis project Ga0233421, IMG submission 182725) | Freshwater microbial communities from Lake Matano, South Sulawesi, Indonesia - Watercolumn_Matano_2014_107_MG | ecosystem: Environmental > Aquatic > Freshwater > Lake | place... | reverse complement strand
ATGGCCAATGAACGTCCGACCAGGCCGGGCAGTGTCGCGACATTGGCAACCTGCATCAGCGTCTGGTCATTCTCGATCGCATGGATCAAATCTGCGCTCGCGAAGATGAGCCCTTCAATCCGCATCACATCTCTGAATCCCTTGGGAACCAGATAACGGTACTCGTCCAGTTTTTGAAGCGCACTCATCTCTGATGTCCGGTTCTCACCTTTAGATGTCGAGGAACACCCTCACAGTTGCTCCTTCAGCGTTTTGGCTCACATGCACTTGATGATACGTTACTGCTTTGACATCCGTGCGAAGAAGGTGCTTGACTGCTGAGACAGCTTCCCCCTTTACAAGCGCCTTCAGGAGAGTCGGCGCAAACTCATCGAACCGTATCTCCCCAACGAGAAAATCCTCACCGTCGTAGAGGAACAAGATCTCCGAAAGCCACCGGACAAGGAGGTTCTCGGCGTCAATCCCGTCAATGATGATCTCCTTTGTGACGGATGGACTGATTGTCAACGGGTCGACGATGACAGAAACCATGCCAAGCGCCGCTTGCCGAAACGCATCCTTCAGGTCTACCCCCGTGGCTTCGATTCCAACGTCCGCCGGATGTTCGAGGATATGGAAACCTGGTTCCATCCTTCAAAGGAATTTAGACGAGCGTTTTTCCGCTTAATCGCTTCAACGCCTCAAGGTACAGAGCGGAAGTCCTGAAAATGACATCTTCAGGAAGTGCCGGCGGAGGCGGCTTTCGGTTGAAGTTCACCGAATCGAGATAGTCTCTGACATACTGCTTGTCGAAGCTCTCCTGGCCCTTTCCGGGTGAATATTTGTCCATGGGCCAGAATCTTGATGAGTCCGGAGTGAGCAATTCGTCGATCAGTATCAGCTCTCCTTTATCATCGATGCCGAACTCCATTTTTGTATCAGCGATGATAATCCCCTTCTTCTCCGCTGTTGCAGCGGCCCGCTTGTAGATCGCAATACTCACGTCCCTTACACGTTCGGCAAGTTCCTTCCCAATCATGCCAGCAGCTCGGGCAAAATCAATGTTCTCGTCGTGCTTCCCAACGTCCTCTTTTGTTGCAGGAGTAAAAATCGGCTCCGGTAGTTTGTCGGATTCCACGAGTCCATCGGGAAGGCGGATTCCGCAGACACTCTTCGTCTCTTTGTATTCCTTCCAGCCTGATCCGGAGATGTAGCCGCGAACCACGCACTCGATAGGCAGCGGCTTGGTCTTCTTAACATACATGGACCGCTCTTCAAGGTCACGCCAAAACGGTTTGCAGGCCGACGGAAAATCATACACAATCGTCGAGAGAAGGTGATTCGGTACGATATCGCTCATCTGCTCGAACCAGTAGTCGGAAATCTGCGTCAACACTTTTCCTTTGAACGGAATGCCTTCCTTCATGACCACATCGTATGCTGAAAGGCGATCGGTGGCGACAATGATCAGCGCCTCGCCAAAGTCATAGATGTCTCTCACCTTCCCGCGATTGATCAGCTTGAGGCCGGCAAACTTCGTCTCGGTAATAACAGGGACATTGAATGATGTCGGCATGATGTGTTTCCTTGTTTGAGTGGACGTATTACACGAATTGGCAGTATTTCCGTAAAGCGGATTTCAATTGCTTCAGGTATTCGTCGCGCGAAATCTCCAAGGCACCAAAACGCTGCAGGTGCGGCGTGATGAATTGGGTGTCCAACAGCAGATATCCCCGATCGTTCAGGCGGCAAACCAGATGCACCAACGCGACTTTCGACGCATCTCGTTTTCGACTGAACATAGATTCCCCGAAAAAAGCCGCACCCAGCGCAACACCGTAGAGCCCTCCGACCAGTTCATCCTTCTGCCAACACTCGACGCTGTGTGCGTAGCCAAGCTTGTGGAGTTCCATATAGGCCTGTACTATCTCTTCCGAAATCCAAGTCTCCTCCCGTCTCGCACACTCGCGAATGACCGACTCGAAGTCACGGTCAACCTCCATCCGAAACAACTCCTTGCGCAGCGTCAGTTGGAGGCTTCTCGGGATGTGGAACGCCTTGAGGTCAATGACGGCCCTGGGATCGGGCGAGTACCAGTTGATCTCACCATCCGCGGATTCCGCCATCGGGAAGTATCCGCTTGCGTACGCGACGAGCAGAAAATCGGGCTCGATCAACTTCCGTTTTGTTCTCTGTGGCTCCATACCAGATGTCAATCTGCGTGGAAAACAATCTCAAATCCTATGATTCCATCGTCACGACGACTTTTCCGACACTCTTGCGGGATTGCAGAAAGCGGTGCCCCTCAGCAATGTCATGAAACGGATAAACGTGCCCAATGATAGGACGTACAACACCTTGCTCATAGAGCTTCAGAAGCGATTTCATCGTTTCTTTCAGGTACAGAGTTTCCTCCATGAGAAAATACAGATTGAATCCCAACAAACCTACATTTTTCGAAACAAGAGAGGGCGGATAGATCAGCGGGACTGAGAGAGATTCCCGGGCAGCCCGGACTTTCGCAACTCCCTTTTCATCGGTCACAGCGGCAAAACCGTAGAGAACGTACCTCCCCATAGGCGCAAGAAGCTTCCATCCCTTCCGAAAGATCCTCCCGCCAACGGAATCAAAGACGATATCGACGCCTCTCCCTTCGGTGGCCCGACGGACAGGCTCAACGAAATCGTCGGTTGCATAGTTCGTGATTGTTGCGGCCCCGAGGCTTCTGACCAGAGCAACTTTCGGATCCGAGCCCACAGTTGCGTGGACCACTGCACCGACATGTTTGCAGAGTTGCAGGGATATCGTCCCCACACCACCAGCCGCCGCGTGCAGAAGAACATGACTTCCTTTTTTCATGCCCCCCAGCGTTACCAAACCATGATACGCTGTGAGAGCCGTGACCCCAAAAGCTGCCGCCTCCTGAAATCCCATCTTTTTCGGAATTCGCACCGCCTGACCAGAAGGAACTGCGACATATTCCGCGTATCCTTTTTGCCGGGTGAAAGCCAGTACTCTGTCCCCAACATTTAGATGCCGAACCGCTTTCCCTTTCTCCTCGACAACGCCTGCGACCTCTATTCCAGGCACAAACGGCGGCCTTGGAATCGCGGGGTAGTACCCAAGTCGGGCAAACACATCTGCAAAATTCAGTCCAATCGCCTTCGTATGAACAAGAACCTCCGAATCACCAGGAACAGGTTCCGGCACTTCCTTGATCGTCAGTACTTCAGGCGGACCAAACCGTTGGATAATTGCAGCTTTCACTGGCCTCGAACCATCTGTGAATGATTACCTTGAGATTAACGCCCCCTCGGGAGAAGTTCAACCTTCACAATCGCGTTTCTCGGCACCTCATTTGTGCGGCCCACCGCGTGTAGCGCTCTACGCAAATCATTTGCCCTGAGCAAGATGTTCGAGGTTTCCCGCCCCTTCACGCCGAGGAATGTCCTTGTCCCTTCTTGAGCGGTGCAGTTTTGGATTGTCCCATCCTGGACCCTGTTCAACACGATCGCCGGATGTTCTGATCCGCCGAAGGCCGGAGCGCCGGAGAAGTTTTCGATTTCCAAGCCCTTCGCGTCTTCGACGGAGAGGGCACTCTGCCATCGTTTCGAGTGGGGGGATTCCCACACCACCTCAACGTTTCGCAGTTTCAGGTTTTTAGCCTGCTTGAAATCCATTGCGTGGATCGCTTTGTCATACGGAGCCGCCTCATCGGAAGAGATGAACAGCTTGACGTTGTCAAATGTGATCCCATCGAGCCAGCTCATGGGATGGCCATTCATCATGCTCGAGCCCTTGCCATGCGCTATGACATTCTGAATCAGAACATTTCGAATGATGCCGGCTGGAGGCTCGTTCTCGAATTTCACGTGTTTGTGGACTTCGCTGCGGCGTTTGATGTTGAAATGAAACGGATCGCCGTCACCCCACCAGAACCAGTCATGCCGCCGGCATTCGATCGTAAGCCCCGAGATGACGACGTCGCTGACAACGCCCCCGTCAAAGACCATGAACGCAAGCCCTCTGTTCGAATTCGTGATGACACAATTCGAAATCGTAACATTCCGCACAGCGTTCATGTTCCCATCGCAAAACTTGATCGCGCTCGATGCAGACGAGAGGCGACAATTTGTGATCGTTATGTTCTCACACGGAAGGGCCGGTCCGTACCAATTCATTGAGTAGAACACAATGGCATCATCGCCTGTTTCGATCGTGCAGTTTGAAATGCGTACGTCCTTGCACCCATCCGGGTCGATGCCGTCAGCCCAGACTCCCTCTGCCAGGCTTGACTGAATGTACACACCGTCGATCACGAGCCGCTCACATCCGTACGGATGAAGCGTCCAGGATGGGGAGCGAACCAGAGAAACGCCGCTGATGAGTACGTCCTTGCAGCGAAGGAGCAGGATGAGCTTACCAAACTGGTCCTTTTTTGGGAAAGACCGAAGCAGAGGTTTGCCCAAAGCTTCCATCTGCTCCTGGTTCGGCCTTATGAAGTCATCCTGAATATCGTTCAGCCTCCACTCGTAGGCTCCCTGGCCGTCGATCGTTCCACGACCCTCGAGTGAGATGTTCTGGAGGTCTTCTCCGTACAGAAGCGCCTCCTTGTCGAACGCCGATTTTTCCTTGATGGAGTAGAGAATTGACCCTGCTTCGAGGTAGAGCCGCACATGACTCCGGAGGTGAAGCGTGCCAGTTGAATATTCGCCCGGCGGCACGTAAACCATCCCGCCGCCAGACGCTGCACAGGAATCGATTGCACGCTGGATAGACTTTTGGGCATTCTCTTTTTTGAGTCCGGAAGCGCCGAATGCCCGCACATCAAACACACGGTTTTGCGCCGGGGCTGAAAACGTCAGGAGAACGCCCAGCGCCACAACGCAGACAATCCATCGTCGTGGTTTCATGAGTTTCCTGGAAGTTGTGAGAAGTGAGGACGATATGGAGCAGTGAGATCTGCGCGAATTTGGGAGTGCCATGAGCATCAATTTCACGGCCCGCATCCCGGAAGATACCGCTGAAACCTTCGTAACAACGGCACTTTCTACTCAACGCCGTAAACATACATAATAAATCTCCCTGTTTCCACAGACCTCGAACCGGACCGCATCGACCCCCCTCTTCATTTTTTGCTTGTGAATATGAACAAATCGACGTACATTAATCCCCGTAAATAATCGTACACCGCAAGTCCGGAAGAAAGCCTTCGGGTTCTCGTCCGGGCGACGTAGCCTCGCTAGTGCGTCGTCGCTGTAGATGCATTGTCTTTGTCCCCCTTTTTCGTGACCCTCCAAGCATCACGAGGCCGGGCATCGCAACACATCGATAGCACACACGAACGTCTCGGCTAGTGTCTTCGTGTACATCTCCAAAAATCTTCATCGAAAGGAATTGTTCCATGGAAAAAGGAACAGTGAAATGGTTCAACGGAGCCAAGGGTTATGGTTTCATCACACGTCAGAATGGCGAAGATGTGTTCGTCCACTTTAAGGCGATTCGTGGTGAAGGATACCGTACCTTGAACGAAGGCGATCAGGTTCAGTTCGACGTGCAACAGGGTCCGAAGGGTCTCCAAGCTGCGAACGTTGAGAAAGTCTAAGTTCACACCTCAGCGAATACCCCAGTGAGTGATCCTCGACTGGGGTTTTTTTTTGTGTTCATTTGATATCGGGAAGATGAAAAGTCATGATAAACGGGACCGTGAAGTTTTTCAATGTGGCGAAGGGTTTTGGATTCATCGTTACCGATGGAGGCGACGAGATCTTTTTTCATAAGAGCAACGTGAAGAATACGGGCTTTCGTGATGTGCTTTCCCAGGGCGACAACGTCCGGTTCGAGCTCAAGGTTGAACAAAAAGGGAAACGAGCCTACAATATTGTTCGCGTCTGATTTCCGATTCACCGCCATACAAACAAGAAAGTCCCCGCAAGGGGACTTTCTTTTTGCCACTTCGCATTGCGCTCCTTTTCTACTGCCCGCCTGCAAACGCATCAAGTTGTTTCTGACCATCGGCCTCTGGAAGCGATTGGATCGTTCTGAATCGTTCCATCAGATTCACTAGTTGTTTGTCGGCTTTCTCGAAGTTATTCTTTGCATTCGATAATTGCTGACCAAGCGTACCGAACGTATCCGAGAATTTGCCCAACTCGGTACCGAGACGCTCAAGTCCCTGGAGAATCTCCTTCGCGCTTCGCTCAATCTTGAGGCCTTTGAATCCTAAAACGATAACCCGAAGGTGCGCATAGAAGCTGTTGGGCGACACAGGAACCACCTTCTTCTCCATGGCGTAACTGTAAAGTCCTTCGTCCTCCGGCACCGACTCGTCTTTAATGATCGTTTCATAGTAGATGTTCTCGGCCGGCACATACATCAGGGCAAAATCAAATGTGCCTTCGTCGGGCCGGATGTATTTTTCAGCAATTGCGTCAATATGCTTCTTGACATCCGAGCGGAACGTCCGTATCGCCGTGCGCTTCTCCTGCTCGCTCTTTGCGTCAAGCATCTTCTGGAAATTCTCGAGCGGAAACTTCGAGTCGACCGGGACCATACCACCCGACAACCTGATGACAGCATCAACCGCCTGCCCGCCCTTGAACCGGTACTGGACCTCATACGACCCCTGGGGAAGCACTTGCTTGAGTAGATCCTCCAACAGCAGCTCACCAAGACCACCGCGCAGCTTGGGCGCCTTGAGCATTTCTTCAAGTTTCGAAACGCTCTGCCCCAACTCCTTGATCTCCTGCGTCGCTTTTCCAAGTTCGCCGAGCTTGTTCTGCACATCCTGGATTACTTTTGCCGCACTATCCAGCCTCGAGCCCATTTGACCAGTATTGCTCTGGAGTTGCTGGGTGACATTGCTCAGCTGGTCGTTGACCACCTTAAGTTGCTCATTGACGGTCTTTGAGACAATCGTCATGCTTTGATAAAGGGCGTCCTGAGTCGTCTTCAACGACGTGCCCAGCGAGTCCGATGTGCTCCTGAGGCTTGAACTCACTTCATCACGCAACTTGTCTATCTGAGTTTGCACGAATAGGGTCGCCTGAGTCGAGTCCTCTGGCTTCGAGGACCTCATGCGGACAAGAATGGCTACAAGCAGCACGATGACGACGCCAAACAGCAAGAGGAGTGGAGTTTCCATTCTTCAGTACTTCCTTAGTAAGAGAATTGTCAAAACCGTAAGCCCGGTCGCATACGAAATGTACCGAGCCCAGGGGAAGGGCCTTCTCTTCGTCCATCCCCAAACCTTTGCTGCAAGTATCATCAGCAACGTGAGGCCGACTGTCGCGAGAATGCACTCAGGTATCGACCACAAGCCCCCATACACGCTGGCCAGGCTCTTGTCATTCCAAAAACGTCCATAGATCAGCAGCAGGTGAGCCGTGTACACCAGAAGTGATTCTCTGCTCACGTCAAGGACGAACGATTGCTCCGTCTTCCTCTTCTCAGCATAATACCAGCATGTGGTAAGGAGAAGCAGAATGATCCCCAGCCTTGTCGCGAAGAAGAGCGGATTTGCCCGAACCGCTGTTGATACCATTGGAATCTGGACGGGGATCTCGACAAGCACGATTCCCACAATGACCATGGCGAGCCCGAACTGAAGCAGGCGCTGGAAGAATCTGGCTTCCCCGCCTGTCAACCGCGCATTTTTGTGGGCAAAAGCCGTCACCGCGCCGAACATCATGAACCCAAGCCACGGAAAGAGCGGGAACATCGAGAGCTGCCTGCCGTTCAGGTAGGAAGCCACGGTACCCGGCAGCCATAGCGAGAAATCGATGTCCCAAATGAAAGGTGCGATGAGAACCAGCAAGCTACCAACCGAAATAAGAAAGCGCTGGTACGTCACATCACGATGGATCACGATCCGGCCAATGAACACGATCAGCATCCCGATCGCGATGCAGTGCAGAATATCGGATTGGTAGAATTGGAGAAGCTGCTAGGGGGTTGAATCGTACAGTGTTCTGGTGAGAGAAAAGAACGGAAGGTGAAGACCGTACCCGATCAGCCACACAAGCATGATCCTCGACAACTGTCGCCAGAATGCCTTTCCAAATGAACGGAACTCCTCAAGCTTCCGGTCGCTAGCCACGACGAACACGAATCCGGCGACAAACAGGAAACTCGGAGCGACGAGGCCGTTCACGTAGTCGAGCGCATTGAACCACCTCTCCCCCTTCATTCCCTCCACGAGAAAGGCGTTGAATACATGGACCTCGATCATGACGATCGTCGCCCAGCCACGCAGCAGGTCAACAAACACCAGGCGGTTTTTCACGTTGGTACGGCTCCGACATTGTGGTCACCACGTGCTTATCAGCGCTGACAGCGAATCTATTTCAGCACTCCCAGTTTCTTCCCTACCTTGACAAATGCGTCGACTGCCTTGTCGATGTGATGGCGTTCATGGGCGGCAGAGATCTGCACGCGGATTCTGGCGGTGCCTCTTGGCACGACGGGATAGAAGAACCCGACAACGTAGATTCCCTCAGCATAGAGGTCACGGGCCATCGCCTGGACAAGTCCCGCATCGTGCAGCATGATCGGAACAATCGGGTGAAAGCCATCTTTGATCTCAAATCCCACGTCCCGAATGCGCTGGCGGAAGTATCGGGCGTTCTGGTCAAGCTTGTCGCGCAATGCAGTCGACTCACGGAGGAGGTCAATCGCCTTAATCGTTGCTCCAACCACGACAGGACTCAGTGTGTTGGAGAAGAGATACGGACGTGACCGCTGTCTCAGGACATCGATAAATACTTTCTCGCCGACGACACATCCCCCTGCCGCACCTCCCAGTGCTTTTCCGAACGTTGTTGTAATGATGTCGACTCGTCCCATCACATCATGATGCTCGTGCGTTCCTCGGCCGGTCTTCCCGACGAAACCCGTCGCATGCGAGTCATCAACCAAAAGAATGGCGTCGTACTCCTCCGCGAGGTTGCAGATATCCTCCAGCTTTGCGACATCTCCGTCCATCGAGAATACGCCGTCGGTGACGATCATCCTGAACCGCTTGTTCTGCGTCTCTCTCAAATGGTGCTCGAGATCCCTCATGTCGCCGTGTTTGTACCTGTGACGCTCGGCCTTGCACAACCGGATGCCGTCGATGATCGAGGCGTGGTTCAGCTCGTCAGATATCAGCGCATCCTCTTCATTGAGAAGCGCCTCAAACACACCGCCATTAGCGTCAAAACAGGAGGAATACAGGATGGCATCTTCGAGACCAAGAAACTCTGATATCTTTCGTTCAAGTTCCTTGTGCCGGTCCTGCGTGCCACAGATGAACCTTACAGACGACATCCCGAAGCCGCGTTCGTAAAGAGCTGCCTTGGCCGCGGCAAGGACTTCCTGGTGAAATGATAGCCAAAGGTAGTTGTTGGCGCAGAAATTGATAACTTCACTGAGGTTGGAATTCTGGGGATACTCGACCGTTATGTCTGCGCCCTGAGGGGAGTGAATGACACGTTCTTCTTTGAACAGATCGGCATATCTGAGCTCAATCAGCTCATTCTCATAATACTCTCGCACTCGCTCGTGTACTGCCATGTACTGTTGTACCTTCTTCCTTTCTTCGAGTATGTGTTTCTACCTGTTATCCCCAAAACCGACGAAGATGCCTACATCCCATACATCGCAATAACCTCATCCTTTTTCTTACCTAGGATATTGTACTTGGCACCTACTTTGGCAAATGCCGCAATCGCCTTGTCGAGATGCTCCCTCTCGTGGTCGGCTGAGATCTGAATCCTGATGCGGGCCTGGCCCTGAGGCACGACGGGGAAAAAGAATCCAACGGCGTAAATGCCCTCCTGGTAGAGATCCTTGGCAACGTCCTGGGCAAGCTTTGCGTTATAGAGCATGACCGGAACAATAGGATGAACTCCCGGCCGGATATCGAGTCCGGCTTGTGTCATTTTTTCTCTGAAGTACTTCGTGTTCTCCTCGAGCTTGTTCCGTCGGTCCGTTGACGATGAGATGAGATCGATGACTCGTATCGACGCGGCAATAACAACCGGTGGCACCGTGTTTG
>Ga0233421_10001122_pt1 | contig 10025 bp, 9 predicted proteins | sample Watercolumn_Mata_3_FD_182725 | JGI IMG/M metagenome (GOLD analysis project Ga0233421, IMG submission 182725) | Freshwater microbial communities from Lake Matano, South Sulawesi, Indonesia - Watercolumn_Matano_2014_107_MG | ecosystem: Environmental > Aquatic > Freshwater > Lake | place... | reverse complement strand
ATAGAAAGAAAGGGTAATATTCTGCCTATTTGAGAATGTGAGATCTCTTTTATTTTCTGGAATGATCCTGATGGTTTAAAAGATTAAGGATGAAAAGAAAGAAACCGCTCTTCATGGAGCGGTTTTAAGTTAAACAAAAACAAAATATGCTCATATCCCCTCATATTGACAAAAACCTAAAAATGGGTGTATAATATACCCAGAACGCTTAAAATGCGTTGAAAAAAGAAAATGGAGATGATTATCATGGCTGAAATTCCGAAATCAAAGACTGGAACCGGATATGGAAAGAAAAGAGAGCTTCCCACTGTGGCAATAACGGCTGTTCTGCTAATGTTTGCAGCTGCAGTTTTTGCTGTGTATGTCTTGCCCTGGATAAATGGGCCGAGCCCAATTACCCCAGGGACCGGACAAGCTGCGGGGAGCAATCCACTGCCGCAGGCAGCGGCTACCCAAGAGAAGAGGTCTCTGCCTCCTCTTAAGGAACTGATCGCAGCCGGAAAGCTTGATACCCCGCAAGCAATTGCGGAGTACATGCGGAATAACTTCGGTTATGCAGAAACCGGATCTTCACGAACGGTGGATGAATTCCTGGTCTATGGAGGTGGAGTAGGAGGATCGAATGATTTCTTCTTCTTCTTCTATAAAGCCCTGGCTGCTCAAGGCTGCGAGTGGAACGTGCATACGTATACATTCGTACTAGCCAATGTAAGCGGGGGGCCGAAGGGATATGATCCTGCTAATCCTATTGTGTTCTTCACTGATCCTCGTGATGGAAATAATTACTATTTCATCACAGAGTATCCAGACTTCCGAATTGTTAATATCGGAAAGTCTGCTGATCCAACAGTGTACGAAGAACAAAGGTTGAACAGGACAATTCTCCGAGACTATGGTTACATAGTACGTAAAGCAAACTGCTAAAGGGGCCGACAATATTGTCAGCCCCCTTTTAATTATTTTAATATCTAGACTAATTAGATAATGGAACTATCTGATAGGATTGCGCCTTCTGTACCCACGTTAGCGCACTGAGCTCAAACTCGTAAAGATAAGACCCTAAACTGCTTATACAGGGACTGGATTCTCTGTAGAAAAGCTGGCATTTACCAGTATCGTTGATGCCAGAACACAATAAAACTCCTGAATTGCCACCCTCTATTTCAATAGATAAAATATTATTAGCTACTTTTGTATCCACCCCACTAAATTCGTATTGCGTAAGATTAGGATTGGCTGGATCTGTTGCATCATACTTGTTTCCTTTACAATCTATCGAATCATAGAAAGTTATTTTACTCGTAGACTGTTCATAACAATTGAAGATTTTAAAAGAAGACAGCACATTATTACCAAGGGCAGTGGTATAATTTCGACCCCCCGCCCCTCTTCCACTGCCTAGATTTTCTATATCTATACTAGTAAATGCAGCTTGTCCTCTAAAATTAAAGTCATCAAACAAAATTATGCATTTTTTCGTACCCGCGGGACTTATAAACTTTATTGCATTTGCCCTGTTGTCAAAATTCCCCAAAGCAGATTGGCTGGAACTATAATACATTGGCCTTCCTTTAAAACCAACTTGGGGATAGAGATACACGCCCGGCATTCTCCAAAGGAAAGATATTGCATTTCCTGAGAAGCCTGCGGTTTGGCCTGCTCCAACATTGGGAACTTCCGTCTCATCTGCCTGGTATACTGAAATCAGATTGTCTGGGCCAGACAAAAACTTAACGCTCTGAGGTGTAAAGCCCAGATTGTCAGTATCCTGGGCCAGGCAGTGTTCCTGGTTATTGGTATCAATCAAACAAACCCCGCTTAAATGGGCTGCGGGCTGCAAAGAAAGAATAGCTAACCCAGGATTAATGGTGGTAAGTAGTAAATATGAACCAAGAAGCATTATGATGCCTATAAAAGCGCCTGTGATCTTGTTTTTGGCGTCATTCATGGCTCCTGTTTCTCCGGCCGAAGTCAGGTATTTAAATCCGTTAAAGATTAGAACCACAAAAGCAATCACTCCTGATATGGCTATGGCAAAGTTGAAGATATACTTTACATAATCGGGAAAGGTTGATTGCTTGCCCAGCTGCTGTCCGCCCATGGTAGGATATCCTATTTCTAAAGCATAAACACAGGAAGCCATTAAAAACAGCAGGGACAGGGAAAGAATAAGAGTTGTTTTTCTTTTGTTAAGCATATATATGTATTATACCTTATTTTACCTTTTAATAGGTACCCTGGATGCAATAGTAGTTATCCAGGTATGCGCCTGTTAATTCCTGGCAGCCAGGATTGTTCTTAAGGCAGTTCTCAAGCTCTTTGACTCCCAGGTTCCTGTTAGTACAATGAATACTGTCTTTATTGGCCAGACAAAGGTTTTTCTGGGCATCAGTAAGAAAAGACCCGTTGAAAGGATAGCAATTGATGTAGGTTAGGCCCTGCTGGGGAACCGGAAATCCCGGGGTAATTGTTATCTTCGCAGTACGCACCAGATCCCAACCGTTCCTGCAGCCCATAACCTTCTGGACTACGGCTCCTACCTGGGTGGGTGCGCCGAATCCCGTGTAGCACTCCTCTACTTTCTTTCTGGAAAGAGTTAATTTATCCAGAATGGGGCATTTATCAGGATCCCCTGGTTTTAAATTCTCTCCAGTCATCAAATCAGCTGCTTTTTTGAGAAATATTTCAAATATCTGGTTGTATGGCACTGTAATCTGGACATCTTCCTTACCTTTTTTGATTTGCATTTTAATGGAAGCAGCCACGCTTCCTGCTTTTTTCTCCTGCTCCCTCTGATTTTTGGTTATAGTATAAATCTGGTCGTCGTAGCCCTCTCCTAGATCCTCGAGTAAGGCTGCCTCTCTTTTAAAATCATCTATCGGGCAGACATAATAGCCGGGCTTATATGGATATTCCCAATACCAGCCCCCACAAGCAGTGTCCACCCTCCAGCCTTGTGCCTTATAATCTTTGGGTGGAGAGCATGTGGTCGGCAGAGAACAGGGGACGCAAAATGGATCAGAGCAGTCGTTATCTCCAGAACAACGAACGGGATAAGAGCAGGGGGAACCCTTGCTACAGTTAGTACAACCACACCCCTCGGGAAGATTTTTGATTACTTCTATAGTGGATTTAACCTTGCCCATATGTTCTGTTGCTATATTAAAAAGGAAAGCAACCTGCTCTCCGAAAGCCTTTGCCTCATCAACCATTTCCCCGATAGGAATAAGGGCTTTCTGTATTTTAGTGTTTTCATCAATCTTTTCCTCATTTATATCCATGGTATATTTAGTCGGCTCTCCCAAGGAAACTAAATCCTTTTTATACTGGTCATTGTAATAGAAAGTGGTCTGGTCTCCGTTTTTTAAATACCATTCTTCGTCGGTTTTTTGCTTTTCAACGATATCGCTTCCTGGTTTTTTGACCTCATTTTCTTTCCTCTGACACATCCTTTTGGTTTCGGGGTCTAAAGAGCAGCTAAATTGGGCGCAATATATGGTAGAATTATAATCCTTAAAGTTTGTTTTTCCAACCAGGGGATGCTTTTGTGTTAAATAAAGGTATTCTGATAAAGTGATCTTGCCATCAGTATCAGTAGATATCATCTTTATTTCAGCCTCTTTCAAGCCATTAAGGTCCCCCAGAAAGGCCTGGTAGAATTCGCTCATCCTAAAAGATGCTTCTTCTAAGGTTAGGAATGTCTGGGTTGCCTTCGGATCCTGACCAGGATCGTAACACTGGTCAGTACTATCCTTGCCATCCTTCTGTCTTGTCCCGTCCAGTAATTGTTGGATTTTTTGCCTGGTGCAATCTATGTTTTGTCTTTGCGGACATGGATCCGTTCCTTCACAAAGTTTGTCTTTGCCTCTCGAATTGCCGCAGCAAACACAGCTCCCCCTGCAGGCAGTGCATTTCCCAGCATCATAAATCTCACACTGCTGGGACTCAATAATCTGACATCTGTAGCAAGAACAGGATTGAATACCGCTTTTCAGAAGCTCTACTAACTGCCTGGCTTTTTCAAGCTTTATTTGAAAGGCCTCATTAATTAATCTGACGCAATAGAACCTGTTATATCCTTTCAGGTCTTGTTCATCTATTTTGCCGTCCTTGTTCTGGTCTTTTGTATTACCCTCGGAATCGTATTCATAGCACCTAGGTATAGATCCTGTGCTAGTGGCTGCATTGCCTGTTAATAATGATTCTACAATGGTGCCCAAGGGTATCTCCTGCATGGTCAATCCCTCAGGAACAGCCACTTCTCCGCCCTGCTGAGGACTTGAGCCACCAGTTGAAAGAGGGGGGATATTGATCTCCACCAGCTGAGGATTAATAGTGTGTAAAATCATGTAGGTGGAAACCAAGACTAATAACCCCAGAAAGGCCCTGCGCAGCTTTTCTTGGATATCAGCTATTATGGCCGGATCATCTCTTGACGGCAGATACCTGAATCCGGACCAAATCGCTATCGCGAAAACAGCAGCCACCCCTATGCCTATAGCGAAATAGAAAAAGTAGGCCACAAAATTCAGGAATTCCGCATTGGCGGAAATGTCTTTCCCTCCGGCCTGCTGTATTTGGGGGTATTGATTCTCCAGCGCCAAAACAAAAGAGGCGCTCAGAAGAAAAAAAACAGCCAGAACGATTAATTTACTCTGCTTGGGCATTTTGTTGTCTTATTTTTGCCGCATCCTCCATGGCTATCAGCTGATAATATACTATCCAGGTGTACCAGGGCAAAAGGTCAATGATGGGAACCAGCTCTCCTATATAGGTAACGATAAACCTCCATTTTTTGTCAGTCATTATCTTTTTAATGAAGTCTGCTTTTGTCGGCACCTTAGCCAATTTTCCAGTGTTAAGAATCAGCCAGGGAGTAATGGTAAGGGTAGCTATAAGCTCTAAAATCCCCAGATCGTCTACGCCGCAAATCAAAAGAATCCAGGGAATAACATCCAGAAGTATGGCTATCAAAAGCATAATGCTGGCCGGAGAGAATTTTGGGGCTCTGAAGAACATGGAGAACATCATAGTCTTGATTGTGTTGTATTGTTTTAATTATAGCACTATAATTAAATAATGCATGGCAAAAACCGCAAAAATATGAAAAACAAAACTTTGATAGTTTTATTGTCTTTAATTGTTCTTTTCGCAGCTTTTGCTCCAAAGGCAGATGCTGCTGCTACATTCAGCATTCCAGACATATTCGGCTGGATTAGAGACAATACTGTCGGCAACTTTGTCAGAGGCCTTATATTTTTTATAAACGGGGTATTTACCGCTCTTTCAGCCTGGATTATGGGGATAGGACAGGGGGCTTTAAGCTGGGTGATAAGTTCTGATTTTATAGGTATGAGCATGACCGGCACAGATAATCCCATAATTAACTATGGCTGGCCCATAATCAGGGACATAGCCAATATCTTTTTGGTGCTTTCATTGGTTGTAATAGGCCTGGGCATGATAATGGGTATAGAGGAATATCAGGCTAAAAGAACACTGCCCAGACTGATAGGTATTGCCATTTTAATAAACTTTACGCCTGTAATCTGCGGGCTGATCGTTGACTTCACTAACCTGTTGATGAACTACCTCTTAAGAGGGGGCAGCCTTGACCCCGGAATGGCCAATTCGATCACTGCCGGAATTCAGGCCATAAACCAGAATAATCCCTATGATGCCCTGGCCAGGCTGATCATATATTTTGTTTTTTCCATTGCTTTTTCAATAATCTGTTTTGTCTATTTCCTTTTGTTCCTTTTCAGGTACATCTTCATCTGGGTACTGGTGATATTCTCTCCTTTGGCTTTTGTCAGCAGGGTTTTCCCAACAGGCTGGGCCAGGGATTTCTTCCCCAGCTTCTTTTATTGGGACGAGTGGTGGAAACAGTTTATCCACTGGTCGGTCATAGGTATCTATGCAGCCTTTTTCCTGTCTTTAGCCAACAATATGACCATACTGATAGGAAGTGGTGAGTTCAGGATGTCTGCCCCTAGTGGTATTTTGGGTATTTTCCAGCAGTTATTCCTTTATATGTTCCCTATGGCTTTAATGATCGTTGGGCTTAATTCTATTATGGAGGAAACTTCCGGAGCTGTAGCTGGAGCTAAAAAAACAATCACTCCACACATACCGCCCGGATTAAAAACAGCTGCTTCTGTTACCGCCGGCACAGTAGGAGGTATCGTTGGAGCAGCTATAGTTGGGGCACAAAAAGGAGGGGGGCTTACTGGAGCTGTTCAGGGGGTGGTTACCGCAGAAGGAAGAGAAAAAGGAAGAAAGTGGTACAGGCAAGGATTAGAAAGAGTAGGAATATCAAAGATTGGATCATATGAAAAAGGAGTTAAGGGAGAGATGGCTGAACGCAAAAAAGAACTTAGCGGCATGTCCGAGGAAAGCCTGAATAAGATAGTAAGCGCCCCGTTTGAAGAAATTAGCGAGGAGCAACAGAGAGAGGCGGCTGCGGCTCTTGACATATTAATCGAACAGGGGAAGGTAAAAAATGAGCACTTGTCCAAGATAGAAAGGTATAAGGATCTTTACGGGCTTAACACAAAAGCTCTCTATAATAGCAGGCCTGATTGGGCAGGAAACAAAATGGGTGAGGTTATTAGTAAACAAGCGCCCGCTAAGTTTGTTGAGAATGTCCATGCAGAAGCATTAAATGTAGATACTTTTGCTGAAATGAGCTTGAAGCAATTAGAGGTTATGGGAGAAAAGGGAAGTAGGGATAAGGTTGAGGCTATGAGAAAAATAAAGTCTGACTTGGCAGCATTGAACACAAAGAGGCAGGCCCTGAGAGACGAGGTCCTTATGACCCCAACCGGCTCCCCCGAAAATAGAAGGGCACAGGATAAATTAGACAAATTCAACGGTTTGGTAGTAGCGCTAACAAAAGATGCAAACTTCCAATAATATGAATACGGATAAATCAGAAAAAGAAAGGTTTATTTTCCCAGAAAACAACGCTTTTCTTATTACTGAAATAATGAAAAAATACGGGCTGGAAGAAAAGGAGGGTGATTCGCTTGAAAAAATACTGCGGGGAGAAAAAACCAAGGGAGAAATAACGGCAAAAATTATAAAAAGGAGGGGCGAAAAAGAAATTTCTGAAAAAAACCTAACGACAGAGATTAAGAAAAACTTGGGGCTTTCGAATGAAAAGGCGATGGCTATGGCAGAAGAAATAGAGGCTAAATTTTTTTCTCCAACAAAAGCACCTGTTCTGGTGATAGAACCGAAAACAAAAAAAGAGGTTTGGAAAAAAATTGAGGTAAGACCCCCGAGCAGATCTAGTGGAGACACTTACCAGGAACCTATTTAAAAATAAAAAGAGGGTTCGGCCCTATTAATGGTCGGAGCCCCCTTGAAGGATTCTGTCTGCCTCTGCCTCTATTTCTGCCTTAGACATTTTTTTGAAGTCTTTCTGGCCATCCCCATCTCGATCTTTTTTCCCAGTATCATTGGAAGGCTCTTTTGAATTTACCCCTACGCTCAGCAATCTTCCGGCAGCGACAATGCTTGCGGCAAGAGAATCGGTTGGCGAACCGTCTGTTTTTATATGTAAGAGGCTTTTGTTTTCTGCGCTGATGATTTGCGCAGTCAGGACCACAGTATTATTCCTTAAGCGCCTCATGTTTTCTTCGTTTTCCCCGAATTTTTTTATAAACTCCGGGGTGGCACCCCTTTCTCCTTCGCCCGCAAGAAAAGCTTCTTGTTCCAGGAGAAGCCCCATGGTTTGTCTTACCAGACCCCTCATTCTGAGAGCCTGTTCTTGTTCCATATCCATGGCCTGCTGTTCGTCCGGAGGATACACAATATCCAATATTTGTATCCCGTTTTCCATGACTTCTATGCCCCACTTAATTTCAATGGTCTTGAAATTGGGGTGGTCTTTTATCGCCCGCCAAATTTCTTCTGCTTGGGCCTTATCCATCAATTGGTCAGTATCCTCGCCTGAGACTATTGCCCTGAAAATAGTGGCAATTTCAGTTGAAACATTCTCTACCCAGTTTGGATCTCCCACATAAACAACTATAGCCGGGTTTTTTACCCGCAAGTCGCATGCTAAAAATATGTTGGGGAGGAATCTTTCTTTCTTCTTGGTAATTGCTTTTTCAATTATCACTGGGTACTTGTCCAGTTGCAGCCAGATTTCATCAGAAACCTCTTCCCGGCTTTCAATTTCAACCTTTCTGCTTCTGGAAATCCTGAATGTCAGCCTGCGCAGCTTGAAGTCTCTCCTGTAATCGTCCAGCCCCCTGATACCAACGTATCTTAGTCCGCCCAGGTATTTTTTGCCGAAATTGTCCATAAATTCATCGAAGAAAAATAGTTTCAGAGGAATAATTTTTGCTTTTGCTTCTTTTGCTTTTGTTTTTTCATCTTCTGTTTTTGCCTCTTTTTCTGCTTTTTCAAATGGTCTCATGTCGATGATATTATAGTCTTCGTCGAATATTTCTCCGGGCAGCAGATCTGCAATACACTTACGGAATCCTCTCAACCTTTCAATTATCTTCGCTCTTCTAGTGCCTACCATTGTGAAATACTGTAGGCCAGCAAAAATGAGCAAAGCTGAGAATATTATTCCAAAGACATTAAGTGTGAATGAAGAAAATACGAGCATTGCTATGCCCGCAATAATCATTATATTTTGGGCTGTTCTCAGTTTTTGAAGGTCTCCTTCCTGCCTTTTTTTCGGTTCCGTCTTGTCAGTCATATCCTTTTCACTCCTAATCATTATTTAGTTGTCAAAGATATCAAGAGACGTCTACCGGCTCCTGATGTTGTTCTTATACAATATTTTCCTGTTTTTGTCAATTGACATATTTTGTTTTTGTATTATAATGAATAATCCGCTTTGGCGGAGGGAGTTCTTACCATGAATGTTCGGCAAAGAAGGATTGCTTCTATTATTCTTATTGTTCTTCTTCTCCTGTTCTTTATCGCATCGGGTATACTGTTTTTCTCGGGCCTTATTTTGGGAAAAGTTACTGAAGTTAGGGGTGCTGGGCCACCACCAGTGGGAGGGCTTAACTTGTTGGAACCAATTAAAGGAATGGTGATGTATTTCGTCGCTGGAGTTATTGTGGCAGTAATCGCCTTCCCTATAATATTGGTCTTCTCCCAGGCTATAAGCCCTTTGGGTTATATATTTATCCCGGCAACTTTTTACTTCACAATTTTCGTGTACCCCAAAACCATAGGAATCCCCAACAGTATAACCCTGACGATAGGATTGGTTGCTGGAATTATCGTATTAATTCCATGCCTCCGTTTTTTTATAATTAAAGAGGGGAAAGGAGGTAAAAAAGACAAATAGCCATTCTTAGGAATGGCTTTTTATTTTTCTTGCCCCCTCTTTATGGTATAATCATTCTAATGAGATTCACTGTTCCTCAATTCCTTGAATATGAAGCCAAAGTGATAGGGCCTTTAACTTTTGGCCAGTTCATTTTTTTCGGCCTAGCAGGAGCTGTCTGTTTTCTGATTTTTTTCATGGTCCCCATCCAGGTTTTCATCATGGCCACTGCTTTAATAATGGGAGGCACGGCTCTTTTCGCCTTTGTCAAGGTGGACGGCAGAACCTTGCCCACCGTCCTGGGCAATTTCCTGAAATTCAGCATAGGGCCCAAGATGTATATCTGGAAGAAAAAGGAGTCCCCGGTCATGTTTGTTAAAGAAGAAGCCAAACAGCAGACCAAAACTCTGATAGAAGACGAATCTGCTTTGGGAATAGCCAGCAAAAGCAGGCTCAAAAAGATTAAAACCAACATTGATATAAAATAAAGATGCCTAATGCCTCTACCCAGCAGTTCTTGGAAGTAGACCAGATCAGGGAAGGTGTGGTGGTTTTAAAGAATAAATCCCTAAGGGGGGTCTTAATGGTCTCCTCTTTGAATTTTGCCTTAAAAGCAGCTGATGAACAGGAAGCTATCATCTACCAGTTCCAGAACTTCCTTAATTCCCTGGATTTTTCTTTACAGATAGTTATCCAGTCCAGAGTCATCAACATCACTGGATAT
>Ga0233421_10001121_pt1 | contig 10036 bp, 8 predicted proteins | sample Watercolumn_Mata_3_FD_182725 | JGI IMG/M metagenome (GOLD analysis project Ga0233421, IMG submission 182725) | Freshwater microbial communities from Lake Matano, South Sulawesi, Indonesia - Watercolumn_Matano_2014_107_MG | ecosystem: Environmental > Aquatic > Freshwater > Lake | place... | reverse complement strand
GCAGCTCCTTTTCCCAAGCCAGACGCTCCATTTTCGGGGCAGGTTCGGCGGTAGTGAGGCTGATTTCAGGCAGTTTGATTTCAACCTTGCCTATCCCGAAGAGACTTTCCTGATTGGAGTTTTGATTACGCTGAAAATTTTTTGAATAAGCAAGAATATTTTCAACATTTGTCAGTAATTGATTGCGTTCCCCGAGTTCATCCAAGGCACCGCCTTTGGCGAGGCTCTCCAGTGATTTTTTGTTCAAGTCCTTGATTTGGATTCGTTCAACGAAATCAGTGAGATTTTTATACCTTCCATTTCTTTTTCGCTCCTCAACAATCTCATTGGCCACGTTTTTTCCAACGTTTTTGATGGCGCCGAGACCGAATCTTATCTTCTCTTTCTCGCCGGATTTGCAAATCGCAGCAAAGGTAACAAAACTCTCGTTGACGTCGGGCGGCAAAACTTCGATTCCCATATTGCGTGCCTCCTCGATTTCAATGGCGATGCGGTCAATATCATTTTGGTCCGAAGTGAGAAGGGCGGCCATAAATTCAGTGGGGTAGTGGGCTTTGAGCCAAGCTGTCTGGTATCCGATGAGAGCGTAGCAGGCCGCATGCGAGCGGTTGAATCCGTATCCGGCAAAAGGCTCGATGAAAGCGAAAACGCGCTCGGCAATGCTCCGGTCAATGCCGTTTTCAACGCATCCGTCCATGAATTTTATTTTTTCTTCCTGAATAAGCTCTGGGATTTTCTTTCCCACTGCCTTTCGCAAAGTGTCGGCTTCGGAGAGAGAAAATCCGGCCAGGACTTGGGAAATCTGCATTACTTGCTCCTGATAAATTGCCACGCCGTAGGTATTTTTGAGGATTGGCTCGAGCTTCGGATGGATGTAGCTGATTTTTTTTCGCCCGTGTTTTCTGGCAATGAAATCGGGAATCCAATCCATCGGTCCGGGCCGATAGAGTGCCACCATCGCAATCACATCTTCAAAAGTTGTAGGCTTGAGCTGCTTGAGATATCTTTTCATCCCGCCAGATTCCAACTGAAAGACTCCTGTCGTCAGCGCATTTTGCAAAAGTCCAAAGGTTTTTTTGTCATCAAGGGGAATTTCTTCTATGTTTATTTTCACTCCCTTGGTTTTCTCGATAATTTTTATGGCATGTTGGATAATAGTGAGGTTCTTGAGTCCCAAAAAATCCATCTTGAGCAGGCCAATTTTTTCTACGTAGCTTGACTTTGTTGAAGCGGAATATTGCGTGACAACATTTTTTTCATCACCAGCGACATATTGGAGCGGGGTATAGTTCACGACCGGTTCCGGTGTGATGACAACTCCGCAAGCATGCATCGAAGCGTGCCTGGCTACTCCCTCGAGCCGGGAGGCGCTGTCGAGAAGTTTCTTGGCAGCCGGGTCGGCGCTGTAGAAGCTTGAGACTTCCGGAACGTCTGCGATTGCTCTCCCTATTGTCATATTCATCGGAATAAGTTTGGCTGTCTGATCGCAAAAATTGTACGGATAGCCAAGAGCTCTTCCTGCATCGCGAATAGCCGCCCGGGCGGCCATTGTTCCAAAGGTGATGATTTGGGCTACGTGGTCATGTCCGTATTTTTTTCTCACATAGTCCAAAACCTCATCGCGTCTTGTATCGGCAAAATCTATGTCAACATCTGGCATTGAAATCCGGTCTGGATTCAAAAAGCGTTCAAAAAGAAGATTATATTTTATCGGGTCGATGTTTGTGATTCCAAGGATATAGGAAACAAAACTTCCCGCGGCAGACCCTCTTCCCGGACCGACAACAATCCCTTGGTTTTTAGCCCAATTAACGAAGTCTTGGGCAATCAAGAAGTAGGAGGCCAAGCCGGTTTTTTCAATGACTGAAAGTTCAAAATTCATCCGATCCCGGTGCTCCTTGGATATCTGGCTGCCGAAATGACGCTCGAGTCCTTTTTCGCAGAGTTCTCGCAGATATGACTCGGGTGTGTATCCGGTCGGGACTTTGAATTGAGGAAGCTTGCTGCTTCCCAATTCGATTTTAAGATCGCACGCATCGGCGATTTTTTGCGTATTTTCAATCGCTTCCGGAATGTCTTTGAAAGCTTCATAAATTTCCTGCGGGGAGCGCATGTGCAAATCGAAATCGAGCATTTTCAGACGATTTTCTTCGCTAACTTTCCGGTTAGTCTGGACGCAGAGAAGGATGTCTTGAATGTCTTTATCTTCCGGGCGGACATAATGAAGATCGGTCGTGGCAACGAGAGGAATTCCGGTTCGGCGGGAAATTTCAATGATAGCATCGTTGGCAATTTTTTGGTTTGGATATCTCGGGTGATCTTGAACTTCAAGATAGAAATTGCCTTTTCCGAATATTTCTTCGTATTCGCGGGCAGCCTTTTCTGCCTCGTCTATTTTCCCGCTGACGGCGAGAGACGGAATTTCTCCCTCAATGCAGGCCGAGAGGGCAATAAGACCTTCGGGGCATCGACGGAGAATTTCTTTGTCGATGCGTGGTTTATAATAGAATCCTTCGAGGTGGGCGATGGTGACGAGCTTCATCAAATTTTTGTATCCTGTTTCGTTTTTGGCAAGCAGAATTAAATGATGGCGGACATCATCGATTTTAGGGCGCTTCATTTCCCGTCCGTTAGGCGCAAGATACATCTCACAGCCAATGATTGGTTTAATCCCGCGATCTTCGGCTTTTTGGTAGAATTCAATAGCGCCATAAAGCACCCCATGGTCAGTGAGAGCCAGAGCCTCCATTCCCAGCTCCTTTGCCCGGTCCAGGAGCTCGTCAATCTTGGCGAGTCCGTCCAAAAGAGAGTAATGCGAATGGACGTGGAGGTGGACAAAACTTGATTTGTTCGAATTATTTTCAGACATACCTAAAACTAGATCCCCCTTGAGGATTTAGTTTGTCTTTTTAAGTATTATAAACGATTTTCTGGAAATAAAAAAGAGCCGGTCAACTCCGGACTCTTTTTTGACATTATTATTGTTATTGCTGGGGATAAAGCGAATCAAGGTCCTCATAGTCGTCATCATCCAGAACATTGACCCATTTTGTTTTTGTGATCGTTTTCTTCGATTCATTCCAATATCCTCGCACGAGCACTTTGTCATCCTCTTTAAGGTCGGAAAATTCTATGTCGTCACCGTCTTTATTTTCAATGTCGGTCGAAGAAAGAACAGCCACGGTTTGTTTGCCGCGGTCGAGCGTGTCTATTTTGAAAGTCTTGGTGCTTTCAGTGAGAGAGTCGATAACGCCGTAGAAAGTAGCCGTATGCTTGTTATAGTAACTCAAGTCCCGAATTTTGGTAGCCGTCACATTCTCGTCGTCAAAAGACCCTTCAATGTTGATTACGTCTCCTTTCTTTACCTTTGAGTATTTCAGGACTTTGCTTCCGGAGCTTCCTTTCCGGATTTTGGCGTTTTTGGCGTCGACAACATAAGTCGTGCCGCTTTTCACCGCCTCCAGGGTTTTGGCGCTGTGGCTGATTTTTTCAATAATGGCATTCTTGACGGTTTTATGTTCACTGGCTCTGGCCAGGAGTATCAATCCAGTCAAGAAAGTCATTGCGCCGAGACTGACGAGGATAATCTTGCTTTTCATAATGTTTGTATTAATTCTTATTAGTTCTATAATAACACAAGGAGGATAAGTAGAGCAAAATATGATACTTCCCGGCCTCGATTATGAGAATAGATATTGGAGGAAAGGGTATCGGCTTGTTGTTGGCCTCGATGAAGCCGGCCGAGGGCCGCTGGCTGGTCCGGTGGTGGCCGGCGCGGTGGTTGTATTTCCTGAAATTATCAAAGAAATCAGAAAAGATCCCCTTTACAAGCTGATACGCGATTCCAAAACGCTCTCTTTTCACCAGCGCGAAAAGGCTTTCGGTTTCATCACAGATTATTTTCCCTTTGGCATGGGCTGGTCAAGCCACGAGACGATTGACAGAACAAATGTCATGCAAGCGGCCTTTTTGGCGATGAAAAAAGCACTTTCAGACCTAAAGAGCAAACTAGGGAATGATATCGAGGCTGTTTTGCTCGATGGCCGTAGCTTGATTCCGAATATTTCCATAGAGCAGGAAAATATTCTGGGCGGCGACAAACTGATTTTTTCAATTTCTGCCGCTTCGATTGTGGCCAAAGTTACCCGCGACCGGATGATGCTCGCGCTTCACGAAAAATTCCCGCGCTATGGCTTTGCAAAACACAAAGGTTATGGGACAAGATTGCATTTTGAGATGATCGAGAAGTACGGGCCGTGTGAGGTGCATCGAAAATCGTTCAAGCCCTTGACAAACATTTCAAAAAAATTAAAATCAAGTTAGCTGAAATTAATTTTGTGAAAATTTTTGTTTTATGTCTGTTCCGAAACAGCGCCACACGAAAGGAAGAAGGAATCGAAGAAGGGCGAACATAAAAATCAGTTCCAAAAACTTGATTGCTTGTTCGCATTGTTCTAAAATGATTGCAGGGCACAGGATTTGTCCCTATTGCGGATACTACAAGAGTGAAAAAACTCTTGACATAATTTCCAAAAAAGAGAAAAATAAGAGTAAAGAAAAAAATAAATAACTAACTCAAACATCCCCAACGAAAAAATGAAAAAAGGAAGCAAGGGGAAAGTGCCCACCTGCACTTTCGGCTGTCACTTCACGATGGATGGCTACGGTGGGAATCCGGTGAAGCTCAACGACAAAAATCTTGTCCACAGAGTTCTCAATGAGCTTCCGGAGAAGCTGGGCATGGAAAAGATGACGAAGCCGGTCGTTCACTGGGCAGAGCCGAGAAATATGAAAGACAGCGGCGGATATTCCGGCTTTGTGATGATCGTTGAATCGCATATCAGCGTCCATACCTTCCCCAAGAAGAGATTTGTAAGCATCGACGCTTACACTTGCAAGGAAGACATGAACAAGGATGTCCTTGTAGGCTACTTTCGGGAAATGTTTGAGCTTGAAGATGAGGAAGTCCAATTCTTCAAGCGAGGCTTAAAATTCCCACAGCAGGATTTAGCTTAATCTGAATCTATTCTTCGAATCAAACCGCAGAGTTTTGTGTAACCGGATGGCTTTTAGTCTATTTTCAAATGGCCAAAAAGCACGAAAACTACTGGGAATTGGTCTGGGCCCTGGCCCGGACTGATTTTAAATTGAGATACCACGGGTCGGTTTTGGGTTATGTCTGGGCGCTTTTGAAACCCCTTCTCACTTTCTTGATCCTAAACTTTGTCTTTTCTACTATTTTCAACCCTAAAAATTCCGGCATCCAGCACTTTTCGCTCCAGCTTCTCACTTCCATAATGCTCTTTAATTTTTTTTCCGAAGGAACAATGGCCGGCCTCAATTCACTTCTCGGGAAGGCCTCGCTGGTTACGAAAATTTATGTTCCCCGCTGGACAATCGTCATTGCTTCGACCATAAACGCGACGATGATATTTGGAATGAATCTGATTGTCATTGCGATTTTCTTTGCTTATTATGGATTCTTACCCAGCGGGCCGGCAATTTTGACTTTCGCTTTCTATATCTTGCTGACTTTCATTCTTATCTTGTCGTTTTCATTTATCGCCGCGCCGCTCTACGTGAAATACCGGGACCTTTCTCAAATCTGGGAAGTGGCCATCCAAGCTCTTTTCTACGGCTCGCCGATAGTTTATCCTCTGCAGATAATTCCGCAAAAATATCATTCCATACTTCTGGCTAATCCAATCGGCTATATTATCCACTTCACGAAAATGGCGCTTACCCAAAACCACTACGCGCCCTTTTGGCAAAATAGCATTTTCGCGAGCCTCATAGTGGTGCTTTTTTTCACGAGTCTTTTTGTCTTCCGCAAACTGGAACCGAAAGTGGCCGAGAATATATAAAACTAAAAGCGAAAAGCTAAAATGTAAAAACTTAGGTACTCGCTTCGCTCGTGGTTTTTGTATAATAAAAATAAAATCGCGAAGCGATACCATAACTTTTACTTTTTCGCTTTTAGTTTTTAGTTTAAATTGTGCTAAAACAAAAATACAAACTTGCCGCCGTTGTAATTTGCCTTCTCTTTTTCTTTCTTGCGCTTTTTTCCAGCACTGGTCCAGACTGGCGAAATTTAAAATACTCCGGAAACGGCATTTTGGCTGATGAAATCCCGCACATCGGCGGGGGGTATTATTATCTCAAAACTCACCGCTATTTTTTAAATCCCGAGCACCCGCCGCTCGTAAAAGACATTGCTGGAGCGGGAATCGCATTGTTCTTGCATCCGCGCCCCGCTTTTCCGAATATCACGAATCAGACGGCTCTTTCTCCCGATTATCACCGCCCCGAATATCCGTTTCAAAATACGGATTTCCCCAAAACTCTCGAATGGCAAAACAATCAGGATCATTTTGGAGTCCTGTTTTTGTTTCATCCCGAAAATGATCCTGATAACATCGCTTTTTATGCCCGCTTGGCAGTGATTTTCACAAACACACTTCTTCTTTTTATTCTGTTTGTTCTGTTGTCCCGATTGTGGTCGGAAAGGGCGGCGCTTCTCGGTCTTTTTTTCTTCACTGTTTCTCCATTTTCAATCGGCCATGCTTCTTATGTCGTCATTGATTTTATGTCGGCAGTTCTCACAATAATTGCCATTGCCTCATTCGCACTGTATCTCAAAAAATACGCAGAAGGCAGAAGAACCCTGAAGTATTTTTTTCTAACAGCGATCTTTTTCACTCTCGCGCTTCTTTCCAAATTTTCGTCAGTCGTTCTTTTGCCAGCCGCTTTCCTGGGCGGGTTGGTTTTTGTAGGTTTCGTAGGTGTCGGACACCTAAGACACCTACGAGGAGAAAAGAGTCGAGTTGCTCTGATTTTACGCTACCTTGGCGCTTACGCGGCGCTGATGGTCGCTGTGGTTTTTTTGATTTCGATATTTTACGCTCTGCATATCTACAAAGCTGAAGACTATGTCCTGATTCAAAAGCTCCACGAAAATTATCCCGAAGAGCAATTGCCTCAATTCGGCCACAAAATTTTGGAATGGATGGCCTACAGCAACGTATTGTTCAAGGGATTGGCAGCTTATGTGAACGGCGTTTTTATGGTCATAAGTCGGATGGTGGTCTCGGCCCAGATTACCTATTTTATGGGGCACGTCTACGGCCAGGAGGGAGCAGGCTGGTGGTATTTCCCGATTTTGTATCTGGCCAAACTTTCTCCAGGATTTCATTTATTTTCTTTGATTACGCTTTTTCTGGTGATTTATACTTTTCTTTCCGGCAAAAGAGAAAAATTGAAGAATAAATTCTCAAAATTTATTGCCAATCCGCTTCCGCTTTTGCTTTGGGTTTTTATTGTTTCTTATATGGCGATAACTCTTTCTTCCACTTTCCAGATTGGTCTTCGCCACATTATGCCGGTGATTTTGGCGATTTCGCTTCTCGTGGGCAGGGGAATGGATTTATTTTGGGCTAAGAGAGCATATAGAAAAATAAAAGTTCAACATATCTTTGCTATTGTCGCTCCACTAATGCTAGTTTCAACGATTTTTTCTTTCCCGTATTATCTCGAGTACTATAATGTCTTCGCCGGCGGGACGGACAGGGGCTACAAAATCGCCACCGATTCCAACTATGACTGGGGCGGCTCCGACGTCCGGCGGTTGGCTGCATGGATGCGCGACAATAATGTGCGGGAGATCTACACCCAAATTTTCGCCGACGTGCCTTTGAGATATTATCTCGGCGACGGGCAAAAATTCTTCAACTTGCAAAATGAAGGCAAGCTTCCTTCTTCCGGTTCTTATCTTGCCGTCTCAAACTACGAGCTTATGAACAACCTCTATTCCACCGACATCCCACCGGAAAGGAAATATACCATTTTGGAAAACAACCTCGTAGCGAGGGTGGGGAAGACGATATTTGTTTATCAAGTGCCGTAAAAGCCTTAAGAATGGGAAAAATTTACCGTAATACGGGTTTATTACGGTCAGATGGTGTAAAATTATATAAAAATTAATCAAAACAATTTCCGCGGAATCAGTTTACATTAGTGAGTTAGTGTACTAATGCGAGACAACATTCCGCAGGGATGCGAAAGTAAAATGAAAACTGTAATTATTATTTTGGGCACGCTCGCTGTCACGTTTATCATTATTTCTCCTTTTTTTTGGTTGCGGTTTTTATATCGAAAGGACAGGAAACTTTATGTTTTTTATAGTACGTTATTAGCAGTGGGAATGTTAATTTTATTTATTATTTGTGCACAAAAATTTATCTTGGGTAAAATTGCTTCATACGATGTTTTGGATGTATTTGATGGTATTAGTATGGGAAGTATTTATTTAACTTTGTTTTTATCGATCATTTCCCCTTTCATTTTTGCTAAGATAATTTTAGAGAAAATAAAAATAAAATCGTTTTTCATCTCATTAGCTTTGTCCATTATTATCTTCCTGACTTATGTTTTAGTTTTTGTATATGTTCTTCTTCCCATGGCTTTCGAAGAGCTAAATCGCCGCTTGTAATTTTTTATATGGAAATAAAATGAAAAAAAGAATTTTTCTTGGGACAGTATTTTTTATCTGCTTCTGCACTTTGATTGCAAACAGAGCTGTCGCGTCAACGGAGGTAACCAGCGATGTTACTTCTGAAACGACTTGGGACGAGGCGGGGAGTCCATATCTTGTGTATGGATCTGTCAGTGTCTCCGCGCCGCTGACTATTAAACCGGGGGTCATCGTAAAGTTCCAATACTATGGAATCGGTCCGACTGGCATATTATCTGTAAAGAATGAACTAAACGCAGTGGGAACACCCGAGAAGCCGATCACATTTACCTCAATACGGGACGACATAGGCGGGGACGATAATCATGACAGCGTGGCGTCGAAACCCGGCAAGGGGGATTGGTACGGTATAAACATATACAACAACACCTATAACTCGAAGTTGGAATACGTTTCCGTCCGGTACGCGACAACAGGCATAAAATATCAGGATTATTCTAGTTCGAACTACCGGGGATTGATCCTTCGGAATTCAGAAATAAAATACAATGAAGTCGGAATAAAAGTGTACAATACTTTGCCTGTCGTTGAAAACAATAAGATAGAGAATAATAAAACTGGAATTGAAGCGTACACATCCAAGACCGGCCGAGTGCCAACATTTTACAGCAACTCGATTACCGGAAACACCATTGTCGGTCTTGACGCACGAGACGTAGCCTACTCGAAAAAAGTTGACGCCAGGCACAATTGGTGGGGAGATGTAAGTGGCCCGTCAGATCCAGCGGTGAACGGCAACAGAGTTCTGGGAAGCAGTGTCATGTATGACCCTTGGCTTCTCGAGCCGCCGCAGACTCTGTCTAGAAAGCCGGTGATTCTTGTTCCTGGCATAGGAGCTTCTGTGAATTGGGATTTGATGCTGGGCGGAGTTTTTCCAGAAAAATGGACTCTAATGAGTCATACTTATGACGGAATTGTCGAAGCACTGAAGGCGATGGGATACAGAGAAGGAAAAGACCTTTTTGTTTGCTATTATGACTGGCGCGGCAACAATGCCGTTTCCGCCGAAAACTATCTCAAGCCGGTCATAGATAAGGCGCTTTCCGAGAGCGGGGCATACAAAGTTAATATCGTCGCTCATTCTATGGGTGGATTGGTGGCGCGAAGTTACATCCAAAACGCGGGATACAACGATAGAAACGACGTTGACAACTTGATCCTGATCGGCACTCCAAATAAGGGATCATCGGATATTTATCCGGTTTGGGAGGGCGGACGAATTCCGAAGAACTGGGAAACTAGATTGGTTTTTATCGCCTACATAGATTATTTACGGGTGAAGAATTTTACATATAGTCCGTATCAAATAATCCACGATCATATCCCCTCCGTGAAAGAACTTATGCCGGTTTACAATTATCTTCATCCGGTGGATAATCCAAATCTTTTATACAATTATGCGCAACTCAAGGAAATAAACAATCTGCTTCCTGGTCTGAATAGCCAAATAGGTTTGTTGAATGACAAAGTCAAAGTCATTTCAATTTCCGGTAACGGCTATTCGAC
>Ga0233421_10001119_pt1 | contig 10046 bp, 19 predicted proteins | sample Watercolumn_Mata_3_FD_182725 | JGI IMG/M metagenome (GOLD analysis project Ga0233421, IMG submission 182725) | Freshwater microbial communities from Lake Matano, South Sulawesi, Indonesia - Watercolumn_Matano_2014_107_MG | ecosystem: Environmental > Aquatic > Freshwater > Lake | place... | reverse complement strand
AATCAGGTAGTATCGAGACTACGTACCGAGACTACGTGCCGAGACTACGTGCCGAGACTTTCATAATAGAAGTATATTACGTTAACTGCAATTTAAAAACGCTATACGGGTGGAATCACGATATGACTAACACCGACGTGGTAATATACTACCACTACAACGGTATAATGGAAACAACCGGGAGTGTTCCCTTAAATGCACATCAATGGTTATAGTTATGTCTAGTCGCTTATTTTGAAATACCAAACTATCAAAACACGTAGAACCAAGAACAAAGAACAGAACCTAAATAACGCGGAGACACGGCAATTAAATACAGCTGATGGTAGCACCAATTTCCATAGACGAAATGAATATCCTGAATTGATGGAACAATCATGGGGGAAGAACCAAACTTATGGAATTGAAACTAACACGAATGCCTGGCATGTTAATGGTAAATTTGCAAATAAACATGGGATTGAAATGTATGATATAATTGGATGGCGTTCTTTAAATGGTTGCCGACGCTTACAAATAAACGCGGTGAAAGATATGAAAGGACAAATTTTAAAAATAACAGAAGAGCTTAAACTGGATAATTGACAACAAATACACTTTAACGATGGATGGTGAATCAAGACTAGAACAAGCGGTACGTAAAATCAAGGGGATGAAAAACCCGGTGATATTAATGCACGAACTGGACCTCGAAATACTCGAAAAGGAAATCGAATCGAAAACAACTATTGGTCCATGCGGATGCACAGCATATAAAGGAGTGCATGTAAAAATAAACAACACGCTTGAACACGGGCGTATAGTTGCCGTATATGACGTCCCCCGTGGTTGCACCGTGTTCCATGAACGTGGGGGAGGGCTGGTTAGCCACGATAACACCCGGCTGTACCAGCAACCCGACGCTTACCGGCCCGCGGAAATCACCGTCAACATTCTATCCCCATGTATCGTGTGGTATTGCCGTATGTCATTGTTTGCAGGTGGGTGAGGGTGTTGGTATAGACCGCGTAAGATAGAAATAGAAGTGTGGGATAATAACCACAGTGGTATAGTTGTATGTTGATGGTACCGTAAAGATAATACACGTGGAAGTAATGAAATGAAAAGAATGGGACATATGTGTGGTATGGTTGTTTGTTGACCGGTAAATGATGCGCGCGATATGGAATGATGGATATATGAAACGAAGCGGAAAACGGGCTGCTAACCTATCAACCGCTAAGAATCTGGAGCGAGGTACACGCTTGCAAGTTGCACCTTAACCGCTTTGTTTTATTACCGCGTGTTAGCCGTTCGGTTTTTATTTTTATTAATTAATATTCAATAATATGGAACAATTAAAAGTAGGTGATAAAGTTTGTTTAGTGCAAAATCAAAGATTTGGTACTGGAATTAATTTTTATTTTTCAGAAGTTGAAAGGCTGACAAAAACAATGGCAGTATTAACGAATGGTAAAAAGTTGATAAATGAACCTAAAACAAGACATTACAACAAAAATATTTATGATTTTTATGAATACGGAGACAAGTGGATTTGCTGGCAAAGAACAACTCCTGAAATATTAGAGGCGTATAAAAAAGAACAACAGCGTGTTAAAATTTCAAACTGGCTTCATAATCGAAAATTTACCGATGAAGAAAAGGCAATTATTTACAATACTTTCAAAGAACTTAATATTCTATATGATACGCAGTCTTAAACTGACGGCTAACTCGTGATATGATGGTATAGCGTGTTGCGATTAGTGGCATGCGATTCGTGGATATAGAAGTGTATAATACCTTTGTGAGTTGGTGAGTTGGTGAGACCGTAAAGATAATACACGTGGGGAGTAATAAAAAGAATGGATGATGACTCGGTGTAGTGTGGATGTACCGTATGTCATTACTGGTAGGCTGGTAGGTGGTATGTGGTATGTGGTATGTGATATAAAGATGGAAGATGGAAGGACAACAACTCCCGTGATATAGTTGTATAGTTGTATAGTTGTATGGTTGTGAATAACCCGCCGAAAAAAAATAGACCGTAAAGGCTGTATGTGCAGAAGTGCCGTATGTCATTACTGGTAGGTGGGTGGGATTGTGTGAAAAGTGAAAACCGTAGGTTGCCGTAGATGTATAGACGGGTGGGGTCCCCCTATAGCGGCGGGGTGGGGTCCCCCCTATTTGCCGTAGTTGATGGTATGGGGGTGTAACTACGGGGTGGTACATAGTATATGTCAAAAAAAAATAAAAGTCAATAGGTAAATGAAAATATTTTTGTTGACAACGCACATTTTTTTGTTGTATGTTTGCAATGCAATCGAGAGATAAACCAACTCGATAAAAAAATTAAAAATATGAAACTAATAGTAAAAGGTTATTCAAAGAGTGACAAGAACGGAAATGTTGAAACAGGTGTGAATGTAACTTTGCCGGGTGGATTGAAGATTGACATTGATGTTATTAATAATGTAATTTATGTTTTGAATCGTGACATTCAAGATATATTTGCATTCAAGCATAATATAAAAATATTGTTACGTGATTTGAAGTTTATAAACGTTGAATCATGCGAGGTTGTTTCAATGTAGTGTTTTATGTGTTTTTATGTGTTTAAAGGGGGTTAAAATTAATTAACTCCCTTTTTTCGTGTCTACATACAGGATTGAAAAGATAATTGATTTAAACGAGTTTATGGAGGTTTTATGTGTGTCCCGGGTGTAAAAAATATTTTTATTTTTTTTAGTTTACCTATTGACTTTTTAAAAAACCTTTGTATATTTGTACTGTAATAAAACACATATTAACACATATTAATACATATAATATTAACATTTAATACTTAAAGTTATGAGCACACGTGGTGAATTCGAAAAGGTGATTGTTTTGTCAAATGATGACATTTGGATGTATGGTGAATTGATTACATACATATGTAATGATTACAACATGTGCATAGGTGACGGTGATGAAGATAGTGAAGGTGTTGATTATCTTCTTTTATTCGAAGATAATCCTGATATATTGAAAATATACGGCGGTCGTACATGTTTTTGCGATATAGTTGTAAATAAAACGAAGTATGTAATATATCTTTCACCATACTATGGCACGATGGAATGTGATGAGATAAAAACTGAAGACGAGTTAAATGAGGGTGTCAAGTTAATGTTAACACAATTTTTCTCGAATGAATTAACAGAGTATTATACGCATAATCCTGATTATAACACATGGCGACATTTTGACGAGATAAAAGACGGGATTGCATACCGAGGCGGCTCAGGATATGTTTATACGCTCTGGGAGTACAACAAATAAAAAAAAGGGGGTGAGCTGGTTTAGTTCACTCCTTTTTTTTGTTTGGGTGCTACCGTAGTTCGACTTGTATGTGATATAAGTCAAAAAAAAATAAAAGTCAATAGGTAAATGAAAATATTTTTGTTGACAATGCATATTTTTTTGTTGTATATTTGTACTGTAATAAAACACATATTAAACACATATTAATACATATAATATTAACATTTAATACTTAAAGTTATGAGCACACGTGACGAATTCGAAAAAGTGATTGTTTTGTCAATTGATGACATTCAGATGTATGGCGAATTGGATGCATACATATGCGGGGACGGTGGCGAAGATAATGATTATCTTCTTTTATTCGAAGGCGATCCTGATATATTGAAAATATATAACGGACGTACATACTTTTGCGATATAGTGGTAAATAAAACGAAGTATGTGATATATCTTTCGCCGGATTATGGCACGATGACATGTGATGTGAGAAAAACGGACGATGAGTTAAATAAGGGTATTAAGTTAATGTTAACTCAATTTTTCTCGAATGAATTAACAGAGTATTATACGCATAATCCCGATTGTAACACATGGCAACGTTTTGACGAGATAAAAGACGGGATTGCATACCGAGGTGGCTCAGGATATGTTTATATAATCTGGGAGTACAACAAATAAAAAAGGAGTTAAACTAGTGGTAATTTCTTCGGAGAACGACACGACCGCTAGGTGTGTTTTTAAATCGAAACTAGCAAGATGTATAAATACTCATATCAATATAATATTTACAAGTATGGAAACAAATGTTTTGATGGTACCAAGAGTGCCAAAAATTCACGAGTGCAACATGTACATGATGCGCCGCAAACCAGCGTATACATTCACGCTAATTTCTTGTGATAAATTGTATACATATGTGATTGCACCGGACGTAAAAGGATACTGTTTATTCAAGTTTGCAACTCCCTGCGCCGGGCATGTTGAGCCATGGTATTATGACCTGAATACTTTCGAACCCGTGGGTAATTTCGATACACCTTCGCTCGCTTGTGATCATGTCAGGGATAATATTTTAGATTTGCTTGCATAGACACACATACACATATTATATTAATCATTTTAAAATTTAAAGTTATGTCAACCAAGTTAACATTAGAGCAAAAGGAGTTTAATAAACAAGCTCGTGCCGAAAAAAAAAGGAGTCTATCAAATTAGAAAATTTGTTAAACTTTAAAAAGAATCAAAAAGAAGTATCAACCATTAAATTAACCATTGATTGTGTTAAGATTCAGACCTGTGGTAATACGTATAAATACACAGCGGATATCATTTATAAAGATGGTACACACGGCAACATTAATGGTAAGCGTCAGGATACGGTTTTTGTAAAATATCCACCATATTTTCTATGGTGTTTAACGCGACACTCGCATATAAACTATACAACGTCGATATGACAAAGGGTTTACCGTACGGTGTCTATAATGTAAATGATGTACGTGCACGTTACAACGACGGCATAGGTGAATCTGCATACAGAGAGATATGCGAGTTTTTTAATATCCATATGGATAACGTTGTATCGACCGAAGGTTTAGACGTTTTTACATTCGAGGTTAAATAAACCTCGAATATAAACAAAGCTTTGTATATTTGTAATGTTAATAAGACACAAAATAACTAATAATTGTAAAAAAAATGGGAACTATTAAATTAAACAAAGCAGACAAGAAAAGATTAAGCGACGAAAAAGACATGGTTGTTTATTCTATTTCTAAAATAAAAGGGAAAGATTTATACACTGTTGTTTACGCTTCTTGACTTAACGAAGAAAGAACAGCAATTACATCACAAAGTGGACGTTCATTTTGGGTTTCTACAAAAGACGAGCTTATTGAAGAATTAATAAATCTGTAATATGCTTATTACTCACCTAGTAAGTTTTTAACGGCTTGTTTTACTGTACCAGCACGTGTATATAACGGCTTTGATATATCACACGCTATGTTTATATAGTCTAACATATTTACCTTGTATTAAAGTGTATATTTCCACACCTTCTGTAAGGATATGATAATATCATTAATAACTAACTTACAGTTTGTAAGTAAAAACGAGTATTTCGCTTACACTATATCTGAAAACACCCTATGTTTTTAAATACACGCTTACAATCTGTAAGTGAAAATACAATATCTGGTTACAAACTGTAAGTATTCGCTTAACAATTATCGACACATACACACATACACATATTAACAGTTATTATATAATCGCAACTAAAATCAAATAATTATGAGAACAACAGCGTTAGTAATAGCCAAATCAAACTATGATTTATTCGAAGATAAGAAGGATATAACAGCGTTATGCAATGCGCTCCTCTCTGTAGAGTCTAGTTACTCCATAAGGGATGATGAAGGCAATAGAACAAACGGATACAGGGACGACGTATCAGATGCAATCATTGATGTTATAATGCGTGAATTCATACACTCAAAAAGACGTACGCCAGAGATAAGAGAACTATGCGTGAAAATAATAAACGAGATGCAATACTAAACACCAAACTTACATCCAGTAATCGAAAATACAATATCTGGTTACAAAGTGTAGGTATTCGCTTAATAATTATCAACACACATACACACATACACACACATATGAAATCACTAATCGAAACAACAACCGGACACATATCTTCAAGAATGATACTCGAGCCTTGCGGTGATTGCGCAGGTAAATTCCAGGATGAAGCGTTCGAACTAATATCCAAGAAAACAGAGTTGACCCCGCTAGAAGCAAACCAGTGGTGCGATATAATGTACGACGCACGCGGTAACATATTCGCGGTGTGGGCTGATGATTCGCTGATATGCCACAACGCGGATGTCAAATTAGTACAGCTCGATGTTATTGACGTCAATAAAGCATTAGAGAAGATGGCTGGGAAATATAATTGGGAATAGAGTATAAATGATACATTACAAACAGAAATAGAAAATAGACAAAATGCGTACAGTTCATAATACACACACAGTAATTACATTATAAACTGTAATAAGAAAGATAAGGATAGAAAGAGTGATGGAGTGATTGATGCCGGGGGCGACACAGGGGAGAGGTTAATTAAATACTCTCCCTTGTTCTTAATATACCCTCCCGTAGTTTATTAAACACGCTCCCGTAGTTCGTATATACATAAAAAATAATTAATAATCAATATATTTCTCTTGATATAATATATTTTTTTACACTAACTTTGCATGGTGTAATTACAATATACAGACACACACATAGTATAATTTCTTAATATTAAAAAATACGAACGCGATAGATTTAAGTAAATGTAAGAGAGGTGATATTTTAATCAGTCCCCTTGGTTCTAAATTAGAATACATCAACCCAACACACACACACACACACACACACACACACACACACAACATAATTAAACCACGTGGTTAGATACATCGAGGATAAAGATGGTAACAGCATGGGAAATGAGAATGACGGCTAAAGGAAACAGATTATGATATTGTAGAAATACATCACTTGTAAGGTATCATTTAGATAATTAACATATAATATTAATCATTTTAAAAAATAAACATATGGAAACAAAACTATTTGAACTAAATAAAGATGGTAAAACAATATTGAAAGCAAACAAGAGCATTACCGATGTAGTTATACCGGATGACGTTACAGATATAGCAATCTGTGCTTTCCATAGCTGCGTGGATTTAAAATCAATAACTATCCCTAGTCATGTAACCCGCATAGGTAGCTATGCTTTCGACAATTGTATATCTTTAAAATCAATTACCATGCACGGTGTTAAATATAACACAGTAATGGGTGACGACGGTAAATTATGCGTGTACGACAAATCATATAACCATACCATAACACACAAAGTTATATCTAAAATAAAAGTATACACTGGTGTGAAGTGGTTCAACGGTGTTGAATATGGTGAGGTGAGCCTATCCGATGAAATGGTGATGGTGTGCGATGAATCACGGTCATTGTACGCTCACGCAGACACACTCAAACAAGCAATAAAAGATTTAATAAGGAAATACGATGCATTAAAACAAGAGGCATCGAGTTTAGATGTATTAACACCGGACACAATAATAACAAACCGACTGTATGTAAATTACACGGGTGGTATTAATAACTCCAAAGCACTGTACACGGATAAGTATAAAAAAAGATATAAAACGCAAACTCTCCATGTGAGAACTTTAAATCAATAAGGAGTTACAACATGCCTAGGTTGTCGTGCTGCATGGATGGTGAAGCAGTGAGGTTCAGGAATGAATTGAAATAACACGGTAAACACATATAATATTAATCATTTTAAAAAATAAACATATGGAAACGAAACTATTCGGATTAAATAAAGATGGTAATGTACTGTTGTGGGTCAATAAGGACGTTACAAAGTTCGTTATACCCGATACAGTTACCGATATAAAAGAATGGGCTTTCTCTAATTGTACATCTTTAACATCAATAACCATCCCTAGTTCTGTTACAAGTATACACACCGGTACTTTCAATGAATGTACATCTTTAACATCAATAACCTTCGAAGGCTCAATAACAGATATAGGGTACAACGCTTTCTACCGATGCACCAGCCTCGAATCAATAACAATAAACGGCGCATCAACCAGCATAAGCAATTATGCCTTGTGTGACTGTGGTACACTTAAATCAATAACCATACGTGGCGTGGAATACAAAACGTTCGTCGTCGATGGTTGCACCATGTGCGTCTACGACAAGACATATAACAGCGTCAGATGGATGAACGGCATTAAAGACGGTGAGCCCGTGCTATCCGATGAAATGGTGATGGTATACAAAGGTCCACAGTTCCTATACACCAACAATAAGAATACACCTCGCCCGGAAACGTTAAGCATTACAGATGACGTGGAGGTGGCGTTAAAGAAGATATTACCCCTGATGACAAAAATAAAAAAACACGACATCCCAATGCTACTATGCACGATGGATGTTGAAACTATACAACGATTGAATGAATTATAACGCAATGTGGTATGAATTTAAATAAATTGAATGAATTATAACGCATTGTAGTATGAATTGAAATAAAGTGTATATCCGCATATAGTTAACACATAAAGTAAACAGCCATGAAAACTAAAACAGAAAAAAACATCCACGGTGAAGACTGCACCATCGAATCATACTACCAGAACGGGCAGCTACAATATCGCTCTGAGTTGAACGCCGACAGAACCGCAATTAATATTGTCGAATCATACTACCAGAACGGGCAGCTAGGGTGTCGTTGTGAATGGGACGTAGCACGCATGAAAACATGCGTGGTCGAACGATACAACCTTGACGGTAAGTTAATAGAAAAACGTGTTTGGAACTCTGACCGAACCGATACACGCAAGGTAGAACAAGGAATACATAATACTACACCAGCTCCCGTGGAGGTGAAGGAAAGCAATAAATTACTAGAAGCAATCGCCACACTATACACGTGGAAGCTAATATCAGCTCCAGAAACTATCGAATTATTGCGTAATTTGTGAATAAACAGTATCACACACTAATATAACGAAAATGAAAAATAAAACAGAGAAAAACATCCACGGTGACAACTGCATCATCGAATCATACCACGATAACGGAAACGTGTGCCAACAATTTGAATGGAATCACGATAAATCATGCACGTGTATTGTCAAATCATTTTACACAAATGGACAATTGTCATTTGAATGTGAATGGAACAAAGATAAAACAAAAACAATAACAATCAAATCATTTTACATAAGTGGGAACACACGTTGTCTATACAAATGGAACGAAGATAGAACAAAAACAACACTCGTAGAAGAATACGAAGATATTACACCAGTACAACCTCAATCAACAGAGACGACGACACAAGATACAATACGTGAACTAGAACTAAAAATACAGCTTGAACGATTGAGTATACTAAAACAACTGTACAACGATAATAAAGTACACGCTGACGAACTAATAAAAGAACTCGCAAAGTTTAATTAACAATACAATATAAACAGCCATGAAAACTAAAACAGAAAAAAACACCCGCGGTATAGATTACGTGATTGAAAACTATCACGATAACGGAAACGTGTGCCAACAATTTGAATTGGACCACGATGAATCATGCACGTGTGTTGTCAAATCATTTTATACAAATGGACAATTGTCATTTGAATGCGAATGGAACAAAGATAAAACAAAAACAGGAATAATCAAATCATTCTATACAAATGGACAACTGGAGCTTGAATGCGAATGGAACAAAGATGAAACAGAAACAGAAATAATCAAATCATTTTACATAAGTGGGAACATACGTTGTCTATACAAATGGAACGAAGATAGAACAAAAACAACACTCGTAGAAGAATACGAAGATATTACACCAGTACAACCAGTACAACCTCAATCAACAGAGACGACGACACAAGATACAATACGTGAACTAGAACTAAAAATACAGCTTGAACGTTTAAGTATACTAAAACAACTGTACCACGATAATAAAGTACACGCTGACGAACTAATAAAAGAACTCACAAAGTGTAATTAACAATACAATATAAACAGGCATGGAACCTAAAAAAGAAAGAAACAGCCACGGTATAGATTGCATGATTGAAACCCATCACGATAACGGAAACGCGCGCAACCAATACGAATGGAACAAAGATAAAACTAAAACA
>Ga0233421_10001117_pt1 | contig 10059 bp, 5 predicted proteins | sample Watercolumn_Mata_3_FD_182725 | JGI IMG/M metagenome (GOLD analysis project Ga0233421, IMG submission 182725) | Freshwater microbial communities from Lake Matano, South Sulawesi, Indonesia - Watercolumn_Matano_2014_107_MG | ecosystem: Environmental > Aquatic > Freshwater > Lake | place... | reverse complement strand
CGCCTGGCATTCCGCCTTGGACGCGTCCAACCGTTCCAGCATCGGCAGCAAAAAAGCGCCTGTTTTGCCGCTTCCGGTACGCGCCTGTATCATCATGTCGCGGCCTTCCATCAGATACGGGATGCCTCTGGCCTGAACCGGCATCAGGGATGTCCATCCCGCCCTGTCGATGGCGGAGCGTAGGCGGGGAGGCAGGTTTTCAACCGTCATATCCGGCAGCGGATTTTTCGGACCGTCGCCCTTTTCTTCCAGAATCTGATTCATGAAAACCTCATTCCAATTTCAAGCATTTCCGCGCCAGCACAAACGGGCCTGCCTGCATTCTGATGAAATACAATCCGGAAGCGGCATCGCCCGAATTCCAGGACAACGAATACCGACCTGCGACCCGGTATCCGCAGTCAAGGATTTCAACGGACCGGCCCCGTGTGTCCATGATGGAGAGGGTGACCCTTGCAGGCCGTGGAATTTGATAGCGGATGGTCGTTCGGGGATTGAAAGGATTCGGCACATTGGGATCCAGCCTCCATCCCGAAGCCGTTTCCCCCGGTGTCCCATCCAGGCCGTTCATCCCCGTCAGGCTGTCCACGAGTTCCGTGGCCCTGACCGGATCCCCTGAAACGATGAAATCCACCGCATCGTCGAGAACCTTGTTTTTTTGAATATCCTTTCCGTAAGCCAGCCTGCATTCATAGATCCGGAATGGAAGGGTCAAGTCCCTTTTTCTGAAGGGCAGGGCCGGATCCACCGTTCCCTTTATTTCATCCTGAATGATTTCCAGGAAAAGATATCCGAATTCCTCCGTGGGTTCGATCATGGTGCCTTCGCCGTAGTCGTTCCAGGTGACGAGCTGAACGACATCCGGCTCGTGCTCAAGCGCGGCCTGCAATGTCGATCGAAGCGTCTCCCCCTGCAGGAAATCCAGAAATCCGTACCCGCTGCTGACTCCTGCTTCCTGATATACGTCGTTGAATCCCGGGAAAGCCCCGGCCACACGGTATTGCCAGGATGCGGCTTTTTGATAAAATTGATAGAGATACTCGTCCAAGGCGGTTGGGGTCAAAATACCGCTGGCATTCGATTTCCACATAGGGGGCCATGGATAGGCGCCGGCCGCTGCGGGTGCAATTCTGTTGTCCAGTGTAAAAAAAAGGGGCTGAACCGGGAGTTCCGAAAATAGCGCATCCCAATCCAAGCTTTTGGTGAAATACTGCGGGCCGAATGTCAAGAGTACCGGCCGACCGTCCAGTTTCAGGTAGCAGTCCTCGATGAACCAGTTTTCCTGCATGTACTGCATCACCTCCCTGCCGTGTGACAAGGCCTGGTCGGATTCCAGATGCCCGTTCTCGACCATATGCAGGATGGACTGGTCCTCGTACACGATCGCAAAGAGAAGACCCGCGCGCTTGACTGCGTCAAAAAGCGAAAGAGTCCCCGCGTTCAATACCGCGTAATCCCAGAAATCCTCCATGCCGTACCAGTCCACCAGCACGCCGTTGATGCCTGAGATTTTCATCAACAGGACCTGGTATTCCAGCACATTCTCGTCCTGAGAATCATAGGGGCCGGTCAGTGGATAGTAATGGGAGGCGATCTCCCTCCTCCCGTTTTCGTCCATGATGTCCGGATTGAAATGCCGCATGGTCCAATGGTATCCCCAGTATCCGCTGACATCCGGCGTCTGATGCCAAGGCATGAAATGCGCAATGAAAAGGGGCTTTGGACCATCCTGCGCAACGCCGCCCAGCGGGTTGAAGAGTAACAGCAAAGCGATGCAGACGGATATCTGCATGGACTTGCGTACAGTGCCGGATTTGAAGCTCCCCGCCGCGAGCAGATGGGAATCTTCGATCTGTAAAGAATACATTTTTATTCGCTCGCTTACCCCTGGGCAAGCCCCGGGGAATGCGCTCGCCGTCAGATTCATACCCCGCCCTTTCCCCTTGCATGAATAGACAGCCCAAGATTAAGAAATGATATGCCAAAATGCAAGAAAATTAATCTCCAAAAGATCAGGTCTTCTGGTGCTTCTTCCTCGCAGCAGGGAAGAGGATGTTATTGAGGATGAGCCTGTATCCCGGCGAATTCTTGTGAAGGGACAGCTGGGTCGGAGGATCGCCGACAAAATGCTGGTAATCTTCAGGATCATGGCCGCCGAGAAAGGTGAATGTCCCCCTGCCGATATTTCCGTGAATATATTTGACCTCGGATCCATCCGCCTTCTCCGTCATGATGACCACGGATGTCTTGATCAGCGATTTTTGAAATCCTGTGGTTTGTCCCATGAAGTTATGCACCACATTGGCATGGCTCTGTGTCAGCATTGTCGGAACGGGGTCGTATTTAGCCGAAAATTCGAACAGCGTGAAATAATCATCCGAACCGTTCCTGGAGATTCCCTGTTCCCTGGGAGTTGTATCGATATTGGAGAATTCATACAACAGCGGATCCGGATAGATTTCAAAGTTCTCGAAAGCATAGCAGAGGCCGTCATTCAGTTTTTCCTGGAAAGCAGGGTCCACTGGATCGCCGTCAAATACCGTCTCGCAGATATCGGTTCCCGCAGCGGCAAGCGCGATGTCATAGGAGTCGGTCGCCGAACACATGGCGAACAGAAACCCGCCCTGGGAAACAAAGTCATGGATGGCTTTTACCACCGCGAGTTTCAACTGCGACACCTTCCGGAATCCGAGCCGCCTGGCTTCGTTTTCGAGCAGATTCTGCTGTTCGATGTACCAGGGGGCGTTTCTGTAATTCGCATAGAACTTCCCGTACTGGCCGGTGAAATCCTCGTGATGGAGATGAAGCCAGTCGCATTTCCCGAGCTTCCCGGTCAGAACGCCCTCGTCCCAGAAGGTTTCGTACGGTATTTCCGCATAGGTCAAGGCCAATGTCACCGCGTCATCCCAGGGTTTCTGGTTCGGCGGCGTGTATACCGCGATCTTGGGATCCTTTTCCAGCAGGATGGCTTCCATATTGGCATTTTCGATCTCCCCGTGAATGGCAGCCTCTTCGGAGCCCTGAATGATTTCAAAGGCCACGCCGCGCTTTCTGCACATTCTCGCCAACGCGTCGCTGTACGCCATGGAAAAGGATCCGCACCTGTAATTGAGAAGCCACTCTACGTTCACACCCCTGGACAGGGCCCAGTACGCGACGCCATACGCCTTCAGATGATCCGTCTGAGTCAGATCCATCGGAATCATCAGGTTCTGCGAAAATGAGGATCCCGTTATCAGCGCAGAAAATATCCATTGTCCGAAACGAAACCGCATCATTCCTCCAAAGTTCTGAGGTTCTGCCGGGCCCGGTCCAGGTAAAGACTGTGGGGATACTTTTCGAGCAACCTTTCGTATACCACGACCGCTTTTCCCTTCCCTCCGCCGGATGCCAGGATCCCTGCCGCCTGGTACAAAGCCTGATCCGCCCAGATGCTGGCCGGAAAACGATCCGGCAGGCTTATGAATGTTTGAACAGCCTTGTCTTTTTCGCCCATTTCCCTCTCAACGCTGGCTTTCTTCCATAAAACACGGTCGCCGAACGGCGGCGCCTCCGTCATAGAAGAGAGAGAATCCAGAATGATCCATGCCTGCCTGTATTTACCCTGTTTTTCGAGAAACCAGGAGCTCGTGAACCTGGAAAGCGTGCTGGAATACCGCTTCCCGTACTGGTCCAGAAAAATTCTCAAGGCCAGGGCATCCCCGAATTCGGGCTGCTCCAGCGCCTCCCTGTCCGATTTCAATTGATCCAGTTCCTTCAGCCTGTTTAACGCCTCTTCAAAACGTCCCTGCATGGCCATTAATTCCGCCAATCCGAAAACGGCTTTAATCCACAAATCCCCCTTTTCGTTGCCGTGGAGTTCGAGAAGGTCCGAAAATTCCTTTTCCGCCCTGCCCTGATCTCCCTTCATCATTCTGCAAACAGCAGCCTCAAGCCTGCTCTGCCTGCCCTCTCTGGATTTCGGGTAACGCTCAACCAGCTGCCGGAAAGTCGTCTCGGATGCATCCAGGTTCTTCAGAGTATCCCTCTGTACCATCCCCTTCGCATACAATGCGGCCGGGGCAAGCGGGCTGCCCGGAAAATCCATGGCAATCCTGTCTAGCAGGCCTTCTGCATCCTTCCATTGCTTCTGATTCCGGCGGGTTCTTGCGAGACCGAACAGAACAGCATCCGTCTTTTTGTACTTGGGATATCGGACAAGGATTTCCTCATAGGCCTTTCCGGCAGCCTGTACCGCACCCAGACGAAAGGCCGTTTCGGCGAAATCAAAGAGAACCTGGCCGTCGGAATGATCCATCGCACTCAGCATTCCTGCCGTCTGCAATGCCTCGTCGTAACGGCCGGCCTTCAAGTAGACCTTGCACAACAATCCAAGCAGCCCCCTGTTCTCGCTGTGAACGGCCAGGGCTTTTTCGAGAACACCCGCGACATCTTTCAAAACCCTTTTCGAATCGGGATAACGCATCAATTCCCTCTCGACGTAGGGGGCTTCCTTCGGATTCTCCAGCAGGTACAGCACCATCTCTTCTGCTGCCTCCCTGTACCGGATCAGGGAACCGTAGAGACCCGCCAGATTGACGGCGAACAGGCTTTTATTCTTCAGATGCTCTCTTGCCCTCAGGTAGACGAGTATGGCCTCCTCCAGCAGACGCTCCTCGATCATGCAACCGGCGACCATGGAATAACGCGTCAAATCTTCCGGATTTTCATCAAGAACATCCCGCCAGATCTTCAGGGCCCTTTCGCTTTCCCCGAGACGATGACGCATCTGGGCCGCTTCGACGCGGCCCCTGACATCCGGGGATGTCCGGATCCTCGCATCCAGGATGTCCAAAGCCGATCGATAATCCCGGATCGAGACATAGAACCGCTTGAGCTCGGAAAAAACCAGGTCCTGTCCCGGATGATCAATGTACAATCTTTCCAGTGCTGTGCGTGCGGCCGAAGTATCCCCCGCCTGAAGAACATTCCTGATTTTCTGAATTTCCCGGGGCAGATCCCGGCTTTGAGCCGGAACCGGAACAGGATGGAACGCCAGGCATAAAAAAAGGAAAACCGTCAGACGTCTCAAGCGCGGAACAGGACCCATGTCTAATTCCCCTGCTTTTGCCTGGAAAGGGCGTCAAAGTACTGGCGGATCAGCATCTCATATTCCGGCGAATATCCTTCCCTGCCGAGGCGAAGAAGATCTCTTCGTATTCTCTCCATCCATTCGGCTGTTTCAAGGGAAACAGGGCTCGGACTGCGCCGGATGATATCCGATCCAGTCGTTGCTTTTCTGTCCCGGCTGTAATCCCGCTGATTCAGGGATTTTTGCGCATCCAGCAGCCGTGAAAGAATTTTTTCCTGCCTGTCAATGGTTCTGCGATCCGGCCGGCGCCTGTCCAAATCCTCTAGAACCCGTTCCATCTCCTGCGCGACATCATCCAGCCTTCCAGCGATACCGGGCATGTCCCCATGATCCCTGATCAGCTTTTCAAGCCGGTCTTTGAGCGCCCTTTGCTGCGCAGCCAGCCTCTGCATGGCTGCCTGCGCCTGAGGTGACAGGTTCCCTTGCCCAAGCAGCTCAGCCAACGCCCTTGATAGCGCGGCCTGCTGCGCACCTGCCTGCTCCAGTCCTGCCAGGAAGTCCTCCATTCCTGAACCGGATTGCCCGTCGAGCCCTTCCGAAGTCTCCTGCATGGCCAACACAGCCTGATGCACCAGTCCGGAGCTTCGCGCCTGTTCACCTGCCACATTCTGATCCGACTGGCTGAGCGTCTGCTGGGAACGCGACATGGAAGCCTTGGCCATCCCCAGGGCCTTGCCAATCTGAGGACTGATGGAGAATGTTTCCCGGCTGATCTGATAGATGCTGTCCGCGACTTGCGAAAGCCCGGTCTCTATAGAGGCCTGCCTTTCCGCTGCGCGACTCCTCGATATGGAACCGTTCGTGATCTGGCGTGACAGCTCCTCTTGTTCAGCAGAAACCTGGAGAAGACGGTAGGAAGCCCGTCTCAACGATTCCTGAATTCGCTCTCTGTTTTTCCTCCCCATTCTTTCGAGCATCTGCTCCAGAGACTTTTTCATGCTCATCATGTCCGCTGCAGAGCGTGACCCTCTCCGGGCCGCGGAGTCCATGCGCCCTTGCTGAATGTCCATCTGCACGCGGCTCAACTGGTCCATCATTCCAATGCTGTCCATTTTGGCCATGATGGATTCCAATTCCATCAGGGGCATCCCGTTCAGCTGTTCCATTTGCCCGTGTAACGATTCCATCTCCTGTTGAAAAGAATCCGCTTCCTTCTTGATCCTTTCCTGGTCTCCGGACAGCTCTTCCCTCGAACGGTCTCCCGCGTCCCGCAGGTCCCTGTTCAGGCTGTCCTGCTTCTGAACCATATCCTCCGAGCGTTTAATCAACTCCTGGATTTTCTGCTCAACCTTCAGCCTTTTCAGAAGGTTCAGCGTCCTTTCTATCGACTGGATGAACATCTCCTGGTTCAACTGCAGCTTTTGCAATTCATTCTTCAGTTGATCCTCGGGTATCTGTTGAAGGGATTCCTGAAGCCGGTTCATTGCTTCGCGAAGCTCGGGGGTGGATATTTCCTCATATAAATTCTGAAGTTCTTTGTATTTTTCCAAAGTTTCCACGGCCAGATTCTGTTGACTGAGTTTTCCGGTTATCTCATTTAAATGCTCCCCGAGAGACTGCAGTTCTTTTTCCATAGAGGCCTGCTTTTGCAGGCCATCCTGGAAATTTTTCCTGTTTTCCCAGGATATTTCCCTGCCGGATTTCAACGCCTCATCCAGACGGTTCATTTCATCCTGCAACCGGCGCCCTTGTTCCAGCATGTCCTCCAGGGACGCGGTCTGGCGGTCCTGCTCTGCCTCGATCTCCTCGAACAATTCCTGGATGGAAGGAAACCTGACGGTTAGGATCTGGCTTCGTCCCCGCTTGGGACCTGATACGGCGTCATTGTCGCTCACTTCGAAGAAATAAGAGACCACATCCTCGGGGAACAGTTCAACCGCGCTCAAGTCCCATGTCCACTCTTTTTGAAAATGACCGGCCCATCCGGGATCAATCGGTATCCTCATAAAAGAGGTGTCGCTTCCGTCACCGGATGCCATGTCTCTCGAGATCCAGTACCCGATACGGCCACTGGTCAGCCCAAAATCATCCTCGCCGTCCAGAAGAAGGTCCACTTTCATGCCCTCGCCCAAATCCGTATTCCCCTCAGGGTACAGGATGCGAGCGACCGGGAAAAGATCGGGCCGCAATCGAATGGCGTACCGAACCGGATTGTCGCTTGACAATCCTGAGGTGTCCATCAGGGTCAGGGTGTAATGAATCTCTTTCTCCACGCGAAACCGGACCGACGCCTGGACGCCATCGGTCTGAAGGGAAAGGGTACGGCCGTCCTCCAGGTCCATTCTTGCTGAATGAAGGGGCGCCGTCGATACGAGTGCAAGTTCAATCATGCTGCCCTTCAACACTTCCGCATCCCCCATGTCCGGCGCCATATCCTGCAGTGCCAGGCGGGTGTAGACCGGAGGAACGATTTTCATCTGCAAACGGCTGATCATGGGCTTTTGGCGAACCTGGATGAAATAACGGGGGGATTCTTCCCGGCCGGCCTGCATCCAATAACGAAAATTTTTGGATGCCGCTTCTATTCGATGTGTATACGGATCTTTCAGTTGCATTGTATTTTGACGCCCGCTTTCCGTTTCCATGATCAGGGTGACGCTTGCCGGAGCGGGACCGGTGAAACATGCGGATAATTCGACAGGATCGCCCTGCACAATCCTCGCATTTCCCGGAAGAACAGTCCATTCGTAGATGGATGGCCGGGTAAAAGCTCGAGCGGGATGAAACATCCGGTAAAGACCGGATCTCCAGGAATCCGACAGTAGGGCCAGAAGAACGGCTGCAAAAACGGTCAGGACCAGGAACCGGAGCGGGCGGACGGTCCCGCTAAAATCGACTGCCTTGCCGAATTCGAAAGCATCCGAATCGCGTGCTGCATCCAGAAGCGAAGCCTCGGCGAGTGCTTTTGATGTTCCGCTGCTCTGCGCATCCTTTGCCCGGTAAACCTGTATGGCATTGGCCAGCCTGTCCTTGACCGCCGGGAAAGCTTCTCCGATCTTCAAGGACAATTCAACGTCATCCGGCAGCCGCCGCCTGAACAGAAGGTCCCGGATCTTCCTGGCCGGCCCATAGACGCCCGCGATCACGATCAGGATCGCTGCGGCTAGGACAAAAAAAGAACGGGCCTTGGGAGACAACCACGCATAGGCTTCGAGGCAGCCGAGAACAACGGTGATTAAAAGCACGAACAGAAAAAAGCGAAGGAGACTCTCATTCAAGTCGGCAGTTTTCTGCCTCTTCCTCAGCCCGTGTATCTTGTCCCCGAGCAGAATGTGTTTCCTGTAAGCCTGTGCTGAATATCCGATTTCCTTCATCCTTCAAGGTCCCTACGGCCATCTGCCGCCCTAATTCATCAAGGCCCAAATAACAATGTTGGCGCCCATTTTCAATGCCGTTTCGCGAACCTCGGGCGGGTCCTGATGTACCTCCGGATCTGCCCAGCCGTCTGAAATATTGGTTTCATATGAATAAAAAATCATCATCCTTCCAGTATCATCCAGAATGGCAAAACCCTGCGGCGGTTTCCCGTCATGTTCGTGTATTTTCGGAAGACCGGATTGAAAATGAAAATGACAATGGTAGATCCAGTGACTGAAGGGTAGCTCGACCCACTCCCTTTCCGGGAATACTTTTCGTATGGCCTGCCTGAAATCCCGATCCATGCCGTAATCGTCGTCGGCATAGAGAAATCCGCCGTTTAAAAGGTATCTCCTGAGTCCAAGCGCCTCGTCCTCGTTGATTTGAATATGTCCATGACCGGTTAAATAGAGAAAAGGATATTGAAAGAGGGTCTCGTCCGACAACGCAACCTGCGCCTCTTTTTCGGCCAGGGAAATCCGTGTGTTTTCATTCATGTACCGGCATAAGTTGGGGATGCAAGACGGATCATTGTACCAATCTCCGCCGCCCTGGTATTTGACCCTGGCAAGAGCGATCTTCTCCGGCACTGTCGTTTGTCCGGCGCCGCCCGCCCATGAAATCAAAGACAGGAGAAACGCCATGACTCCCTGGGAGATTCTTGACATGCCTTTTATTGAAATCATCATTGAAACTCCGCGCCGGGCCGGTCATCATGAAGGGCTGGACTACCCGCTGCCCGTTTCGGCAGTTTTGATCCCGCCCCTCCTGCAGGGAATGCGCCCGCTTACAGACGCATTCCGCATTCGCATATGGGCCGGGATCGCATGATCAGGCCCTAAAAGAAAACCCCGGATGACCGGGGTTTCGTCAGGTTGAAGATCCGGTCATTTCCCGCCGGACGTCAGATCGATGTCGTCCGCTATGCGGACGTAGACGCTCCGCATTAAATCCTCTATCCATCCGGTCATTGCTTTCTGCTGCTTCATCTGAAGTGCATAATTTTTTATCTGCTCCCAGTCATCTTCCAGGCTGATGGCGCTGGCGGGTCTTCGCGCCTCAAGCTTGACCAGATGAAAACCAAATTGCGTCTTGAACGGCAGGCTTATCTCTCCAGGCTGAAGCGTATCCGCCACCACCCTGAATTCCGGTATTTGAAATGTCTCCACGGCAAACCAGTCCTGCAGATCCCCCCCGTTTTCTTTTGACTCCTTGTCATCGGAAAATTGCTTTGCCAGTTCACCGAAGTCCTCCCCGGAAACGATTCTCTCTCTCAATCTGGAGATTTCATTGGATACCTCCTTTTCATCCTGTTCCGAAAGCCCGATTCTGACCAGGATGTGCCGGAGATTGGCCCGGTTCCCCTCCTTCGCGAACATCTGAATCAGGTGCAGGCCCAGGGCCGTTTCAACCACCCCCGAAACCTGTCCCGGTTCAAGCGCAAAGGCTGCGTTGTCGAACGACTCGAAAAGCATTCCTTTATCCACCCATCCGAGAAGCCCCCACTTCGAGGCTGTCCCGGGGTCCTCCGATTCCTCCTTTGCCAATTCACCAAAATCCGCGCCTTCGGC
>Ga0233421_10001109_pt1 | contig 10118 bp, 14 predicted proteins | sample Watercolumn_Mata_3_FD_182725 | JGI IMG/M metagenome (GOLD analysis project Ga0233421, IMG submission 182725) | Freshwater microbial communities from Lake Matano, South Sulawesi, Indonesia - Watercolumn_Matano_2014_107_MG | ecosystem: Environmental > Aquatic > Freshwater > Lake | place... | reverse complement strand
GACATTAACTTTCAGCGAGCCTGTTAAATTAACTATCCCGCTTCCTTCAAATGTCAGTGCTTCCGAAGATTTGTCAGTTTACTATTTGAATGAAACCACAAATGAATGGATATTGGCTGGCGATGGAGGAAAGGTTATGAGTGATGGGGCCGGTGGGTTTGTGGCTGTTGTCGAAGTGACCCATTTAACTAAATTTGCGGTGATGAAAACTGTTGGAGAATCTAGTTTGGTGCCATTTATTGATCTAGGGTCTCACTTTGCCAAGAAATATATAGAAAATTTGTATGCCAAGGGAATTATTTCCGGATATGATACTACTCATTTTGCTCCGGATGATCCCGTCTCAAGAGCGGAGCTTACAAAGGTCGCGGTAAATATGTTTGGAATAGAGACGTTGTCTGCTGAGGAGATTGGATTTAATCCGTTCAAGGATGTAGCTATAACAAAATGGTATGGGCCGTTCGTTCATGCGGCTATGCAACATGGAATAGTTTCCGGGTATAGCGGTGATTTATTCAAGCCTGATCGATCTGTGACGAGAGCAGAAGCTTTGAAGATTTTGTTTAACGCTGCGAAGATAGATGTTTCCGGTGTTACGTATGATGGAAAGTTCGACGATGTTCTTTCCAAGAATTGGTACGCTCCGTATGTTGCATTTGGAGTTTTCAATGGAATTTTGAGCGGCTATTCGGATGGCAGTTTCAAGCCGGATGGACATCTAAGAAGAGGAGAAATGGCGAAAATTGCGTACATGCTGTTGGAGAAGAAGTTGGCGCTTGTTGTGCAAGCGGTTTTTGATGCGATTGGGAGTTAGGATTGCTTTTGAGAGGCGACAGATTTTTGTTTTGGTAGATTAGGTTGGTTGCCAGATGGAAGACTCTGTCGAGAATAAATATCAGGTAATCAAAGAGAGCCCAGGAGTGGGCTCTCTTTTGTGAATCTTAGGGGTGTTGAGCGGTGTTTATTCTCTTCTAAACTTTCCTGTTGTTAGAAAGTTGTACGTTGCGTTAAAAGCTCTTTTCGAATAAATGATGGTTGTGTGGATGGTTTGGATTGCCATGAAATCTTTCATGTTTTTAAGTTTCGTATCTTGTAGACGGATGTCCCAATCGGACCTAGCCGCGATAATGCCTACTTCATATTTTGGTTCCGGTAGTTTGTTTACGAAACTTTCTTTGCGGTTTTTGGGAGAGGGGATAATCCGTGGACGAGGATGACGATGTGGGGGTTGTGTTGGTTGTTTTCGTGGAGTTTTTGTTTGCGAAGTGTTGGTTGCATTTAATAGTTTTTTTTGCGGAGTGATTGTTTTGTGTATTTCTATTATCCATTATTTTTTAGGAAAATTAAGGGAAATTTTACGAATTTTTTGGAAAGAATTTACTAATTTTTAAGGAAAATTTAAGAATTGGGGAGTAGAGTTGAATCGCGGTTGTGGAGTTGATTGTGATTGGATAGATGGTTGATGTAACAGAAAGTTACATTTAATTTTAACCTTGAATCTTATGCCTCGATCTGATAATATGATAATGTCATATGATAATTTAATACAAACGGTTATGTCTACATTGTCTGTGCCATTATCTCCTGAGCTTATGGAGGGAATAGACTGGCTTATCGGGGAGGGGATTGCTCCCAATAAAGCCGAAGTTGTCAGGATTGCTCTAAAGAAGTTCATTGAAGACCAGGCGGTTGAGGTTGTTTTGAAGGCGAAGATGGAACCTGATTTAGAGGGGGATTTGGATGAGTTGGCAAAACAACTTTGTAAAAAAGAATCTAAAGGATCTTGAATATGCTGAGAATTTTGTACAGACCGGTTTTTATTAGGCAGTATTGGAAGTTGTCTGAGTCTTTGAGGGAGGAGGTTAATGAAAAAATTAAATTGTTTCAAAAAGATCCGACTCACAGCTTTTTAAAAATTCATAAACTAAAGGGTAAATTGGCCGGCTGTTTGAGCTTTTCTGTTAATTATCAATATAGGGTAATTTTTGAATTTGTTGGCAAAGATGCGATAAGGTTGTTTGCTGTAGGAAAGCATGAGATTTATGGGTGAAAAATCGCTGGTTGTTTATGAATAGTATGGGAAAGATATTTGTCGTTGCATAGTCGGGTAGTAGTCATTCGCTATCGTTTCTTCGTATTTGAAAGGGGAGAGTTCCATAGGGAAGAATTCTCCGTATTCTTTGGTTTGTTCCATGTGGTCGATGATTTTTGGGAGCAACTTTTCGTATTCTTCTTTGCTATATTGTTTGTTTAAAATGCAGTATTTGTATCTGTTAAGACCGATGCAGCCGAAGAGGTTTGAGGAATTATCACATTCATTAGAATAGTAGCTGTCTGAAACAGTCCAGCAGCGATTGCAGAAGCGGTTATTATAGCTATTTATTGCTGTGTTTATGCATTCATATGCGAGTTCGGAATTCATGCCGACTGTGTCGGAGTCCATTACGTATTTTGAATTTCTCCAGACATGATAGGCGTATCTGCATTCTTCGGCATCTTGTGCATGGAAGCAGTTTGAGCAATTTTTTGAGTTTACGATGTAGTCGCCAGTGCAGTTTTCGGATTTCATGATTTGGGCGAATTTTTGAGAGGAGTATAGGTCTAAATCTTGAAATCGAGATTGGAATTTTTCGAGATATTTATCGTTTTGGTCGTGTGAATTTGGGCTGGATTCCTTTAAATTTTTTGAAGTTTCTTCAAATTCTTCCTTTGAACATTTCTTATTCAAAATATGATAGCTTTTTTGGACTAAATTTGTGCAAGCAATGCAATTTGAACAGCCTGTACAGTTTTTTAGAAGTTTGGAGTCGTGACAATCTTTGCAGTTCTGAGAATAATCGAGATTGTAGCAGTTCTCGCAGTTATCGCATTCGAAGCAAAGAGTGGAATTGTCGACGAACGAGCAGTCCACGCAGTCTTTTGATTTCTGAATCCAATAGGAGTAAAGGCAGTCTTCGTTATCAGAGCTTTCTATGAGAAGATAACAGTTTTTGTTGTGTTCGCAGATGTTTGTGTATTCTGAGTTTGTGGAGTTGCGATTAATGATTGCAAGGCGTGGGATTTTAAGAAGAAGTTTATGGAATTGTTCGAAAAAAGTTTTTTTGAAGTCGAAGTCCTGGCTGTAAGAAAGTGGGTTCCATTTTTTGCTCCAGAAGCAAGTCCCGCAGTAGACTGGGAATTTTGTATTTGGTTTATAGATCGCTATTATCTCCTTTTTGCAAAAGTCGCATGTGCGGCGATATAGGTGATGCTCATTGCGAAAGGATAGTCGACGTTGTTCCCGGCAGTCCGGGCAGAGGGTTGGGGGTGGAACGTCCATCTTTTTGTAAAAAGCGAAATCTTGGTTGGTGATTTCGAATGTTTGTTGGCAATTTTTGCATTTTTTTATTTCCATTTGAATCCTTCTTTTAATGCTTCTTCTTTTGAAAGTGGATAGTATGTGTTTGCGGTGGTTTCATTGTAATTGAAACAAGAGAGAAAAGCAGGAAAAAACTTTTCATACTCTCCTGTTTTTTTCATGTGAGCGATTATTTTATCGTGTAGGAGTTCGTATTCTTCTTTTTCGTATTGCTTATTAAAAATACAGTATTTTTTGTGTTTAAGGCCGATGCAGCCGAAAAGATTTGAGGAATTGATGCTGAATTCGCAATATTCGATATCCGAGCTGTCGATTGTGAAAAATGAATGTTTCGAATTATACGCGCCGATTGTCGAAAGAGTGTTTTTGCAAAGCTGGCTGCCGTCGCCGAGTAGCGTGCAGTCCTTGCAATCTTTGCACTTTGTCGCGAAGATTATGTCTTTCATGTCTTCACAGTCGGAAACGTCAAAGCAATTTATGCAGTTCTTGCTATTTTTGATGTAATTTCCGGTGCAATTTTCGCATTGGATTTGGTTGGCGAATTTGACGATTCTTTTTTCGCGGATTTGTAGCCATTTTTGGTAGAGGATTTCGCGAGTCGACAGCGGGGATGTGGCTGATTCGGGGCTGGTGGGCGTGTATGAATTGGGTTTTGCACTGTTTGGTTTGGTGGAAATTTCCTTTGGATTGATTTCTATGCTGTTTGGGGGAGTGAAAATTTGTTTCTTCTTCTCTTTAAATCCTTCTTTGCTTAGCTTTTTATTCTCTATGCAGTAGGATTGATTAATTAAATTCGTACAGAGGATGCAGTTATTGCAGCCGATACAGTCAGAAATGTAGCTGCAATCAAAGCAATTTCGGCAGTCGGTGGCGTAGTCTACATTGTAGCATTCAAGACAGTCCGAGATTTCGTAGCAAAGTTCGCAGTTGTTAGAATAGTCGCACTCCATTACATTTTTGTTGTGCATGCAGAGGATGCCGTAGGCGGAATCTTCGTTGAAATCGCCGCCGAAAATGAGATAACAATTCTTGTTGTAGAAGGTCATGTTGCAGTACTCACTGTTTACTCCTTTTGCGTTTGAAAGGGCGAGGCGAGGAACTTGTAATTGTAGTTCTGCAAATTGTTTGAAAAATGGGCGATTGAAATCAAAGTCTCTGCCGAAGTCCAGAGCATCCCATTTGTCACCGTACCAATAGTCGCTTTTATATATTTTATATGGTTTGTCTTGAGAGTAGATCGAGATGATTTCTTCTCCTGTGGCGTCACATTTGCGTCGATAAAGACTTCGCTCGTTTCGAAAGGCGAGTCGATGGCGCTGGGAGAGTTCGAATTGAGTTAAGGTTGGCATGAATTAAATCACTAATTTATTGTAGCAATCTTCGCAGTAGATGATGAGGTTGTCTTCTGCTTTGAAAGTTGTCTTGCAATCCTTCCCGCATTTTGCGCATTTGATGTCTCGGAATCTTTTTGGATTTCTTTGGCGGACTCTTCTTATATGGCGACACTCGGAGCAGAATTCGGGGATTGGCAAATTCTGGTCTCTGTAAAATTTTAATTCTGGTTCGACGATTTTGTAGTTTTTTTTGCAAGATTTGCACGTGAGAATTTCGTTCAAAATTCCGTCTGAGACGTCTCCGATTCTTTCTTGTACTTTGTATGTTTGTGGCAAGTAAGTGCGGTCTTTTTCAACCCATTTGTAGCCTTTCTTTAATGCTTCTTCTTTTGTCAAAGCGGCGAAGTCGTCCATGGCTATGCTCTCATTGTATCCGAACGGACAAAAGGAAAGCGGGAAGTATTCGCCGTATTCTCCGGTTTTCATCATGTGATCTTTTATTCGAGCTACGAGTTTTATATATTCTTCTTTCGGATATTGTTTGTTGAAAACGCAATATTCTTTGCGCTTTAATCCGAAGCAACCGAAAATGTTGTTGCAAGCTGAGCAGTGGATGCAGTATTCACAGTCGTGCAAGTCGGTCGTGCAGGTCGAGCAGAATTTCATGTTGTAGACGTGGTCACCGCAAGTGGCGCACTGATACATGAGTTCCGTGTTCATTCCCCATGAGTTGAAGTCCATGCAGTCTTTAATTTTCTGGTTTAATTTTAAGCAGTATTTGCAGTCTTCGAGGTCTATTGAATCGAAACAGTAGGTTGCGTTTTTCGAGTTGTATAAATGGTCGCCGAAAGAATTTTCGTTGCGTTCTTGTTGGAGATTTTTGCGAGGCTGAGTTTTTAGAAATTTTTTGAATTGTTCCTTGAAATGTTCGATGTTTTTGATAGTAGTAAAGTCTAAATTTATTACCATTTGCTCGTATTTTTCTTTTGAATACTGTTTGTTGAATATCATATAGCTTTTGTGGCGCTGATTCGCGCAAGCGATACAATTTTGGCATGATTTGCAATTGTATAGAAAAAAACTGTCACGGCATGTTTCACAATCCTGTGAAAATTTGAGATTGTAGCAGGTTCGGCAGTCGATACATTCGTAGCAAAGTTCGGATTCGTAGATGACTGAGGAGTCCATTACGTTTGTGCATTTATCGATGCGATTGCTGTAGTAGCAACTTTCGTCATAGTCCGCTTCGCCGATCAGATAGCAGTTTTTCAGGTATCCGGTGCAATTTGTATAGTCGCTGTTTTGCATTGTCCCGTTGATGATGAATGTGCCGAAGTGGGGGACTTTATTGGCCAGTTCTTCAAATTGTTCGAAGAATGGGCGATTGAAATCGAAATCTTTTCCGTAGTCCATGGCGTCCCATTTGTCACTCCACCAATAATCGGATTTGTAGACCGGGAAGATGTGGTCTTTGTGGTACATTGAGATTATATCTTCACCTGTGGCGTCGCACTTTCTTGAGTATAAAGTTTTGGCGTTTCTTTCCTGTAGGCGGCGGACTAAGCGGCAGTCCGGGCAGGTCTTTGGCGGAGGGACTTCAACGCGTTTGTAAAAAGCGAGGTCTTGATCGGTGATCTCGAAGGGATGTGAGCAATTTTTGCAAGATTTAGTTTCCATTGTGGAGATCATAGCATGAGTTTATTTGGTTTTATAAGTCTTTAAGAATTTTTTAAGGGAAATTTAAGAATTTAGTGCTAGGGTATGGTTGTAAGTTAAAGTTATTATTGATATATGTTTTTATATATGATATTCTATATATAGAAATATATATATAATAACGTATAGATTATGGTGAAAATTATTCCTACAACCAAGGTTCAGCAACAGATAGGTTCGATATCTGCTTCTATAGGGAGTACTGCCTATATTGTTACCAATAGAGGGGAGGGCAGGATTATTATGCTCCCTTATTTTGACGGATGTGATGAATGGATGGCTGATTATATGGAGGATTATGAAATGGCGATGAATAGGGAAGCGCTTGAGAAAAAGTATAAAGAATCTCTGAAATCTGGAGAAAGTGATTTAGTTATTTAAAACTTAAATGTGATTATTTTTGTTTTTACAGCTTTTTCGCAGAAAATCTTTGATAAAGTGCCTAATGAGATGAGGTGTAGGATTTTGAAGAAACTTAAAGAACTAAAATCTCATAATAATATTTTTTCTATTTTAAGGAGACCTGAAGGTTCTGGGTTTGCAACTCATCGCTTGCGGGTAGGAGATTACAGGTTGATTCTTAGATTAACTGAACAAAAAGATTGCGATGCTAAATTTGTAATCCTTGATGTTGGACATAGGAGTGACGTGTACAAATGGATTTAGATGAATTATTGTGATCCTTTTTGCATATGTTTTATATATGTTCCGTGCTTGACACCAGGAAAAATCCTTACTATAATGATTACGGAAATTCTTATTTTCTTATATTATGACTAAAATACTACAGGCGACCTCACGTGGCCAGGTTACTCTACCGAAGGAGTGGAGAAAGTTGTTTAATACCAATTATTTCAAAGTTGAGATTAAAGATACTGAACTTGTTATCACTCCTTTGATAACCGTGAATACATTGAATGAAGCCGTTGAAGAATCATGGGAAGAGTATCTTAAAGGCAAGACTATTTCCCATGAAAAAGTAATGAAGAAATATGGTTTATGATCTATTATACACGGATTCTTCCTTAAAGGATCTCGATAGGCTTGAGAAAAGGGATAGAGATGATATTTTAAAAAAGCTGGATTTTTATATTAAACTTCCCGATCCTTTCACAAAAGCTAAAAAATTAAAAAATTTTTCTATTGATACTTACAGGTTTAGGGTCGGTGATTACAGAATAATTTTTAGAAAAGATCCTAAAACCAGTGTACTTGTTGTGTTGATAATTTTGAAGATTGCGCATAGAAAAGAGGTTTATAAGTAAATTTTACTTCCACTTGTATCCTTTTTTTAAAGCTTCTTCTTTTTTGAGTGGATAATAATCTTGGGCTGAAGTTTCGTTGTAGCACCAAGGAGAAATTGAGCTTGGGAAAAATTGTCCCCATTCACCTGTATTTTTCATGTGTTCGATGATTTTTGGAAGAAGATGATTGTACTCTTCTTCTGTGTACTGTTTGTTTAGAATGCAAAATTTGTTTTGATGAAGCGATACACAGCTGAAGCAGTGTGAGCATGCACGGCAGAGGTGGCAGTAGGTTAGGTAACTTGATGGTTTGACCCAGCATGCGCTTCCGAGTCGAACCATGTAGCATTCCGGACTTCCTGCCATTTCATAGGTTAGTTCGCAGTGCGGTGCGCCGTTTATGTCCATTGAGTCGCGAGTGCCTTCGCCGTATGAAACATATCTGCAATCTTCGGATTCAATTAGGTCGAAGCAGTGGTATGCGTTTTTGCAGTTCAATAAATTATTGCCAATCGAATCTTCGCATTTACTCATAAACAGGGCTTTTACTGGTTCTTTAAGTCTTAATTCTGAGAGAGGTTTCTCTATTCTTTGTAGATTTTTTAGTAGTTCCTCTTTTCTTTTTATGTATTCTTCTTTTGAAAATTTCTGATTAAAAATACAGAATTCTTGCTTTCTTAAATTTATACATCCTATACAGTCGGAACATCCTACGCAGTTTTCGCAGTAGTAACAGTTTCTCGAGTCTTTGCATTGTTTTAAATTATTTGAATCGTAACATCTTTGGCAATCTACGCATTCATAGAGAAGCTCCGAGTCTTTAATGAAAAAACAATCAATACAATCTCTTGAGTGAAATGCATACCCTAAGTACATGCAGTCTTCGTTGAAGTCCGATGCTGCGATGAGGTAGCAATTCTTGTTTTTCCAAGAGAAGTTTGTATATTCGCAGTTTTCACAGTCGCCGATAAGGACTGAAATGTTCGGGGTTTTATTGACCAGTTCTTTGAATTGCTCAAAGAATGGGCGGTTAAAGTCAAAGTCCTGGCCGTATTTAAAGCGGTCCCAGTCGTCTTTGAACCATTCATTGAAATGCCATACCGGCATCGGTTTATCCGGGGAAATATAAGAGATGATGTCTCTGCCGGTTTTGTCACACTTGCGTTTGTATAGTTTCCATTCGTTTCGCCATGCGAGACGGCGTTGTGCTCTACAGTCTGGGCAGTGAGTTGGTGGTGGTACGTCGAATTGTTTATAGAATTTGAGATCTTTTTCTAAGATTGGAAAAGTTTTTGAGCAATTTTTGCAGGTTTTTATTTCGACGATTTTTTCTGTTAGTGTTTCCATGTATGTCTACTAATGCAAATTAAAATCTAATATGGAAAGTTTCTTAAATTCACGTAGTTGTAGGTTGACTCATAGTTGGTTTAGTATCAACCTGTCGTGTCAAAAACAGGCTGTTTTTGTGCCAAAAAATGGCTTTAAAATGCGGAAAATGATTCCCGAAGGGCTGGGAAGTTTATCTGTGGGGGCCAGTGGGTTAGTTGGCAGAACTTAAGGTATAAGCTTCTAAAGCGTCTGTTTGTAAATAAAATCTTTGTAGAAGTTTGCGACTGATTTTGAATCGATGAGGGTGCTGTATGGCTTTCTGTTCTCGTCCAATTCCCAGATATAAACGAGGTTGTTTCCTTCGAATGCATTTATCCAGATTGGTTTTGTGTATTCCGATTCTTTTAATTTCGAAATTCGGTTTTGATCTACGTCGCGATCGGTTACTTCTTTCGTGCGTGGGCCTGTTTTTGTGAGGCATCAGAGAGCATTCCCTCCGTTTTTTAATCTGTTACTTATGAATTTTCTTTCTATTGGGAGTAGGTCTCTTTCTCCATTGAAATCTTCCCAGTCACCGAAGACCAGTGCGGAGTTATATTTAATGTCTGATATGTCTAAGTATTTTTCAAAGACTTCGTCTTCGTTGAATGTTTCGATTCCTGCTATTCGCGAATTCCCTGTCAGACTTTTTGCTTTATTTATGGTTTTTAGCTCTGAGATCAGCCGTTTTTGATTACGATTTAGGTTCTCGAGTTTTTTAATTAAACCTGATAATGAAAGAGGATTTAGATTTGTTTTCCAAGAATTGGAGTTTGATTTTAGAAGTTCGAGATTTTTTAAAGATTCAAAGGCTCTGTATGCGGAAGATTTTGAAAGATCAGATTTTTTGTAGACGTCTGAGATGCAGCAGCCTTTGTTCTCGAGAACAAATAGGTAAAAAGAAGCTTCGGTGTCGGAAAGACCGGCTTTGATAAGAAGTTTCTTTGTGTGGGATTGAATGTCCATGAGGCCTCTGCAAAAGGGCGCCTGAAAGGCGCTTCGGTGTAACCGGGGGTGCAATTTGGTCTTGAAGTGGTTTTTTGGAGATTTTTATATATTTTTTCTTTGTTTTTCCGGAATTTGGACACAATACGCCCT
>Ga0233421_10001105_pt1 | contig 10126 bp, 11 predicted proteins | sample Watercolumn_Mata_3_FD_182725 | JGI IMG/M metagenome (GOLD analysis project Ga0233421, IMG submission 182725) | Freshwater microbial communities from Lake Matano, South Sulawesi, Indonesia - Watercolumn_Matano_2014_107_MG | ecosystem: Environmental > Aquatic > Freshwater > Lake | place... | reverse complement strand
TTATTTATATAATTTATTGTTCTACATTACATTTGAATTTATCTCTTCTAGCAATGTTTTTAGGTTAATTTCAGTCCAACTTTTGAATATTTTATAGGCTCCTGCATCTTTTAGTTTTGAGATGCATTCTTCTGAATTGTAAATTGGCATTCCTATTGCCATTGAACCAGCAGCTCTAGCAGCCTTTATCCCGTTTGGGGAGTCTTCAAAAACAAGTTGTTCTTTTGCAGATATACTCATTCTCTTAGCAGTTTCTAGATAAACATCTGGAGAAGGTTTTAGTTTTGCAACATGTTCTTTTAAGATTATATTTTTGAAATTAAAAAGTTTTAAAATATCTGAATTTTCCATAATTCTTATCGCCTCTTTTTCTTTTGTTAGAGAGCCAATCGAGGTTTGTAAACCAATCTTTTTAATTTCATCAAAAATCTTAAGGAATCCTGTTCTTGGGGCAATTGAAATGTTTTTTAATTCTTTCTCATAAATTGCCTTATCTAGCTTCAACATCTCTTCATGGTTCATACTTGTTTTAGCTAAAGATTTTATTTCTTGCATGATTGCTTCATCCGGGCCGCCAATAAAATGGGGTATTTTTTTAATTGCTTCAGAAAGATTGTAGTTCAACCCCGCTTTTTTGCAGACTTCAAGATGGGCTTGATGGTGTGCAGCTTCAAGATCTACGATTGTACCCTCTAAATCGAACGTTACCCCCTTAATCATTTCACTTCAAGAGCATAAACTATTTAAATTATTGTGTTGTCCCTAAAAAATGAATACTCGCGCCTACTTGGCATTTTTAGAGTCTTGGAAAAAAGCAGCCCTAGATAAAGGGATTCCTCCAGAATCCTATGAATGTTCTGTAAAAGTTTTGCAAGACCCTTCTGGCAGATCAAGATACATGTTCGGACTAATTCTAAACCCCAATCGACAAAAGAGAGCTTCTTCAGGATTTTCAGGATGTCACTTATGCAGAAGGGTTGTTGAGGCATCAGAAAATCCGGTTCAAGATTTAACTGGAAAGTATCAATTTACCGATATGGTTCTAGCTATAAATGACTTCCCTCATTATATCGGCTCAAGTTTAGCTATAGCCCGGGGAACAGGCACTGATGAAAGGCCAATGCATTCTACAAAAGATTTAGACTATCTTCAAAGAGATTTACAGCAATTAATGGCCTTTTCAGATGAAACTGGTCTAAGGGTCATTCATAATACTCTTGGAGCAGGGGCAACAGTTCCAAGGCATGAACACTGGCACATCATGAATTGGGTCGGGCTTTATCAAAAAGCTGGTTTGAAATATGGTTTAGAAGCGACAGATTTTGAAGAGGTAAAAGGGTTTTCAGGTGTTTATTCCTTGCCCAATTTTCCATTTGCTTGTCTAGTTTTTGATAGAGATCTAGGAAGGGTGCAGCACTTCTTAAGAAATCTTCAGATAAGATTAAGATCGCCTCTTTTAGATGGTTCTATACCCCATGCAAAATGTTATGCTGAGGTTGGTCTATTGGTCATCCCAACTAAAAAAGATGTGGGCAGATTATTTGGAAGTAATGAAGTTGCAGGACATCTCTTTGTAGAATCTCAAGCAGAATACGATTCATTCGATTACAGGTCTGCAATAGAGAAACTTTCTCAGGGATTATTCGGTAAAAATGAAATTAATTTAGAAAGTTTTCTTTAATTTTTGTTTTTTTGGGATTTCAAGAATTCCTCTGCTTTTTTTAAATCATTTATTGTTCCTATGTCAAATATATAACCTTCATGTTTTATCCAGCATACTTGGCTTTTTTTTATTAGCGCTGACAGAATATTTTTACCAAAATCGCTGAAACCTTTTGGGATTTCATTTAAAATGTTTGGTTCAAGAACATAAAATCCAGAATTAATTAATGCATTTTCAATCGGTTGTTCTGGTTTTTCAACAAATGATGCAACGCTTTCTTCTTTTGTAACTACTAAACCCTTTCCTTTTTTATCCCTTTTGTCATCCAGAATGATAGTTGCAGCAGCATTATTCTTTTTATGGATTCTTAAAGCAGATTTAAGATCAAAATCAGCAAGAACATCTGCATAGACAACAATGAATGTGGATTTTATATCCTCTTTGAAATTATTTAAAGATCCAGATGTTCCGAGAGGACTCTCTTCAAAAGAATATTTTATTTTTACGCCGAATTTACTTCCATCTCCAAAGAAATCTTTTATTTTATGAGGCATATGGTGGGTGTTTATCAAAAAGTCCGTAACCCCTTGTTTTTTTAGATTTTCTATTGCATATAAAAGACAAGGTTTTTCATTCAGTTTTATCATTACTTTGGGAATATCGTTTGTTATAGGTCTTAATCTTTCCCCTAACCCTGCAGATAATAAAAGAGCTTTCATGTTAATTGATTGGTATTATTTATTCTGCCCAATACCTAAAACCAAGTCCAGAACTTTATAAATCTTCGTATATAGAAGAATAATTATTTTGATTTTCAATAAAACAATTTATAAAACCAATTTATCTGGAAATTTATGGAAAAAATACTGATTATAAAATTGGGTGCCCTTGGTGCAGTCTTGCGAGATACTTCCTTATTGAAGCCAATGAAAAATAAGTATCCTGATTCAATAATCCATTTTATTACCCAAGAAAATGCTTTAGAGCTTCTTTATAATAATCCCTACATAGACAAAATCCTTACCATAGAAACCCTAGATAAAAACAAACTGGATAAGGACTACTCTATTGTTTTTAGTCTTGATGAGGATTCTAGGGCTTGTGAGATCGCTTCATTGTTCAAGGAAAAAGTTATTGGTTTTTACAAAGAAAACGATAAGGTTTTGCCCACTTCATCTGCAGTTGAGTGGTTTGATATGTGTGCACTAGGAAAAGAGGTTGAAAGAGACATACTGAAAAAGCAGAATAAAAAAACATATCAGCAGATCATGCTGGAATTTACGGGCTTATGGCCTCAGAAAAAGGATGATTATGAACTTATTCTTTCCTTGACTGAAGATGAACTTAAATTCGGTGAAGATTTTAAAAAAGAACTCAATGCAGAAAATAAAAAAGTCATAGGGCTAAGCACAGGTGCTGGCGGAAGATGGTATCATAAGAAGCTGGATGTAAAAAAAACAATAGATCTGGCTAATAAACTTCTAGAAAATGAGGATTATTTCATAATGCTGTTCGGAGGGCCAGAGGAAGAAGAAAGAAACAACCAGATTTATGAAAAAATTAACAAAAAAGGGAGCATCATAAAAATTCAGGACCTTTCAATAAGGAAATTTGCTTCAATCATAAATCAGTGCGACCTTATCATAACAAGCGATAGTTTAGCTATGCATATAGCTTCTGCTCTTAAGAAAAAGGTAATAGTCTTTTTTGGGCCAACTTCATCAAATGAGATAGAGCTCTATGATCGAGGTTTTAAAATTTTCTCAGATCTTGACTGTTTATGTTGTTATAAGACTATATGCTCTAAAAGTCCAAGCTGCATAGACAAGATAGATGTAAATGACTTTATCGAAAAGACAAAATTGCTCTTGAATGATCAGTAATTCTCATTCTTGTATTTCTTATGAAAAGGAAAAATCCATGCTCTCCAGATGCCTGCAACATAAGCCATTCTCTTAAAGAAAGACATTATAAAACCATAATAAAATCCAGCAATTTTCTTTGTCTTAACTGCGACCTTTATTCCATTGAATATGAAATAAAGCAAGAATAGCCCTAACATTATCAGTGCAGCAGGATAATAAAGGAATAAAAGTACAATAGATGCAATCAAGTAAAGCGGAACAAACAAGACAAATAAAAGATTGATTTTCATCTTATAGATGTTCTTGAGATTTACATCCCCGATCGCATAATAAAAGAATTGTTTTATGAAATTCTTAAGCGGAGATCTCATTCTCCAGGATACTATGGCTTTTTTATTTACCATGACCTGATAGCCTTTTTTCTTTAAATTTAATACAAATAAAGTATCTTCTCCGCCCATATCGTGTTTAGGATACTCCCCAACAGATTTCCAAGCCTTTTTCTTGAAAGCCAAGCATCTGCTTGAAGGCAAGAACTTGCTTTCATCTATGTCTTTTATTGGCTTGCAAACAATAACCCCCTCGCATTCCTCAAAAAAATTCTTTGCCAATGGTTTGAAAACACCACCAACAACATCTGCATTTTTTTCTTTAAAAGGCCTTAGCATCTCTTCACACCAATTTTTTTCAGCAACACAACCGCCATCTATTGTCATGATTATTTCATTCTTTGCTTTTTTAATTGCAATGTTCCTTCCAGTGCCGATATCTGCTTTTTTCTCAATTACCTTGATTCTCTTGTTCTTGAATGATTTTATCACCTTCACAGTATTATCCTTAGAAAGACTGTCTACAATGATTATCTCATCTGGAACAATTGTCTGTTTAAGCAAAGATTTTATCAATTCCCCGATTGATTTTTCTTCATTATACACTGTGGAGATTAAACTGAATTTCATCTTAGATTTCATATAATCCTTATCAAGTTTATAAATTTTCCCAAAGAAGTTTAGAAAAAGGATATGTTTTTTGATAATAAAGCTTAAAAATTGGGGTTTTTTGCTAATTAAATGGATTTAACAAAAGGTGTATCAAAAAGGGAGAGTATTTTGAATGCTTTAGATTCTTTCTCAAGCAAGAAGATCCTTGTTTTAGGTGATTTGATGCTTGATAAATACCTTTATGGCGATGTCTCTAGAATTTCTCCTGAAGCTCCAGTACAGGTTGTCAAATTCACTAAAGAGGCAAATGTGCCTGGCGGTGCTGCAAATGCTTCATATAATATGTCTTTATTAGGAGCTAAAATTTTTATTTCGGGCATCATAGGTGAAGATGCGAATGGTTCTATTTTGCTTGATCAACTAAAAAAATCTCAGATAGACACAGAAGGGGTTATAATCGATAAAAAAAGATGTACAACAATAAAACAAAGGATAATTGGAGGAAATAATCAGCAGCTATTAAGGATAGATTATGAAGAAACAAGTAAACTTTCTGAAGAGAATATCAGAACAATAATTGATTTTGTCAAAGTAAAAATAAAAGAAGTAGATGCTTTAGTAATAAGCGATTATGGGAAAGGCCTTGTAAGCAAAGAGCTAATAGGCGAGGCAATCAACTTAGCAAATGAAAACAAAGTCCCGATTATTGTTGATGGGAAACCAAAAAATCTCGATTGTTTTGTCAATGCCACTTTAATAACTCCAAATTTGAAAGAAGCAAAAGAGATGGCCAATATCGATGAAGATAACATAGAATTAATTGGAAATAAGATCATGACTAAGCTCAATTCCAATGTTTTCATAACTCGGGGAGCAGAAGGAATAACTCTTTTTGAGAAAAATGGGAAGATGACTCATTTCCCAGCTAAAAAAGTAAAGGTTTTTGATGTTACTGGTGCAGGAGATGTTGTTGTAGCAGTATCTGCATTAGGAATGGTCTCAGAATTAGATCTTTATGATACTGCAGAACTAGCAAATATTGCCGGAAGAATAGTAGTCCAAAAACCAGGAACATCCTCAATAACTTTACAAGAGATAAAAGAATCTATTCTTGCTTCAGAAGTGAATTCAGTAAGGCAAAAAGTCGATAAGGCATGGGGCTCTGAAGATTGGATTGTTAATTATGAAAGATCTAATTTTTGTGGAAAAAGGCTTTTACTTAAAAAAGGACACCAGTGTTCTATCCACTTTCACCTTGAAAAAAATGAGGTTTTCTACATAAATAAGGGCCTTGTATTGATACAAGCATATAATCAAGAAAAGCTTCTTAAACCAGGAGACAGCTTACTGATTGAACCAGGAACAAAACACAGATATATTGGTTTGACAGATGCAGAAATAATAGAATTCAGTTCACATCATAAAGAGGATGATAGTTATCGAGATGAGCCAAGCGGAAGAGTTCAAGAGGAATTATTTAACGAGTATCTGAAAAAATATTCTGAAGAAATTAAAGCATCAATTAATCAAGATGGATAAGGCCATATTCTTAGATAGAGATGGAGTAATAAATGTTGAAAAAAAACATTTTTTAGAATCTGCAAACAAGATTGTGGAAGGTTTTATTCATAAGAAAGAAGATTTTGAATTTCTTGAAGGTGCAATCGAAGGATTAAAGCTACTTTCTAAGTCTGATTATAAGATAATAATAATCACAAATCAGTCTGGTATTGCCCGAGGTTATTTTTCAGAAGAGGATGTTAATAAATTGAACCAATATATGCTTGATATTTTTAAGGAAAATGATATCAGGATAGATGATATTTTTTATTGTCCGCACTATCCCCCAATAACTGGCGAGTGTGATTGCAGAAAACCGAAAATAGGTATGATAAAAAAAGCTAAAGAGAAATACGATCTTGATCTAAAAAACAGCTATTTTATCGGTGATTCTGATAGAGATATTGAAAATGGAAAAAATGCAGGAGGCGTGACTATCTTAATAGATAATGGCATAAGGGAGCACAAAATCAAGGCCGATTACACAGTAAAAAACCTTTATTTAGCAGCAAAATTGATTCTTAATAGCTAGATTTAAAAACTGAATAGGATAGGGAAATTATGAAAGATAAGATAAGGACTCGAGAAGAGCTAAGGGATATTGTAAAAGATCTTAAAAATCAAGGAAAAAGGATTGTCCATACAAACGGCTCTTACGATATTCTTCATGCAGGCCATATTGATACGCTTGAGAGAGCTAAACAACTCGGAGATATACTTATTGTTTCTATAAACAGCGATGATTCTGTAAGAAGATTTAAAGGAAACAATAGGCCAATAATGGATCAAGAAGATAGGGCAAGAATTCTTTCTTCACTCGAATGTGTTGATTTTGTCACAATATTTCCAGAAGACAATATTCTAGAGACTATCAGGGTTATAAGCCCAAGTTTGCATGTCAAAGGCGGCACCTTCTTGCCAGAAAGGATTGAAGAAGAAAAAAAATTGATTGAGAGTCTTGGTGGTAGTTTTATGACATTGCCTTTGACAGAAGGAAAATCTACAACAAACATAATAAAAAAAATAATAGAATCAAGCAAAAAATGAGTAAGTACAAAACATTTGATAGATCAAGATTGACTCTAGGAGGTCTTAGAGAAAGAAAATCAAAATTTGATGTCAGTAGAATTATAGATCCAGATAGTGCCCCCCCAGTACTAGGGCCAGCAGATGAAAAAAAGGTAGAAGAGGTCGCTAGATATCTTCTTGAAAGCAAGAATAGGGGAAGGCCGATTGTTATGGCATATGGTGCACATCTGATTAAGAACGGCTGTTCTGCAATACTCGCAAGATTGATGGAAATGGGTTTTGTTCAACAGCTTCTGACTAATGGTGCAGGAGCAATACATGATTTTGAATTGAGTTACTTGGGAAAAACCGAAGAGGATGTAAGAGAAACTATGTCCAGATGGCAGATGGGCCTCTGGGATGAGACTGGAAAATATATTAATCTTAGCATAATAGCTGGAAATAGGCAAAATCTAGGATATGGAGAATCACTAGGAAAAAGCATTTTAGAAGAGAGAGTAGATGAAGAAACAATAGATTTTCCTTTTAAGAAAGCAAGTATTCTTGCAAGAGCCTATGAACTAAGTATTCCACTAAGTGTTTGTGTTGGAATAGGTCAGGATATTACACATGCTCATCCATTATGTGATGGTGCAGCAGTAGGCGCAACATCCTATAGGGATTTCTTGATATTTGCAAAAACTCTTTCAGATTTAGAAGATGGTGTTTTCTTGTCAATGGGTTCTGCGGTCATGTCTCCTATGGTTTTTGAAAAAGCTATTTCAATGGCAAAGAATTTGGCAGTTGGAAATAGAAGAACCCTGAACAGGTATAAAATAGTGGTCAATGATATTCAACCAATGGAATGTGATTGGCATGAAAAAGAACCAGGTAAAGATCACCCTTCATATTATACGCGGTTCTTCAAGTCATTTTCACGAGCAGGCGGAGATTTTGTCTATGTTCAACTGGATAACAGGGCATTTATCCATAACTTGTATAAAAAATTAGTAAGCCCTTAATTTTTATTTTCTGATAGAATCCTCATAGATTTCTTTTAATTTTTTATTCCTTTCTTTTAACGAGAATTTCCCCTCTAAAATTTCTTTTCTGCCCTCATTAGCCATTTGATTCCTTATTTTCTTATTCTCTATTAATAGAGAGGTTTTTTTAACTAGGTCATTAATTAATTCTGTCTCTTTTTTTATTACTGGTTTTTCATTATCCCATCCAATTTTTGGTCTATCTAAAACAAAACCCTGTTTTTTATTAATAATTTCTTTTCTCGCATAACCATCAACAGTTATTACTGGCAAACCATTTGCGAGAGCCTCAATAAATAGGAAACCAAAGGTATCAGTAAAACCCGGATTGATAAAAATATCTGATTTTGGCATAATCTTGTTGTATACCCTATCCCATGGCTGCATCTCAAGCATTTTTATTTTTTTATTATCTTGGTATTTTTCATAAACTTCTTTAGGGGTTGAAGAAATAAATGTGGCGTTTACATTATCGTATTTTTTTGTCAGTAAATCAAGAACCTTTATTGATTGGAAACCGCCCTTTTGATAAAAATATCTACTTACATAAAGGAGATTGATCTTATCTTTATCTTTTTTTATCTTCTTTGGAGGTGCAAGAGCATAAGTGACTGTTTCTAGTTTGTTCTTTATCTCTTTTTTAGGAAACATTTTGGAAATTTCTTTCCTAGTAGCCTCTGTCCAGGGTAATATTCTTTTGCAGTCTTCACTTAAAATAATTTTTTCCACCTTTCTTTTAGAGCTTTCTTTTATCTTTCCAGAAAGAAAAAATTGCCAGGTAGATTCAAAATCTGCAACCCAGGGGGATTTATTTAAGCTCAAGCAATGTGCACAATGAATAACCTCATAGTTCAAATTTGTGTTTGTTTTTTTTGTATTTATCATAGAAAGATTAAATTTTTTGAAAGGCATCCTTAAAATTTTTTTAATATAATTAGAAACAAACAATTTTTTTCTATTGATCGTATTTTCTCCGGAGCTTGTTGCATTTAAGTATAAAACCCCCTTTGGGGGAAATTCTACCATCTTCTTATAATAATTACTATCTCTGAATTTCCATGGATATTGGATATAGACCTTTATATCATTCATTTTTTACCTCTGCAAGGATTTCCCAATTGAAAAAACCCTTTCGCCTACCGGTTTCTAGTAATTTGTTCTTTTTTAATATATACTTTAGGAAAATATTTATCCATCTGTAAGTAAGCCATTTGATATCCCCAGAAACTCTGAATTCTCTTACTTTTAAGCCATATTTTTCTAATTTTCTGAATAACTCTTTTTTAGAATAATGATGATGTTGGCTTCCTAATCCAAGTTTCCATCGAATCCATGCAGGGTCCCAGCATTCAAAAAGAGTTATGCTTTTTGGAGTAGTCATTACAAATTTTCCCCCGGTTTTTAAAAGCTTCCTTATGTTCTTCAAGGCAGATTCATCTTTTTCTATATGCTCTAAGACCTCTTCTAGAAATATCCAGTCAAATTTTTTTCCTAAATTTATTTTTTTTGTTATGTCTGCCAGAAATAATCTTTTCCTTATTTTTTTTGGAGCCTTATCCAGATTTTCTTTATTAATGTCCATCCCATATATGCTGCATCTGTTGTATAATCTTAAGACTTTTCCACCGCTCCAGCAACCTATATCAAGAACTTTTTCATTCTTTTTTATGTCTTTTTCCCAATCTAAAAGGCCTCTTTGTTTTTTTTCCATTTTTATTTTAAGATATCCAAAATCCTTTTGCTTACTCCTGGTTTTCCATATGGATTTTTGAAATTTTTAATGTTTATCTTACCATTCTCTATTCTATTGATGATTTTTTTGCTGTATTCTACATTTAGTTTTGTTAAAAAATTGATTCCGCTTCCCAATCCCTCCTGCCTCTCTGTCTTTTTTCTCAATAATAAACATGGTTTCTTGAAAATAAGGCTCTCTTCTTGTATCGAACCCCCGTCGACAATCAGATATTTGCAATTAGATAATAAAAAAATGAATTTTTCATAGCTCTCTAATGGTCCAAGCTTCAAATTTTTTTGTTTTTTTAATTC
>Ga0233421_10001103_pt1 | contig 10133 bp, 11 predicted proteins | sample Watercolumn_Mata_3_FD_182725 | JGI IMG/M metagenome (GOLD analysis project Ga0233421, IMG submission 182725) | Freshwater microbial communities from Lake Matano, South Sulawesi, Indonesia - Watercolumn_Matano_2014_107_MG | ecosystem: Environmental > Aquatic > Freshwater > Lake | place... | reverse complement strand
AATTAGGTCTAATTTCGACCAGCCTACGGTTGATAGGCTTTTTAACATGATTAAAGAAAGTAACAAATTAGATGATTGGGATAAGATAAACGCCCAAGTCGGATTATCTAAAATATTAGGGGAAAAAGGAACGGTTGTTCCTACCAGAAACGAAATAGAGAAGATGTATGCCGTATTCGGCGAAGATTTTACAAAGACTTTATTGGATAAACGCCCATTGTTCGAAAAATTGGCGCAACTAGGTATGCAAATTTATAACCTTCCAAGATCAATAATGGCTGGGGCGGGTGATTTGTCGGCGACTCTAATGCAAAATTTAATGTTTGCTTATAGACACCCGATTCTTACGGGGAAGAACTTTGTTAAAGAGGTGGGAATGTTCTTTAACAAGGATGTGTTTAACGCTAGTCAAAATGAAATTTACTCTCGGCCGAATAGTGACTTATACAAGCAAGCCAAACTTAGCCTGACCGATATTGGCCCCGTAGTTAGTCAAAGAGAAGAAATGTTTATGTCTAATTTGGCGGAGAAAATTCCCCTACTGGGGAGAGTAATTAAGGCGTCTGGACGAGCTTATACGGGATTCTTGAATCGTATGCGTGCCGATACTTTTGACCAATTAGTCGAAACTCAAAAAATCCTCGGTGAAAATCCTAATAGTCCAGAATTTCTTAAATGGGCGGGAACTTTCGTAAATGCCGCAACCGGAAGGGGAAATTTGGGGAAATTGGAAAGATCGGCAAACATTCTGGGACAAGGATTCTTTAGTGCTAGAAAACTTGTTGCAACAAAAGATATGCTAAATCCTCAAATGTATATTATTGCTCCTAAAGCCATAAGACAAGAAGCTCTTAAGACGATTCTTTCGTTTATCGGCGGGGGAATGACCATTCTGGGACTCGCCAAATTAGCGGGGGCAGAGGTGGGAGAAGAACCTACAAGCACTGATTTTGGTAAAATTAAAGTAGGAAATACCAGATTTAACATTTGGGGAAGTTATCAGCAAATAGCCGTCTTAATGGCTAGATTATGGAAGGGTTACGCTACCTCTTCAACCACGGGGAAGAAAATGATGTTGGGAGACGAAAGCAACCCCTATGCTCCGACGAGACTTGACCTGATTACAAGATTCTTCGAAAGCAAGGAACATCCGACGTTGTCGTTGATTTTGGGTGCGTTGCGGGGAACAAACCAAATAGGACAACCGTTTAATTTGGCGACAGAAACACTTAATCGGTTTATACCTATGGTTTTAGCGGATGGATATGATTTGTACAAAGAACATGGGTCAAAGGGATTATTGGGGATTTTACCGGCAATGTTAGGGATTCCAGTTCAAACTTACGGAACGAACGTCCCGTCAATTAAAGTATCAAGCAGTGGCACTCCGTCTATCAAGCTAACTCCAGTGGGCGGATTGGCTGAAGATATTTGGGCGAAGATTACAAACGCACCAGTCTCAAATATCCCACGGGAACAATGGCCAATATATATACAAGCAAAAGAAAAGCAAACCCAAGAGCGAATACAAACAGATGAGGCCAAGGCGACACTAAAATCTGGGAAGTTAGATTCTAACCTACAACAGTTTAATTATGGTGGTTACACGGGGTACTTAGTTGGTCAAAAGTTTATTTATGTTGATGAAACGGGTGCTATAAAAACTAAAACAATCAAAGAGACTGAAACAAAACCGACAAGTAAGGTTAAGGGTGCTAAAAAACCCAAGAAAATCACCATCAAAAAAGTATCCGTTCCCAAGCCCGCCAAAATTACTAAGAGTAAGGCAATTAAAATCACCACCATTAAAGTTCCCAAGCCTCCTAGTATCAAGTCGCCCCGCTCGTACAAGGCGATCAAAATTACAGCCGGCGGCCCACTTAAAACCAAGCAGTACAAAATCAAGAAGTTTAAGAACACTTTAACGCAGGGCTTTACAAAACTTGCGTAGGTGGTATAATGAACCGTCTTTACCTAGACGAGTGATAGGTTAGGCGCACTAAGTTGGTGCGTCTTTTTTATTGGAAAAATGGCAAAAGTTATTAACACAGTATCGGACGCGATTAGCTACTTAAACTCGCTTTACGAGAGCGACCAGACCGCCCCCTCTTCTGATGAGGAGGATTACTCCGTATGGTTGTCTCTTTTTAATGTCGCGGTTAACCTTTGGGAGGCCGAAGAAGGAATGTTGTGGAAAGAGTTGTTTGTCAAGTTGGCGGACGCGGCCGATGGAAGCAAGACTACCACCCTTGCTGTTACTTCCTACTCCGTACCCTCGGATTTCAGGTTTCCCGCCAGTGGATATGTCTGGTTGGGAACGGGAACAAACAAAACCGCCTACAAGGTTATTAAACAAGAAAATATACAACTTTATGAAAACAACTCCGAGAACTGGTGCTATTTCTTAATGGATAAAACTCCTACCTTAGAGTTTAACCCGAATATTGCTTCAAGCATTCCCGCGAGTTACACGATTAGTTATAACTACTACAAAAATGCTACCAAATTGGCTTCTAGTAGTGATACTTTTGAAATGTCTGATCCGATGTTCGCAGTTTATTACGCGCTATCGGAACTCAAGAAAGATGAGGGCGATACTTCGGCGGCGGTTATTGCTTCCCAAAAACTTGAGGGAATGAAAACCCGAAACGAAATGCCAACTTGGATTCAGAGTGATAGCGGGATTGAGAACAACGTGGCCGAAGGTTTTGGCGTATGAGATTTGACACTCGTGGAAGAAAAACTACAAAAGAAGCCTTAATTACAATCTCCGACTTTTCTGGCGGGTCTAACTCTCTTGTGGATGAGGCGAGGATGAATACCAAGTTTGCCGTGGCCTCGACTAATTTAATGCAGGTTCAAGATGGGCTTTGGAAAACCCGCTGGGGAACGTCTTACTATGGAGCAACCCATGCCTCGACGATTGATGGAGCGTGTGAGTACGTCAAAGCAGATGGGACTACCGAACTTATAACTATTACCAATGGGAAGGCTTACAAATCAACCAACGGGGGAAGTTTAACAGAGATAACAGGCGCAACCTTTACGGCTGGTGTTCAATGTTACTTTAAGCAAATTGCGGGGTGGGATACTTCTACAAGTTCATACAAAAACTACCTTTATATAACTAACGGGACGGACACTCTCGCAAGGTACAACGGAACGACCCTTGAAACCTACACGGAGATAAATGCTCCGGCAAACTTGACCGCCTCTTTAGTAGCGTCTGGCCTTACGAGCGGAACCTATCCTTACTATGCCCAAGTAACCGCGCTTAATTCAGTCGGAGAAACGATCGGCTCTACAGAAGCCTCAATTACTTGCAATAAATTAAGAGGCGACTGGATTTCTGCGACCGATAAAATTGCTTGGTCTTGGAGTTCGGTGGTGGGGGCAACAAGGTATCAACTTTATTTATCCGATCAAAGTTCTTACGAGACACTTTTAACGGACTCCAGTCAAACTAGTTTTACTGATGACGGAACTACCGATATTAATCCTTACGTGGTCGTGCCAGACGCAAACACTACCGGCGCGCCGAAGTTCAAGTCAATGGCCATTTCCAATAACCGGATATGGGCCACCAACAACTCAAGCAGTCTTTATACAGTCTATTGGTCTGGTACGGGAAAAGAGATAAGTAATTTCTCGGATTTCTATGGCGTGGGGTATATTGCCCTTGAACGAGGGGGGAGGGAACTTCCGATTGCGGTGGTTCACTATCAAAGCGGGTCGGGTGAAGGGAAGGCGACAGTTCTTTGTAAGACTCCTGATGGACACGGGGCGGTTTGGCAGATAGACATTGGGACTGCTACCGTAGGAGACACCTCGTTTTCAGTTCCTTCGGCTTCTAAGGTGATAGGTTCTTGGGGAACGGAATCTATTTTGGGAGTGGTGGCAACGAGTAATGATGTAGCCTTTCCTAACAGGAAAGGTTGGTTTAGTCTAGGGCCGGAAAAGAACTACTACGGGATTTTAAGAACTAGGGAGCTTTCCTCTAATATCAGACCATATTGGAGAAGTTTAATCGGAAGCAAAATTGGGAGTATTTGTGCCTATTTCTATGATTCAAAGATTTTTATTTCCGTACCTACAAGTTCGTCAGGTAACGACAGAATTGTCGTGTATGACACCGAAAGAGGCAACTGGTCGGTTGACTGGACAATCGGGGCGAAACAGTTCTTGGAATATACCGATACAAGCGGAAACACGCACTTTCTTTATATTCCTTTAAGCGGAACTAAACTTATAGAGCTTTCCGAGAACTATCTTAACGATTTGGGCGTGGCGTTTAGCCAATCGTATATTTCCCCGCTTATTCCTGTATCGGAAAGGAAAACCGATATTCTTAATCTGAAAGAAAGTATTGTTGAACTAGGTAGGCCGAGGGGGTCAATCAACTTTTCAGTATTGGGGGTAAGGAAAGACGATAGTTTTGCGACTTTGGGAACGAAAACAATTACCAATTTCGGTGCGAATACCGGTGTCGGGACTGATTTGGCCGGGGAGTGTTACGGAAGTGAAACCCAAGCCAGCGTAAGAGGAGGTGCGGGAAGTTGGGCGATTTACTTATTGGACTCACCTTCGGTTTATTCCCAATCTACGACCAAAAAGGCGATTAAGAAAAGGGCTAAGATTTACGCTTTGCAGTTCAAAGTTACCACAACTACAGCAGATACCGACTTTACGATTCTTTCTTTACAGTCTAAAGGAACGCTTATTCCAAGAAGGTTGCCGTCAAGTTGGACGACTTAATTGACAAATATGTTAAGAGGTTGTAAAATAAACTGTTTTTGCCAAGACGAGTGCTTGGTTAGACGCCTTTAGTTGGGCGTCTTTTTTTATGAAATAATATGGCCGCAAGCGCAACAGACAAATACAAAAAAGTGGCTCGGAAATGGGTTGGCCAGATTGGTGCCGGCGGGGTAGCTGACGCTGTTGTTACGACAGTTCCTTTAGCTTCTACAACGAACCTTCCTACCGACACGGGGATTGAGTTAGTTATAGACCGAGTTGATTCCAATGGCACGAAAACTCCCACTCTCGAAGAAACGGTGGTTGGAGTGGTTTCGGGGTCTAATCTTACTTCTGTTACGAGAGGAGTCGAGGGTACAGCGCAAGCTCACTCGGCGGGCGCGGTGGTTGAGATGTTGATAACCGCTGACGGATATAACGATATTATTGACGGTATTTTGGTTGACCACGATCAGTCGGGTCAACATAAAAATCTAACTGACGCCAATGGCAACGAGTGGATTAAACAAACAGCGACAGCCTCCGCAGTCAACGAAATAACTCTTGCTAACGCGGCCACAGGAAACAGTCCAACCGTTACGGCAAGCGGTGGAGATACGAATATAGGATTTGACCTTAAAATGAAAGGGACGGGTAAATTCAGGAAACCGACGATAATTGAAATTCCCGTTTTTGCCCCCGGTACGAATACAGCGACGGGAGATGGTAAGGCTCTTTTCAGAGTTCCAGAGGAATTAAACGGAATGAACTTAACCGGAGTGGCGGCCTGCGTCTATACGGCCGGTACAACGGGAACGACTGACATTCAAATCAGAAACGTTACCGACTCGCAGGATATGCTCTCCACGAAAATTACAATAGATAGTACCGAAGTTGACACCAGCACCGCCGCGACTCCGGCTGTAATAAATACTTCTTACGATGACGTAGCTACCGCAGACAGGATAGCGATAGATGTCGATGCCATCAGCACAACTGCCGCTAAAGGACTGATTGTACAACTAAGGTTTGAATTACCGGCATGATATGGAATATAAACTCCGACCACTTTTTAAGAAATTCCAACGGGAGCTAGTAGCTTTTGCAAATACTTCTTATGGTAGGGATTTTATCTCCTGTTTTGGGGGAAAAGCAGAGTATCCGATTGTCAAGATAACTCCCGACAGTTTTCACGAACAACTGGATAAAAAGACTTTCAGGGCAACTTTCTTTCCCCGCTCCCCCTTCGTAGGTAAATTTGCCGAGGTATTGACCATGATGGATATTGCCTCGGACAATTATAAATTTGATCGGGAAAGAAGCCATTTAGTAATTCCTCACTTTATGGGAGAAACCAGACTTTTAGCAGGTAAACTTCCCTTAATCTTTTTAGATTCGGGGACATTTTACCCCGACGCACACCCTGAAAGTACGAGTGTAGATGGATACGCGGGCAGGGTTGGATCAGCAGAATCGTGGGCAACTATCATTGCAGGGGCGGGAACCGTTGCCGTAACTTCTGCCTCCACCCTAGACTATTTTTTCTTATCGGATAATACTTCTGACACTTGGGCGCGGGTGCATAGGCTTATTGTTTTATTTGACACTTCCTCTTTAGGGGATTCTGCCATTGTTTCTAGTGCCACTTGCAGTTTTTACCAAACTACAACCTTTATCAATACTTTCGGGGGGGCATTTTGTCTAGTCCAATCTACCCCAGCTTCGAATACAGATATTGCCAATGCTGACTACGCACAGGTTGGAACGACCCAGCAAGCGTCAGATATAAACATGAGTTCTGTTAGCCAAAGTGCCTATAACGATTTTACCCTTAACGCGACGGGAATTGCCAGTATAAGTTTAACTAGTGTCACTAAATTCGGTTCCCGTTTTTCTTTTGATAGAACTGGAACACCTCCTACTTGGCAGGGGAACTTAAGGAACCAATTGGATTTTAACTCAGGGGATAATGCTTCTAACAAACCAAAACTTGTGGTTACATATACCTACCCCTCTTTGGGGGTAATAATCATATGACCAAAAACAACACCTTAGAATACCGAGTAGCCCAGCTAGAAAAGAACTACGACAGGCTTGACACCAAGCTAAGTGCGATCATGGAAAACCACCTCCCACACCTTGAGCAGAAGATGGAACGGATTACCACCAAGATTAACGTTTTGACCGCAGTCAATATCGGGGCGGTGATTTTAGGGATAGTTGTTAGCAAAATACTATGATGCAAAGACGTCTTTACTGGATTTCATCCGTACTTTTGGCAATTTCCCTGATTGCGCTAGGGGTAGTCACTTTTTGGTTGGTTTATCCTTATAAGGTAATTGAAATCAAAGGTTCGGAGTTCAAAGTAGAGAATAAGGTCGTCAGGCGGGGTGATGTAATTAGGTTCACTTCAGACTATTGTAAGTATATGGATATTGCCTCTACCATAACCCGCATTTTTTCTAATGGAGTGCTTTTTTACACCAATCCGATTACGAGTGGTGCAAAGAAGGGTTGTGGTACTGCTACTATCTCCGTCAAGATTCCAGACGAACTTTCCCCCGGTGAGTATGAAATCCAAAATATCTACCAGTATAAGGTCAATCCTATTCGGGTAATCACCATTAGGCATAATACGGAAAAGTTTGAAATAACGGAGTAAAATACAACTTATGAAGTTGGCTGTAAAAAAAGTTGCACAATAACATAATTTAAAGTATAATACAATCAATGTCGTACTATACGTGTAAGTGGTGTAAAAAAGGTTTTTATAAAATCGGGAACAAGCCTTTTGTATTTTGTTCTAAAAAGTGTTATGGCGAATATAGGATTTCTAAAAGGAAGTTATTGGAATGTTTGACCTGTGGAAAGAAGTTTTTCCCAACGCCTCGGGGGAAAGGAAAAAAGGCCTATTTTTGTTCTAGAATATGTGCCTTTATTCCTCGGCGCGGGTCAGGATATCGCGAGAAAAAAACTTGTTTGAGTTGTAAAAAAGAATTTGTTGTTAGGACAAGATCTGGTTCAAGAAGGAGACAATATTGTTCTCAGGTGTGCTTTTATGAACGGAACAATGGAAAGACTAAAAGTACCAAAAGTTCAAAATATAAAAAAGTCTATGTGGTAGGAAAGGGGAACATATGGGAACATCGCCATATTTTAGAACAAAATCTCGGAAGACCATTAAAAGGTTGGGAGATTGTTCATCATATCAACGGGAATCCAAGCGATAATAGAATAGACAACCTTATGATTGTTACACCAACCGAGCATTTAGTTTATACAAAAATGCAACAAATCATCGAGATATTGAAAAAAGAAAACAAAAAACTAAAATATGAAATTAACAAATATAAATAGTTTTAGTCAAAAAGACCCAGCTTGGGCTTCAGTCAAGTTAGGCACTTCCACGACTTGTACAATTAAGTCTGACGGTTGTTTATTGTGTTGTGCCGCTTCCCTTTGTACCTACTTCGGCAAAGACACCGACCCCCAAAAACTAAATACTGACCTTATACGAGTTAAAGGGTTTCAGAACGGAGCATTGCTTGTCTATGGTGGGATTTCAGACGTGTACCCAGACCTGAAAGTGGATTGGGATAATTATATTGACTGCTCGACTACCCCCGCCCAGCTTGATAAAATAGATGCGATACTTGCGAGCAAAAGGCCAGTAATAGTTAAGGTTGACTATGATTACCATACAGCGAAAGTTGAACAGCATTGGATCACGATTGTCGGCAAGGCTGAAGATGGGGCGTATATCTGCAACGACCCGATTGACGGAACTGAAATCTTCTTTAACGCCCGATACGGCGATCCTTCAAGATATATTTTCAAAATTGTGGCATACTTTGGCCCGCTCCCAGCTTACAATAGCCCAGAGGACAGAATTAAAGACCTTGAGGATAAAGTTCAATCTCTTAATGAAAGGGTGGCGGAACTCTCTTTGGAAAACAATACCCTTCGGACGGATTTATCAACTCAAGAAAAAGATAACGCGGATTTGGTCGGACAACTTAATCAGGCAAGAAGTGAGAGAGATACGGCGAATTGGGAAAAGAGCCAAGCGCAACTTAAGGCGGATGGAGAGGCAAAAACCATTGAAGATTTGCAAAAAGATGTGGAGGTATGGCAAAACCAAGTAAAGACCCTTAGAAGCGATTTGGTGAGGTGTAGGACGATGTCTGTAGAGGACTTAGATACTTTGTCGCTTTGGAAGATATTAGTTAATCGTGTTTTAAGAAGGGGGTGACGAACATGGCTAAAAAAGAGTTTCCAGAATGGGCGAAAATCCTTTATCGAGGTGTAAGGGCTGGCATTTCTGCCGGCTTGGTAGCAATAATGGCTCTTAAACTAGACTTATCTGATCCCAAAGAGGCGGTTAAATTGTTGGCTATTACTTTCGGCACCGCCTTTATCGTCGCTTTAGGTAAATGGGCGAGAGATTTGTTTGACAAGTGGTTCGGCTGGGACGAAAAGAGTATTTTTGCAAAAGTTTTACCTATTTAATGGGGTTACTTTCGGCTGTTCTGATTATTATTAGCTTAGTTCTTTTAGTGCTTTACCTTTTGCTTTTGTACGAGTTAAAAAAGTATGGCTGAAATAATTTATGACGCTAAAGAATGTTTAATAAACCAGCTTGCCCAACTTCAGAGGTTGAAGGATGAAGGTTTATGCGTAGATAGTGTTTGTGAGGAGATGTGGGGGAAAATTAAAGAGTTAATCGAAAATGACGACAAAGCAAGGTTGGCGGGTTGCCGGAAGAAGTTACGGGAAATTTCGAGAAAGCCAAGTGAGCCTATAATCGGATGTTGGTAGTATGAGCCGTGAAATTATCATTGACTCAATCGGTACAACTAAAAAAGTAGATTCCCCTTTTATCCCTGATACCCCAGAAGAAAACATTATTGAAACACCGACTTCACGAATCCATTTAGGCTGGCGGAGAGTCTTTGATGGAATTGAATCAGTAACCAAACTAATCAGAGAGGCCGATATTTGTCAAGAAGAAGGGGAGTATCGGGTAAAGATAGACCGGCCAGATATTCCTTGGACAGTCGGCTTGGTTTTTTCGGATGCTCATATAGGAACTTATCAGTCAGACCATAAGCTCATTAAGGACTTGGTAGATAAAGTTTTAACTACCCCCAATTCTTACTTAATAGATGACGGGGATACGTTTAACAACGGAGTTTGGGGAGGTTTGGCTTACGAAGATGTCGTTCCCCCCTATATTCAGGCTTTTACAGTTAAAGACTTGGCTAGAGAGTTAGGGAATAAGCTGGCGGCCTGCGTTATTGGGAACCACCCAGAGTGGATGTTTTCTAGTGCAGGGGTTCACCCCGAATTTATGTTTGCCGAGAATATCAAAGCTCCTGTTTTCCCGGGGATGGGGTTAC
>Ga0233421_10001101_pt1 | contig 10150 bp, 7 predicted proteins | sample Watercolumn_Mata_3_FD_182725 | JGI IMG/M metagenome (GOLD analysis project Ga0233421, IMG submission 182725) | Freshwater microbial communities from Lake Matano, South Sulawesi, Indonesia - Watercolumn_Matano_2014_107_MG | ecosystem: Environmental > Aquatic > Freshwater > Lake | place... | reverse complement strand
GTCATGGTGGCCATGAGTGTGGATTTGCCGGTGCCGGTCATGCCGATAATATACATATGCCGCCTTCTGTCGCCATCTTTGAGTCGCGCCAATGTCTTTTGGCCGCGATACAAACTTTCACCCAAAATCACGCCCTCTTGAGGCAGAGCCACTGGCGGCGGCAGTTTTCTGGCTTGCAACCAGCGCAAATTCGGCACTTCAGTGTCAACTAGCGGTAAATGCCACAGTGAGGCCATTTCCTCGGTGTTGAGCACCAGCTTCAATTTTTTATCAAAGTGCCGATAAATAAAATCTTCTATCATCTTTTTGCCCGAACCTTTTATTACCACTTTAAAACCGTTGGCGTATTCATAATTAGAATATTGAGCAAAAGCATTGGCCACGCGGCGCAGCCCTTCCTTGGCTTGGCTTTCCACCGGCGCAAAAGCCACGATTTTAATATTGACTTCAAAACCGGCCTTAGAGGCCTTCTCTTCAATGGATTTCAACACCTGCTCCTCCATGGGCGACAAACGATACATCTCCGGCTGTTTGGCTAAATTATTCTGGCCGGTCGGATAAAACCAGTCCGAGGGCTTGCCCAACAGCTGCAAAATACTTTTTGAACCCATGGAATTAATCGCTTGTTTCAAACTCTTTCCTTGTTGCATCTGCGAAGCCACTTTGACGCCCATTTTCCGCCAATCACTTGGCGCCGGCCGCATAATCATCTGCACGGCCACACTTTGGCCTTCGGGTATTTTGGCCAGTACGCTCAAAACAGAAACCAAAGGGTCTGTTTCCATTTGCTTATAAGTCAAGATTGGCAAAAATTTGTTTTTAACCGCTTTTAAATAACCAATGGCCACAAATCCCTGCGGCTGAAAAATATTATAATCCTCCACTTCTTCGATTTGGCAATATGGATACTGCGACAAGATTTGCTGGCGAAAATAATCTTCCAAATAATGCGGCACCGCCAGATAAAAAGTTATCAGCCGGTCGTCGCCCACCACAATTTCCAGCGACCAATGGTCGTGCCGTCCCAGCAACCACGATTTTAATCCTAACTCCGCCTTCAAGCCGCCGAAGCTGGAATAAAAATTTTCAATGCCAGCTAAAATTTCTTTAACCTCTTTTTTATTATTATCTTCATTTAGATTGCGTTTGGGAATAGTGAGCATCAGCACTTTTTTTTCAAAAACCGCCGAGACCGCCCGCCGGCCAATCAGCCACCGCCGCCAAAGCAGCAGCAAAATAAAAAATACGATTAAAATACCGGCCGCGGCTGATAGCGACGGCAAAAATTGCTGCCACCAACTGGGCTCGGGCAGTAAATAAATTTCACTCTCTGGTATCCCGTAATCCATAAAAATAACTAATGCCAGCGGCTTTGGCGCCGGCTGGCCGTCGCCACTATTTTATCGGCTTTAATTTTGGCTGTTTGTTCCAGAAAAAAACGATTGACTCCGGGAATAAGCCGCAGCCAGCTCTTTATTAAATTAATCACTCTGCGCACCCTAAAATGAGGGCGAGAAGTCAGTTGTAATATCTCCAGCGTTTTTTGCTCGCCCCGCTGCTTGAATTTCTGCTGTTCGCCAAAAGTCATCTTGGCAAAAAAATCTCCCAGATTTTCTTCCAAAATTTTTTCAATCTGAAAATAATATTCGTCGGTTTTAGAAAGCGGCAGCGCTTGGCCGATAAATGGCGTGTTTTCTTGTCCGGGCAATCTTTCCGCTTGATTGGACCAGCGACCGCTTTCCAGCGTGTCGCCAGATTCCAAAACCGGCCTCTCCGGCAAAGGCAAAACTTCCGGCCGCAAATCTTTCTTCTGCTCCGGTCCTAAACCGATTTTTTTTTCCACTTCCAAATTAGATGGAAAATCCACTGGCATAATTTTTTATATTATACCACAAATCTGTTTTTCTATGCTATAATAAAAACATCACCAGTAACGCACTTATCCCCATGCCGGTCAATATCAACACCCTGAAATCAAAAAGCAGCGGTTTTAGCTGGCTTAATGTTATCAGCGCCCAAAAAGCGGAAATTGACTATTTGCGCAAAAAATTTAAATTTGACAGTTTGGACCTCAAGGATTCTTACGCTAAAAACATTGCCCAACGGCCCAAATTTTATTGGCGCAGTAATTACTGCTTTCTGCTGTTGCAGTTTCCCGTCTTCAACCGCCAACTCCGTACGATTGATGCCGAAGAAGTGAATTTTTTTGTCGGCCAAAACTATCTCATCACCGCCCATCGCCGAGTCCTGCCGCCACTGGTGGAATTTTTTAATCTGTGCGAGAGCGACAAATTTTACAGCGAGCAATATTTAAACGGCGACAACCTGACGCTCCTGTATGAAATCATCGTCCGCCTGCAAGAGTATTGCTATCCCATTATGGACCACGTCAGTTTAGACGTTCAAAACATAGAAAAAAATATTTTTGCCGGCCGCGAACGGGAGATGGTCAAAGAAATCCTACTCATCAAACGCAATATTTTGAACTTCAGAAAAATCATGGAAGCGCATAAGGATGTCCTGCAAAAACTCACCAAAGGCAACGGCAAAATTATCAGCGGCGAAAAAATGAAAGTTTACTACAATGATTTGATTGAGCACACCAAAGACATTTGGGACATTTTAAACGGCCAGAAAGAAATGATTGAGGCGCTGGAAGACACTAACACTTCCTTGATTTCTTTCAAATTAAGCGACATCATGCGCCTGCTCACCATTTTTTCCGTTACTATTCTGCCCCTAAGCTTGCTGGCTGGAATTTTTGGCATGAATATCACCAATGCCATGCCGCTGGTTCACCATCCTTTGGGCTTCTGGGTTGTTATTATTACTCTGGCAATTATCGCGCTTTCCATGTTTCTGGTTTTTAAAAGAAAAAGGTGGCTATAAGCTACCAATATCTCCGGGCTAATTAATTAAAACTATTTAAAATATCACCTCTTAACTTCTGGGAGGTGATGTTTTTAAACAAAATTAAATATATCTTTTATTTGCTCTAAGTCATCAACTTTTACTAATTTTGACCGCAATTCTTTGGCATTTGGCCAACCAGCCACATACCAAAGCAAATGCTTTCGCAGTTCAATAAGTCCGTGCTTACCCTTAGCTTTTAAAGCCAGTTTGGCGTGTAAAAGTATGGCTTTTATAATTTCTTTCTGCGTCGCTTCAGTATATTTTTTATTTTTCAAATACTTTTTAGTTTGTTGAAACAGCCACGGCCGGCCATATAATCCTCTCGCCAATCCCACTCCGTCACAACCAGTTTTCTCCAACATCTTTTTGGCATCTTCAGGAGTTCTGATGCCGCCATTAGCCAAAACAATGCCGCCAAACTCTTGTTTTACTTTTTTTATCATTTCATAGTCAATTTCCGCGTTAAAAGGATTTTCATATGGTCTTCCATGAATCATTATGGCCGCGATCGGTAAATCTTTCATAAATTTTACAAAATCTAAAGCTGTCACTGCCGCGCCGTCTTTTTTTATTGACGACCTTAATTTCACCGAAACCGGCAATTTGGTTCCGGCCAAAACCGCTTCTATAATCTGGTGGCACTTTGGCAGATCGCGCATCAGTGTCACTCCGCCGCCATGTCCGGCCACCTTTTTGGCTGGACAACCAAAATTTATATCAATGCCATCAAAACCTGCTTGCTCGCAGATTTGCGCGGCCTTGGTAAATTTTTCCGGATGCTTACCAAAAAGCTGAATCACCACCGGCTTCTCATATTTGTCAAATTTTAAAAATTCCAAAGTTTTTTTGGAATCATAAAAAAGCCCGTCAGCCGACACCATTTCGGTGTAAACCACATCTGCGCCATACTGCCGACAGACTTGCCTGAAAGCCGAATCTGTCACCCCGGCCATGGGAGCCAAAGCTAAAATAGGAACCTTCGTTTTTTTCCAAAAATTCATAAGTATATTTTAATTTAAATCGCTAATTTTGGCAAAATTTTTTATTTTTATTGCCTAAATTTAGATAAAAATAATAATTTACTATTGACAATATTTTTAATACGTGCTAAAATGAAAAGTCATAGTACCTTATACATTTTTTATGAATAGCTGCATCTTGCAGAGGGATAATATCCCCTTGCAAGATGCAGTCATTTGGAGAGCTGCAGAAACTAGCAACAGAGAAAGGCAAAAGAAACAGATGAAAACGTTTGCACAAGTGATTGGCTTCGTGGTATTAGCAATCCTGGGCATTGGCGTGCTCCTGGGGCTCGGATGGCTCATCCAGGGCAACGACTTCTTCATGTACAAGTACTTCGCGCCCAAGTACGAGGACGCGCGGCGCCATGTGTTCGAGAACACCAAGTCGTACAACCAGGGAATGATCCAGGAACTGCAGAACATGCAGATTGAGTACGGGAAATCAGAACCGTCTCAACAGAAGATGATCGCGTCGGTTATACTCCAACGGACGGCCGACTTTCCCGACGATCGTCTGCCGGAAGGCCTCCGCGAATTTGTCCAACAGTTGAGACGCGAACGTACCGGCGGCAGTAACGGCACCAAATCCGACAACCAATTCCTGAAGTAACCGACGACGCAACCAACCGACGAGGAGAGCACTAAAGATGAGGAAAAGGATTGCAACGACAGTGATATTTCTGACGCTAACCGTGTTGCTGACGGCCTGCCCGCCGGCGCCACAATCGAGCGACGAAGTGCAACGCGTCCAGCAGGAGAAAATCCTGCAAGAAGGAACCGCTCAGGTAGGAATGCCTGCGATCAAGAACTTCCGCGAACGGAAGCTGGTGAAGGACATCCTGGAGCTGCGTGACAACGAGGGCTTCGTGACCTACTCGTATGTCTGGAGCGACTTCCAGGGGAAAGCGGTTTATCTCGGCGAAAGCTTCGGGTATCCCGTGCCCTACGCAACGCAGTTTACAAATCCGGAAAAGATCGCGTACTACAGTACGAACATAGGCGTGATCGCTCTGCCCCAAGCGGATCCGAACGGACTGTTTTCACCGGCCTCTGCCGAAGGAACCTGGGTGATGCTGAAGAACCCCAACGGCGAAAAGGCTTCCCCAATCTATGTGGAGCCACGGGTTATCTGTTCGCCGTTCCGACTCCCCGAGTCCGTTGCGATATACCCGCCCAAGGCAGCTCCCACCCCGGCACCAGCCGCCGCGCCCGCGGCGCCGGCGCCGACCCAGTAACCGCTGGGTAGCACGTTAAGAAAATACCGGAAGGTTGCGCAAGCGACCTTCCGGTATTAAATTTGTCTAAAAATTTATATCTATGTTTTTTTTAACTTATATCCATCTTTTTCATCCTCTACTTCAAACCCCAACGTCTTTATCTCCTCTCTTAGCTCATCCGATTTCTTAAAATCCTTACTTTGTCTGGCTTTCAACCTTTCTTCCGCCAAGTCAATCACCTTCTGCGGAATCTCTTCCGCCTTAATTTTATCCAACCCCAACCCCAAAACTTTGTCGAAATCTAAAATTGTCGTTAGTTTGTCTTCATCCTTTAGATTCGATTTTAAAACTTCCCAAACAAGGGACAATGCCTGCGGAACGTTAAAATCATCGCTCAAAGCTCCGATAAATTTTTCTCTAAATTCCTTGCTTATTCTACCGCGCGACTGCTTAGTCGCTCTACTTCTAGCAACGAAACTCACTAAATTACTCAAAGCCACGCCCGCTGATTCCAACGCCTTCCAAGTGAAATTCTGCTTACTCCGATAATGCGCCTGTAAAAATAAGTATCTTAAAGCCAACGAATCATAGCCCTTAGCCCTTATTTCAGCCAAAGAATGAGCCGTCCCCTCGGACTTACTCATCTTGCCGCCATCAACCGTCAAATGCTCATTGTGCAGCCAATAATTTACAAACCGCTTTCCATTGGCCGCCTCGCTTTGGGCAATCTCATTGGTGTGATGCACTGGAATATGCTCAATACCGCCCATGTGAATATCTATGGTTGCGCCAAACAAAGCCAAATTCATAGCCGAGCACTCTAGGTGCCAGCCGGGAAAACCTTCTTGTTTTGTCACCTTGCCGTCTGGCAATTTGAACTTACTCTCCCAGGTCTGCAAGGCATTCTGATGCGCCCCGGCCTTAAAAAACCAGACTGCAAAGTCAGCCGAATTCTTTTTTTGCGGATCCCCCACCTCGCCTTTGCCGGCTTCAGCTAAATTTTTGTCCAATTTTTGTCCAGACAATTTGGTATAATCTTGGGCCTTAGAAATATCAAAATAAATTGCTAAATCAGTCGCATAAGCATAGCCTTTATCCAACAATTTTTGCACCATTTTCTGCATCTCTTTAATATATTCCGTCGCCCGCGGCTTATAATCCGGCTCCTCACAATTCAAATCCTTCACATCCCGCTCAAAAACAACAATGTATTTTTTGGCAATTTCTTCGGGTGAAGACTGCTCTCTCTTCGCGGCCTTAGCCATCTTATCCTCTCCTTCGTCCTCATCACTAGTCAAATGTCCAACATCAGTATAATTTCTGGCAAACTTCACTTTATAACCTAAATATTCCATCGACCGTCTGATCAAATCCGCCAAAACCATCGCTCGCATATTGCCCAAATGCTGGGTCCAATATACCGTCGGGCCGCACTGGTAAAAACTCACCCGCTTGCCCTTTAGCGGTTTAAACTCTTCTTTTCTGTGGCCTAAAGTGTTGAAAATTTTCAGCATAATAAAATGTCAATTTTGCTTAATTATAACCAAAGAGTGCTAAAAAAACAAATTTAAAAGGCCGAGTCAATAATGTCTCGACCTGTTGCTGTTGGTTTGGCTAGATTGCCTCCGCTGCCCGACGACGCAGTCGTGCCAAAGTTATGTCTGGCGCCGCCAAATAGCAAATAGTGCACTGACGCGCTCGCGGCCGGCAGGCAATCACTTGGTTGTCCTTGCCCAGTAGCGCCGGCGCGCAAATTTTCTCCGCCGTGCAACCATCTGAACATGGCTGACCAGAACAATTGCCGCAGAAGTACCGAGAAATCCGTGGCCTTTTTGGAGCTTGCATCGTTTCCTCCTTATTTCCGCATTTCCGCCACTGACGTTCTGTTTTTTTATTTATACCTACCCCAACAAGTGATTATTATATAAAAAACCAAACTACGTGTCAATCAATTAAGCCCATGGTTTGTCCTGCCGCACCAGTAGTTCTTTGGCTTTCAACGGCTCGGCCATTATCTCTTTTACTATTTTTTCCAGGCGCATCCCCTGCGACCCCTTCACCAAAATAAAATCGCCCGACTCGATTCTCTCTTGTAAAAACCTACCCGCCCGGTCAGTGTCGGAAAAAGTAAAAACATTGTCGCTATCCATTCCCTGGCGCTCCACTTCGGCCGCGATGGTTCTGGCGCGTTCGCCCACGGTGATTAAAATGTCAATCTTATTTTGAGCCAAAACCACCCCGACTTTCCGATGCGCCTCCTCCGTATAATCACCCAATTCCAGCATGTCGCCAAGAACCGCAAACTTTTTGCCTTCGGCATTGATTTTTCCCAAAACTTTCAAAGCCGCCACCATTGAATCCGGTCCGGCGTTATAAGTATCGTCAATAATAAAAGTATTTTTAATGCCGCTAAGCAAACTCATGCGACCAGTCGGCGCCTTAAACATTCTTAGCGCTTGAGAGATTTCCAATAAGTTCATTTCATAAATCGTGCCCACAGCCACCGCGGCCAAGGCCGCGTAAATCAAATGCTCGCCTAAAATATTTGGCAAAAAAACTGGCACTGTACTGCCCTGATATGTTAATTTAAAGTTCAAGCCAGACACTTCATCTTGGCTGTTTTGAGAAATATTTATTTCCGAGGCCTTAAAATCCGCTTCTGATTCGCAACCATAAGTCAAAACCCTGGCTTTGCTTTCTTCCTGCATGGCGCTGGTATATATATTGTCATTATTTAAAATCGCCCAGCCGTTTTTATCCAAATGCGACACCATAATTGCCTTCTCCTTGGCAATTCTCTCCAGCGTCTTGAAAAATTCCAAATGCACTGGGCCGACATTAGTAACCACGCCAAGCCGGCAAGGGGCCAAATCGGTCAGATATTTCATGTCGCCAATCCGGTCTACCGCCATTTCTAACACTAAAATTTCCGGGTAGCGCCTGTCCTTCCAAATCAACAACACCAAGGCCTTGGCAAACACCCCCACCCAAGACCAAACCGATCGTCCGCCGCTACCCGCGCCGATAATTGTTAGTGGCAAACCGATTTCATTGTTATAATTCTTTACGTTTCTGCGGACGCTAAATTTGTAAGACAACACGGTAAAAATGGCGTCCCGGGTGGAGGTCTTACCCACACTGCCCGTCACGCCAACAATTTCCGGCCGATATTTCTTTAAAATGGCTCTGGCCAGAATTTTTAATATTTTTTTAACTGCATTTTTACAAAATTCTTTCATGTTTATTTTTTATTATCGTAGGGTACATTATAATACTGCAAAATGAATTTGGCAATGTCGCCAAAAACCGGCGCGGCTATCACCGCCGCTTCTCGACCCTTGGCTGGACTGTCCAGCGCCACGATCATGGCAAAACGCGGGTCGGCAAAAGGCGCGAAGCCCACGAAAGAAGTAAAAACCTCGCCGGAATAGCTGCCGCCAGCTCCGGCAATCTGCGCCGTGCCGGTCTTGCCGGCCACCCGATAGCCGGCTACGCCGGCTTTCTTACCATGCCCATTTTCCACCGCGCTCACCATCATGCCGGACAGCATGGTGGCTGTCTTGGGAAAAATCACTGACCGCACTTCTTGCGGATAAAATTTCTGTGTTTGCCTCTCACTGCCGTGATGATGAATAATTTCCGCCACCAGATACGGTTTCATTAGTTTGCCGCCGTTGGCGATGGCCGAAACAGCCGCCACCATCTGCAGCGGCGTCACCATGATACCTTGGCCGAAAGCGGCGGTGGCCGCATAAATCTCGCCTCGCTTGTCCAAATTAGCCACGCTACCGGCCACTTCTTTTTCCAAACCGATGCCGGTTTTCTCGCCAAAGCCAAAATTCTTGACATATTGAATAAAAACTTTGGGCGTGGCCTGACGCATGGCAAAAATCGCTCCCGTGTTGATGGATTTTTCCAACACCTCGGTCATGTTTTGGCGGCCATAAATTTTATCGTCAAAATTCTTAATATGGTATTTGTCGTAAACCACCTCGCCCTCATCAACATAGGTGGTGTTGGGCTCGACTTGACCGCTGTCTAAAGCAGCCGCCATGGTAATTACTTTGAAAATCGAACCCGGCTCATAGGCCTGAAAAATCGCTGGATTATTGTAACTCTCTATTTTTTCCGTCTGATTATACTTGTCCGGGTCATAATCTGGCGCGCCACACATTGCCAAAATTGCTCCGGTTTTAGGATTTATTACCACCACCGCTCCTCCTTTGGCTTCAAAATAATCCACCGCCTGTTTTAAAGCCAAGCAGGCCTTGTATTGAATCGCCCTGTCCAAAGTCAAAACTAAATCCGCGCCGTCGGTTTTTTCCACCAGCGAATTCCGGCCGACTGCGATTAAATTCCCCAAAGCGTCTTTCTCCGAATAAATCGCGCCGGCTTGGCCGGACAACAAATCATTATAATAACCCTCCAGTCCATAAAGGCCGCTGCGTTCATCGCCCGCAAAGCCCCAAAAACCGAATAAATGCCCGCCCAATCCCTTTTCCGGATAAAACCGCCAGGTTTCTTCTTTGAAATACAAACCAACCAAGCGCAATTCTTCTATCTTTTTTTTCTGTTCTTCGCTGACCCGATGGTACACCGGCTCATATGGGTCGTTACCTTTATTTAAAATATTAAAAAATTTTTCCAATTCTTTGTTTTTTTGTTCTTCCAGCCATTTTCTTTTCCGGTTGGCCTTGATTTCAGCCGCTAGTTTTGGCTCCGTGCTAGTGGCGACATCTGCCAGCATCTCCGGTTCAACTTTCTGCCAGTCCACTTCTTCCGGCAAGCCAAAAATGTCCAACAATGATTTGGCCGTGGATGAGGCGTCAGTAATTTCCGCGGGCACCGCGTAAAGCATGTATAAATCTTGATTGGTTACTACGGGAAATAATTTTTCTTTATCGCCGTCTTTTTCCCGGACATAAATTGACCCTCTTTCGGGAAATAATTTTTGATACAGTTCGTGCTGGCCCAGCGCCAAAGCCGAATAAAAATTAC
>Ga0233421_10001100_pt1 | contig 10157 bp, 8 predicted proteins | sample Watercolumn_Mata_3_FD_182725 | JGI IMG/M metagenome (GOLD analysis project Ga0233421, IMG submission 182725) | Freshwater microbial communities from Lake Matano, South Sulawesi, Indonesia - Watercolumn_Matano_2014_107_MG | ecosystem: Environmental > Aquatic > Freshwater > Lake | place... | reverse complement strand
AGGCCGGCAGACTGGCAGATGTCGCGCCCTGCGACCCGGCGACCGACAGGACCTTGCGCGGACGCAGGCCTGACGTACGCTCCCATCCCGGCGCATCGGCTACGCCGCCGGCAACTGTGTCCTCCAGTGTGACGTCGTCGACGTAGGCCTCCAGGCCGGCGAGCGTTGCGAATGAAACCGCAATCATGGCCGCGGATTCCGGCGCCGTGACCCAACCCGTGTACTGGCGATAGGTGGTGTCAGAGTAGTAGACCGGCAGCAGTTCAGGCAAACCCAGGGTATCGCCCTGCGAAGTAAGGAACGCCAGCAGAAACGAGCCCCCCAGCGCGCCGGGCACCCGCGCGTAGCCCGAGAAACCGTAGTCCCTGCCGGGCGTTACTGCTGCGACCGTACCGACAAATGCCGCGGTATCCGCGCCGCTGAGTTTGACGCAATAGCTGCCGGTGTTGCTGTTCGAATCCTGCACCGCCGTGCCGGGATAGAGCAGTTCGGACGACAGCCAGCCGAGCGGCACCCCGAAGAGCCAGGTCTCGAACGAGGAATTGGTCAGGATGTTCGCGGCCGGCAGCAGGCCGACCGCCCCGAAGAGACACACGAGGACAATAGTGCGCATCACGTTCTCCTCTGCTTGATTGCTGCCCGCCATTATACACGCGCCCGCGCCGCACGCCATCCCTTTCCTCGGTCCCCATATTCCCGTCCTCATTGTGCACGACACAACGGTGCAGACTGCCTGGCGAATAGCAGACGGAGTAGCTGTCGAGGCAGCGGACAGAGCTCCTCTCCCCGCGACCTTCCGAATCGCCTCCGGGACGACTGACCGAGGACTCCTCGAGACCACCCGTGGGACTCCGGATGAGGTACTCTCCGCGACTTTCCCGCAAACTACCTCAGCCGTGACCCTGTCTACCGCCTACTACATGCTACCTACTACTGCTTCCTCCATTCCCTCCCGGACTACTGCCCACTGAGTTCTGCAGACAGCCCGGAGGGTCGTCCCCCAGGCGGGGGTGTCATTCGCGCCAAAGAGCGATTAGCGAATTGAGAAGGTGGAACTTAGGACCGATTTCGACTGCGCGCCCTCTGATAAGAACTCGTATCATTGCTGCTCGTACCAAGCTCCATCTTGCCTCCTGACCGCAAGCCGCAAGTCCTGAGCCATTTGCAGCATGCCGCCGGCCCGTGGCCAAGCGTCGGCTTGACTCCCGACACAGGCTGCCTATTCTCTTGCCGCAATGGGAACCCCCGCTCCCGACACCGTCAAACGTCTGTTCGACCGCTTCGACCCGAACCGCGACGCCACCGACGGCTCGCAGCTCACGGCCTACAGCCCACGGCTTTCGGACTCCGGGCCGCTAGCCGTTGGCCGCAAGCCGATAGCGGATGTCGCTTGCAGATTGGCAGCCAGCGAGTCGGCAGGCATGAAAGGAGCTGCGGTGACGAATGAGAAGCGCAAGCCAGTTGTGGTTCGGGCCGACAGGTTAGTACTGGAAGATGAGCGAGGCAGGCCGCGAGCCGTGCTGATGATGGACAAAGACGGACCGGTGCTGGCCATGCTCGACGTATGGTGCCGCGTGCGCGCCATGCTGCGGGTGCGTGAGGACGGACCGGGCTTGGTATCCCTGCACAACAAGACAGGCAAGCGAGTCTGGACCGCCCCGGAATGATGGCAAGGCGAGGAAAGCGCACGGCTGTCGGCTCAGGCCGGGAATGGGCATGGCCAAAGAACCGCACTGGGCGACTGAAGAGTTGAAGGTCGTCGACCGCCATCTGCACGACCTCGGCCGAGGTCGTCACGCCGGCCGGGTTGCGTTGCGCGCGTGCCAGGCTAGTATGTCCGTCATGAAGTGTGTGTCCGGGCGAACGCTGGCTACTGCGCTGGTGGTTTGGGTCGGGGTTGCCCTCGCGGAGGTGGATGGACTTGCGTTTCTCGGCCACAACGAGGTGAACCGGAACCACGAGATGGATGCCGAGATTGTCGGCGACCGGGCGTTCATCGCGTGCGGTTTCAGTCAGGGGCTTGAGTCGTATGACATCTCGAACCCGGCCAGCCCGACCAGGACGTGGCTGAGCAACGGACCGAATTCGTGGCGGTGCCACGCGTACGGCGACACGTGGTTGTTCAACTTCTGCCGGCGCGAGGGAGTGGTCCTGTTCGACATCTCCGGTTCCGGCGACCCGGTACGGCTGGGCACGTACGACCCGCCGGGTAGCCGCGAGGCGCTTGAGGGCGGGGCCTTGGTCGGCTCGACGCTCTATAGCGCCGCGCACCAGAACGGCATCTATGCCATAGACTACGCGAATCCGCTGTCGCCGCAGAAGGTCGGCGCGCTTTCGCTGAGTCCATCCCAAGCCTGGAACGTCGAGGCCAAGGATTCGTTCCTGTTTGTGGCAAACGGACGCGAGGGGTTTGCGGTCGCCGGGCTCGCGGGCGGGATGCACGTGACCGCGCGGCTGGAGCTTCCCGGGACCGCGACCGACATCGTGCTGGACGGCAGCGTTGCCGTGCTGGCGCTCGGGGTCGCGGGCCTGGCGACGGTCGACATCACCGACCCGCACAATCCGGTCCTGCTGGATACCGTCGGCACGGACGGGTGCGTCTGGGGCATCGGGAATACCGGGCACCTGGTGGTTGCCGGTTCGTGGCGGGTGATGGAGCTGTTCGACGTCTCGGATCCCGCAAACATTGCGCGGGTCGGTTGGGACAATACCTACGTGTGGGCGCACGGCGCGGACATCCGCGACGACAGTTTGATTGTGGTCGCAGACTGGCAGGGGATGTCATGCTACCGGGTCGGAAGCGACGCGGGTGCGGATATCGACATCATGCCGGAGGTCGTTGACTTCGGCAGCGTCAACGGCCAGCGCGAAACGCTGGTGGTCGTGCGCAATACCGGCGCTGGGGCTCTGAGCGTGACGTCGGTCAGCGCGCCGTCGGGAATCACCGCGAATCCGAACGCGTTCTCGGTTCCAGCCGGAGACTCGCAGCTCGTGACGGTCACCGCCACCGGTCCAGGGGCCGTGCACACCCAGCTGACGTTCAACTGCGATGACCCGGACGAGTCGGCCCGGACAATCGAGGTCTACAAGAATTACACGGCTTTCCCGCAGTATGGGTCAATCGCGCCCGACTTCAACCTGTTCGGGACCGACGGACAGCAGCACTCGCTCTCAGGCGAGCGCGGAAAGGTGGTGTATCTCGATTTCGGGGCGTCGTGGTGACCGCTGTGCGGGCCGCAGGCTGCGGCCATTGACGGGTCTATTCTCGAGCGGTACGACACCGCGCGCGTGCGGACCTACGCCATCGGCGAGAACATCAGCCAGATGAGCGAGTTCCGGGACGTGTTCGGGATGAGGTACGTCGGGCTGGTGGACAGCTCCGGCGTGTACGAAGCGTATCGTGTCCCGAACCCCCAGGCGCCGTATCCTCAGGACTACGTGATTGACCAGCAGGGCGTCGTCCGGTACTGGTCCGACCAGTTCGACCCGCAGGAAGTGATGCGTGCTATCGACCGGCTGCTCGGCTCGGGAGTCGAGGCAGGCGGCGGCCGGCAGGTGGCGAGCAGCGGGCTTGCCGTGAGTCCGAACCCGTTCCACCTGCGGACGACGATCAGTCGGCGATTCACGACTGACGGGCCAGGGGGAATTGCGGTGTTTGACGCAACCGGACGGCTGGTCAGGACTCTGTCCGACGAGAGGTCTCCCAGACTCAGTTCTCTATCCTGGGATGGTACCGACGAGAGCGGCAGGCAGCTACCTGCTGGCGTGTACTACGTCAGAAGCCGGGAAGCGCGGGCGCTGCCGGTGCTGCTGCTACGGTAGCCGGTTCGGTGTTGGAGAACTTTGACCGTGAGCCGAACCGGGGCTAGCATCCATCGTATGCGACACGTGTTGAAGGCAGTCACGTTATGTATGGTGATGGCGGTGCCCGCATCGGCGTACTATGGCGCGCGGTTCGAGCCGCCGGACGGGTTCATCTATCACGGCTGCGGCTGGGACGGGGACTCAAGCCAGGCCCGGTACAACGAGATGTTCCCGGCCGACCATCATCCGCTGATTCTCCAGGTCGTGGCCTCGATGCCGGGCACGCGCTGGTTCGACGTCGGCCACATCGTCCAGTCCCTGACGCGCAACATCGTTCATCCGGACAGCCAGTACATCGAATACGGCCTACACTTCCAGGGCCGAGATAGCTGGATGCTGGACTCGGTGTTCGCGCTGACCGACTCGATGGACCACTACATCGACACCCTGGCCATCGCCCTTACGCAGGTCGGCAGGCCGTTCTTCCTGCGCATCGGGTTCGAGTTCAACGGCCACCCGTACCACCCGTACATCTTCCCGCTCGCCTTCCGGAAGCTCGTGACCGAGCTACGCGCTCGCGGGGTGCCTGAGTTCGCCACTAACTGGTGCTACGAACCGGACGCTCCGGCGGACTTCGCCGACTCGACCGGGCAAGGCTGGAAGTGGTATCCGGGCGACGACGTAGTCGACTGGTTCGGGCTCGACCCGTTCGACATGGAGCACTTCAATCCGGCCCTGCCCGACACCGAGCACGGGCAGCTGACGACGAAGGGCAGGACCGAGGCGTTCCTGCGATTCGCCCAGCAGCGGCGCAAGCCGGTCTACCTGAACGAGCTGTCGGCGCGGCACGTCTTCATTGTCCATGACTCGCTTGACCCGCAGGGCGACTCAGGTCGGGCTGACTGGTACTACTGGTTCGAGCCGTTCTTCCAGTTCGTCGCCAACCATCCTGACATCAAGGGCTGGAACTACATCAACCTCGACTGGACGCGGTACCAGACATACGAGACCTGGGGAGATGCCCGGCTGGAAATCAACACCGAGATCAGGACGCGTTGGGTTGACTCGCTCATGTCGTCACGCTTTCTGAACGCCGGCTATGACATCACTACCGACGTAGTGGAGCGGCGCGAGGTAGAACGGGAGAGCAGGCCTGGCGCTACCGTGGTGCGCGGAGTGCTCTGGCTTGCGCCGGCCTCAGATCACGAGCCGTCCGCCGCTAGTCTGCTGGACGTCACGGGCCGGAGAATCATGAAACTCAGACCCGGTGCGAACGACGTTTCCGGACTGGCCCCTGGGGTGTACTTCGCCAAGGCCGGCGGGGGTAACGCATCGCCGCGAATCGTGAAGATGCGGTGACGTATCGGGACCAGCCATTCCATTCGTTGTCGGTAGCAGAATGCTGGATTGCCAACAGCCGAGTGCTGACGCCCCGCAGTCGGTGGCAGGTCCATGTCGAGCAATGCGCCCATGGTTACTCAGCTCACGGACTAGCGGATGAATGTGGGACTTGCTCAGAGATCAGAGGCGGCCACCTGCGGGTGCAGTCGGGGCTATTGACAGCACGAACCTGACAGCGATACTTGGTCTGCCAAAATGAGGTTCTCGCCAATCCACATGTGCCGGATCGCACTTGTTCTGCTCCTTCTGATGGTATCTCGCGGGCCGGCACAGACCGAAGCCGTGCTTCTACCCGATGCCGGTGATGGACCGGGCCTCGGAGTGCTGGCGGGCGAGGTCGGCGGCGCGGCCCTGCTCGGCGGAGTGCTGGGCATCGGGCTGGGCTACGCGGCGGTACGCGTGACGGGCGAGTCCTATGACCTGTCCGGCGGTCTCGCCATGCCGGGCCTTGCCGGGCTTGCCGGCGCTGCGGCCGGGCAGGCGGCCGGGTCAACTCTCGGGACGATGCTGGTTGGGGCCATTGCCCAGCAGGACCACGTCGAGTCGGGAGCGATCCTCGGCTCCGTGGCTGCCCTGCCGGTGAGTCTCCTGCTGGTGGTCGTCGCCGATGCGATGGAAGGCAACGGCAAGCCCGGGGCGCCGCTGCTCATCCCTGCCTTTGCGGCGCCGACGGTCGGCGCAGTCATAGGCTACAATATGGCACCGCCCTGCGACTGTCGGGGAGGTGGTAGCGGGCTGGGAAGCCGACTGTTGCCGCCAAGCATCGGGCTGGCGCGCGCGCGCCACACGACTACAACCGTCGCCTGTGATTTCAGGCTGCTGGACCTGAGGTTCTGACCAAGGAGGCCGTGTGTCCAAGCTTTGGAAGTTCGCAAGGTTCGTTCTGCCGGTTACCCTCCTGCTCCTATCTGCCGCCGGGTGCAAGACGACTGCTGCCAAAGGAGTTGAAGGCCTGTGGCAGGGCACGCTCAGCGTGCAGGGAACAGAACTCCGCGTCGTCTTCCACGTCAACAAGGCTGCCGACGGCAAGCTGAGCGCGACCATGGACAGCCCGGACCAGGGCGCGACCGGCATCGCGGTCGACGAGTGTGCGTTCGGCAACGGCAAGCTGACGCTGGCCGTGAAGTCCATCGCCGGCGGGTTCGAAGGGACGCTGAAGAACGACAGCACCATCGAAGGGAAATGGAGCCAGGCCGGCATGTCCCTTCCGCTCGTGCTCAAGCGCGTCGAGAGAATCGAACAGGCCAATCGGCCGCAGGAACCGAAGAAGCCCTACCCGTACAAAGAAGAAGAAGTCGAGTTTGAGAACCGCGCCGGCGGGTTCAAGCTGGCCGGCACGCTGACTCAGCCCGATTCCGGCGCCCCGTTTCCCGCGGTCGTGCTAATCACCGGCTCGGGTCCGGAGAACCGGGACGAGGAAGTCTTCGGCCACAAACCGTTCCTGGTCCTGTCCGACTACCTGACCCGGCAGGGCATCGCGGTGCTGCGCTGCGACGACCGCGGGGTGGGCAAGTCCGGCGGGGACAGCAAGACCGCCACCACTGCCGACTTTGCCACCGACGCGCTGGCCGCGTTCGAGTTCCTGAAGAATCGCAAGCAAATAGACCCGAAACGCATCGGTCTCATCGGGCACAGCGAGGGCGGCGTGATTGCGCCGATGGTGGCGAACCTGGCCCCGGATGTGGCGTTTGTCGTGCTGATGGCCGGGACCGGCGTACCCGGGGACTCGGTGCTTATGCTCCAGTCACAGCTCGTGGCCAGGGCCGAAGGCGCGGCCGACTCGACGCTCAAGAAGAGCGCGGTCTCCCAGCGCGCGCTGCTCGACCTGGCCAAGTCGGACCTGGACAGCGCCGCCCTGGCGGCAAAGCTGAAACCGTTGCTCAAACAGGCTATGTCGAATCTCAGCCCGGCCGACAGCCAGGGCCTCAGTGCTTCCGATACTTCGAACCAGGCCGCAGAGCAGCAGGTCAGGCAGGTGCTCACGCCGTGGTTCCGCTACTTCCTGAACTACGACCCGCGCCCGGCGCTGACAAAACTGCGGCAACCGGTGCTGGCGATCAATGGCGAGAAGGACGTGCAGGTTGCGCCGAAGGAGAACCTGGCGGCCATCGACGCGGCGCTCAAGGCCGGCGGCAACAAGGACTACCTGGTCAAGGAACTGCCGGGACTGAACCACCTGTTCCAGACCGCGAAGACCGGCGGGGTCAGCGAGTACGCCAAGATCGAGGAGACGATTTCGCCTACGGCGCTGAAGGAGATGGGCGACTGGATCCTCGCGCATACCAGAAAGTGAACAACAGAGCGCACAGAGTTCGCTGAGGATACCGACAAGAACCCCCGACTCGCTTGGCCCAGTTCTCTGTGTCGTCCGTGATTGTGCGGGTCCGTTTCCGGCAAGCCTGATTGACTTGGCAACAGCAATCGGCTATTGTTGAACGTGCTACCCCTCCACATCCTGCTGCTTCTCTCCGCTCTGGCCCCGACCGATTCCGGCTACCTCACCGTCAGGTCAAACTCGGTCGGCATCGCGGTCTACCTGGACGGCGAGTACCTGGGCCGGACGCCGGTCGAGATGCACCGCGTGCAGCCGGGCGAGCACTCGGTGTCAATCATCTCAAACGACAGTCTTGAGAGCGTCTACTGGCGGATCCGCGAGGGCAGACTGGGCGCCAAGCTCTCTTCGCTCTGGCGACTGGCAGCGGTCAATGCCGGCACCGCCTCGGTCCGGGTCGAGAACGGCAAGCTCACTGAACTGACGATCGACTACGGCCGGGTGCTGAATGCGCCCACCGAAGCCAAACTCGTCACCTTCGGTTCCATCGGCGGGCTGTTCCTGCTGGGGGCGGTGGTCGGTTTCCTGGTGCACCTGCTCGCGTTCGATTGATGGTGAGGTCGGCCGCCCTGTTCGTGCTCGCGGCGCTGCTGATTCAGGCGCGTCCGCCCGTTGCTCTCCCCTCATCCCCGGTCACCCGCGAGGCCGAGTTCTACCGCCGGCTGGACAACCAGTTTGTCGCCTGCGACCTCTGCCCGCGCCAGTGCGTCATCCCGCCGGGCCGCCGCGGAACCTGTCGGGTCCGGGAGAACCGCGACGGCCGGCTCTACTCGATGGTCTACGGCCGCCCCTGCTCGGTAGGCAAGGAACCGATCGAGAAAGCGCCGTTCTTTCACTTCCTCCCCGGCCGTCAGCGCATCACCATCGCCACCGCCGGCTGCAACCAGTCGTGCAAGTACTGCCAGAACTGGGAACTCTCGCAGGCCCAGTTCGAGGACGTGCCCAACCAGGATCTCTCCCCGGCCGACGTCGTGGCGCTGGCGGTGAAAGAGAGGGCGCCCATCATCTGCTTTACCTACACGGAGCCGGTCGTCTTCTACGAGTACATGATGGACATCGCCCGCCTGGCCCGGGCCAAAGGCATCCGCACCGCCGTCGTCACCGGCGCCTACGTGAACCCTGAGCCGCTGAAACGACTCTGCAAGGCGGTTGATGCAATCAAGATTGACCTGAAGGGATTCACGCCCGGATTCTACCGGGATGTCTGCGGCTCGACGCTCGAGCCCGTGCTCGCCGCCTGCAAGACGGTGGCGCAGAGCGGAGCTCACCTGGAACTCGTGAACCTCGTGGTGCCGGCCTTGAACGACGACACGGCAACGATGCGGCAGATGTGCCGCTGGATCAGGGAGAACGTAGGTGACACGGTGCCGGTCCATTTCACCCGTTTCCATCCCGACTACCGGCTCCAGAACTCGCCGCCGACGCCCCCTGCCACCCTCGAAGGCGCCGTCGCCATCGCCGCGTCCGAGGGCCTCAAGTTCACCTACATCGGCAATATCCCCGGGCACAAAGCCGAGAACACTTACTGCCCCGCCTGCGGCAAGACTCTGGTCAGGCGCAGCGGCTACTCGATCGGCGAAAACCGGCTGAAGGACGGCGCGTGCCCGTTCTGCGGCGCCCGGGTCTCAGGAGTATGGATTTGAAGCCCGCCACCGTCTACTTCGTGCCCCCGGAACGCGCGACCGAAGGCGTCGGGGCAATACTCGAGGCATCCGGCTTCTTCCCCCGCCTCCGGCCCAAGAAGCGGGTGGGCATCAAGGTCCACTTCGGCGAGCACGGCAACCGCAACCATCTGCGCCCCGAGTTCGTGCGGGCGGCGGCGGTTGCGACCAGCTACTACAACCTGCAGCCGGTCGTCATCGAAACGACCGCCCTCTACCGCGGCCGGCGCCAGGAGGCGACTGACCACCTGAAGCTCGCCCGCGAGCACGGTTTCACGATTGAGAGCGTCCTCGCCCCGCTCGAAATCCTCGACGGCCGCCATGGCGAGAAGTCATACAGCGTCCCGCTCGACTCCGCGCTGGTGCCGGCTGCGCGACTCGCCCAGGGCCTGCGCCGGATTCGCTACATCATCAACCTCGCCCACTTCAAGGGTCACATGGTCGCCGGCTTCGGCGGAGCCATCAAGAACCTCGCCATGGGTCTGGCGGCCAAGGCCGGGAAGCTGGAGATGCACTCCCAGTCCAAGCCCTGGATTGACGGGGAGAAATGCTCCAGTTGCGGAGATTGCGTTGACTACTGCCCGCACGATGCCATAAACTTCGTCCAATACGTGGCCCAGATAGGATCCGGCTGCACCGGCTGCGGCGGCTGCCTGGCCATCTGCAAGCAGAACGCAATCAAGTTCGACTGGGACGCCGGCTCGGAGACGGTTCAGCTCAAGATGGTCGAGTACGCGCGGGCCGTGCTGCAGGAACGGGAAGCCGTCCACCTCAACTTCTGCCTCAACGTCACACCCAACTGCGACTGCATGACCCGGACCGAGAAACCCGTCACTCCCGATGTCGGCGTGTTCGGCTCCCTCGACCCGGTCGCCTGCGAGCAGGCGGCCTGGGACTGCGTGTCAGCCAGACTCAGGCCGGTCTGGCCCCAGCTCAACCCGGAACTGCTCCTTGAGGCT
>Ga0233421_10001097_pt1 | contig 10172 bp, 9 predicted proteins | sample Watercolumn_Mata_3_FD_182725 | JGI IMG/M metagenome (GOLD analysis project Ga0233421, IMG submission 182725) | Freshwater microbial communities from Lake Matano, South Sulawesi, Indonesia - Watercolumn_Matano_2014_107_MG | ecosystem: Environmental > Aquatic > Freshwater > Lake | place... | reverse complement strand
TCAAGCGTAATTTAATACGTGCAGTAATTTTCTTTTTAATTTCTTCACGCTCTAACTTTACGCCAATGTTTAGCGAGCTTATTGCGGGTTTAACAATATTTTTATTGTTGCTCTTCTTTTCGGCAATAATTATTGCTTGAATGATTCTTTCCCGTATTAATAAATCTGTTGTGTTATGAAGAGCGGGATTAAGCTTAGCAAGTAATTTTGTCAATTCTGAAATTTCTAAATTGGATAATTCATCGTGCCGTGTTTTATCTGCAACGGCTTCGTATAAATCATATCCTTTTAAAATAGAATGCAAATACATTCCGGTTCCTCCCACAAGAAAAGGATTTTTGCCTGAAGAACTAATTTTACCAAACGCATCATAAAATAATTTATTGAATTGGAAAAGATTGAATTCGCTTATAGGATCGATCACGTCAATTAAATGATAAGGAATCATACTGCCGTTAACTGTATAATCATTAATATCTTTTCCGGTTCCTATATCCATTCCTTTATAAACCTGCCGTGAATCGGCGGAAATTATTTCTCCGTTAAAACGGTGCGCAAGCTGAGCGGCAAGATGAGTTTTACCAACAGCTGTTGGTCCTAAAATTGTAATCAAATTAAACGGCATGATAAAAAAGATTTATCCACAAAGATTTTTTGATTAATACGTAGATGCAAGCGGCAGAGTGATTATGAATGTTGTGCCTTTGCCCAAAGTGCTTTCAACTTTTATTGAACCGTTGTGGGCTTCGATAATTTTTTTAACTATTGATAAACCTAAACCTGTTCCTTCTTTTTTGCCGCGAGAAATAAACGGTTCAAAAATTTTATCTATGAATCCTTCATGAATTCCAAGTCCGGTATCTTTGATAAAAATTGTAACATTGTCATTGTTGCGTTTTGTAGATACAATAATGTTACCGCCGTCCGGCATTGCTTCGCATGCATTTTTCAATATATGTGCATAACATTGAAAGAATTCTTTCATATCAAGTTTAACGGTTACATCTTTATCGAATTCATTTATAATTCTGCTTTTCCTTTCTTCAACAAACCGTTCGAACCGCGTATAATAATCTGAAAGTGTGTTATTCAAACTTGTATTCATAGTTCTAAGAATTGCTTTGCCTTCAGAATAGCTGGATGTTGTTTGAACCAAATCTGCAATCTGAGTTATTTGATCCAACAGCATATCAACTATTTGTGCAGAGTCCTGCGGCAGTTTTTTACTTTTCAAATGCTCTGCATACCGTTTGCCAACAAGTATTGGTTTCTTAATATCCTGGATTAAGAAATTAACCATCTTACCGAGTGATTGAATTCTTTCGGACCGCAAAAGTTTTTCAACTAATTCTGCATTATGAAGTGCAATTGCAGAATTAATAGAAATTGCATTCAATAATTGTTCATCGTGTTTTGAAAACTTTCCGTTTCTGCTGTTAAGTAGCTGAAGAACTCCAATTACTTCTCGTTTTTTATTTCTGATAGGAAAGCAAATCATGTTTCTTGTTTTATATCCGCTTGCCCGGTCGCTTTCTTTGTTCCAGCGCGGATCTTGTTGAACATCTTGAATGTTTATAATTTCACCGCTCTTGGCAGAAAAACCGGCAAGTCCCTCGCCCAATTTCAATCTAATCTCGCGCATTTCTTCACCCATTGCAATCAGAGACCATAACTCATTCTTTTCGCTATCCAATAAATAAAGCGTTCCTCTGTCTGCATTAGTAATTTCTGTGGCAACATCAACAATGTTTTTCAGAACTTCATCAATGCGGATATTTGAATTCACTAGTTCGGCAGCATGAATAATCATTTGAAGTTCATCATTACCGATTGATTCTTCTGCGCCGGGTTGGCGCACAATTGTATCGCGGATTTTAATTTTTTGTTCGAGTTTCTCTTCAAATTTGGTTAGTTCGTTTTCTTTAAATTGTTCTTTCGCCGGTTCGAAAGGTTTTTCCTTTTCAATTTCCTTTGGCTGTTCATAAATAGCGGGGACTTTTTCTGTTTCTTCAGTCGGAACAAAATCTTCGATCACTTTAGGCTGGTCTTCTTCAACGGGAGTAAATGTATCTTCTCCAAAATTTTGTTTCTGATGTTCTTCTTTAGGATGTAAAATAGATAGAAGTTCCTCATCTTCAATTGGCTTTGAAACGGGTTCAATTTTCTTTTCCGTTTGAACTTGAGTTGTTCTATGTAATATTTGAAATAGTATGTCATTAAAATCTTCGTCTATCTTCTTTTCATTTAGCGGAGGAGTTGGTATTTCCGGAAGCTCAAATTCTGCTTTTGGTATTCCGTCTTCATTAAGAGCAGAGGCTTCATCAAAAAAAGGAACTTCATTAATTATTTTATCGTGCAAATTTGTTTTTTGATCTTCTGCCGGAGGAATTTCGGCTGTCTGCTTTTGGGAAATTTCAATATCTTTTTTTTCAAGAACAGAAATTTCTTCTGCTGCAATTTTATGATGATCCGTTTTTTTAAAGTCCGGCAATGGTTCTTCGTCTATAATTGTTCTGTGCAGATCAAAAATTTGATCGCCAATTATTGGCGGCAGCGGCTCTTCTAATTCTTCGCTTTCTATATCTTGAATTTCATCCGGACTTTCAAATTTATGCTTTGCTTCATCAACCGGAATAAATTTTTCTTCCGATGGTGCCCATTTCGGTTCTTCTTCCTGTTTGGCAAGTTTAGTTTCATTTGCTAACACAGATTCATCCAATTCAACTACAGGTTCGCGAAGGTTTATTAAAATTTCGTCGTCCTGTTTAATTAAATATTCAACTTCTTCGCGTGTTAGGGCAATTATGTAGGAATCTCGTAGTGCTACGGCAGTTGATGTGCGGGAAGTTTCTTCAAAAAATTCTTCGTGGCCAAAAAAATCATTCTCGCTAAAAATGTATGATTTAGTTTTTCCCAATAATCTTTTTTTCAGAATGTTTATTTCGCCGCTAATAACAAGATAAATTATTTCCGCAATGTCGCCTTCTCTAAAAAGAATTTCCCCTTCGGTAACAGTAATTAATTGACCTTTTATATTTGCAAGATCAATATTAGAAATGTTAACATTTTTGAGTAACTTGTTTCTGCTGAGTGTTACTAATAGCTGTTTTTCCATGTTAAATTCTATTTTAGGAAAATACTAATGCAAAATAGTGAGATAAATCAAGCTATAAAATACCTTGCCGGTAATGATAATACTTTATCAACAATAATAAAAAACATCGGTATTATCAATTTAAGGCCCCACAGAAATTACTTCAACGCACTGCTTAGATCAATTGTAGGGCAGCAGTTATCGGTATATGCCGCCGCAAAAATTAACGAACGCTTTATGAAACATTATAATTACTGCCCTGTCCCAAAATTAATAATTGATACGGATAGCCGGCTGCTCAGGCGGCTTGGTTTATCAAATGCTAAAGTAAAGTATGTAAAAAATCTTTCTGTAAAAATGCTTGATGGCGAAATAAATCTAAAAAAGCTTTCCAGAAAAAATGATGATGAAATAATTGAGATGCTTACAATAGTCAAAGGAATTGGCGTGTGGACTGTTCACATGTTTTTAATTTTTACTCTTGGAAGATTAAATGTACTGCCGTATTCCGATCTTGGAATTCGGAAAGCGGTAATGTTAAATTACAAGTTGAAAAAATTGCCCGACGAGAAAAGAATTAAAGCGATAGCAAAAAAATATAATTGGTATCCCTACTGTTCCATTGTAAGCTTATATCTTTGGAAAAGTTTGGATAACAAATTTGAATCAATACTTGATTAACGGCATCTAATTAATGGACGAACAAAAATTAATTCAGCTGGCTCAAAGCGGCGATAAGAAAGCCTTAGCTCAGCTTGTTAAAATATATGAGCAGACTGTTTATAATTTTTCTTTCAAGATCTGCCGCCATAAGGATAGAGCAGAACATACCATGCAGGAAACATTTCTTAGCATGGTAAGAAATCTTAAACAGTTTGGCGGACAATCAAAATTATCTACTTGGTTGTATCGGGTTGTTAGCAACCATTGTTTGATGCTTGCGCGCAGCGAAGGAAAATATTCTTATACATCTTTTGAAGATGAAGAAGCAGACATTGATGAAAAAAATATTTCCGATTGGAAAATTTCACCTGATCAAGTAACAGAAAACAATGAGCTGAAGGAATATCTTGATAAGGCCATTGAGAAACTTCCGGCTGAATATAGAATTGTGTTTATGCTAAGAGATGTAGAGGGTTTTTCTACTGAAGAAACGGCAAAGATGGTAGAACTATCGGCTGCGGCGGTTAAATCAAGACTGCATAGAGCAAGATCTTTTTTAAGAAATGAATTAGAAGGAATTTTCAAAAATGAGTAAGCCAAATTGCAAAGACGTTATGGTGCACATTTGTGATAATCTTGGCGAACAGCTTAATTCACCGAATTGTCTTATGATTAAAAAACATCTTGAAGAATGTGAGAACTGCAATCACTATTTTAAATCAGTTGAAACAACTATCGAGTTTTACAAAAAATATAATGTCAATCTTTCTGAAGAGGCTCACAAAAGATTAATGGAGTGTTTGGGGTTGAAAGAGTAACTGATTTCCTAAGCAACAAAGTTATAAAGAAAAAACCCGACACCTTTTAAGGTAATCGGGTTTAACCTGCAGCAAAAAATTTTTAAGACTTTTTAAGATATACATCTCCGTTGATAGTTATGATTTTTACTTTGTGCTTTCCGCCATTGATAGATCCGGTTCCGATTAAATATTTCATCTTTCTCGATTTATTTTTCACAACGTCCTTTTCAATTTTCAAATCGAAGTCGCTTTTAATTTTTACTTCATCGTTATGTTTATCATAACCGATTTCAATTTCAACATCCATAGAAAGATTTTTAGGAACAGTTAGAGTTATATCGCCGCCCATTGATTTTAGAAAAACCTCTCTGTCGCCTTCGCCCGGATTACCAACCATTTTAACTTCAATGTTACCGCCCATAGTTTCCGCTTTAACTTTACCGTCAATTTCTTTTATCTCTATTTCGCCGCCCATTGTTTCTGCTTCCACAAATTTTGCCGCTTTGTTTACAGTAATGGGGCCGCCCATAGTTTTAACTTTTGCACCATTCATTGCTTGATCAACTTCAACAGCTCCTCCCATTGTTGATATATTCAATTCCTTGCCCGAATTACTTTTTCCTTTTACATTATTTTGTTTTATGCTTCCGCCCATTGTTGATAAATCCAGATCACCAACAAGGTTATCAACATCAATTGAACCGCCCATAGTTTCAATATTACCGTCAAGTTCGCAGTTCAATATCTTGATTGAGCCGCCCATTGTTTTCATTTGAGCTTTTCCCTTAACGGAAGTCAATGTAAATCCGCCTCCCATAGTTTGCCCTTCAAACTCGCCATTAACATTATTAAACTTTACAGAACCGCCCATCGTTGAAAACTCAACATTATATTTTTGCGGAACCATAACAGCAGCTTTAATTGTAACTTTATTATTTTTTCTTTGTTCCTTGTAATCTGATTCAATCTTTACATTGTTGCCGTTTTGCTCAAAGCTGTATTCAACATTATCTGCATCCCTTCCTTCTATAGTAACTGTGATGCTTAATAAATCTTTGTCCCATCCTTCAACAGAAATTGATGAACCGCTTTTGAGATCAAGATTTAATTTACCGCCTGCTTTTACTTGAAATTCTTTTTTAAGTTCTTTGTCATCGCTTAAATTAGTTTTTGGGCTTACAGTAATCTTATTAATAAAATTAAAGCTGCTGTTGTTTGCATCGGCCGCAATTGAAAGCGCAGCAATTATAGTCAATGTCAAAATCATAAAAAACTTTTTCATTTCATTCTCCTTTTACTTTGATGCTTTTTTAATAATTATATTATCATTTACAGATCTTAGATAAACTTTACTTCCTCCGCCGTTAATATTATAGATTCCTACAATTTCCCGCGAGCTGTCGTCAGTATTATATGATTGAGGTTCAAATTTAGAATTAATTGAATAATTATTTTTTGCGTTTTTCCAATATCCCTGCACACGAATTCGTGCTTCAACTATAGTTTTTGCAGATGAAGGCATGGTCAATTCTACAGAGCCTGAACTTGTGGAAATTTTACTTTCGCTGTTTAAAGTTGGGCTAAGTTCAACTGTTATTGTTCCAGACAAAGTTTTTATATCGACACTTCCTTCAATCTTTTTAAAAATAATATCTCCGCCATTTGTTTTACCTTTAATATTTCCGGTTGCGGTCTTTAACTCTAAATTGCCTCCGTATGTATCCATTCTGATATTTCCTTTTGCATAACCTACCGATACATCTCCGCCATATGTTGATAGTTCTGAATCACTGCCGAGTTCATTAATGGTAATATCTCCGCCATACGTTTTTGCACCGATTCCATAAACTGCTTTCTTAACGTTGATATCACCGCCATTAGTTGTAACTTTTGCATTTTTTCCGGTAACCAAATTAATCGAAATATCTCCGCCATAAGTATATGCGTTACAATCACCGTTTATGTCTTCAAGTTTTATATCGCCGCCTTTTGTTTCAATTTTTAACGCACCATTAACATTTTTTGTTTTAATATCCCCGCCATAGGAATCAACAACTATCTTGCCGTCCAAATTGTTTTTGAGAGATATATCTCCGCCCAAAGTTTTAAGGTCCAAATTAAATTTTGAGGGAACTGTAAATGTAAATACAGCCTCATCTTCTGAATCATCGTGAATATTTTCATATCGAATTGTTAGTTCGTTTCCTTGCAAATTGATTTCTAAATTTTTAAATGCTTCATTGCTTAATCCGGTAACTTTCATAAACACTTCGTCTTTTTCCCATGTAAGGATTGTAATCTCGCCTGCTCTAAGATCAACATTCAAAGTTCCGCCTTTACCAACTTTGAAAGATTTTGTGTTTGTCTCTTCCGCAGCTTGCAATAGATTTGATACAACAGCAACAAGCGCAATGATGGTTAATATTATTCTTTTCATATTATTCAACCTCCTTAAGAATAGAAGCCGCACGAATTTTAACGAATGAATTCTTTTCAGCTTGAGTTTGTTTTGTTAATGCCTGTTTTAAAACTTCATCTATAATTTTTTGTTGTTGATTCCAATCAGCTAAAGCATTTATTGCTGCAACGCGCATCCCGGAATTTTTATCTTTAGCTAAGACATAAAGCAATGCGTCGCGAATTTGATTATCAAAAGAATATTTCTGCAAAACAAGTAATGCTTCTTTTCTAACTGCAGGATTGGAATCTTTTGTCATTGCTTTAATTAGTGCCAGCTTAATTTTATTATCCGGTGTAAATGTTTCTTCTTTTGCCCGGTCGGAAATTGTACCTATGGTTTTTATTCTTATTCCTGGATTTGAACTACCGAGAAGTGCGTTTATCAAAGACTCTTTTAATTCACTTGGAGAAATAAATTTCTTACTTGGAGTAGAATTGTCAAAATTGTTTGGCGATTGTTCTAAAGAATTATTTTGCTGCGCTGGATTTATTTTGTTGTTATTGCTTTCCGGTATAGCATTCTGCATGGAATCATAATTTGCGGTTTTAATAAATAATAAATAAGCAATGCTAATGCTGGCAATTAATGTAACGGCTCCGCCTAATGCATAACCGTAATTTCTTGAAAAATAAAATTTAATTTTCTCAATCAATTCTTGAATAACAGATTTTTCCGTAGAAACGGTTCTAATGTGCCGCATCAATTCTTGGCGTGCACTAATTAATAACCTTCCGTTCGCTTCTTGCGGTTTATTTTCATGAAACATTTCGAATGATTTCTTAATGTTTTCGAACTCGCTTTTCAATTCATCATCCTGCATAATTGCATTTTCAATCTCAACCTTTTCATTCTGGTTAAGTTCATCCAACAGGTATAGATATGCTAGTTCAATAAATTTTTCTTTGTTCATCTCTCTTCCCTCAAAATATTTTTGAGCCTGCCGCGCATTTTATGAGTTGCCGTAAACAAATATTTTTTTACTGCTCCTTCTGTACACTGCATCATATCCGCAATTTCTCTGATCTTATATTCTTCAAAATATTTAAGTGTAAAAACCATTTTTTGCTGGGGAGGAAGTTCATCCAATGCTTTGTTAATGTATTTCGAAATATCCTTGCCAACCGCAAGGTTATCAGTAAAACTATTATCTGTAAGTGTATCCGCCAAAGTTGAAATGTTATCTTCATCATTGTAAACCTCTTTATCTATCGAATCGTGAATTTTCTTTCTTGATTGATGCGTTATACAGACGTTGGTGGTAATTCGAAATAGCCATGTAGAAAATTCACTTTTGAACTGAAAATTTTTAAGTCCGCGAAAAACTCTCATAAAAACTTCCTGGTAGATGTCTTTTGCATCATCATCATTGTTACGAAACGATTTTGCTATGTTCAATACATGCCTGTCGTAACGATATACCAACTCTTCAAAAGCGGACATATCACCTTTCTGTGCGTTAATAATTAATTGATTATCACTCAAGCTCATTCTGTATTTGCTTCAGTTAGTTAGACTTTGTATTGCTGAAAAAGGTTGTGTGTAAAATGCAGAAAAAAGAAGAGAGAAAACAGGAAGAAGGAGTTAGAAAATGAAGTCAGAAATAAGGAATAAGAAGGCAGAAATAAGAATGCAGAAGTAAGAATCTGAGACCGAAAAAGAGATTAGTGGAGAATTGAGAATTTGAAAAAGATTTTTAGTTTACGAAAGAACAAAGTTTGATTTGGGCTAAAGCCTTCCTTTTAAAGGTTGTCTACTACCTCATCCTAAAGGATGGGATTAGGTCAATGAGATATTGTATTAACTCCGTCCTTCAGGACAGAGAGAGAATAACGACAAAAACTAACCTGGCTTTAGCCACAATTCTATTTCCAAAGATTATAATATTTATGTCCGCTTCCGGTATTGAAGAGAACTATGGTTTCATCTTTTTTAATCCAGCCATCTTTCAATAACTGATTCAAAGCTGCTAATGTTGCGCCCCCTTCCGGTGCGGCAAAAATTCCTTCTGTCCTTCCGATTGTGTTTGTGCATTCCAAAATTTCTTCATCGCTTACTGCAACGGCAATACCATTGCTTTCTCTAATTGCTCGCAGAATTAGAAAATCTCCTACTGCGGCGGGTACGCGTAATCCGTCTGCAATCGTTCTAGCTCCAACCCAAGGTTCAGCAAATTCTTTTCCATCATTAAATGCTTTTACCATCGGCGCACATCCGCTTGATTGAACTGAAACCATTCTTGGCCGTTTTGAATTTATCCATCCTAATTTTTCCATCTCATCAAATGCTTTCCACATTCCCACCAAACCGGTTCCTCCTCCGGTGGGATAAATAATTACATCGGGCAATTTCCACAGCATTTGCTCTGCTACTTCGTAACCCATTATTTTCTTTCCTTCGATGCGGTACGGCTCTTTCAATGTTGATACATCAAATCTTCCATATTTTTTTACACCTTCGGCGGCAAGTTTACCGCAATCGGTAATTAAACCATCAACTAAATTAACTTCTGCGCCAAGTGCTTTACATTCAGAAATAAATGGCTGGGGAACATCTTTAGGCATAAACACAAATGATTTCATTCCTGCAAGAGCTGCATAAGCACTCATTGCACCGGCAGCATTTCCTGCGGACGGAATTGATACTTCTTTAATTCCAAATTCGTACGCTTTGGAAATTGCTAAACACAATCCCCGTGCCTTAAAAGAAGTTGTGGGATTCAATCCTTCATCTTTAATAAATAAATTTTTCATTCCAACTTCTTTCCCCAATCTTGATGCATGAATAAGCGGAGTAAATCCTTCCCCGAGAGAAAGTTTAAATTTCAAATCGTTGATCGGAAGCATTTCCCTGTAACGCCATAAAGTTTTTTCTCTATCCTTCAGCATCTCTTTCTTAAATTCTGATTTTGCCTTTTCTATATTATATCTTGCCAGCAGCGGTTTGCTGCACTCAGAACATAGATTCCAAATCTTGTTTTTATCATAGGTTTTACCGCAAAACCCGCATTCAAGGTGAGTGAAATAGTTCATTCATAGCTCCAAAATTTACAATATCTGATTCAAAATAAGCTCATTAAAATTATTTGTAAAGAAGCGGAATTTTATTGTCGACCTACGAAACTTTTCGTATAACTCCGGCGTCTCAAGATATGCGA
>Ga0233421_10001096_pt1 | contig 10174 bp, 9 predicted proteins | sample Watercolumn_Mata_3_FD_182725 | JGI IMG/M metagenome (GOLD analysis project Ga0233421, IMG submission 182725) | Freshwater microbial communities from Lake Matano, South Sulawesi, Indonesia - Watercolumn_Matano_2014_107_MG | ecosystem: Environmental > Aquatic > Freshwater > Lake | place... | reverse complement strand
TTGAACTCTTTGAGTAAAGGAAAAAGCAGGGTATAATTATCCCGATACCCGTCATCAAAAGTCAGGATAACTTTTTTCCTGAAGTTCCTGATCCTTTCTTCGTAAATATCGCGGAAAGTGATGGTTTCATATCCGTTCCGGCGGAGCCAGGAGAACTGCTGACGGAGTTTTTTTACTGTGAGGTAAATTTTATGGCGGCCGGCTTCCTTTCTGTAGTTTACGACACGGTGGTAAAGCAAGACGGGCAGGTAGTGTTCGCGTTTTTTCAGATTACCCATGCCGTTTAAGTCTCATCAGGAAACGTGATTGTTCTGCTTGAAGATGTCGACCATCTTTGTCACCCCTTCTTCCAGCGAAATCAGCTCTCTTTTAAGCACACTTTTCATTCGCGTAAGATCGGGCTTCCGGCGGGTCATATCTCCTTCGGGAAGAGCGGGAAGGTGAACGATTTTCGATCGGGAACCGGTAATCTCCCGGATAAGTCTGGCCAGGTCTGTTATGGTATGTTCATTATCATTCCCTACATTAACCACTTCGTTCTCGAAAAGTGATTTCCGCAGGATAATATCCGTAAAATCAATATTATCGTCAATGTAACAAAATGTACGGGTTTGTGTTCCTTTACCGCGGACCGGAATGTCACGGCCTTCGAGTGCAGCCTTGATGAACCGAGGAATGACAAAATCACAGGTTTGTGTAGGTCCGTATGTATTGAAGAACCGCATGATGGTGTAACTGAGCCCGAACTCTGCGTGATATGCTCTGAGAAAGGCTTCCCCTGCATTTTTCACCACGGCATAGGGGAGCCGGGAATTCAGTGGCGTGGTCTCTTCATGTTGCGGAAAGTGGAATGATTCACCGTAAACTTCCGATGAGGATGAAAAAAAAATCCTTTTGACCCGGTGGTTTTTAGCCAGGTCGATGATGTTTTTCAGGCCATCAATATCCCGTAATACTTTCAACGGGCGCGCCAGGGTTCGTTCCACGCCAACCATTGCTGCGTAATGGAAGATATAATCAAACTGATGCTGTGAAGCGATCTTCCGCAGGGGAAGTGATTGATTAACATCACACTTGTAAAATTTATAGTTGGCAGGGTGGTTCTGCGGTAAGTTTTTCACAAAACCAGTGGACAGATTGTCAACCGCAACGATGAAGAGATCTTTATTCCGGATCAGCTTGTGTACGAGTGAACAACCAATATTACCTGCTGCACCGGTTATCAGGACATTGTTCATGATACTGAGCTCCCCCTGCTGGACTTGAACCAGCGACCCTCTGATTAACAGTCAAAAATATTTACTTATTTCCCTTTTTGAAAATCGTCTGTATTTTTCTGTATATCTGCTTATTAATCGTTAATTGGTTAATATCTTTTTTGTGATTTGTATGTCCTTTTTTGCATTATTATGTGTACTTTTGTGTGTACTATTTTAATAAATATTTAACCCTACAAAAATAAGAATTTCAGTTTCCCCCTGACATGTCGTATAGCTTTTTCCGAATCATGGTTACAGGAGTTACTTCATGACAGTACTGGAATGTAAGAATATATTGATGATGTTGTAATCCGACTCTTGACCTTTTAAGCAAATGGTGATATTGTCAGACAGATGAAAACCGATAGCAAACCTATTACTGGAATCATACTTGAAACCAGGAAGCCACATAAGAGTGGGAAATACCCGGTAAAATTGAGGGTGAATTACCGAACCGAACGAAAATATTATGTTTTGTGGGATGAGAATAATAAGAATCTATCCTTATCAAAGGATGAATTCTCAAAAGTTATGAGGAAAAATCCTCGTGAACCTTATAAGTTTCTCCGGCTCCATTTAAATGAGTTAGAACGTATTGCTGTTGAAGATGTTATAAATAAGATCCCTGTATTCACGTTTGAAGAATTCGAAGCAAGGTTCTTCACAAAAGTGGACAAACAGGCAGATTTGTTCATTGCACTTGAAAATCGTGCAAAGGAATTAAAAAAGGAAGAACGGATTTCCACCGCAGTTAGCTTCGAGTGTACAAAGAAGTCTATAGAATCATTTCATGGCAAATCCGCATTGCCATTTGAACTTGTCACAGTCGGATATTTAAAAAAGTACGAAACTTGGATGCTTGACAAAAACAATTCTTTGACCACCGTCGGGATTTATTTGCGTAATGTCCGAACTGTTTATAATAAAGCCCGGAAAGAGGGAAAAGTAAGGGATATCCCTTATCCGTTCGGTGATGGGCTTTATCTTATTCCTGGCGGCAAAAATATCAAGAAAGCTCTTACCCATGCAGAAGTCGGGATGATTGCAAATTATCCGGCAATAAATGGTTCCGCTGAACAAAAATACCGCGATCTTTGGATGTTCTCCTTTCTCTGCAACGGTATTAATGTTAAAGATATCGCCAGGATTCGGTATCGTGATATCGATGGAGATATTATTTGTATTATCCGGGCTAAAACTGAAAGGGAAACCAGGACAGCGCCAAGACCTGTTACGATAATCATCACTCAAAAGATCGGGAGGATAATTGACCGATGGAGGTGTAAATCTGCTGAACCAGATCAATATTTGTTTCCCATTCTATCGTCTGGTATGGCAGCAGAGGATGAATACAAGCGTATCTTGGATGTTACCAAAAGAATCAACAAGCATATTGGAAAAATTGCGAGAAAACTCGGCATTCAGCAAAAAGTAACCACTTATACAGCACGGCACTCCTTTGCAACTGTATTGAAACGATCAGGGGCTTCTATGGAATTTATATCGGAATCATTAGGACACTCCAGTTTGAAAACCACGGAGAATTATCTGGCTGATTTTGAAATTGAAGAGAAGAGGAAATGGGCCGAAAAGCTGACGGAAGGATTGTAATATGCAAGAAGACAAGTACAAACAATATAAAAGATTAGCTGACAACGTCATTAGCTTTCATTTTATGTGGTTAACTGATAATGGTTGGTCAGATGAACGGTGGGTTGAGCGGACTAAGAATTATCTTCTGCTCAAAATGGAATACATGACCGTAGATGAATTCAAAAAGTTTCGTTTTCGTGATTATTGTGAATGGGAGTCATTGTCATCTCAAGAAATTATAGAAGAGGTTAAAAGGTGTTATCCTATTCCGTTTTATATTATTAATCCTTCAGAGGATTTCGTATTGAATTTGAATAGTAAAGTAGTTGTCCCTCCGGATGAAAAGGAGTATTTTCCATTCTTTTTCTTTTTCCGGCTTAGTCATAGAAAAATCAATGAAATAAAATCGTTTTTAGATTTTCATTTGGAGGAATCATTTCATAATGATTGTCCAACGTACTATGAATTTATTGAAGACGGAATTCTGATGTTCGAAGAGGAACTGGATCTTCATCATAATTTGATTACCAAGATTAACAGATGGCTGGAGGATAAGAAAAAGGATTATTTCAGGCCGTCAGAAGATATAAAAAACAAGAGAAAAAAAGCAACAGTTCCAGTTAAGGTGTTGTTTTTCTATTATCTCTTTCGATCAAAACAAATTCCAGAGATTAAAAAGCCTGAATGGGGGAAACTTCTCATTAAATATGAAATTAAAAATTCTGTGGATTATGTTTATAACACCTATTGTTATATCGGCAAATCAGGCAAAAAAGATCCAATGAACATAAAAAACCTGAAGAGAGTAATTGATTTATTAGAAGAGTATCCAACTGCTAAGGGTTTAGCACAAAATGACTTAGAATCATTAATTAGAGACAAGTAAGACCCTTGCCACTTTTATATTTTATTTACTTGATATTCTGTTTTATACAAGCGGTAAGAGAAAGGCAAGACCCTTGCCACTTTTATATTTTATTTACTTGATATTCTGATTCATACAATCTGGCAATCCCTTGCCAGAGTCTTACTCGCGATTTAGTTCAACTAATTTTGTCTAAAATTATACTGATATGGCAGAAGAACAAGTATTATTCTCACTCCCCCTTATCAGAGTTGAACCTATTTTCAAAAAATGGATGCGGGAGGTTTTACAAGAAGATGGAACTGGGACAAAAGGTTCGACCTCTCAAGAAGTTCCTTTAACGATACATGAAGCTGCAATGATCACAGGAAAAAGTGTTTCAACTCTCTATGGGTATGTGCATCGGGGACTCATCCCTCACATGAAGAGGGGTCAGCGGCTATACTTTTATAGAAATGAACTCATCCAGTGGATTGAATCGGGACGGGTGAAAACAGTCGACGAAATCAAACAAAATGCTAGTTATAGTCTCGACAGGTAAACATAGCTACTTAAACCATATATATTAAAAAATCTAATTGCTATGGAAACACCTGATACTAAAAACGGACAAATAGCCTCCATGCTTGAGGAGGGACATTCCTATTCCAAAATCCAGGAAGAATTGGGAGTTAGTCCGAACAGAATAGCAGCGGTAAAAAAACAACTATTCTCAGAAAATAGTAACGATACCGCCCTATTCAACACTATGGGAGATCCAGATAGCGCAATACTGAACATGGAAAATGTAGAAAAAGCCATATCAAAGCATAATAGCACAGCAAGTAGTGATGCTATTATCCCGTCTCATCGTACAATCTCCGAAGCAGAAATAAAACTTGAAATGTTCAAGGCTGAATTGAAGCATGAAGAAATTATGGCTAAGATCAATTTTTTAATTGAACAAAACAAGCAAAAAAGTGAAGTGTTGAAACAACACAATGAGCATATGGCGCAAAAATCAAATGAAATAGAAATTCGGAAAAAATTGTTAGAAAGAAAATGTAGAAAACTGATTGACCGATGTGAAGAGGGTTACTGGGAGACTGAAGAGGTGGATGATTACCTCCAGGATATCGAATCTCTGTTAGATTCTATTGAGGAATTTGCAATAATCCACAATATTGAAACCGAATCTCTTACCGGTTATAATGCATTAAAAAAAATCCATGCGTTTTTTCAGGAAGAAAGTGAGGATATGGAGATGAAGGAGGAAAGGGAGTTCTTATTTGATCAAGTTCTGAAAAGAACGTTGAATCCATTTTTCTCATGAGGATGGTAGCAAATAAATATATAAGGAGAATAAAGAAAAAATGATGTGTCGATGGTAGAACAGTCGCTCCGTGTAATTTTAATTAGTATCAAATGGAGGCAGTTAATACACTAACCACAAACGAACATAAGCCAGGGAAATTTTCCTTGTATAATAGTCCGATCAGTAACATAATCCCAACTAAAGAACCCATCACATTAGAGGAACTTTATAGGTGTATTACAAGTATCGACCTTGAGAGTGTTACAAATGATGTGCGCCTTCAGCAGGATAAAACTACTCGCAACAGAATAAAGGCCGAAAGGCTCTCATATATGACCGTTTCAGGAATATTCACCGAAAGGAAAGATGCTGCGTTGATCGAACACTCTGGCCTTATTTGTATTGATATAGACCATATAGAAGAACTGGATGAGTTAAGATCTCAGATTATCCAATACCATTTACCGGCATTAGTATTCAAATCTCCCTCCGGTAATGGATTGAAAGTTATTTACCAGGTGGATATTTCTCAAGGAACACACCTGGAATATTTTCTGGCCCTTGAGAATTATTTTAAATGGGTGCACGGTGTGGAGATTGACAAGGCGGGGAAGGATGTTTCACGAGCTTGTTTTCTGTGCTATGATCCTGAAGCATTTATAACTAAAAATCCTTATATTCTCAGTCGTAGCTTTATAGATACTTATACACCTGAATTGATCGACAGATTTGAGGCAGGCAAGGAGTACCTTAACCGGCGTGGATGGTCCTTTCAGGACGGTGGGCGCAATAACTATATTATGCAATTAGCAGCTTACTGTCATAGGCGCGGGCTATCCCTACAGGAGGTCAAGACTAAACTGGTCAAATACGAAGAGCCAGGATTTCCGGCCCGGGAAATCGATCAGATTATCAACTCAATTTATAAGAATGAAGCCTTTGCCGGTGTATCGTATCCATCTCCTGAGCCTCGACATAAAACAAAGAGTGTTGAACCGGTACCACCTTTCCCTGTTGAGGTTCTTCCGGGATTCATCCGGGACTTGGTGATAGAGTGCCACACGGTCTATGGTACCCCCGTTGATTTTTGGGCCGGAGCGATCCTAACCGCCATAAGTACAGCAATCGGGAACAGTGTGATCCTCAACGATGGAAAATACTTCAATAATACATCGTTGTGGTTTGCTTTTGTCGGACCGACAGGAATCGGAAAGACAGAACCCTTATCGTTTGCCCTCAATCCATTTCACCAACTGGACCGAGCCGCTCACTGGGAATACAAGGAGAAGAAACAATGCCTCGATAAATACCGAAATATGACCAAAAAGGAACGTGAAAACGAGGATCCTCCCGAAAGGCCGGTGCTCCTCCAATACCTACTAACAGACTTTACACCAGAAGCACTAGCCCAGGTGCACACGGATAACCCTAGAGGAGTTATCGTCCATCGTGATGAACTCATGGGCTGGATAAATGACTTTAACAGGTACAATAAATCTGGGGAGGTTCAAAACTGGCTTAGCATTTGGTCAGGGATCACGGTAACATACAACCGCCGGACACAGGATCCGGTTAAGATAGTTCACCCTTGTGTTTCAATTGCAGGGAGTGTTCAGCCTGAACTCCTTCGCGCAATGGGAGCAGATCACCGGACAGAAAACGGACTGATGCATCGTTTTTGCTTTTTTTATCCTGATCATGCCGATAAACCATATTACAATCGTGAAAATCTACCCTATAGTGCTGTCTCGGACTACGATCAATTTATTCGCACACTATTGTCAATACCAATGGTGGAGGGCCGGTACCTTGCCATGGGGGGAGGCGCCCGGGAATTGTACAAGGACTTTGTGAATCGCAATACCGACCTGATCAACCGGGAAAAATCAGATTACATACGTGGGGTGTACTCGAAGCTGGAGATCATTGCCCTCCGCCTGGCTGTCATTCACCAGGTGTCAATGGCTACCCTATCGGATGGAGTTTTCTCGGAAGTCAGTGATCAGGCGATAGACGCAGCAATCCAGATTTGCGAGTACTTCAGGGTAACCGGGAAGAAGGTGTATAATCATTTTTCCACGGTGAGCGGGCTCAACATTCCGACGGTTGCAAAGTTCCTCTTTAACGAAATCGGTATCAAAAATAAATCGGAGATTGCCCGTTTTTTACGAGTCTCACAACAGTATATAAGTAGGGTTTTACAACAGTAGTTAGGTTGAAGGTTGTAGGTAGCGTAAATGACTGTATAACTATAATATAAATAAAAAATTCCTACAACCAGTAGAATAATGAAAATAGCGGTTGGTGGTAAAAAATAGATATACCGTTTATTGTCAATAAATTAAAAAGGGTACAACCTACAACAAGCCAATGAAATGAAAATACCAACTTTCAAACCGACCCCGATAAATCCACCTGCACCTGCGCAATGTAACCCCTTGGTGTTTCGTGTGATCCCTGCTAATATCAGAATGTTTGCTCCCAGGAAGAGGATTACTCCGTATGTAAACCCAGGAGGAAAAGCAACTCCTAAACTAGATTCAAGGCCATCAGTTAAGAATAACAGGCAACTGACTGCGATAAAGGATATCTGGAAGGTACAGGAGTTGAGAGATTTCTTTCACATAGCCCAACTGCCCGGTTTCGTCCAACTCGACAGGTGTACACGAATTGTTGACGTCCCCTTATTCATTGAAACACACTTGGAGATTGTCGATCACCATAACGGTAATGAAACATACGAAGGTTATCTGATCAGGCTACAGAAGCTCATGGTCTTGATCGAAGCGAATTTGAATTAAACATCAAATCCCTTCAAAACAGGATTAATATGTTATGACGCCAGGGCGTCGAAGATGAATATCTGCCAATGCGTGGATGCGAACCGGTGACAGCCACTCCAGCACTGATTTTACGGAGTTTTTCGATGAACTGTTAACCATCATACCCGTCGAAAAAATTGGATTGTTCCGCGCCGACAGTGGCTTTTGCAATGAGACGATCATGGATAGACTGGAAAACGAAAGCCTCAGGTTCATCATGGCAACCCGCATGACAGGTCCGTTGGTCAGGCGCATTTTTGAGCATAAGAAGTGGTTCCCGATTGAAGATGGATATTGGACGGGTTCATTCCTGTACCAGGCGAAAGGCTGGTCCAAACCAAGGAAAATAGTGGTTGTCCGAAAGGATACGACAACTCACCCGAACACTGGAGGCAAGTTGCTGTTCCCGGATATTGAAGAGTTTGAACGGTATAAATACGCTGCCTTTGCCACCAACCTGGAGTTTTCCAATGCCATGGTCTGGCAATTGTACAACCAGCGTGCGGATTGTGAGAACCGTATTCGTGAACTAAAGTACGATTACGGGATCGAAGGGTTCTGTATGGATGACTTTTACGCAACTGAAGCAGCTTTCAGATGGACGATGGTAGCCCATAACCTGATGAGCTTATTCAGGTTGCAGGCACTTTCCTTCAAGCACCATCCGGTTTTATCCACAATGAGGTTCCAATGCATTGCAATAGGATCTTACCTTGTAAAATCTGGCCGAAAAACGACCCTGATACTCTCAGCAAAACAAAAACGACGACAATTTTTGGATGGTATATTCTCGAAAGTATCGAATATGTCACCCCCTTTTCAAATTTCTAATGCATAAATTGGGTTGATTAATGAAAACTATTATCTTTATCCTCTAAAACCTCCCTTATGAAACTGAAGAATTTTTTCCTGGCGTTCATGATAATATTTGCTGCATCCTGTAAAAAGGAAAATTCGAATTATATACAGGTAAACAATACGGTGATGCTTGGTGCAATTCTCGACCTTACAGGCGATTATTCGGAAGAAGGGAAAGCAGGAAAGGCGGCAATAGAACTGGCTATCGACACTCTGAATCAGCGTTATATTTCAATTGGTTCCTCACTGAGATTTACCTGCACCTTTACTGACACACACCTGGACACGGTTTTAACGCTTGATGCAGCAAGGAACATGTATGCCCAGGGGATCCGGCTGTTGGTGGCCGGACCCAATAACAGTGCCGGGCTGAAATCTATTCAATCATTCGTAAACCAGAACCAGATGCTGGCCCTGACCTGCTTTAGTTCTTCTCCCTCCCTCGCCGTTAATGATGATTATATATTCCGGCTTATTACCGATGATAACGTCCAGGGGCAGGCCCTGGTCAAAATGATGGAATATGATACAATTCATGCATTGATCCCGATCTGGCGGGAAGACACTTATGGGACTGGCCTGTATCAGACGGTAAAGCAAAAGTTCCAGGAGCAGGGAGGTACAGTAATGCAGGGGATAAGTTATAATACATCGGATACCAGTTACCTGGAGCTTGTTCAGCAGGTTGCACCCCAGGTTACTTCTGCCATCGGGACTTTTGGTGCTTCACATGTTGCGGTCATTCTGATTTCCTATCAGGAGGCTGCCGGCTTCCTCGGGGCCGCCGCTGTAAAGAATGACCTATCCCTTGTGAAATGGTACGGATGTGATGCCAACGTCCAGAAAGCATCTGTTACATCTGATTCCGCTGCTGCATCGTTCGCCAGATCAGTCCGTTTCCTTGCGCCTATTATGGGGATTGGTACGGCAGATAAGCTGCCCGCCACGGCACAAAACCTTTCCGACAAAATTTTCTTTAAAACAGGGCTCCATCCGGATGCCTATGCACTCACAGCTTACGATGCCGTTCAGATCTATGGTCTTGCATACGACATCGTCAGGTCATACAGCTCAAAGCTGATAAAAACTGTCCTCCCCTCTGTCTGCGAATCCTACAATTACCTGGGAATATCCCGAAAACTAAATCCGGCAGGCGATCTAAGCACAGCCAACTACATCTTTTGGAATGTTGTAAGGGTGCAATCTGGTTTCGGATGGGATACTTTCGCCACTTATATGGCCGATGGAGATTACATTCTGATCCGCAAATGAACCAGAATGTATTTTTCCTATCTTTCTCCTATAAATCTTTTTCCTAACTGTTATCGCCTTAGGTGTGCGAGTTTCTCCTGCGAGTTTGACTGATCGGAGGACCAGTATTAACCCAACTTGCACTCAAGAATCCGGAATTGCAATATCGGCGTGGCTTTCGTTTTTTCGATTGCTTAATTCGGGGAACACGGATTTTTTACAGAAGGGATAG
>Ga0233421_10001095_pt1 | contig 10177 bp, 11 predicted proteins | sample Watercolumn_Mata_3_FD_182725 | JGI IMG/M metagenome (GOLD analysis project Ga0233421, IMG submission 182725) | Freshwater microbial communities from Lake Matano, South Sulawesi, Indonesia - Watercolumn_Matano_2014_107_MG | ecosystem: Environmental > Aquatic > Freshwater > Lake | place... | reverse complement strand
TTAAATACAATCCAGAAATTGAACTATTAATAAAAATCATAAAAATTATTTTATAAATGATTGGAGGCTTTATGCAAACCCAAAGCAGCAATCCCCTTTCAGAATTAATCAATGATGAAATTTATCTTGTTTTGACAAGTAAAGGGCTTATTGATGAAAAATCTGTTCGAGATTATTTAATCAGAAAAAAATTTAAAGATTTAAGATCTCGAAAAATAAACGCAAGTGATGCAATTGAAAGCCTTAGAGAAGAATATCCATACCTTCAATTTGATACCATCAGAAAAATTGTTTATCAACCACGAAATTAATGACTATACCTCCCCTTAGTTAATGGCCGGAGTTTCAGTTTTATTTGTACTCCGGCTTTTTAATTTTTAAAAAGCAAACGTTACAATCATTAATCGTTTTGTTATTTAACCCGGATAATTATTTTTGGAACGATAATTTTATTTAGTTGTTTATGATTAACTGAAATTACGCACATTGTGGTTTCTTAGTGACTTGGCGGCAAGAGAAAGAATGCAAAATAGAACCGCAATGACAGCAAGTCGCAAGGGTTCACTAAAAACATTTCACAAAATTCAGCTTATGCGTAACTTCAGTGATTAAGCAAAATTTTCCGAAAAGGTAATATTTTATGAAAAATATTTTTCTAATAGGTTTAATATTTAGCTTTGTAATAATTGTAAGTGCACAGCAAGAAAAAAACACCGACCAATCAGCTGAGCCAAAAGAACTAACTGAAGTTTATAATGTAATTTACAAAATTTGGCTGAAAGCATATCCCGATAAAAATCTGAAAATGCTAAAATCATTAATTCCGGATTTAGAAAAAAACTACAAGAAATTATCTAAGGCAAAATTGGACGTGGTGCTTGAAGAAAAAACTGAAAAATGGAAGGCCGAGTTAAAAACATTTGGCGAAAAAATAAAAACCTATAAAGAAGCATCTAATAAGAATGACACTTTGATGTTTCTTGATGCAGCCGAAAAATTAAAAAACCAATTTGAAGTATTAGTACTAACAGTTAAACCGCCGTTTATTCAAATGGAAAGGCTGAGAAATGATATTTATTGGCTTGAACACAAATATTTACCTAATTATGAATATGAAAAAGTTAAAAGAGCAGTAACGATGCTTAGAGCACATAACGAAAGTGTTTATGTTTCTAGAATTACTCCTAAATATAAATCGAAAAGTGCAGAATTTGACCGGGCAAAAATTGAATTGGATTACGCCGTTCAAGATTTATTTGATTTGACTTATAATGTTGATGATAGATCCCAGATAAAAAAATTTTTGGAGGTAGTGAAAAAGAAATATCAACTGCTGGAAAAGATATTCGAATAAATAATTTGACTGTTAATCCTCGCAACTACAGTAAGTATTTGTTTTAGATTTTGCGAATGCTTCCTTTCCTTCTTTAAATGAGAAGTATGAAATTAACAAAGCACCAATTGAATCAATTCCGCCTATCTTGAAGAACTCATAAGCTATACTTGAGACAAGCAAAATAATTGAAAGATATAAACAAGTTTTGGTGCAATTAGCATCTGCAATAAGTGCATCCGACTTTAATGCCCGTCCTACTTTTTTCTTAAAATAAATTAGCATAGTCATTGTAAAAATTGAAATTAGTGAAATGATTACTCCCCAAAAAGTTGTTTCAGGCTTATGGTTAATTACTAAATTATAAATTGCTGTAAAAATTATTCCAGCGGCAAGAAGATAGAAACCTGTACCGGTGATTTTTAACGCTCGCTTTTCAAATTCATCGCGTATTTCTCCGGTTGATTTTACTCTGAGAAGCATATGTAAAATTCCGACTCCGGAAATAACTTCAACAAACGAATCTAACCCGAAACCAAAAAGCGATAATGTTTCATCTTCCAGACCAAAATAGACAGAGACTATTCCTTCTGCCAGATTATAGAAGATGGTTATGTATGCAAGTACAATAGCCCGGTACTTTAAATCTGTTTGGGCAATTAACGGTTTATATTTCAAATTACTTTCAAAATTAAGTTTGAGGAAATTGCATTAATCGGTTCATAAGATACCCGACAAGTGCGATTGCAACAATAATACTAACAGCAATTAGTATTAAATAAACAATTATCAAGATTTTAATGATGCGAAAATATTTTCCTTGTAATTCGAAACCGGCCCGCATTGCAGAGGCATTATTAGTCGCGCGGAATATGGAAAATTGGTCGGCGGATTCACGTATTCTCATTCCAATAAAAATAACCGGAACACCAATTATGGCACCGATAATTGTTAAGCAGTTAAGCACGCCATAAATGATTGTGAACATGCCAACAAATTTCATGTCCTTTGTCATTGAGTCGAACATGAATTGAAAAGCTGTTGGCGGTTTTAAGGATTGTGTTTCGTCCACGTTTATTTGATCTATTTGTTCCATAAATCCTCCTTATGGATTTTATTGATAATTATGTGGAGCTGAAGGGATTCGAACCCTCGACCTATACGTTGCGAACGTACCGCTCTCCCAACTGAGCTACAGCCCCTCAATTATATAGAAAAATATTAAAAATTATTTTTAATTACAGAATGATTTTTGAAAATTAAAATTGACTTTTGATTAAGAAAAAAAATAATTCTTGAACTTACATTTAATATAAGTTACATTTTAAAAGAGATTCGGGTTTAATTTTTCTAAAAGACGAAAAAATTAATCAATCTGAATAAAGGAGTATTGCCATGAAAAAAGCGATTACTCTATTAACCCTTGCCGTATTTTTGTCATGCATAGTTTATGTCAATTTAAAAGCATCTGTTGTAAATTCTTCTAAAGAAAAAACCCGCAGCACAAATCCGCAAAGCAACAAACCTCACGATTTAATGGATGGTCTTAACAAATTGACAAGTGATAAGAATCTAAAGAGCGGACTTCACACAATTTTAAAAAGTGCAAGCGGCACAATGTATTGTGTAAAACTTAAAAACGGTAAGGTTGATAAGTTAATTATAACCTCAAGTGAGGGGAACCAGATTAAACCAAAGTACATCAAGAAAACCGGTAAAAATAATCAATGTTCGGTTTGTGTTGTGGTTTCAAAAAAACCGCTTATTGAAGAATGCTGGAATTGGATTTGTAATTAAAATTATTATGCGGTAATCGGATAATTATTTTATTTGATTCATACCTTTATTAAGCATGAATCTTTTAAGCACGTTTGTAAACATACCGGCTGATGCGACCATTATTTAACATTGCATGCAGTTTAATAAACCATTTTCCAAAACAAAACACTACTAAAATTTTTTCATCATTTGACCCGATATCAAATTTTTTATTAGGTTAGTAAAAATTTTCTGAAAGGAATATCAAATGGACTATACATTTTTAGGAAGGACTGGCTTAAAAGTAAGTAAAATTTGCCTCGGCACAATGAATTTTGGACCATATACTAATGAAGCAGATAGCTTTACAATTATGAATCGCTCTTTAGAGCTCGGAATTAATTTTTTCGATACTGCAAATGTTTACGGAAATATGTGGGAAGCAGGAGGGGTTGGCAATACAGAAAAAATAATTGGTAAATGGTTCGCAGAAGATAAATCCAGAAGAAATAAAATTGTTCTTGCTACAAAAGTTTATGGAAGTATGGGAACAGCACCAAACGAATCTAAACTTTCTGCTTATCATATTCGCAAAGCATGTGAAGAAAGTTTGAAGAGATTGCAGACAGATCATATTGATTTATATCAGATGCATCATATAGACCGCAGTACACCATGGGAAGAAATATTTCAAGCCATGGAACAATTAATAAAAGAAGGAAAAATTACTTATTTGGGAAGCAGTAATTTTGCCGCATGGAATCTTGCAGAAGCACATTACAAAGCTCAGCAAAGAAATTTTTTAGGAATTGTTTCTGAACAAAGTATTTATAGTTTAAGAAATCGGCACATTGAATTAGAAGTTTTACCCGCATGTAAACATTTTGGAATCGGAATGATTCCGTGGAGTCCGATGGCCGGTGGTTTGTTGTGCGGAGTTTTAGAAAAAGCAAAAGTTGGAAGAAGGATGCGCGAACCACTTCAGAAATCTGTAGAGAAACTCCGTCCACAAATAGAAGCTTATGAAAATCTTTGCAAAGAACTAAATGAAAAACCAGCCGAAATGGCTCTTGCGTGGGTTTTAAATAATCCGGTTGTTACTTCACCAATTGTTGGTCCCAGAACAGTTCAACAAATTGAAGAAAATGTAAAAGCACTTGAAATTAAATTAAGCTCTGAAACATTAAAAAAACTTGATGAAATTTGGCCCGGTCCCGGAAATCAAGCACCCGAGGCATATGCGTGGTGAAATAGTTATTAGTGATTGGTGTTTGGTGATTGAAAAAGGCACTCCTCTTGCCTCTAGCTTCTCACTTTTTTAACATTTATTAAATTGGTGGAAGGAAAGTAATTTTATAATTTTTCGTCACAATATCATAGAACGAATTGGAGAAAAAATGAAACCTCGAAAATTATTAATAATATTCATGGCAGTAATCGGATTGATATTTAGTCTTAATGATGCAGCTGCTCAGAAGAAAAAATTTACATACAAACAAGTTTTTGAAGGTGGTGGAGGAATGCGTGGTGGAGGTATGGGAATGTTCGGACGGGGCGGATCTATGGGATGGGTTGATGATGAACATTATCTAGAAATGAAAACAGATCCGGCTAAACCAGGCTCAAGACCCCAATTGATGAAAACTAATGTTGAAAATGGAAAATCAGAGGTGTATTTAGATAACAGCAATATTCAACTGCCGGAAGGATTTTCAATTGATAGACCTTCCGGTTCAACTAAAGACAATAATTATTATTTGTTCAATTATAAAAATAATCTCTACCATTATTCACGTCCGGATAATACATTCAAACAATTGACAAAAGATGAAGCTCAGGAAAAAGTTGCACGGCTTTCACCTGACGGAAAAAAAGTTGCGTATGTAAAAAATAATAATCTGTATGCATTTGATGTTGAAAATGAAAAAGAAATGCAGTTAACAAATGACGGAACTGATTTAATTTACAATGGCTGGGCGTCCTGGGTTTATATGGAAGAAATTTTAGGCAGAGCAACTCAATACTCTGCTTTCTGGTGGTCGCCCAAAAGTGATAAGATTTGTTTTCTTCGATTTGATGATCAGCCGGTTCCCGAATTTCCAATTTATCGTTCTGATGGACAACATGGTGAACTTGAAAGACAACGTTATCCAAAAGCTGGCGATCCGAATCCGTATGTGAAATTTGGAATTGCAAATATTTCTGATGGAAAAATTACTTGGGCAGACTTCGACGAAAAAGCCGATCATTATATTGCATGGCCTGTGTGGACAAAAGATAACAAACTTACTGTTCAATGGATGAATCGCGCACAAGACAACATTATTATTTACTGGGTTGATACAAATACCGGAAAAAAAACCGAACTCTATAACGAAAAACAAAAAGAATGGGTTGAATTCTTTGAAGATCTTTATTTCTTCGAAAACGGAAACGGATTTATTGTAAGGTCAAATGTTGACGGATGGGATCACCTTTATTACTACGACTTAAAAGGAAAGTTAATAAAGAAATTAACACAAGGGGAGTGGCAAGTTTCTGATATTCATTATGTGGATGAATCAAATAAAAAAGTTTATTTCCATTCTCCGCTAAAGAAAAGCACGGATAGATATTTATGTGTTGTTAATTTGGATGGAGGCGGATTCAAGCAACTTACAACCTTCACGGGCTCACACAATGGAAATGTTGCGCCCAAAGGAAAATATTATTTGGATTCTTACAGCAACATTACAACTCCCGCCAAATCCGAACTTTATAAAATAGATGGAACACTCATTCGCACTTTAAATGATTCCAGAAACAATCAATATGATGATTATGCAATGGCAAAAGTAGAATTATTCACAATTCCTTCCGGCGATGGTTATGATTTGCCGGCAATTTGGTATTTACCGTCAGATTTCGATCCAGCTAAAAAGTATGGTGTAATATTTAATGAATACGGCGGGCCGAATTCCAGCTCTGTTAGAAATTCTTTTTCAGCCGGCGTTACACAAAGCTACTGGGCACAAAACGGAATCATTTCAATTTCTGTTGATCATCGCGGCTCGGGACATTTTGGAAAGAAAGGTGTTGCTTTGATGCACCGTAATCTAGGCAAATGGGAAATGCATGATTATGCCGCCGCAGTAAAGTGGTTGAAAACAAAATCATTTATTGATTCAACAAGAATAGGAATTACCGGCGGAAGTTATGGCGGATATGTAACAGCGCTTGCACTTACTCAAGATGCAGATTTTTTCACACACGGAATAGCAGAATACGGTGTAATGGATTGGCAATTGTATGATAATGTTTATACGGAAAGATATATGGATACTCCGAAAGAAAATCCGGATGGATATAAAGCAGGCTCTGTGCTCACCTACATTAACAATTATAAAGGCAAGCTGCTTATTACTCACGGAACAATGGACGATAACGTGCACGTGCAAAATTCAATTCAGCTGATTACAGAACTGCAAAAGCAAAACAAAAATTTTGATTTGATGTTGTATCCCAACTTCCGACACGGCGTTGGAATGCCGCATGCAACAAGAGAACGAGTAAAGTTCTGGTTCAGAAATTTACTTGGCAGAGAATTAAACACAGAGAAAGATTAATGTTAAACATAACCTTCGAGATTTGAGTATCGTTAACGACTTTGAAACCTCGAAGGTTGTTGTTTGCAATATCTGTTATCCAGTATCGAGAATCGAGTATCCAGAATGGATTATAACGAAAACCCTAAAACATATTATGCCCCGATGCATAGCGCAGAACATCTTCTTAACGGAACTATGGACAAGATGTTTAAGAAGGGAAGAGCGTTCAGCGCGCATATCGAGAAGAAAAAATCCAAATGCGATTATCATTTTGAAAGAGATCTTACCCATGAAGAAATTAAAATCATAGAAGAAAAAGTAAACGAACAGATATTACTCGATCTTCCTGTAAAAGAAAGTTTTATTAATCGAAATGAAGCAATGGGAAGATTTAATCTATCACGTTTGCCGGACGAAGCCGGGGAAAACCTTCGTGTAATTAGCATTGGCGATTATGACCAATGTTTGTGCAGCGGACCACATATATCATCGACAAGAGAAATTGGCTCATTCAAAATTATTTCAACAAGTTTTGAAAATGGAGTGTTGAGAGTGCGTTTTAAAATATCGGAGTCAAAATGAAAATTATTTATTCGATTATTATTTTTTTCTGTTCAATTATTTTGAATGCACAAACCTTGCCAGAAAAAGATAAGGATGAAATCCTAAAGGTCCTTGAGACCCAAAGGATTTACTGGAACAAAGGAAATATTGAAGCTTATATGGAAGGTTATTGGAAATCTGATTCATTAAGATTTATTGGCAAGAGGGGAATTAATTTTGGTTGGAACAACACCCTTGAATCGTACAAAAAAGGTTATCCTGATAAAGAAGCAATGGGCAATTTAACTTTTCAAGTAATATCTCTTGAAGCTTTGAGCAATAATACTGCATTCATGATAGGTAAATGGGATTTAGACAGAAAAGAAAAAGCAGGCGGTTATTTTACTTTAGTTTGGAAAAGATTAAATGGAAAATGGCTTATAACGGTTGATCACACTTCATAAAATTATAAATTTCCCGACACAGAGCCCCCGTAAAATTTGAATAATCAAAATTTCAGATGTAATTTTGCACCAGTAAATTTACGGAGCTGTGCATGCCTGAAGAACTTTACGTTAATCTTAAATTCAAAAACCGTAAAACCGGCGAACTTAAAGACGGTTATGTTCGCATCCCCAATCTTGAAAGATATGCAAACGGTCTCAAAAAATATTTTGATGTTCATCAATTTAGAGTTTGTGAAAAAAGAATTGTCAGTAAAGAAGAATTCGAAAAGAAAGGCAAAGTGTAGTTATATATGTAAATGAAAAATATTTTTAAATACTTAATTAAGTTGTTTCTTGCCGGTTACTTCTCTATTTCTATTTTCAGTCTGAACAATTGCACAAATGCCAAGAACGAAGAACTCTCCTACTACTCATATAAACAAAGCAACATCGATACCGCCAAGAAGTTACTCTATGATTATAAAGCACAATTATTTGATTGCAACAATATAAACGAAGCTTTAAATAAATCAGTTTTACTTGATTCAACAATTATTAATTCACAAAATAACGGTGATTATGGATTTTTAAAAACCGTTGTTAATAATTCGTGCGGAAGAAAAATTTACGCTTATCTAAAATGCAGCAAAGAGCAATTAAATCATTACTCTCAATTTATTTCTAACCATGCTTTTGTTGTTGCAAAAATCAACAAGATAGACAGCATCAAAACAATTGCCGAAGCCGATTCTTTAGGCGATAAAACGATTTATATCAAAGGTAACAACTCGATTTTATTAACTGCCGAATGTTTAGCTCTCCAAGAAATACCAATCTATAACTACTAATAAAAAAGGACGACCAAATGATCGCCCTTCTAAATACTAACTACAAATTACTAAATACTATTTCTTCAGTTCCGGCATTCTTCCCGGCGTCCACGGGACATTCAATTTATCCATTTCTGCTTCAATTGCTTTCAAATCAACATCGCTTATTTTTTTAATCTTTGCAATTACCGGCTGAATTTCTTCATACAAAGTTTCGTAAGCAACAGTTTGATTCTTGGTTAGATTAGTTGTTGTTCTCATTGCAGTGTAAAGCATTGTCTGCAATCTGGAACTTAATGTAACCTGAGCCGGAGGATTCTCTTCTGCGCTTGCGCCTCTTCCTTGTCTTCCACGGATTGTAATTAAAATATTATCCAGCTCTTTGGAAATATCATTTGCACGAGTGAACAAACTAAACGGAACATTTGGTGTGTTGCTTAATGCTTGTTTTATGGCTTCAGTTGTTTTTGCTAATTCATCAGCAACATTCTGAATTCCCATTGCAGTTCTTGCAAGTTCTGCCGCCTTCTTTTGGAATGTAACTAACTCAGCACGATTACTTGCCGGTATGGTTGTATTGTTTAAAGGAACAACATTGAATTCTGTTTGCGGGACAAGTTCTTTTTCTTGTTCTTTTGAAACCATAGAGATTGAAACTTTGTATTTGCCAGGCATTGATAAAATTCCGCCGCCTCCACCGCCGCCTCTTCTTCCGCCCGTAGCACCGGCAGCAACCGGTTCAAATTTTTCTGTTGTTATTGGAGATGTGCTTTCGTAACGCAAATCCCAATAAGCACGACTGATACCTGCACTTGCTGATTTGGTAATTTTCTTCACAACATTTCCAGTTTCATCATAAATCTTAAAAATTAAATACGGAGCTTTTTCTAATTCTTCTTCATGCAAAGCTTCAAGAGAAGGCTGAGGAATTGGTTTACCATCTTTGAATAAAGTCTTTTCTTTTGCTTGACGATCTGCTTTCAAAGTTTTTGGAACTTCTTTGATATAATAAGTAAATGTTGCGCCGTATTCCGGATTTGGTGCTCTAAAATAATTTGTTCCTTGAGAACCGAGTCCGCCGCTTGGAATATACATTAATGCGTCTTTGACAGGGAAGAGATAAGCGTCTTTTTCAAGAAGTTCTTTGCTTACAGTTCTTAACGGAGAATAATCATCAAGTATGTAAAATCCTCTTCCAAATGTTGCAACAACTAAATCTTTTTCTCTTTCTTGAATTGTGATATCCGGAACTTTAACTAACGGCATACCAGCTTTAAGTTGAATCCATCCTGCCTTGCCGGCAGGCAGGTTCTCACCGCCATCAATTGAAAAGAAAACTCCCCATTCGGTTCCGACAAATAATAATTTTGAATTTACCGGATCTTCAACAATTGTATTTACCGCGCCATTAGCAGGAAGATTATTTGCAATAGATTTCCATGTTAATCCTTTGTCTGTACTTTTTATAACGTACGGTTTGAAGTCGTCGCGTTTGTGATTGTTGAATGTTGCATAAACAATATTTTCATCATAACGTGAAGGAAGAACATCACTTACCAAAGTATATTTTGGAACTCCAGGAAATTCTTCCATCTTTCTCCAAGTCTTTTGATCTTCAGTAACTTGAATTAATCCGTCATCGGTTCCAGCATATAAAAGATTTTCTTTCTTCATTGATTC
>Ga0233421_10001093_pt1 | contig 10182 bp, 8 predicted proteins | sample Watercolumn_Mata_3_FD_182725 | JGI IMG/M metagenome (GOLD analysis project Ga0233421, IMG submission 182725) | Freshwater microbial communities from Lake Matano, South Sulawesi, Indonesia - Watercolumn_Matano_2014_107_MG | ecosystem: Environmental > Aquatic > Freshwater > Lake | place... | reverse complement strand
CCTTGGGGTTTTTAACCCGGAAGGAGGAGCCGTCACCAATTGGGGAAATGTCGCCTTCCGCAGTCAGAATCAGTTCCTTGCATTTACCTATATTATCCTGCTGGGCGCTGCGCTCTATCACGGGTTGTATGGGTTAAGAACGATTGTGTTTGAGCTCGGGCCTAAAAAATCGTTTCAGGATACATTTACGGTACTCTTGTGGATTGTCGGGCTCGTACTTTTCGCCATTGGCACATATTCAGCCATTGCGGCAAAGTCGTTGGAATTAGCACTATAGGAAGGATGAGAAAATGGAAAAAGGAACTAATATCACGGTATTTATTCGTCGCTTTGACCCGGAAAAGGATGCAGCTCCCCGGCAGCAGCAGTATACACTCCAAGTGGAAAGAGGGATGACGGTCTTAGACGGGCTACATATGATCAAACAGACCCAGGATCCCACGATTAATTTCCGCTTTTCCTGTCGAATGGGCGTGTGCGGTTCGTGCGGAATGATGATTAACGGGGTTCCCGGATTGGCCTGTAACACGCAGATTCTTGATGTGACGACGACTGCTCTGACGCTGGCGCCGCTACCCAACTTCAACCTTATCAGGGACTTAGTGCCCGATCTCGTTCCCATGTTCGGTGTCATCAAGGGTCTTCAGCCGTACATCCAGAGAAGTGATGTGGCAGAGATGGAAAATCCGACCATGGAGTACTTCCAGACGCCACACCAGCTGGAGGAATTTCTCCAGTTCACATATTGTATTAAGTGCGGTTCGTGTATGGCAGCATGTCCGACCATGGCCACTGACAAGGAATATCTGGGACCGGCGCCAATCACCCAGGCGTACCGGTACAATACAGATTCCCGGGATGACGCGGGTGATGCGCGAAAGGATCTCGTTGCCGCAAGTCATGGTATCTTCAACTGCCACTATGCGGGAGAATGTTCCAACGTATGTCCAAAGGGTGTGGACCCTGCGCGGGCAATCCAGCTCATGAAGAAAGACCTGGTGCTCCGCTACTTTGGTTTGGGCAAGCGTAAGTGTGCACATCTCTGTAAGAAACCTGATAAGTCTTTGTACAAGCCGAAGATTGAAGCGGCCCCCTTTACTGTTGGTAAGTAAAGGTGGCATTGAACCCAGGCAATCAGGGTGATGCGTTAAATTCAATTAGTTTGATATTTATAAAATTGAGGAGGATAGTATTATGCGCCGTAACAAAATTACTATTGTTGGGGCAGGAAATGTGGGAGCAACAGCCGCTCACTGGGCGGCAGCAAAAGAGTTGGGCGATGTCGTCTTGATGGATATCATTGAAGGCATGCCCCAGGGCAAGGCTTTGGATTTGATGGAAGCCGGTCCGATGGAAGGGTTTGATGCGAATGTCGTCGGGACAAACGGTTATGAGGAAACCGCGAATTCGGACGTGGTCATCATCACCTCCGGAATCGCGCGGAAACCAGGAATGAGCCGGGAAGACTTGCTCAAGATTAATGCGGATATCGTTGGTTCCGTTACCGAGCAGGTTGTGAAGGCTTCACCGAACTGTTTCATCATTGTGGTGAGCAACCCGCTGGATACGATGACCTATCTTGCATACAAAGTAAGCAAATTTTCGAAGAACAGGGTCATGGGGCAGGCAGGAGCGTTAGACTGCTCGCGTTTCCAGTGCTTCCTTGGCATGGAGTTGAACATCTCTGTTGAAGACATTAAGGTAATGCTTCTCGGTGGTCACGGTGACGATATGGTTCCTATGCCAAGATTCTCAACTGTTAATGGAATTCCCGTCACAGAGCTCCTTCCCAAGGATAAAATTGACAAGATTGTTGATAGAACAAAGAAAGCTGGGGGCGAGATAGTTGCCCTGCTGAAAACTGGGAGTGCTTTCTATTCACCATCACTCGGTGCGGTCATCATGGCCGAAGCCATCCTGAAGAACAAGAGAAGGCTTATTCCGAGCTGTGTGTATCTGGATGGTGAGTACGGGCTGAAAGACATTTGCTTTGGTGTACCGACGGTCTTAGGTGCCAATGGGATAGAGAAGATCATCGAGCTCAAGTTGAACGATGAAGAGCAGGCGCTGCTCAAAAAGTCATCGGCGAGTGTCGCGAGTACGATCGCGGAGATGAAGAAAATAAAGGGTATGGCCTGATCGGGAAAACGCGTTGAGTTGGAATCAAAAGCCCCCTCCCGGGGAGGAAGGGGGCTTTTTTTTATATTTGTTTAGAGATCATGCCGGAAGCTGCGTTGAGGGTGTTGACGAGCAGCATGGCAATCGTCATGGGGCCCACACCGCCCGGCACCGGCGTGATGTATGAGGCTTTCTTCGCCACTTCTGGAAACGCTACATCACCGATAAGGCGACCGCCCTCCAGCCTGTTCACTCCCACATCGATCACCACTGCCCCTTCTCTCACCATAGCGGCCTTTATTATCTCAGGTTTTCCCGCGGCGGCAACCAGGATTTCCGCCCGTTTGGTCACCTCCGCCAGACGTTCAGTCCTGGTGTGGCAGACGGTTATGGTGGCATGTCTGTTCAGGAGCAACAATGCGAGAGGCTTTCCCACAATATTACTTCTTCCCACAATCACCGCTTCCTTTCTCTCAACCGGGATCGCATGACGATCCAGAAGCTCAAGGATGCCTTTCGGTGTACAGGCTGTGTGGTAGGGATTTCCTGTGAAGAGCCGCCCGATATTATACGGGTGAAATCCGTCAACATCCTTTCTGGGATCGATTGTTTCAATGATAGGTGCGGGATTAAGATGTTTCGGAAGCGGGAGCTGGAGAAGGATGCCGTGGATGCCCCCGTCACGATTCAGCTCTTGAATGAGGGAGAGGATGTCTGTGTCGTGAGAATCATGGGGAAGTCTGAATTCCCGAGAGATAAACCCTGCATCCCGGCAGGCGGTTTCTTTATGCCTCAGATAAATTTTCGACGCCGGATCATCTCCCACAAGAATAACCGCAAGTCCCGGTGTTATTCCGTTTTTTTCTTGCAGGTGGAGGACTGCATTCTTTACCTCGGTTCTGATATCCTGTGCAATTTTGTTTCCGTCGATAATGATGGCCATTGTCCGGCGTTATCAGGACTTACTTTGCCTGATATTCCTTAATAATTTTGATCAGCTTTGCCACTTCCGCAGGAGGGAGTTCTCCTTTGTAAATGTATCTGCAAATTCTATTTTTATCCAGTACGACCACGTTGGAGGAGTGATTCTGAAGACCCCAGAGGTTGAGTAAGGTGTAATTCGGGTCTACAAGGATGATAGCCCCGGTTTTTTCCTGCTTGCTTTTGATGATTCTGTTGATGATGAAGTCAGGCCAGTTGCTTGCCTTGTTGTTGCTGATACCGAGTCCCCTGTATCTCCTATTCCTGTCAAGGCCTTTGTCCTTGAGAAGGGCGTCCTCGACGTGTGAATTCATATCCTTTTCCGCCGGCGACACGTAGAAGACGGAAAGAACCCTTCCCTGAAACTCCGGCGAGTTGAGGGTGTATTCCTTCCCGAGAGAATCAGCAAGAATGAAATCGGGAGCTCTGTCACCGACTTTCAGTTCTGCGGCGGCAACAGATACATTCCACATCAGGACAAAGAGAGTCAGGCATATTATTTTTTTCATTCGCTCCTCCTTATACGACTTTGATTATGGTTGAAACATTGCCGGGCGCGATTATAGGGGAAAACCACACTGCAATCAAGGAAAATCGGATTCCGATAAGTGAGTTCCTCTTGAAAATAAGGTAACTCATGTGCTAAGAGTTACTGAAAAAACGGGTAGGTCAATCACGCTATGGGTCTGGGACGAATGTTTGACGAAAGTTGCCGGCGTTATGCGGGCAATGTGGCAACGATTTATGATGGGAAGCGCTTGACCTATGAATCTCTGAACAGTGCAGTGAATTCATTCGGAAACGGATTGAGAACCTTGGGGATACAGAAAGGGGATAAGGTTGCCCTGATGCTTCCCAATTGTCCCGAATTTGTGATTTCCTATTTTGCTGTTCAGAAGATCGGTGCTGTTGCTGTTACCCTCAATGTCCTTTCCACTTCCTATGAACTTCGTCACCTCCTGGGGAACAGCGATGCGAAATGTCTGATTACGGAGACCCCGCTGGCAAAGAGGTATGAAGAGATCAGGGAAGATATTCCGCTTTGCCGACATGTGATCACTACGGGTGGGGTGGATGCAGACTCCCCTTTCGGAGACATGCTCAAGGGGGGACCCTTCACGCTCGACATGCCTGAGATGACTGATGATGATCCTGCGGTTATGATTTATACTGCCGGCCTTACGGGAAAGCCGTTGGGGGCGGTGCTTACCCAGCGCAATCTGATAAATCAATCTGACCTTCTCGGAGGTGTATATCATGCCACAGAAGAGCATAGAGGGCTCGCTGTTATCCCTCTTTTTCATGCCTTTGGTGCCGTAGCAAATATGTTAGGTGTCATCCGAATCGGTGCCGGTATTGTGCTGATGGATCGGTTTACTATGGATGCCATTTTCAGCACGATCGAGAAGGAAAAGGTGAGCTATATTGCCGCTGTACCACGTCTTTTCTTAGGTATGATAATGCATGACAGCGCAGAAAAATATGACGTGAGTTCTCTGGATTTTTGCATTACCGGTGGTTCGACAATGCCACCCGAATTCATTCCCGTATTCGAGGAAAAGTTTAAAGTGATACTCAGGGAAGGGTACGGACTCACAGAGGCATCTCCCGTGTGTTCCGTGGGCAGGCGGGAACTGGTACACAAACCGGGATCGATCGGAACGGTAATTCCGGGTGTCGAAGCGAAGGTGGTAGGTGACAATGACAATGAGTTGCCGCAGGGGGAAATCGGAGAGCTCCTCATCAAGGGTGAAAATGTGATGAAGGGGTATTACAAAGATGATGAGGCAACTGCCCGGGTTATCAGGAAAGGATGGCTTTATACCAGTGATCTGGCCAAAATTGACGGGGATGGTTATATCTTTCTTACAGGCAGAAAGAAACGAATGATTATTACCAGTGGTTTCAACGTGTATCCACGGGAAGTCGAAATGGTTCTGGAACTTCATCCTGCAGTTAAGGTTTCTCAAGTCATCGGGAAGCCCGATGTATTGAGAGGTGAAATTGTAAAGGCCTTGATTGTGAGGAATCCTGAGGTGGAGGCGGATGAGAAGGGAATTATGAGGCACTGCAGAACGTACCTATCCTCATACAAGGTTCCCAGGGAAGTCGAATTTGTCACGTCCATTGATTCATCCGGATAAAGGTCATTTACTCATCAGGGGAAAATCTCAGATACTTTTTGCGACAGAGGGTTTAGTTTACAGAAGTGAGTGAAGACAGTCTGGGAGGGTGTTCTCAGAGTGGAGAAATATGCCATTTTAAGATAAGGAGGGTCGAGCATGAGAGATGTTGTTATTGTAAGCGGGGCGAGAACTGCCGTAGGAAACTTTGGAGGTTCACTCAATGGCGTAAGAACTGTTGATATGGGTGCACTGGTAATCAAGGAGGCTATCAAGAGAGCCGGGCTGCGGCCTGCCGTAAGTGATTTTGTGAAATCCTCCCGTCCTGATGTTTTCGGAGATTTTGACATGACGGATATCAACAAAAAATACTATGATTATAGTGACGGGTTATTGCCGGTCTATTTTGACGAATGTATTATGGGAAACGTCATCCAGGCTGCCTTGGGACAGAATCCGGGAAGACAGGCAAGTATATTTGCCGGACTTCCTGAAGAAACCAATGCAATCACAATCAACAAGGTGTGCGCTTCCGGTATGAAGGCGATCACATTGGCTTCCCAGATCATTAAGTCCGGTGATGCGGACGCTATGGTAGCCGGTGGTATGGAAAACATGAGCAACGCCCCGTATGTGCTTAATGACGCCCGCTGGGGATACCGCATGAATATGCCGTTCGGGCAGATTATGGATGTTATGGTATATGACGGCCTCTATGAAATATTTAACGGCTATCACATGGGGTTTACCGCTGAAAATATAGCGGCAAAGTATGGTATTACGAGAAGGGAACAGGATGAAATTTCCCTCACGAGTCATCAGAGAGCACGGGCCGCCATCGCTAATGGAACGTATGCGGAGGAGATTGTTCCTGTGGTTATTCCTCAGAAAAAGGGTGATCCGGTTGTATTTAAGGTCGATGAACGTCCCATGGATACGAGCCTCGAAAAAATGGCGAAGTTGCCTCCCGCCTTCAGAAAGGATGGTGGAACCGTAACGGCGGGCAATTCATCGGGTATAAACGATGGTGCCGCTGCTGTGGTAGTGATGAGTGCGGAGAAAGCAAAGGAACTGGGCTTGGAGCCTCTCGCAAAAATTAAAGGTTACGCTGCGGGTGGTGTTGATCCTGCATATATGGGACTGGGTCCCATTCCAGCGACAAGAAAGGTTTTCAAAAAGCTGGGACTCTCTATGAAAGACATCGGTCTGGTCGAATTGAACGAAGCCTTCGCGGTCCAGGCCATAGCCTGCATAAGAGAGTTGGGCATTGATTTGGACAAATGTAATATCAACGGCAGTGGAATATCTCTCGGTCATCCCATCGGATGTACCGGTGCCAGGATCACGTATACCCTGGCAATGCAGATGAAAAAGAAAAACGTTAATTTAGGTCTGGCTACACTCTGTATCGGTGGGGGACAGGGTATGGCCATTGTCCTTGAAAGAGCGTGAGGAGGCTTTCTAAAAAATAACGAAATTGGATTCATAGGCGCTCAAAATCTTTTTTCGACCATGCAACATCTCACTTTGCTGCAAGCGGCAAAAACTCGCGCTTTGCGCTCAGACATTTGCCGTTGCGGGCGCTCCGTTACGATGGCATGGTGCCCGAAGAAATCTTTGATTCGCGCTATTTGAATCCAACTTTTTGAAGCTCTTGTGAGGTGCCATATGGATCCGGAATTTATTGACACACTCGTGATTCCCAATGATACGAAGATAGTGTTTTTAATCATGGACGGTCTTGGTGGCCTGCCGATGGATGGAAGGGATCAGACTGAGCTTGAGGCGGCAAAAACTCCGAATCTTGATAAGCTTGCCAGAAAATCAGTGTGCGGGCTCTTAGATCCCATTGGATATGGAGTCACACCTGGGAGCGGCCCGGCTCATTTTGCTCTTTTCGGGTATGATCCAATCAAGAATAACATAGGCAGAGGAATCCTGGAGGCTGCGGGTATCGATTTTCCCATGACAGAGCGGGATCTTCTCATTCGCCTCAATTTTGCCACGATCGATAAAAATGGTGTGGTTATTGATCGGCGGGCGGGCCGGATCGATAACGAAACTAACAAGAGGATCTGCCGCAAGCTTCAGGACAGCATCAAGAAACTTTCCGATGTGGAGGTCATATTTGAACCGGTTCGTGAACACAGGGCCCTCCTTGCCTTGAGGGGAGGTGATCTTCGGGAGGAAATTCAGGAAACGGATCCTCAAAAAACAGGGCTTCCGTTTCTTCCACCTGATGCCCTCGTTCCGGAAGCGGAGAGTACGGCGACACTCCTCAAGGAGCTTGCCGATAAGGCCCGGGGAGTGCTTTCCGATGAAGCAAAAGCCAACATGCTCCTTCTCCGGGGATATTCGCGGTACCGCAGGTACCCATCCCTCAAGGAAAGGTTCGGTCTCAACGCCCTTGCCATTGCGAACTACCCGATGTATCGTGGAATTGCCCGTCTGCTTGGCATGGTGATCGGACCTTTGCCTCAGACTATCGAGGAGGAATTCAAAGCACTCAGTGAGCATTATGGGGAATATGATTTCTTCTTCGTTCACGTAAAACCAACCGATTCCAGAGGAGAGGACGGGAACTTTGAGGCCAAGGTGAAGGTGATCGAGGAAGTCGATGGTCTGGTTCCCATGGTCACTAATCTCAAACCGGATGTTTTGGTGATTACAGGAGATCACTCCACCCCGGCAGCCCTTGCCTCACATAGCTGGCATCCATTACCGGTCATTCTGTATTCAACGACATGCAGGCCGGACCGGGTGGAACGATTCAGTGAGAGAGACTGTGTCTATGGCGGGATGGGGAGGATGCCGATGGTGCATCTCATGGGTCTTGCCCTGGCGCACGCCCGCCGGCTGGAAAAATTCGGTGCGTAAAATAGGAAATCGGTAAAAAAAGGGGTTCGTCGCTTCGCTCGGAACCCCTTCTGTTTTTTGCCTTTTTGTCTATTTCTTCCTTTTTTCCATCTCCTCTGCCCTGAGTTGCTTGCGGAGAACCTTTCCCACGTTTGTTTTCGGCAGTTCCTTACGGAATTCAATCTCCGTGGGAAGCTTGTATTTTGCCAGCTTCGTTTCGCAGTATTTCAGGAGTTCCTCCTGGGTGGCTGTTTCTCCCTCCCTGAGGACTACAAACACCTTCACATTTTCCCCCCTCTTCGGATCGGGAATGCCAATAGAGCATGCTTCCTGTACCTTCGGATGCTGGTAAAATACCTCATCGATATCTCTGGGGTAGATATTAAAGCCACCGGAAATGATCATATCCTTCTTGCGGTCAACGATATAAAAATATCCGTCCTGATCCATTGTCGCAATGTCTCCCGTGTAGCACCACCCGTCCCGGAGGGTATTCGCCGTTTCATCGGGCATATCCTTGTAGCCCCTCATGACCTGGGGGCCTTTGATGATCAATTCGCCTGGTTCACCTACCGGAACATCAGTGATGCCGTCGTCGAGGCTCACAATCCGGCATTCCGTGTCTGAAATGGGAACTCCGATACTGCCCACCTTGCGGACACCGCCGAACGGGTTAATATGAGTAACCGGTGTGGTTTCGGTCAATCCGAATCCCTCTACGATGATCGCGCCCGTCATTTTTTCAAATTCGTGAATTACCTCCACAGGGAGAGGTGCGCTTCCTGAAAATGCTCCCTTGATACAACCCATGTTGGTTTTTTTCAGGTCGGGATGATTGAGCATCCCGATATACATGGTAGGGACTAAAGGCGCGAATGTCGGTCGAAAATTTCTGATCGTTTCCAGAAGGGGTTCCGGCTGGGGTCTGGGAACCAGAACCTGTGTCCATCCCATGTGAACGGAGAAATTCATCGACACAGACAGGCCAAAGACGTGGAAATAGGGGAGCGCTCCCAACATGATTTGCATTCCCTTACTGAATTTAGGGAACCAGGCTTCTATCTGCTGAACCTGTTTGCTCAGGTTCGCATTGGTGAGCATGACACCTTTTGACACTCCCGTGGTTCCCCCGGTGTACTGGTACATGGCCACATCCTCGAAACCCGATTTCACGGCTGGCGGGTTTGGTGAATATTTAGTGATGCAATCCTTCCATTTAAAAACATCCGGAGCCGGTTTTACGTCAGCGGCGAGTTTTTTCTTCTTGGCGACAAGCGGGAAGAGGAGACTCTTTGGGAAGGGAAGATAATCTCCGATGGATGTGTACACGATTTGCTTTATCTTTGTTTTCGGTCGAAGATCGATCATGCGGTTCGCCAGGAGATCCAGAGTAATGAGAACTTTGGACCCGGAATCGTTGAACTGATGATCGAGTTCCCTGTCCGTATAGAGGGGGTTATTCATGACAGAGATTGCACCGATCTTCAATATGGAAAAGTACGCAATGACACAGGGGATCACATTGGGGAGCAGGATCGCCACGGCGTCTCCTTTTTTGATCCCGAAATCGGCAAGACAGGTAGCAAAACGATCCACCATCTCTTTGAATTGCCTGAAAGTGAGGCTGTATCCCTGAAAAATGAGAGCCGTTTTATCCGGGAACTGTTTTGCGGTCCGCTCCAGGATGTCCGGCAAACAGATTTCTTCATAACTGATATTTGCCGGTACGCCTTTTTCGTACGACTTCACCCATGATTTGTCCTGATACCTCATTTCTCCCGCCATACCTGAAATGACCTCCTTTCTGCCTGTTTCCCCTGTATGTTCTTATAGACAGCTAATGTATGTATTAATTATAAACCATTCATTGCTATCACAAATTTCCTTAACGGGAAAGAATATTATCATGAAGAGGCCATCACTAAAATTTATGTTGCAAAAAAATTCATATTTGTTATTGAGACGGCCCATTTTTATATGTTAAAATTGATTTACCCTGGAATTATGCGGCAAGGCCGCCTTCTAAGTACCTGTAACCTGTTGCAACTCAAAAATCTGATCTTAAACACGTGATCAAGAAAGTTTTCAACGGCGAAAGTGGTCA
>Ga0233421_10001092_pt1 | contig 10192 bp, 11 predicted proteins | sample Watercolumn_Mata_3_FD_182725 | JGI IMG/M metagenome (GOLD analysis project Ga0233421, IMG submission 182725) | Freshwater microbial communities from Lake Matano, South Sulawesi, Indonesia - Watercolumn_Matano_2014_107_MG | ecosystem: Environmental > Aquatic > Freshwater > Lake | place... | reverse complement strand
AGACATATCAGTATGGTTCTTCGGAACATATCAATCTTATTGAACTGGCTATCCGAGCAAAGTTTTCCCAAAATGATAGGGACATCAAGGCGCTTCTTGCGACAGAGGGAATATCGCTCGTGTATATACCGCGATGTAAAAAAGACTCAACGCTTTTTCCTGCTGCACGTTTTTGCAAACTCTTAACAACAATACGTGATGAGGGGATTGCAAAACGTGATGCGTATCGCAACTGTAACAAAATGTTACCAGTTGAAGAATAGTCAGAAAGCCATGGTCGCCATGGCTTTTTTGTTTTTCGCTAAGCACGCTGCGTGGTGCTATACTGGGCGTGTACGAAATGTACCCACTGCGGGGTCGTCTAACTTGGTAAGACACCGGCGCTTTGAACGCCTGTATCTAGGTTCGAGCCCTAGCCCCGCATCCTATTTATTACATCACTATCATTTATGATGCGCATATGAGCGATTTGCTCAAAGGTATCAAGGGGAAAGATATCAATCAAGAGTTCAAGAACGATTTTGACAAGATGCTCGCACGTATTGAATCACAGCTCTCTTTGTTTGATAGGGAAGCACTTGTGGTATACGTTCGTGATACTAATGCCCGTATTGTGACCCTTGCTCCGAATATGCTCGGCAAAAAATACTTTCTCCTGATGAGTACTAAGTAGGTGGAATCTTATAGAAAGCGTGCTATAATACCAAAATATTGCGGGATCGTCTAATGGTAGGACTCATGCCTCTGGAGCATGCTATCTTGGTTCGAATCCAAGTCCCGCAGCAGCTTCTGACAAAACAAACTGTGAATTTTGAGACGAGAGGATTCGCTCGCCCATCCCCGCCTTTGGCGGGGCAGGTTTCGTTTTGGCGGCGGCTTCGCCGCCGGTATTGGCCAAATTGAAGCGGATTTTAATGCTTTCGGGGGAATAAAAGATGTTTGAAAGAAATCTTTTCGTGAAAAGATTTCTTTCAATTCCTTTGGTGGTTTTGAGTCCGGAGAGGAAAAATTTTAGAGTGTCCGAAATGTTTTCGGTGGAAAATTTAGAGCATGATTCTGTTAGTTCGTGTCCATCTCGGTATCCAGCTTCAATATCGTGATTTAATCGGAAAACGAGGTTTTCAACATAGCTTTTGTCTATTGAAATACGCTCTAAATTTTCCAAACAAAAATTTTCTATTCTTTCGGCAGATACTTGTTTTACCGAGCAAGTATTCCAGTCAAATTTTGTAGTGGAGGTACAGCGGTAGTAGTAATAGCGACGATCAAATTCTCCATTTCTGTGTTTATTGCTAAAACTGGAACTCATATTTGAACCACATTCCTCGCATTTGATAAGTCCGCCGAAAAGAAAATTTTTGTACACTCTAAAATTTCTCTGCTTTTCCTTATGAATTTTTTGAACAAGAGCAAAAATTTCTTCCGAAATTATCGCTTCGTGGATTCCGTCATAAAGTTGGTTGTTATGCTTTATCTTTCCAATATAGACAGGGTTTCGGAGTAGATACGCGATAATTGTTTTGGAGAAATTTTTGCCGAACTTACTTTTTACATTCCTACCTTTCAAAACTCGGTAAGTTTCGGCTAATGAGCCAGTTTCAATATAAGTTTCAAAAATTGATTTTATTTCCTCCGCTTCTTTCTGATTTACCACTAACTTTTTCTCTTGGCGAGAGTATCCGTAGGGAGTATAACCACCATTAGCTAAACCCTTTCTGGCGCGTTCCAACATTTTATCTTTTGTCCTTTCGCTTGTTAACTCGCGTTCAAATTGAGAAAAAGTGAGCATGATGTTTCTCAATAACCTACCTGCTGGCGTTGAAGTATCGAACCTTTCTGTAATGGAAATAAAATCAATTTTTGCTTGCTCAAAAAATTCTATCAGTTGATAAAAGTCTTTCGGCGAACGGGTAAGCCGATCAATTTTATAGACCAAAACCACATCAATTTTTTCTTTTTTCAAATCCAAAAGAAGTTGATTGAGCGCAGGGCGCTCAAGGGTTGCCCCAGAAAATCCGCCATCGTTATATACCTTGAAAACTTTCCAGTTTTCTTGACTGGAAATATACGAGCGGATTTTTTGTTCTTGCGCTTCGCAAGAGGAAAATTCTTTCTCGGCTTGGTTATCGGTGGAGACGCGAGTGTATATCGCACAATTTTTTGTAGTCATATTTTTATATGCCAAAGGGGCAACCCTGTTGAACACAAACTCACTTACGCGAATCTGTACAGAGTCACCCCTTTGGGATTACAACTTTATGTTGTAATAAAAAGCGCGAAGTGATTGTGTTTGTGTTCAATATCAATATACCACATCTTTAAGTAAAAGAAAAAATTGTATTCCCCCGAAAGCATTAAAATCCGCTTCAATTTGGCCAATACCGGCGGCGAAGCCGCCGCCAAAGCGAAACCTGCCCCGCCAAAGGCGGGGATGGGCGAGCGAATCCTCTCGTCTCAAAATTCACAGTTTGTTTTGTCAGAAGCTGCTGCGTATTTAGAATACCCTCAAACTTTTGAAATTATTTTACCAAACCTGATACACAAATCTAAAAAGCGAAACCTTCGCTGACGAACGCCTCTGCGCTCCACCAAAGGCGGAGCTAGCCTCAACAAAATTTTCTTCTGCATTTCTGATTTTGCGCGCGACCTTTTCTGAATTTCCTAAGGAAGAAGAAAATTTTGTTTCGGCTTCTGTGCTTCGCACAGGCGGAGGCTTAGTGCCAAGTATCCGCTCGGACGGCTCGGCAGGAGGGGGTTTGAGGGGGAGGAATGCCGAGCCGTCCTCGCTCAAAAAATTATGCAGGCGATGAAATAATCTGTGCTTCTTCTTGCAACCAAATACCGAATCTTTTATGAACTTGTATTTTAATATTTTTGGCAAGGTTGAGTACGTCCATTGCTGTTGCGTTTCCACTATTCAAAATATAATTGGGGTGCTGGCTACTGGCCCGAGCATCACCAATACTGGATCCTTTCATGCCAACTTTTTCAATAAGCCAACCTGCCGGCACGCGATTCTCACGTGATAAAACTCCCTTTTCTTTTTCAAAAATTTCGCAAATACCCCTTGGCACTGTAGGGTTCACAAAAAATGATCCGGCTGCGCGAATATTTTGTAAATGTCTACGTTCTCGCTCGTCAATGGTTTCCTGAATATTTATTCTTCCAATCGTAGGATCGATAATTTTTAATTTAATGTAAACTCTAGTAATAATCCATTCGGAGTGTTCTTTGAAGAAACTGTTGCGATAGGAAAAATTGCACTCAAGATTTGTAAATTCTCGAATAAAATTCGAGTGTATATTTAATGCTCTTATTTTTTCAACTACATCTTTAATTTCTGTACCAAACGCGCCAGCATTTCCTCTTACTGCCCCTCCTACTGTACCGGGTATTCCAGCTAATTTTTCCCAACCACCAAAACCATTACTAACTGTTGCTTGGATTATTTTTAATAAGTTGCATCCAGTATTACAATTTAATAAAGAATCGATAAAAGAAAAATCTGTTCCGGTAATGTGTATAACGATAGCATTTAGCCATTTGTCTGATATAAGCACATTACTCCCACCAGCAAGAATAATTGGAGCAATAGAATGTTCTTTTGCCCAAGAAATAGCTTCATAAATTTGTCCTTCCGTATTAACTTTTGCATAATATCGTGCTAACCCGCCAATGTGGAAGGTTGTAAGAGGTGCAAGAGGTATATATTCTTGGATTTTAATTGTCATTTCTGTTATAAAATTTATCTCAAAATTTGAATATCGGCACCAATAGAGTTTAATCTCGAGGTAATCTCCTCATAGCCACGATTTATGGAATAGACATTACGAAGAATTGACGTGCCTTCAGCGGCCAACATAGCAACGAGAATAATCATTGCTGGTCTTAAGGCTGGCGGGCAAACAACCTGGCTTGCTTTTAATTTTATTTTTCCGGTGATAAAAACGCGATGAGGGTCAGCTAAAGTTACTTGCGCACCCAATCGATTAAGTTCTGTAAAATACAAGGCTCGATTTTCCCACATCCAGTCGTGTATTAGAGTTGTACCCATTGCTTGCGTTGCTATCGGCACAAAGAATGGAAGATTGTCTGTGTTTATTCCCGGGTAAGGTTGTGCGTGTATTTTATCTGGTAAGGCTTTGAGCTTTGATGGAAAAACTATTATATCAACAAGATCAGTGCGACCGTTGTAAGATTTATATTTGGACGACATCAAAAATTTTAAACCCATTTTTTCAAGTTTTAAAAGTTCAACGAGCAAAAAGTCAATAGGCGCACGTTTAATGGTTAGTTTGGAATGAGTGGTTGTAGCTAATGAAATAAACATCATTGATTCGATGGGGTCTTCACTATTGTGGTATTCCAATGGTTTATTGCATTCTTCTATGCCGTTGATAATCAAGTTTGTTGTACCAATACCTTCTATTTTTACTCCTATTTTTTCCAGGAAAAAACAGAGTTCTTGAACTTGATAGTTTGGCGAGGCAAAACGGATGGTGGTTTTTCCCGGAATTAAAGCACTTGCTAATAAAATATTGTTCGTTGCGGTATCTCCCGACTCATACATTACAATATCTGCCGTTTTTAATTTGTCCGATTGTATATTGTAATGATTATCTTTAGTCGTAATGTTTATTCCCAATTTTTCTAGCCCGAAACGGTGAGCGGCGATAGTACGATTTCCCATTTTGCAACCGCCGGCATGTGGTAAGTTAAAATTCTGTTGTTGGTGAATCATTGAGCCAATAAGCATGAGTCCTGAACGAATTTTTGATACAGCTTCAAGGTTCAACTTGTGTAGGCTAAATTTCTGTGGTGGTTGAATTTCAACAGTATTTTTTTCTGTCCATTTGACAGAAGTACCAATGCTTTCTAAAATTTCAATCAACCTATAAACTTCTTCAATGTGAGAAATTCCACGGAGTGTTGTTTTGTTTTTATTCAATAACGAAGCACACAAAAGTACAACCGAGCCGTTTTTTGAAAAATTTGTCGTGATACTACCAGAGAGTTTCTTACCTCCCTTTACTTTGAAATCTAACGATTCCGAAATACTAAAAATCTTTCGATTTAAAACCTCACCAATTTTCAATAATTCTTTTGTGCTGAAATTCTGTTTGCCGGTTTCCATCCTTGCAACTGCTGATTGTGATGTAGAAAGTGCTTTTGCAAAATCAATTTGTGTAAATCCGCGTTGTTGACGCAAATTCTTAATAAAAGAGCCTAGTTGTTTTTGAGTATACTTGCTGTTAATTTTCATATATCATATATGATATACCATGAATCTGTAAATGTAAACCTGAATTATCCACAGAATCGCCTGCATAATTTTTTGAGCGAGGACGGCTCGGCATTCCTCCCCCTCAAACCCCCTCCTGCCGAGCCGTCCGAGCGGATACTTGGCACTAAGCCTCCGCCTGTGCGAAGCACAGAAGCCGAAACAAAATTTTCTTCTTCCTTAGGAAATTCAGAAAAGGTCGCGCGCAAAATCAGAAATGCAGAAGAAAATTTTGTTGAGGCTAGCTCCGCCTTTGGTGGAGCGCAGAGGCGTTCGTCAGCGAAGGTTTCGCTTTTTAGATTTGTGTATCAGGTTTGGTAAAATAATTTCAAAAGTTTGAGGGTATTCTAAATACGCAGCCCAAATTCAAAATTCACATTTTCGCCAAAATTCGGAGCGTCGCATAGCGACGCGACTGGAGTTTCCGCCAGAATCCGCCAAGGGTTTTTGAAATCCAAAAGGAGCGAGCGGGACGCGAGGCGGGGGTTCGAGCCAATCTTTTTAAGAAAATCTCCTTTGGCTTCGAGATTTTCTTCCGAAGCAATAATTACGGCTTGGTTACTGTCTAAAATGAATTGTTTAGAAAGTTCGAGCCAGCGATTGCCTTTTCGTTCAAAATCTTTCAATTTCTCCAAAAAATCAACTTTTTGGTTGAGGAGCTTTTGCTTTTTGGCGATATTCTCCTCGTATGGTTTGTTTTGCGGGTTCCAACCATTCATCGGTTGATCCAATGCGGCGTGCATGCCTTGATTTGTTTAATGGCAATATTCCGCATATGGAGGTGTATCTTCCTACGGACAACAAACGTGAAGGAGAACTACCCTGGCGTTGTGTTGAGTCGGCGACAGTGTCATGGTAAGTATGTATGGAAGCGGGGTTTTGACCTCGCTTTTTGTTTGTTTGGCTAGGCCGTGGTACAATACTTCCGTTATCATTTTTCATACTTGTATTCGTATGGTATCACGTAAACTATCTGCTCCCCAAAAGAGTTCTGTTATCACCATCAAGTCCGTGCAAGGTAGAGAAATTCTTGACTCGCGTGGCAATCCGACCATTGAGGTCGATATCGTGCTCAGAGACGGTTCTCTCGGGCGTGCGGCGGTGCCGTCAGGTGCTTCGACAGGTACGCATGAAGCGGTGGAACTTCGTGACGGGGACAAGAAACGCTACGGAGGTAAGGGGGTGTTGAAAGCGGTTGAGAATGTGAACGGTCCCATTGCAAAAAAACTCAAAGGAAAGGCGTGGACGCAACGCACGCTTGATGAAGCACTTATTACGTTGGATGGTACAAAGAACAAAGGTAATCTCGGTGCCAATGCTATTCTCGGTATATCCATAGCGTTTGCAAAGGCAAATGCGTGTTCTGCCGGTGTACCACTGTATCGCCATTTCAAAGCACTTGGCAAAGGAATTGGTCTGGTGATGCCGGTACCGATGATGAATATCTTGAATGGAGGTAAGCATGCTGCGAATTCTACTGATTTGCAAGAGTTTATGATTGTGCCCGTTGGCGCAAAATCTGAAGCCGAAGCGGTTCGCTACGGTGCGGAGGTGTTCCATGCGCTCAAGACAATTCTTTCCAATCATAAAAAAAACACGTCCGTCGGTGACGAGGGAGGATTCGCTCCCGCACTTGCATCCAACGAAGACGCACTCAAGGTTATCATGGAAGCGATTGTCGCAGCAGGATACAAGCCGGGCAAAGATATCGGTATTGCCATTGACGCGGCGGCGAGTGAACTCTTTGAAGGTGGCACGTATCATCTTGCTACAGAAAATAAAAAACTTACTTCGGCGGAAATGGTTGCCTTGTATGCCGACTGGGTCAAGCGGTATCCGATTTTTTCCATCGAAGACGGTCTCGCTGAAGATGATTGGGATGGATGGAAATTACTTACCAAGACGCTTGGTAAAAAAGTCCAACTCGTGGGTGATGATCTTTTTGTGACTAACGTAGCACGTTTGTCACACGGTATTGAAGAGAATGTCGCCAATGCAATCCTTATCAAATTGAATCAAATCGGTACGATTTCGGAGACGATTGATGCAATCGCTATGGCACGTAAGGCTGGCTGGAATGCCGTTGTGTCGCATCGCTCGGGTGAGACGGAAGACGTAACCATCGCTGATTTTGTTGTCGGTATGGGAACGGGACAAATCAAGACGGGCTCGCTTTCGCGTACTGATCGTGTTGCCAAGTACAATCAACTCATGCGTATTGAGGAATCACTCGGAGGAAAGGCGACATACCTCGGTAAGTCCGTCTTTGTAAAAAAGACATAATCCATGGAAACAGAGAAAAAACAAGTCGTGTTGATTATCCTCGATGGATGGGGATACGATGAAAAAACGGAACATAACGCCACTGGAGAGGCGCATACACCTACGGTTGATCGCCTCTGGCACGATTGTCCGCACCTTCTTCTGGATACTTCCGGGCTTGCCGTTGGTCTGCCGCCCGGTACGATAGGTAACAGTGAGGTGGGGCATCTCACTATCGGGGCAGGAACCCACATCGATACCGATTTGGTACGTGCTAACAAGGCGATTGAGGATGGTACGTATGGGACGATGTCCGTGTTTGAAAATCTTTTTGCTCATGTGAAAAAAACAGGTGGAACACTGCATGTTGCGGGTCTTCTTTCGGATGCGGGAGTGCATACGACTGATGAACACTTGTTTGCATTTCTTCGTGCGGCTACCACAGCAGGTGTTAGTGATATCGCTGTGCATGTATTTACCGATGGGCGTGACACACCGCCACAGTCGGGTGTCAGATATGTTCGTCGTTTGCAACGTGTGCTTGATGAAATCGGCACAGGGCGGATCACATCTGTCTCGGGTCGCTATTATGCAATGGATCGTGACAAGAATTGGGATCGTTTGAATGTCTTCACTGATGTACTCTTTAAAGGAAAAGGACTGACGTCCGCGAGTTCTGCCGATATAGTTTTGGAGGAACGTTATGCGCAAGGGGAGACGGATGAATTTATCGTTCCCACCATGCTTACTGATACCAATCGTCCGTTTGTCCCACTCAAAAAAGGTGATGGGTTCTTCTTTTTCAATTATCGTGCTGATAGAGCACGTATGTTGACGTCACGACTTCTTGAGCGTGCGGATGTCGAAAATTTGTATGTGGCGACTATGACGTCGTATGAGAATAGTTTTACTCGTGCACATGTCGTGTTTCCGCCACTTTCTCCCGCGACGACACTTGGCGCGGAGATTTCCGGCGCGGGACTTTCCCAAGCACACATTGCGGAGACGGAAAAGTATGCGCACGCCACGTATTTCTTGAATGGAGGAAGAGAAGAAGCATATCCGGATGAGGAAGATATTTTAATTCCCTCACGCAAGGACGTATCGACATATGATCTCGCACCAGAAATGGGGGCAAACGCTATCGCGGACAAGGCGATTGAAAAAGTTCGTGCTGGAGTTGATTTTGTCTTTATCAATTTCGCCAATGCTGACATGGTGGGTCATACGGCAAATATCCCCGCAATTATCAACGCACTTGAGACAGTTGATGCCGCTCTCGGGCGGGTACTTGACGCACTTATGGAGAACGGGGGGGTTGCGATTGTTACGGCTGATCATGGGAATGCTGAAGTAAATTTTGACAACATATCTGAACAACCACATACTTCACATACTGTCAATCCTGTGCAGTGCATGATGACGGTAAAAGGAAGCATAACCAAAAATCGCGGGACGCTTGCGGATATCGCGCCCACCGTGCTGACGCTTCTCGGACTTCCTGTACCGCCTGCTATGACGGGAGATATCCTTGTGCACATAGATGGTTGACAAACTGTTTTAAAATGCTATATTCAAAAAAGTAAGATTTTATAAACTCAAAAAAAACTACAATGACAATGAAAACCATAATTATTATGGTAAATTGCAGCACAGATACTGTCGTACGTAGTTTCGTATCTTCTTTTGAAGATGCGAAACTTGTTTCAGAAGATGTTGTGGCTACAGAGATATCAGCCGACAACGTCGTGATTATTGGACACTCCAAAGACAGGGCACGTCTTTGTGAGTTTGCAACCGAAGTGGGACGCAATCCAAACGTCGTCTGTATTTCGGTCCACGAACTTTCGGATAAGAAAGTCGGGGGGAGAAAGCGAGCTGGTTTCCTTTCGTTTTTCTCACAGAAATTTTCTGTGAGAAGCATACTGCGACCTACATATCGGGCAGTACGCGAGTATTAAAAAACTCCGCGCTTGCGCGCGGGGTATTGCTTTTATTTTATAATCGTGACATATTTTATAGATAAAATGTTCTTCAATAAAAAAAATTACCATCTATCATGATGATAAATGATAAAGACAAAAAAAATGACTTCCATGACTTCCAGTCTATTTGGAAAAACATTCGGACTGTCGCGGATAATCTTGGGATTATATCGCGGGGTCTCTCTGAAGAGAGCATTGAGCAATTTCTAAAAAATTGCTTGATGCATAATCAATATTTTAAAAAAACGGAAATTCGCCCCGGCATTATACGTATTGGGGCAATTTTTGCAAAACATCTTAAAGAGGTGTCCAAAGGATTCTCGCCAGTTGATCAATCTGCGTTTGTGGGGGTCACAATCCTTTCTGTTATTGATGCAGAAGAGGAATCGCACTCTAAACATGACAGTATTGGTTTTATAGGGGGTGTTCCAGAAGTTCTAGAAAAGAGCCTCCCTGATCAGGATGACCTCGGTCCATTAGATCGAGAGTTATTTGCAGATGACGTCGCACAAATACTCATCGAATTAGATATTCTGTAACCAGTCGCCCTTTAAAGGGCGACTGGTTTTTTGTTACAACCGTTTGAAGTTGTAGAGTCCTGCAATAGTCATGAAGGTGTCATTGTAAGAGAAAAGGTTGTTTCTCAATATTTGAGAGAGCATAC
>Ga0233421_10001091_pt1 | contig 10195 bp, 10 predicted proteins | sample Watercolumn_Mata_3_FD_182725 | JGI IMG/M metagenome (GOLD analysis project Ga0233421, IMG submission 182725) | Freshwater microbial communities from Lake Matano, South Sulawesi, Indonesia - Watercolumn_Matano_2014_107_MG | ecosystem: Environmental > Aquatic > Freshwater > Lake | place... | reverse complement strand
CATATCAGGCTTAGTAATAGCGAACAAGAAATAAATGTTCTTGTTTGAGCAAGCAAAAACGCTTTGCATTCTCCCATCATCAGCTTATTTTTTGAAAAACAAGGGGTTTTCTGTCAGGCACTAATTATAGGTGCTTTATGAGTCATCCGGCGAGAAAACCGGTCCATTTGAGAGTCAGTGCTCTCTGTGTTCAGGAAGAGCAGGTGCTGCTGGTCGAGCACCGGAGTTTCGCTCCGGAAGATCCGGGTATGCCTGAAAGTTACTGGATTCTGCCAGGAGGGGTGGTGGAGCGCGGAGAAACCCTTCAGGAGGCACTCATGCGCGAAGTCATGGAGGAGACCGGTCTTGAGTGCACGGTTGGCGGGATGGTTTTCGTTAAGGAGCTGCTGTATCCATACCCCGGATTTCCGGGACAGGGGGATCGGCACCATTCAGTTTCCCTGGGGTTTCATTGCGAAGTGACCGGTGGAAATCTGGTTACCGGTCGTGATCCGGAATTTCCGGATGACCGGCAGATGATTCTGAAGAGTGACTGGCTGCCTTTGAGAGATCTGAGCTGTTATCGTCTCTATCCTCCGTTTCTTTACGAGTTCATCGACTCTGGTCACCGGCGGGGATTTGAAACCATGTGTCCCGAATTTTTCGACTCTCCGAGGTGAGCAAGGGCGGAGAGGGGAAGAGCCAGGTCATCTGACAGACCGGTCGAATCAGTCCGACCAGACCTGTCTGTCAGATGTGCGGCCCTGAATCATCTTCACAGATCAACGATCATTCCCAGTGTCGTGTAGCTCTCCGGTTTGTAGAAGTACATTCCATGACGGCTCATGCCTGAGAAGTAGTTGGCGGCGACCCTGACGTTTTCAAGACCGATCGAGGTCAGGCGTATACCGGCCTGCAGATTCCAGGTGCCGCGCCATGCGTCGGTTTTGCCCGAAGCGTCACCCTTCCAGACCGGAAGCAGCTTGAAATCAGCAGCCAGATAGGCGTTTGCCGGCAGTCCGATTTCTGCGCCGGCCTGAAACATTCCGGGGCTGATCTCACCGGGGCTGGTATGGTACATGTACTGGTATCCCAGATAGACACGGCGTCCGGGCCCACTGAGCGCTCCTGTCACGTTGACGTACTCGCGGCTGTAGGTGAAGGGAATGCCGAACGGACTTTCCGAGGGGTTGAGCCAGTCGCCGGTTTCATCATCGGTATGACCGTCCTCGAAGTGTGCCGAAATGTGGCTCAGGCGTACGTATACACTTGCTTCATCAAAGGGCAGGGAGCTCTCTTTGAGCTGGTGGCGGAAGGTTGCGTTGATGCCGAAAAGATAATCGATACAGTCGACCGGAAACTTGAAGTTTTCAGTTCTGTTCAGTAGTGACCAGGTGGCGAAGTCGATTCCGACGGCAAAGGTTTTGTTGTCATTCTGGTAAAGGTCAGCCGATGTGCCGATGTCGAGCTGGAGCTTTTTTTCGCCGAGCATCGGCATGACGGCGATTCGTGGCTCCATCGTGTCGGCGAGCAGCGGCTCGAAGAGCGTGTCGAAGGTCGGCTTGAGCGCCGATTCAGCGGTCGCTGTTTTTGCAGGAGCTACGGCAGAGAGCGAGGCCAGCATTGCGGCTGCCAGAATGAAGTTGCGATTCATCATTGTCTGTATTGCTGTAAGGGATGGTTCTGTTTGTTGAATAAAAGGAAACTGGCGGTGGTGTGCTCGCCCCCGGCCCCTGTTAACTTGCCAGAAGGCGATGCAGCACCGCCATGCGGACGGCTACGCCGTTGGTTACCTGCTCCATCAGCATGCTGCTTGAATAACCGGGAGGCTGGATGCGGTCAGCCACAAGGTTCGATATTTCGATTTCACGGTTGATCGGCCCCGGATGGAGTACCGGCAGGTGTCTTTTCAGGCGGTCGAGTTTTTCATCGGTAAGGCCGTATGTAGCCGAATACTCTTCAAGTGAAGGGATGTAGCCGCCGGTAGCTCGTTCGAGCTGGAGTCTCAGCACGATAGCGGCATCGGCCCAGGCGAGAGCATCGTCGATGCCGGTGAAGACCGTAACGCCAAGCTTCTCGATACGACCGGGAAGGAGTGTCGATGGAGCGCATACGGCTATTTTGGCACCGAGTGTCTTCAGTCCGAAAATGTTCGAGCGGGCCACCCGGCTGTGCAGGATGTCGCCGAGAATCATGATCTTCAGGCCTTCGATACGGCCGAAGTACTCTCTGAGAGTAAGGATGTCGAGGAGCGCCTGGGTCGGGTGCTCATGGGTGCCGTCACCGGCGTTGACCACCGGGCGACGGGTGATGGAGGCCACGAAATCCGCCGCTCCCGAAGAGGGATGGCGCAGCACGAAAGCATCGACCTTCATCGCTTCGAGGTTCCTGATGGTGTCCGAAAGGCTTTCGCCTTTGCTGACACTGCTGGCTGCAGCCGTGAAGCTCAGTGTGCCTGCTCCGAGATGTCGGGCGGCAAGTTCGAAAGAGAAGCGGGTACGGGTGGAATTTTCAAAGAAAACGAGCGCAACACGCCGGTTGGAAAGCACCGGGTCGAAGATTTCAGGCTCTTTGTTGAGGCCCTCCCTGTAACCGGCGGCAAGATCGAGAAGATCGTGCAGTGTGCCGGCGGGCAACCCGTATAAACCCGTGAAGTGATTCAATACTGCAAAAAGGTTAAGTGTTGGCTGTGCTATGCGAAATTAAGAAAAATTTGACGATCATTCATCACCGTTCGAAGTACAGCAAAGGAACTGTTTTCGCCCGATTCGGGTAAGTGGTGTCGAAAGTTTGCTTATACTGTAAATGATGGTAGCCCATGCATGAAATGTCCATAGCGCTTTCGGTGATCGATGCCGTGGTTGACAAGGCCCGCCAGGAGGGTGGTGTCAGGATTACCGGCATCGAACTCGTTGTGGGGCGGTTAGCGGGCGTACAGACGGAGTCGCTGCGGTTCTGTTTTGATGCGGCCACGCGCGACACAGTTGCCGAAGGAGCCGAACTGACGATCGAGGAGCGCGAGGGATGGGGCCGCTGCGAAGCGTGCGGCGCGGAGTTCCCTGTATCGAGCTACTATGCGAAATGTCCTTCATGCGGACTGTTCAGGGTGAGGATCGATTCCGGCGAGGAACTTGCGGTGCGCTCGATTACGATAGAGTAAAAGATCGGTCAGATCCGACTGATCTGTCGGATCTGACCGATCATTAATAATTAACAGGAGAAACCAAACTATGTGCGATACCTGCGGTTGTTCAGGCGATGGCGGGGCGGTGCTTCGCAAGCCGGGCGTGACGGGCTACCACGTTCACGTCGGCGATGAGGGAAGCCACCATCATTACCATGAACACCATCACGACCATGAGCATCACCACCACGATCATGGCGAGGCCCGCAAGGTGCAGGTCGAGCAGGATGTGCTGCTGCAGAACAACATGCTCGCCGAGCGCAACCGGGGCTGGTTCGAGGCGCGGCACGTACTGGCGCTGAACTTTCTCAGCTCTCCCGGTTCCGGAAAGACCTCGATTCTTGAAAAAACGATCCCGATGATTCAGGAGCAGTGCCCCGTCACCGTGATCGAGGGCGACCAGCAGACCACCAATGACGCCGACCGCATCGACGCACTCGGTGTGCCGGTGATCCAGGTGAACACCGGCACCGGCTGCCACCTCGACGCGCAGATGGTGCAGCGTGCTGTCAGGGAACTCGATCCTCCTGAACGTTCGCTGCTCTGCATCGAGAACGTCGGCAACCTGGTCTGTCCGGCCCTCTTCGATCTCGGCGAGGCGGCAAAGGTGGTGGTGATCAGCGTCACCGAGGGCGAGGACAAGCCGCTGAAATATCCGACGATGTTCCATCATGCTGATGTTGTGCTGCTCAACAAGAACGACCTGTTACCCTATGTCGATTTCGACGTGGCCAGATGTCGTGAGTACGCCATGCAGGTCAATCACCATCTCGAATGGATCGAGCTTTCTGCAAGAACCGGCGAGGGTTTCGACGAGTGGATCGCATGGCTGAAAACGAAGCTTGCGGCGCTCTGATTCCGCCCGAAAGGCGTCGCCTCGTAGTTGCCGGGATCGTGCAGGGGGTTGGATTCCGGCCCTTCGTCTGGCGGCTCGCTCGTCGTTTCGATCTGGCGGGATTTATCCGGAATACATCATCCGGCGTGCTGATCGAGGTCGAGGGAGTGCCGGAACTGCTCGATGGTTTCCTTGAAGCCTTGCGTTCCGAAGCTCCACCGCTGGCCTGCATCGATTCGATTGACAAGCAGGTTATCGCATCTGTCGGTGAAGACGGCAGATTCGTCATCTCCGAATCCTCCGGCGGCGACACGATGCAGACGCTCATCTCGCCCGACATAGCCGTCTGCCCGGCCTGCCTCGGCGACATTGCCAATCCCGACTTGTCGGGACGGCGCTACCGATACGCCTTCACCAACTGCACCAACTGCGGGCCTCGCTACACCATCGTCGAGCGCATTCCCTACGACCGTCCCTTCACTACGATGAAGGAGTTCGTGCTCTGCCCGGAGTGCAGGCGCGAGTATGATGATCCCGCTGATCGCCGCTTCCACGCCCAGCCCAATGCCTGCCCTGTGTGTGGCCCAAAGCTCGAACTGCGCGACGCGGATGGAGTACGGATGGAGGTAGGCGACGAGATCACCGCAGTGTGCGAACTGCTGACGGGCGGGAAGATTCTGGCGATCAAGGGGATTGGCAGCTTTCATCTTGCCGTCGATGCCTCGAACGAACAGGCTGTACGCCAGTTGCGGGCGCGGAAGGGACGCGAGGAGAAACCGCTTGCCGTGATGGTGCGAGACCTCGCCGCCGCCCGTGCGTTCTGCGAGATCGGCGCGGATGAGGAGGCTGCGCTCAGTTCGCCGCAAGCACCCATCGTCCTGCTTCGCAAACGTCCCGATCTGCCGCTTGCGCCGTCCATCGCGCCGGGCAATGACCGGCTTGGCGTGATGCTGCCCTACTCGCCGCTGCACTGGCTGCTGCTTCACGAAGGCCCGAAGGTGCTTGTCATGACGAGCGCCAACTTCAGCGAAGAGCCTCTCGTGGCGGAGAACGCCGAGGCGCTGGAACGGCTGGCGGGCATCGCCGATGCCTTTCTCATGCACGACCGCCCCATCGCCCGGCGCTGCGATGACTCGGTGGTCGTCCATCTCGCCGGGGCGGTGCGCCTGATTCGCCGCAGCAGAGGCTACGCACCCGCGCCGATCAGACTCGCCGTGAGCGGCCCGCCGGTGCTCGGTACGGGGGGTGAGCTGAAGAACGCGCTCTGCGTCGCGAAGGGTAGCGAGGCGTTCATGAGCCAGCACATCGGCGACATGAAGAACTACGAGGCGTACCGCTACTTCGACGAGGTGGCCTCGCACCTGCAATGCATTTTTCAGACGGAAGCCGAGCTGCTCGTTCACGACCTTCATCCCGCCTACATGACCACGCGCTGGGCGCTGGAGCAGGGCCGCCCAACGCTCGGGGTGCAGCATCATCACGCGCACCTCGCCTCGTGCCTCGCCGAACACCGCTGCGACGGCCCGGCCATCGGCCTCATGCTCGACGGCGTCGGCTACGGTACCGATGGCACGGCATGGGGCGGAGAGGTACTAGTTGGCGATGCCGCCGGAGCGACGCGTTTCGCGTCGCTGGAGCCGATGCCGCTGCCCGGCGGCGATGCAGCCGTAAAGCAGGTGTGGCGCACCGCGCTTGGCTGGCTGCACCGGAGCGGCGTATCGCCCGAGGGGCTGGAGTGCTTCTGCCAGCCGCAGTCGGCGCAGGTGCTCGAACTGCTTGAAAAAGGGGTCGGCACGGCGGAAAGTTCCGGCTGCGGACGCCTCTTCGACGCCGTTGCCTCCATCTGCGGCTTGCGCCACGAAATTCATTATGAAGGTCAGGCCGCCATCGAGCTGATGCAGGCGGCAGGCGGCAGAATCGCCCATGAGGGCTACAGCTTCGGCTTCGAGCGGCGGCACGGGCGCTGGCTGATGCTCATCTCCCCCATGCTCCGCGAAATCGCCGCCGCCGTCCGCGCTGGCGCTGGAACCGGTGACGTCGCCCAACGCTTCCACCGCACGCTCGTCGGAATGCTTGCAGAGGTGGTGCGCATGGCCAGTCACGAGACCGGCCTGAAAACCATAGCCCTCAGCGGCGGCGTCTTCCAGAACCAGCTCCTCGTCGAAGCCCTCGCCCACGACCTCGAAAGCAACGGCTGCAACGTGCTCATGCACCAGCAGGTACCTACGAACGACGGCGGCCTGAGCCTCGGCCAGGCCGCAATTGGCCGGGAGTTTCTGCGGGGAAAATACAAGGGAGTTAAAGAAACAGACTGACACGGACTTTCACGGACGCCGTGGACAGGAAAGCGAGGAAGAAAAACCTTTCCGCACTTCTTCTTACATTGTCCACAAAGTCCACGGTGTCCACAACGTCCACTTTTGCAAAACACTATCAACTGTCAACTATCCATTATCCATTAATATCATGTGCCTCGCTATACCCGGAAAAGTCATTGAAATCCGTGAAGAGAACGGTCTGAAGATGGGCACGGTGGACATCAGCGGCGCTCTTACCAAAGCGTGCCTCGAATATGTGCCGGAGATCGCCATCGGGCAGTACACCATTGTTCACGCGGGATTCGCGCTGAAAATCATCGACGAGGATGAAGCCGCCGAGAGCCTCAAACTCTGGGACGAGCTGATCCGCGCACAGCGCGAATTATGAATTATGAATTATGAATGTTGAATTATGAATTGAATAACTCATAGGGGCTGACCTGCGTGTTTGTCCTGTTCCGACGAGAATCGTTTGCCGTGTGTTGGATTTTACTTCTGTCATTCTGAGTCCGGCGCAGTCGGGCGAAGAATCCAGAAGTCTCGTAAGATTTATCAATTCATTCGATTATGGCGATGTCTCGGAAAAACTGGATTTTCTCCCGACAGTGGTCGGGACAGAATGACAGAGCAGAAAAGCGCATAACTTTCTCATCATCTGATTGCCCATGAAATTCATCGACGAATACCGCGACCCGGCTCGCGCTCGCGCTTTGCTTGACCGTATCCGGCAGGTGGCGCGGCGGGAGTGGACGATCATGGAGATTTGCGGCGGGCAGACGCATTCGATCATGCGCAACGGCATCGACCAGTTGCTGCCGCCGAACGTGCAGCTCGTTCACGGGCCAGGGTGTCCGGTGTGCGTGACGCCGCTCGAAACCATCGACCGGGCGCTGGCCATCGCCGCCATGCCGAACACGATCCTCACGAGCTTCGGCGACATGCTTCGCGTGCCGGGCAGCGGGAAGGACCTGTTCATAGCGCGGAGCGAGGGGGCGGATGTGCGCATTGTCTTTTCGCCGCTCGAAGCGTTGCAGATCGCGCGTGACAATCCGTCAAAAGAGGTGGTGTTTCTCGCGGTCGGCTTCGAGACCACGGCTCCGGCCAATGCGATGGCGGTGCATCAGGCGGCGCGGGAGGGGCTGACGAACTTCAGCGAGTTGGTGAGCCAGGTGATGGTGCCGCCCGCGATGCGTGCGATTCTCTCGTCGCCCGACAACCGCGTGCAGGGGTTCCTCGCCGCCGGGCACGTCTGCGCCATCATGGGGTACGAGGAGTACGAGCCGGTGGCGGCGGAGTTCGACGTGCCGATTGTGCCCGCCGGATTCGAGCCGGTCGATTTGCTCGACGGCATCCTGAAGGTGGTCGAGATGCTCGAAGCTGGCCGGTCGGGCGTGGTGAACGCTTACGGGCGCGTGGTGAGCCGCGAGGGCAATCCAGAGGCGCGGCGGGTGATGCAGGAGGTATTCGAGGTCGCCGACCGTCCGTGGCGCGGCATCGGCGTTATTCCGGCAAGTGGCCTCGTGCTGCGCCCGGAGTACGCCCGCTTCGACGCCGAAAAGCGCTTCGACGTGGGCCACATCGCCCCGCAGGAGTCGCCCCTGTGCAGGAGCGGCGAGGTGCTGCAAGGCCACCTCAAACCCTCCGACTGCCCGGCCTTCGGCAATGAATGCACCCCGCAAATCCCGCTCGGCGCAACGATGGTCTCCTCCGAAGGAGCCTGCGCCGCGTATTATCGCTATCACCGCAAACCGTTATAACCATGCAACTGAGCTGCCCTTCGCCGATTCTTCAGCATGAAACCGTCCAGATGGCTCATGGCGCGGGCGGGCGTCTGTCGCAGGAGCTGACGGCGCGGGTGTTCATGCCGCATCTCGGCAATCCGGTGCTCGACCAGCTCGACGATCAGGCGCGGTTCGAGGCCGAGCCGGGGCGCATCGCCTTCACCACCGACACCTACGTCGTCTCGCCGATCTTTTTCCCCGGCGGAAACATCGGCGACCTCGCGGTCAACGGCACGGTGAACGACCTCGCCGTCGGCGGCGCGGCACCGCGCTACCTCAGCGCCGGGTTCGTGCTCGAAGAGGGGCTGCCGCTCGCCGACCTCGAACGGATCGTCAAAAGCATGGCCGACGCCGCGCGGAAGGCCGGGGTGGTCATCGCGTGCGGCGACACGAAAGTGGTGCAGAAAGGGCAGTGCGACCGGATTTTCATCAACACCTCCGGCATCGGCTTCATCCCGCCGGGCCGCGACGTCTCATGCCGCAACCTTCGCCCCGGCGACGCGGTGCTGCTCTCCGGCGCCATCGGTGACCACGGCATGGCGATTCTCACCACCCGTGAAGGGCTCTCCTTCCAGAGCCGCATCCAGAGCGACTCAGCCGCACTGAACAGCCTCATCGCCGAAATACTCTCAGCCGCGCCGAACCTCCACGCCATGCGCGACCCCACCCGTGGCGGCGTCACGGCAACGCTCAACGAACTCGCCACATCCTCATCGGTCGGCATCGAACTCGACGAAGCCACGATCCCCGTGCGCGAGGAGGTTCGCGGAGCCGCCGAACTCCTCGGCATCGATCCCCTGACCGTCGCCAACGAAGGCAAGGTGCTGATCATCGTGCCCGCCGCCGAAGCCGACGCAGCGCTCGCCGCCATGCGCTCGCACGAGCACGGACGCGATGCCGCGATCATCGGCAACGTCACCGAAGAGCACCCCGGCATGGTGGTGATGCGCACGCCATTCGGCAGCCGCCGCATCGTGGAGATGCCCCTCGGCGAGCAGTTGCCGCGGATTTGCTGACGACCTGACTCCAGTCGCCGGAAACACGTTTTCGCGTCAGATCGCACTATTAAAGCTTCAGGGCAATCTTATACCGCAGCATGCGCGGCTTCTTGCCGCATAACCCGGACCTTTTCAAGGGTATTTGCCTCTATCTCGGCATCTTTTCCGCATTGGCGATGTCTTCCGTTTCGGCATTCGTGCCAGAGATGGGAGCGTTTTCGATATTCTGTGAGGATACTGATAACCTTACAAATATTTCATGCTCATAACACTCTTAATTCAAACTGTACAGGCTTCTCGCCTCATACCCGACCGGAACCATATCTCAATGAATGAATCGTCATTTTATCAGTTAAATCCTCCTGAAAGCCTTTAAAAAAGCGTCTTTTTGAAAACCGCTTACGGGAATCCGTGTTGGCTGTTGTGAATATCGGTTCACATTATCATCTGTACAGCATTCGTAAAAAAATGGCCGTCTCTTTGGATTATTCAGATAAAATCATGTAAAATTCGTAAGTGAATGTTGTTATCTTACAATCAAAATTAAAAACAACGATGGCAAACGAACCGGTAAATCAAATTGCTTCGGGAGTTAACAGTCTTGCTGATTCCGTTGGAAAAATGAGTCAGGTATCGGTGGACATGGTTTCTAACGTGATGAACACTTCAATCGATGTGTTCAAAACGGTAAACAAAATTTCTGTCGATCTGGCAGCCAATGCCATTAATGCTCTGAATCAGGCGCTACAGGGCATCGCATCAGCAATTGCGCCTAAAAAATAAACTCCTGACGGAAAGAGAAGCGCCTCACGTTTGTCGGGGTGCTTCTTTTTTATAAAACTGCATGTCAAAAGGATGCTCGATGCATATCCCTGTATCCGGATAAACCTGCCTTCTGATGGATGATTTTACAAGCTTGCCGCCTGCAGATACGATCATCTGTATTCCATTCATCACTCCTGTGCTGTATTATTTAGTGCCTGACAGAAAACCCCTTGTTTTTCAAAAAATAAGCTGATGATAGGAGAATGCAAAGCGTTTTTGCTTGCTCAAACGAGAACATTTATTTCTTGTTCGCTATTACTAAGCCTGATATGATA
>Ga0233421_10001086_pt1 | contig 10215 bp, 8 predicted proteins | sample Watercolumn_Mata_3_FD_182725 | JGI IMG/M metagenome (GOLD analysis project Ga0233421, IMG submission 182725) | Freshwater microbial communities from Lake Matano, South Sulawesi, Indonesia - Watercolumn_Matano_2014_107_MG | ecosystem: Environmental > Aquatic > Freshwater > Lake | place... | reverse complement strand
TGGTTGACGAGAGCTGTTCTCCTGATGCAAAATGTTTGGGCGATTCCCAATCGTATATCTCCACCAAGGTGGCTTACGACAAGAGGTACAGGTGGAGAGTAATGGTTTGGGACAGCAACAACAATGCTTCTGACTGGAGCCAGTACGATAATTTCACTACCATTCCCCATCCTTATCCCAATCCTGATTTCGAATGGTTCCCTACCAAGCCTTCGGCTGACGAGCTGATACAGTTTTGCTCCGTGGTCGGCGGTACCTGCCTTAATAATAAGACCACTTTCTATGATGATGATCCTGCCCACAGGTCCTGGTCCTGGGATTTCAAGGACGGAACTCCTTCTTCAAGCCTGGCCAACCCGACCCATTCTTACAGCATTCCCAATCTAGCCGGATACGAGGTGCAATTGAGCGTGGTGGACGGCGACAATTACGGGCCCTGCAGCACTTCAAACAAGAAGGTGAAGATTAATTTCTCCACCCCGGGCTTTAAGGAGGTTCCCCCTCCCAGCGAATAGCCCTAAAGCTTCTTGAAGCCGCTTAAAAAGCGGCTTTTTTGTTTGTGTGATATAATAATTTAATGCCTGTTTCCAAAAGTTTCACCCTAATAGAGGTTTTAGTCACCACCAGCATAGTTTTGATTTTGACCATACTTGTTTTCCCTGATTTCCGTACCGCCAATTCCAGCTTTGCCCTGCAGAGGTCTGCCTATAAACTGGTCCAGGATCTGAGGCGGGTTGAAGAAATGTCCATGTCTGCCAAAAGCACCCCCTCCAGCTTTGGTTCAGAGCTTTTCCCCCAGGTAGGATACGGAGTTTATCTCCAGGAAGCCACCGGCACTTACAGCATTTTTGCCGACTGCAACAACAATATAAGCATGGACGAATCTGGCTTTGCTTTCAGCTGCAAACAGGCGACCGCAATCAATCCTTTTCCAGAGAAAATGGAACAGATTTTAATGGAAAGGAGCATAACCGTAAAAAGCATCTATAACTCCGGAGTGGAAAGGCCCTCCATTAATCTTGTCTTTTTCCCGCCTGACCCAATAGTGAAAGTTTATCCTTTGCCGCCCCCGGGAAGCAACGGAATAATTGAAATTACTCTTACTTCAGGATCTTCCAACAAAACAATTTTAATCAACTCAACTGGCCTGATAGAGGTTAAAAACTGATGAAGAAAGGATTCACCTTAATAGAAGTAGTGATAGCCATTACCATCTTTACCGTAGCAGTGGGCGGAAGTTTTGTTTTGGTTAAACAGAGTCTGGAAGCGGTTTCCAGAGCCCACTCTAAAGCCATAGCTTTTTATCTGGCTCAGGAAGGCATCGAGCTGGTCAGGGAATTAAGGGACAGCAACTGGCTGGCCCAGAGGATTGGCCAAGAGATTTCCTGGAAGAACGGGCTGGCTCAGGGGGAATGGGAAATGGGATATAACGAATCCGTCTTGAAGCCTTACGGCATTGGCAGCTATTTGTATCTCGGGGCTAATGGTTTCTATTTCTATCCCAATCCCGTGACCACCGAGACCCAGACTATGTTCAAAAGGAAGATAATCATCAGCGAGATAGAGGGCGGCAATGCTTTGAATGTCAGGGTGGTAGTGGATTGGCAGGAAAAAGGCCTGGCTATCCAGGTAGAGACAGATGAAATTCTATACAACTGGTATGGTTCAGACTAATTTCAAAAAAGGTTATACCATTGTAGAAATCATGGTGGCTATAACCATTTTCGTGGTTATCATTGCGGCCCCCATAGGTTTTCTGATTTCCACGCTCAAGGCCCAGCAGAAGATCCTGTTCTCCCAGGAGCTGCTTGACAATACTTCATACGCAATAGAATACATGAGCAGGGCTTTGCGCATGGCCAAAAAAGACGTCAACCAGACCTGTATAGGCAAAAACGAAAATTATCAGATAACCAGGGCCGGGACAGGCATTAAATTCCTCAATTACAACAATTACTGCCAAGAGTTTTATCTGGAAACAGGGGTTTTAAAGGAATACAACGGCGGAAGAATTCCCAACACCCTTTCTTTAAGTTCCAGCAACACAAATGTCCTTAATTTCAAGATAGTTTCCGGGGGATGGAGCCAGGCTGATTTATTGCAGCCCAAAGTCACGCTTTATTACGAAGCCGAAAGGTCTATTGCCGGAAGGCCAGAGCTCAAGCCCTTAATTAAGATTCAGACAACGATTTCCCAAAGAGACATGGATATTAACATACAATGAAAAAGCATAATCTAAAAAAACAAAAAGGACTCTCTTTGCTGTTCGTTATTCTGATAACCTCGGTTATTTTGGGGATTGGCTTGGGTGTGAGTACCATTATTCTGCAGCAGGCCAAGATGATGGGGGAAATAGGGTATTCCATAAACTCTTTCTATGCCGCTGACAGCGGGACAGAAAGGCAGCTCTATGCTTTATACAAGGAAACCGACACCAGGCAGGACAATTACAGCTATACCCTGAACAACAGCGCCTTCTATAATGTTAATGCCAAGTGCAGCAAGACTAGCGGTACCAGCACCTGTTACGAAGGTTTTGAAAAAGACCAAACTTGTTTTGCCACCTATTACTGCATTAATTCCGTGGGTACGTTTGAGGAGATAAACAGGGCCATAGAGATAGAGTACTAGGGGAGAGGAGGTTGAAATAGGGGCAGGCAAAAAGCCTGCTTTTGTGTTATTATAGAAAAACATGGACAAGGAACAGGCGCAAAAAAGAATAGAAAAACTCAGGAAACTGATAAATTTCCATCGCTATAATTACCACGTTTTGGACAAACAGGCGATTTCCGATGCCGCCTTTGATTCTTTGAAACACGAACTTTACGTTTTAGAGCAGCAATACCCGGAACTGATCACCCCCGACTCTCCTACCCAGAGAGTAGGCGGTGAGCCGCTCAAGGTTTTTAAAAAAGTGGAGCACAAAGTTCCCATGCTTTCCATAGAGGATGTATTTTCAGAACAAGAACTGATTGATTGGGAGAATTATTTGAAGAAGCTGGCCAGGCAGGCTGCTTTTGAATATTATGCAGAGTTGAAAATAGATGGCTTCGCAGTGGCTCTGATATATGACAAAGGAGTTTTGGTTAAAGGAGCCACCAGGGGTAATGGAAAAATCGGAGAAGACGTTACACAAAACCTTAAAACAATAGAGAGCATACCTTTAAAGATTGAAATCAGCCATCTGAGACCTGATTTAAAGCATTTAGAGACCAGGTTAAAAGAAAAAATCAGCAAAGAAACGCTTGAAATAAGGGGTGAAGTATACATGGATAAGGCTGATTTTGATAAATTTAACCAACTAAGAGCCAAAAAAGGACTTTCTTTATTCTCAAACCCCAGGAATTTAGCCGCAGGTTCGATTAGACAGCTTGATCCTAATCTTGCAGCTTCCAGGCCCTTAAAATTCCTTTCATACGATATAGTTACCGATATCGGACAAGGCCTACATTCTCAAGAACACGAGGTTTTAGAGATCCTAGGCTTTAAGTCTGGCAAAGGTAGAGTATGCAGAAGCCTTTCTGATATCATGGATTTTTGGCAGCAAATTAACAAAAAAAGGGATATTCTGCCCTATCAGATAGACGGAGTGGTCATAAGCGTCAACAATAACAAGATTTTCCAGTCTTTGGGGGTTGCCGGCAAGAGCCCCAGGGCTATCAGGGCCTTTAAGTTCGCTGCCAAGCAGGCAACTACCAGGATTTTGGACATTAAGGTTCAGGTTGGACGCACCGGAGCCATTACCCCCATAGCTGTTTTGGAGCCAGTGCAGGTTAGCGGCGTAACAATAACCAGGGCTACACTTCATAATGAAGATGAGCTTAAGAGGTTGGGGGCAAAAATAGGAGATACGGTAATCGTGGAAAGAGCTGGGGATGTGATCCCTGCTGTGGTCAAGGTCCTTTCAGAACTCAGGACCAAGAAAGAGAAAAATTTTGCTTTTCCATCTAAGTGTCCGGTTTGCGGAACTAAATTAAGCAAACCAGAAAACGAGGCCATCTGGAGGTGTTTAAACCAGGAGTGCCCGGCCAGAAAAAGGGAGAACATATATCATTTTGTTTCCAAAAAATCATTTGATATCAAAGGCCTGGGTCCCAAAATAATAGACCAGCTGATGGATGAAAATCTCATTTCTCAGGCTTCGGAAATTTTTGAACTGAAAGAAGGAGACCTCTTTCCTTTGGAGAGGTTTGCGGAGAAAAAAGCAAAGAACATAATTGAATCCATAGAAAAAAGCAGGGATATTAGTTTAGAGCATTTCATTTATTCTTTGGGTATCCGCCATGTAGGAGAAGAAACAGCCAATGACTTGGCAAAATATTTTGGAAGCATAACTAAATTAAGAAAAATTGATAAAGAGGATTTGGAAAAAGTCCCGGGTATAGGCGAGAAAGTTTCCGAAAGTATTTACGACTGGTTTCAGTCCAAGCAGAACCAGAAATTTATTGACGATTTGATTTCTTTGGGCGTAATAATTGCCCATCAGAAATCCTACTCGGAAAACCAGAAATTAAAGGGGAAAAGTTTTGTTTTAACCGGTTCATTGGACTCAATGAGCAGGGACCAGGCTAAGGAGAAAATACGCTTGTTTGGAGGAGAAATAGCTGATTCTGTATCTAAAAATACCAATTATCTGATACTGGGAAAAGAGCCCGGTTCCAAGCTGGCTAAAGCCAAGGAGTTAGGGGTAAAAACGGTCTCAGAAAAGGAATTCTTGGAAATGATCAAATAATATGCTGAAAAGACTCAAAAATCTTGATTGGAGCTTAATTGCACCCTCTTTTCTTCTCACTGGTTTCGGTTTGCTTTCCCTTTACAGTTCCTCTATTATTAGGAATGATTACTCTAACTTTCAAAAGCAGCTCGTCTTTTTTTTGATAGGCATTGTTCTTATGCTTTTCTTCAGTCTTTTCAACTGGAAAACCCTTAAGGAAAATTCTTCTCTGATACTGGGGATATATTTTATCTGTCTGATTGCTTTGTTGGGGATTTTGTTTTTTGCCCCGACGGTCAGGGGAGTGAAGACCTGGTATAAGATTGGAAGTTTTTCTTTGGATCCGATAGAGTTTACCAAAATAGTTTTGATCATTTTATTGTCCAAATATTTTTCCAAACGCCATGTGGAAATGTATCAGGTAAGGCATATTTTGCTGTCCGGCTTTTATGTTTTATTGCCCTGTATTTTGGTTTTTTTTCAGCCCAATCTGGGCTCTGTTTTGATTCTGATTTCCATTTGGGCCTGGATTCTTGTTGTTTCCGGAATCCATTTGCGCCACTTTCTTTTGCTTGTTCTTTGCGCTTTGCTGGTTTTTTCCTTGGGCTGGAATTTTCTGCTCAAGGATTATCAAAAAGCAAGGATAATGGGCTTTATGTCTCCCCAGCTTGAGCCTCTGGGCATAAACTGGAACCAGAATCAGGCAAAAATAGCAATCGGATCAGGCGGATTCTTTGGTGCAGGCATTGGTAAGGGTTCTCAGACCCAGTACGGGTTCTTACCTGAGCCCCAGAACGACTTTATATTTGCTGCAATTGCCGAAGAAACAGGGTTTTTGGGTATAACAGTGCTTTTAAGCCTGTTTTTGGTCCTGCTTTGGAATATATTCAGGGTTGCCTTGGCCAGTCAGACCAATTTTTCACGTTTATTTGCCATTGGCTTTGCTTCCCTTATCATTTCCCAGGTTTTTATCAATATAGGCATGAATTTAGGCATTTTGCCCATAATTGGCATATCCCTTCCTTTTGTAAGTTATGGGGGAAGTGGGCTTATTTCCCTCTTAATTGGCCTGGGATTATTAGAAAATATGAAGAATAATCCTTAAATTTTGGTTATCCGATAGACTTTTATAGTTATCCACAAAAGACCCTTGACAGGGCCTTTTTTAAAGGGGAAAATATACTAATTTAAGCTTCAAAATTTTGACCGATTGGAAAGGCCTATCGGATCTTAAAAATCTGAATATATATTAAAAAAAGAAGGCCCAGAAAAAACCTTCCAAATCTCCGCAAAAAGATTAATGAAGTTTTTTTATTGGGTCCTTCTGCATGAAATTTTAGACCTTCTAAGAGTTTTGTCAAGACTTTCATGGATAAGCTCAACATCAAAAACAAGACAGCATATATTTCTCTGCAGGAAGCCACCAAATATTGCACCCACTCGCAGGAATATTTGTCTTTGAGGGCCAGGCAGGGAAAGTTAAGGTCAGTCAAAATCGGAAGGAACTGGGTAACCACCAGGCAGTGGCTGGATGATTATGTCGGCAAGGCAGAAGAATACATTGAGGCTCAGAATGATAAGAGGCTGGAGCAAAAGAAAAAAGAATTTCCAGGTTTACGGGTTCGTTTAGCGAAAGCAGAGCCTCCTAAAAACTTGCCAATAGAAAAAACCCCGACTTTACGCCTCAGTCTGGGGTTGGCTTTTATTGCTGTCCTGATTTTAGCAGGGGGAGTTTTCGGGAAAGAAGGCATAGTTGATTTTCTAAAGGCCGTACCCGCAATAACGCACGAGATTTCAAGAGACCTGGCTCTTAAGGCAGAAGACCTTAAGGATTTTGTTAAAGAAAAAACTGATCAGATTTTGATTCGGTCATCAGACTCAGCTTTCCTTTTTTCCGCTGACATAGGCAGTTCTTTTAAGGAGAAAACACCGCTTTTAGTAAGAAACGTCATTGATAAGTATCTTGCTGCCAATGACTGGGTTGAAGACAGGATCAGGGAATCAATCCAAAAAGTTAAGACCGTTTCCAGGCAAATCGCAGGAGTCTATATTGAAACCAATGATTATCTGGAGCAATTTATAGGAGAAAGAACCTCTTTGGCAAGGCAAGAGATTAAGGGTCTGGTTTTAGGTCTTAAATCCGAGATTTCTGAAGAAAAAGTCAGCCCTGTCGTAAAACAGGAAGAAGCCAAACAGGAGCTGGTTTCTGAGACAGAAACACAGGAAAAGAAGGCAGAGATTCAGATTATCCAGCCCATTAAGGAGGTGATTAAGGAGACAATAGTTACGATGTTTGATTCTGATGTTTCTAAAACACTTCAGACTCTGCTCAGCAGGATGGATAAGTATGACCAGCAGGTAAGTAACATGGAATCAGAGATAGCCAGGAGGCCATCAGGCTTAATCAGCGGAGCCTCCATGATTCAGCCTACTGCCCAAGTGGAAAACAATACCAAGATGTATAATACTGCCGGGCCGGTGAAGCTGGAAACTTCTGGCTTTGGGAATATTGTTCTGACCACCACCAATGATGTAAATATCAATGCCACTAATCTGATTATCAGCGCCAACATGGTTTTGAGCGGAGGCACCGTTTCTTTTACAGGAGATTTAACATTAACCGGCGATCTGCTTCCTGGTACCACTTCTGCATATACTTTAGGCTCTTTAGATTACAAATGGGCTAATATTTATTCTGCCACAGGTACTTTTGATACTCTTGGAGTGGGTACAACCAGTCCTTCTGTTCCTTTTTACCTTGTTGCTTCCTCCACGGACGGATACTTCGGGGTGAGCAAGAAGTATGGGTCTACGTCGGGGGATTTATTTTTGATTGATGAGAGCGGGCAGGTGGGAGTTGGAACGATAAGCCCTTCATATACCCTGGATGTGGGCGGAGGGGCTGTAGGATACAACATCAGGGGATACGACCTCTATTCCCATGATGGAGGAGTAAATGCTTTCTCGGATATAAGGTTAAAGGACATAATCAAGGACTACCAATACGGATTGAAAGAGATTATTCAGTTAAGCCCCATTGTGTATCAATATAAGGAAGGCAATGAGCTTGGTCTGGCTTCGGGCGTCCAGGCCATAGGGCTGATAGCCCAGGACCTTCAAAGCATAATTCCTGATGCGGTTGAAGAAGGACAGAAAGGATATCTGACCGTGAATACCAACCCGCTTCTCTATGCTTTAATCAATGCCGTTAAGGAGCAGCAGGCAATCATAGAACAACTTTCTTCCAGGGTAAGCAGCAGTACGGATCTGAATATTTCCCAGAACCAGCAGGGCAAGATTGAAGGCATAATCATTGCCCAGGGGCTCAAAGACCTGGGGATAATCATTAATGAATACGGGCTTCTGGAAGCTGACAAAATAAAAGCCAAGGTTGTGGAGGCAGAAGAATTAAGGGTGCAGCCCAAACAGGCCAAAAGCGGAGGAGTAACCATATATGATAGGGCTACCAGTCAGCCCTATTGCATGTATATAGAATACGGTCAGATGTATACTATTCCAGGAGAATGTCTGAATTCATCAAGCACACAGCCAGCTGTACAGCCAGCAGGGGATAGTTTTGAGCCGGTCCAGGAACAGCCAGCCCAGACAACCAGTTCTGAAGAATCAGCGCCTCAGCCAACGGAAGAACCAGAGGCAAGCGAGCCAGCAACCAGTTCGGAGGAAATAATAACCAACACAACGGAACCAGCTGCTGAACCTGTTTCAGCAACAACCAGCGAAGAAATTATAAACTAATACATATATATGATATATTCAATTCTTTTTTCAGGTTTCTTGGGAGGAGCGATCAGGGGATTGGTAGGTTTTATCAAACATCAGCTATCATATAAGAATGTGGGTTTCAACCTGAAATATTTTTTAGGCATGACGTTTCTTTCTGGCCTGATAGGTCTGGCTGCGGCAATTGCTGTTAAAGAGATAGGGCTTACTCTTTCCGGTTCTTTTGGCCCGGCTTTATCCTTCATTGTTGGATATGCCGGAGGAGATTTCATAGAGAACATATACAAGATAATAATCAAAAGGTCCTTGCTCCCTTCCTAAGCAGAGTGTATAATAAACAATCATTAACATTCAAACAAAAACATATGCAAAAGTTCCTAAGTTTTCTGGTAAGGACAAACATATATCTTCTGGTTTTCCTTACCCCGTTATTCTTCCTGCCTTTTTCCTTTGAGGCCTTTGAATTCAACAAGCAGTACCTGCTTTTCTTTTTGGTCAGTTCCGCTGTTTTCGCCTGGCTGGCCAAGATGGTCATTTTTGACAAAGAGGTCAGGTTTAAGAGGACTCCTCTGGATGTTCCCATACTCATTTTTGCTTTAGTGGGCATTGTGGGAGCCTTCTTTTCAGCGGATAAGATTGCGAGTGTTTTCGGCTTTTACGGTAAATTCACTGACAGCCTGATAAGCCTGATAAGCCTGGTAGCCATGTATTTCCTGGTTACCAACAACGTGCTTCCCGACAAATCCTCAGACAAGGAAAAGGAATTAGCCACCGTACCCGGAATAATCAAGGCATTTTTCTGGTCTCTCTTCTTCGTACTCTTAATCACCATTCTTTCGGTTTTCGGTGTCTTGAAAATGATTCCAGGAGCTCCTTCCATAATGCAAAATACTTCCTTTAACACTGTCTCAGGCAGTCTGGAGGGTCTTTCAATATTCTTGGCAGTAGCCCTTGTTTTCCTGACCGGCCTGATGATGGTCAAGAAGGAGAGCGGCTCCAAATCCAGGGATTTCATGGTCCGCCTCTTCTGGTTTGTTTCCCTCTTCCTGCTCATCCTTATTGATTTTGGAAGAGCCTGGGTGCTGGTTCTCTTCAGCCTTCTGATTTGCCTGATAGTCACGCTCTGGAAAAGGATGTTTAAGGAAGACGTCAATAAGCTTCTGCTGCCCATAATTCTGATCATTATTGCCGTTGCATTTTTAATGATCAATTCCTCACTGATCCAGTCCATGTTTTTAAAGAGTCCCTTACCCCAGGAACAGGTTTTAAACCAGCAATATTCTTTAGTTACAAGCTTTAAGGCTGCCACTGCCAACTTCAAAAATGCTTTGGTCGGTTCTGGTCCGGGGACTTTCTTCCACGACTTCGTGTTCTACAAGCCCAGTGATTTCAATACCAGTTCTCTCTGGCAGGTAAGGTTTGACAGGCCTGGCAATTACTTTGCTGAAATACTGGCTACCATGGGGTTTGTAGGCCTGGCTTCCTACATTTTCCTGATCAGCCTTTACCTCATGATCGGATATCTGTTCATACTCCAGAAAAGGGAGGCTCTGCCCATACTAATGGCCTTGGTGGCCCTGATAATAGGACAGATAGTATATTACCAGAACACTGTTTTGGCTTTGTTCTTCTGGCTTTTCCTGGCGCTTTCAGCAGTTGCCTGGCAGAAGCCCATCAAGGAAAAAAGCGTTACTTTCAAGAGTTTCCCTGAACTGTCCCTGATCTTTTCAGTCATTGTCATTGTTTTAGGCCTGGGAATC
>Ga0233421_10001085_pt1 | contig 10216 bp, 6 predicted proteins | sample Watercolumn_Mata_3_FD_182725 | JGI IMG/M metagenome (GOLD analysis project Ga0233421, IMG submission 182725) | Freshwater microbial communities from Lake Matano, South Sulawesi, Indonesia - Watercolumn_Matano_2014_107_MG | ecosystem: Environmental > Aquatic > Freshwater > Lake | place... | reverse complement strand
AATGTGAAGCTCGATCCAGAGAATTGGATACTAAAAGATGCATCCGGGACGGTTGTCTCCGTCGAGGAGGTCGGATCACTTCCGCACATGTTCGCATTGCACCAGAATTACCCGAACCCTTTCAATCCCTCGACCACAGTTGTGTTTGATCTGCCCTCCCGATTGGCAATCCGGCTCAGCGTCTACGATCAGCTCGGCCGACTCGTGAAGACTCTTGCCCAGGACCAGTCCTTTGAGGCCGGGCGTCACTCAGTCGTCTTTAACGCTACCGACGAATCGGGAATGGAACTCCCCTCCGGGATCTACTATACACGACTTTTTGCCCCGGGATATTCGGTGCAGAGCAGCAGGATGGTGTACGTGAGGTGAGCCCGGAAGGGATTGCGTGGCCATCTCCTGTTGAATCAAAAATGACAACATGATATATTAATCAACCGCAGTGCACATTCCGCGAACTAGCCCGACGAGTAAAGTAGAAGTTGCCTAAACGTACCGACATTTCGTCCATCCTTATCATCGGTTCAGGTCCCATCGTCATCGGCCAGGCGTGCGAGTTTGACTACTCTGGCACCCAGGCCTGCAAAGTCCTCAGAGAAGAGGGATATCGCGTCATCCTCATCAACAGCAATCCGGCCACCATCATGACAGATCCCGATCTGGCTGATGCGACCTATGTGGAGCCGATCACGCCCGCGATTGTAGAAAAGATCATCGAGAAGGAACGTCCGGACGTGATTCTTCCGACGATGGGTGGCCAGACGGCGCTGAACACTGCAGTAGCGCTTGCGGAGAGCGGTGTCCTTCAGAAGCATGGTGTGGAACTGATCGGCGCGAAGTTGCCGGCCATCAAGAAAGCTGAAGACCGGGAGCTCTTCCAGGAAGCGATGACCAGAATCGGCTTGTCAACTCCTCGGGGGAAGTTCGTTCATTCCCTCAAGGAGGCGATGGATGTGGCAGAGGAGCTCGGGCTACCTATCATTATACGACCGTCGTTCACATTGGGGGGCACGGGGGGTGGCACCGTCTACAACCTCGAAGAGTTCCGCGAAAAAGTTGAACATGGTTTGATCAGCAGCCCGATTCACCAGGTGCTTGTAGAGGAATCGATCATTGGGTGGAAGGAATACGAGCTTGAAGTGATGAGGGACCTGAAGGACAATGTGGTGATTATCTGTTCGATCGAGAACTTCGATCCGATGGGTGTCCACACAGGCGATTCCATCACGGTGGCTCCGGCGCAGACGCTGACGGATAAAGAGTACCAGAAGATGCGCGATGCAGCGATTGCAATTATTCGCGAGATCGGCGTTGAAACCGGCGGGTCGAACATCCAATTCGCCACGAATCCCAGGGACGGACGGATGATCGTCATCGAAATGAATCCGCGGGTGTCACGTTCGTCTGCACTTGCATCGAAAGCGACAGGCTTCCCGATCGCGAAAATTGCCGCGAAGCTTGCTGTCGGCTTTACTCTTGACGAGATCCCGAACGACATCACGAAGGAGACTCCGGCATCCTTCGAGCCGACGATTGACTACTGTGTCGTGAAGATCCCGCGTTGGGACTTCGAAAAGTTCAAGGGAGTGGATGATACCCTCGGTGTCCAGATGAAATCCGTTGGTGAAGCGATGGCGATCGGCCGCACGTTCAAGGAGGCTTTCCAGAAGGCACTACGCTCGCTTGAACAGGGTCGGTTTGGATTGGGAGCTGACGGTAAGGATGTCCTCGACGCACGGTCCCTCTCTCCGGAGAAAAGGGAGGAACTGAGAAGGAAGACTCTGGACCGGCTCAAGATGCCGAGGCCATACAATGTGTTTCACATCCGGTATGCATTTCAGCTCGGCGCGTCCATTGCTGAACTGCATAGCGTCACAAAGATCGATCCCTGGTTTCTGCACAACCTCAGACAGATCGTCGATCTTGAGGAGGAGTTGTATGCTTACACGGTTCTCCCCACCTAGAAAGATGTGTTACGGATTTGGCCGGACGATTCGGCTCGCGGTGTTACTGATTCTGGGCACTGTTGGCGCGATCCGGGCGCAGGCTGTGATTCCTGCCGATCGCGAGGCGCTTCTCAAGGGTCAGGAGATGGATCTTGCAACGATTGCTGAGATCCACAATCTGCCAAGTCCCAGGCAGGTGATTGCACTGAAAAATGAACTGGGTTTGACGCGGGACCAACTGAAGAAGGCCGAGGCAGCTGAGAAGGTCGTTACGAGTGCTGCCACTGCAAAAGGTGAGGAAATCGTCCAGGCGGAAGAAGAGCTGGCGGCCATGTTCGAGTCGGGGACCGCGAATGAGAAATTGGTACGGATGAAAGTGGATCAGATCGGAAAGGCAAGAGCAGAACTCAGGTTCATGCATCTCCAGGCGTATCTGAGAATCAAGCAGATCCTGACGCCCGATCAGCTCAAACAGTATGCGGAACTGAAAGCACGCAAACGTGAAAACTAGAGAACTGCCAAGACGAGTCACGCGGGAAGTCCTTCTGAAGGCGAAGCAGTACGGGTTCTCGGATCGGCAGCTGGCGCACATCTGGAAGACGTCTGAAAAGGCCATCCGGCAGCTCAGGAGAGAACTGGGCGTCGCACCGGTGTTCAAGACTGTTGATACGTGCGCAGCGGAATTCGAAGCCCACACGCCGTACCATTATTCCACTTATGATCAGGAAAACGAGTCGGTGCGAAGCGACAGGAAGAAGGTAATCATCCTTGGCGGGGGTCCCAACCGTATCGGTCAGGGGATCGAATTCGACTACTGTTGTGTCCATGGGGTCTATGCCCTCGAAGAAGAGGGCATTGAAACCATCATGATCAACTGTAATCCGGAAACCGTCTCAACAGATTATGATACGACGGACAAGCTCTACTTCGAACCTCTCACACTGGAGGATGTTCTCAACATCTATGAGCATGAGAAGCCGTTGGGTGTCATCGTAAGCTTCGGCGGGCAGACGCCGCTGAAGATCGCAAAGGCGCTCGAGGATCATGGTGTGCAGATTCTCGGCACATCATCGGAGGGAATTGACATTGCTGAAGACCGGGAACGATTCGGAGCGCTGCTCAAAAGACTGAAGATCCCGCATCCGTTGTACGGCACGGCGTACTCCGTCACTAACGCTGTGCTCGTCGCGGAGCAGATAGGATTTCCGGTGCTCATTCGGCCTTCGTACGTTCTTGGTGGTCGGGCGATGGAGATCTGTTACAACAGTGACGCGGTACGGGAATATATGAAGAAGGCAGTTGACGTCTCGCCGGAGCACCCCGTCCTCCTTGACCGGTTTCTGGAAGATGCTTTTGAATTTGACGTTGACGCTGTCTGCGATGGGGAAGATGTACTCATCGGTGGCGTGATGCAGCATATTGAAGAAGCAGGTATTCATTCTGGAGACAGCTCCTGCGTGCTCCCTCCGTATATGATCTCGGAAAAGAACCTCGATGAAATCAAGTCGTACACGGTCCGGCTGGCAAAGGCGTTGAAGGTGATTGGACTGATCAACGTTCAGTATGCGATGAAGGATGGGATGGTGTACGTTCTCGAAGTAAATCCGCGTGCGTCACGCACCGTGCCGTTTGTGAGCAAGGCAGTCGGATTGCCGCTTGCGAAAATCGCCGCGAAGGTGATGATCGGCCGGACATTGGAAGATCTCGGCGTCCGGGACTTCGATTTCCAGAAGGTTGAACACATCTCGGTGAAGGAGGCTGTTTTTCCGTTTTCCAAGTTCCCGCGTGTGCCAATCTTTCTCGGACCAGAGATGCGGTCGACCGGTGAAGTCATGGGAATCTCTTCCCAGTTTGGCGATGCCTTCGCGAAGGCGCAAATGGGTGCAGGAAACACGTTGCCCATCGAAGGTAAGGTCTTCATCAGCGTCAATGACAGTGACAAGAACGACATCACGCTTGGAATCGCACGCGATTTCTCGCGCCTTGGCTTCTCACTCGTGGGTACAGAAGGAACTGCCAAATTCCTCAGCGAGCACGGTGTGCAATGTGGCAAGGTATTCAAAGTGAACGAAGGCCGGCCGAATATCGTGGACATGATCAAGAACAGTGAGATCAAGCTGGTCATCAACACCCCCCTTGGAGAAGGATCCCGCTACGACGAATACTCCATTGGCTGGGCTGCGATTGAGCAGAAAGTCTCCTTTATCACGACTCTCTCGGCAGCCGCATCTGCAGTGAAAGGCATTGAGCAACAGAAGAAGCATGGTGTCGGAGTGAAGAGTCTGCAGGAGTATCAGAAGGAAATCGCTTCCTAGATTCTACCCCCGCTTGACGTTCCCCCTTTTTCGAGTCCCGACGTCTAAGAGACAATAGCTTTCGCCGGCGACCTTCAAATTCAGAAGAATTTTGAAGGATTTGCTGTCTTCCCCAAGATTGCTTGACTTTTTTCCCCTATTAGGCTAGATTAGAACGTTAGTGGGATCATTTCAAACTACACTTTAACCTCGGAGGCCTAGGTGTTTGGAAAGTCGTTGGGGGCTTCGAAGAAGGCATTCGCCGGTCTCTGGCCCGTTTTTGTTGTGTCTTTTCTGCTCGCTGTTCCCTCCGTTGGCTTGCCCCAGAACCTTCCTGTCCCGAATTCAACGATCGCAGAGGAGCAGGATTATGCCTTTGCCTACGGGCTCTTCAAGGACGGATTGTTCCAGAACGCAGCCGAACAGTTCACCAACTTTGTGAAGAAGTATCCTCAGAGTATCAAGATCCAGGATGCGCAATTTCTGTACGCGGACTGCTTCTTTCAGATGGAAAAGTATGGCGACGCAGCGAGAGAGTTTTCTTCTTTCGTCCGGCATTATCCGTTCTCGCCGCTTTCTGACAACGCTCGCTTCCGCCTTGGTGATACGTACGCGCGGCTGAATCGGTCGCGGGATGCGATCGAGACATACAAATCCATTCTCGACCAGCCGAAGAATCCCGCCGTCGCCGGGGAAGCTGCATATTGGATTGCCGAGATCTATTTCAAGGAATCTGACTACGCGAACGCCGTGAAGTACTACGCGCTTTCGTTTGAAGGCTATCCAGGCCACAGGCTACAGGACTATGCCGCATATTCAGTCGCGTGGACGAGTCAGCGTAAAGGAGATTACTCGAAAGCAGCTGAATGGTACAGGCTGCTTGTTCAAAAATTGCCGCAGAGCCCGCTCGTCTCGTCTGCCCTCGTAAAGACCGGTGAGTGTCTCTTTGCGATGAAGGACTATCGAGGGGCAATCACCCAATTGACCGAGGCAAGAGGGAAGATCGATTCCGTCGCTCTTCGCGGAGATGCTGACTATACGATTGCAGAGTCCTACTATCATCTGGATGAGTTCGAGAATGCGGCGAAATCTTATGAGGCCTTCCTGAGGGAATACCCTGAACACCGGCTAACCACCGAAGTACAATATGCGCTCGCCTGGTCGTACTTCAAGGATCGGAGGTTTTCTGAAGCCGCTCAAGCCTTTGGGAAGGTGGCGTCCTTTGACTCCCAGCTTGGTCGCGCTGCAGCGTATCGCAAAGGTGTAGCCGAGAAGCTCGCCGGGAAGCGGGCAGAAGCGCTGGCAGCATTTCAGCAGATCTATGGGAGCGACCTCCAAAGCGAATACGCAGATAACGCTCTGTATGACGCAGGCGTGATTCTCTTCGAGGACAAAAAGATGGAAGAGGCAAAGAAGTGTTTTGCCAGGGTTGTGTCGGAGTTTGGAAACAGCGATGTGCTCGCTGACGCCTCGATGATGCTGGGAGAGAGCTATCTGGCAACAGGAGCTTTTGACTCAGCACGGACAGCGTACACAAAAGCACTCTCGTCCGAAGGGATGTCGTTCGAAACAAAAGTCAATTCCATCTATCAGTCGGCTTGGTCGAACTTCAAGCTCCGGAATTACAAGGAGGCAGTGACCGGATTCACCAGATTTCTTGCGGCGTATGCCGAGCATCCCAAATCTGCCGAAGCGAAGTACTGGCTTGCCGAGTCAGAGTATCTTGGCGGGAATTACAGGAACGCTCTGAAACACTATCAGGATATCGTAAAGTTGCCGACCCACCCCCGGAGGGAAGAGAGCATGTACGGGATAGGGTGGAGTCAGTATCGGCTGAAAGACTACTCAAAAGCGATCGACGCGTTTGAACGCCTGATCCTCAGTTATCCTTCGGGAAAGTCCTCGTTCGACGCCCGCCTGAGACTTGGTGATTGCTATTTCCAGATGAAGGACTACAAAAAGGCTGCTGGCGCATATCGAACGGTGACTCGTCTCTTTCCCAAGAACGAGGGAGCCGACTATGCGGCGTACCAGCTTGGTCAGACCTACTATCGCTCCGGAGATCACGAGCAAGCAACCGACCAGTTCGCCGCCTTGATGAAGAACTATCCGACCTCGAACCTGACGGATGATGCACAGTTCGCGCTCGGGTGGATCAAGTTCCAGCGCAAGGACTTCCTTGGTGCCATTCGGGACTTCCAGAGTCTGCTTACCAGCTACCCGTCGAGTGAGCTCTTGCCGCGGGCGACGTATAGCATTGGAGATGCTTACTACAATCTGCGTCAATACGGTCCCGCGGAAAAGGCCTACCGGGAAGTACTGCAGAAGTACCCGCAGAGCCCGGTCGCACAGGATGCCTTGACGGGAATCCAATATTGCCTGGTGGCCCAGGGAAAGAGCAAAGAAGCCGTCGGCACTATTGAAGAGTATGTTAAACGTAATCCTGCTTCGCCGAACACTGAGCAGCTCGAGATCAAGAAGGCGGATCTTCTTTTCAGCCAGAGGGAGTTTGCAGAGGCCACGAAAGAATACCGGGCCTTCGCCCAGCGATATCCGAACTCTACTCTCCGAGCACAGGCCCTCTTCGGACTCGCAAAGAGCTTGCAGCAATCGGACAGCCTGACTGCCGCTGCGGCAACTTATCAGGAGGCGGCTGCCGCGACAGGGGCGACGCTGTCGATTCGAGGAAATGCCTTGCTTGAGACATCTCGAATTCTGTTGAAACAGAAAGAGTACGAGCAGGCCTATCGGATTCTGGCGGAGGCGGAGGCTTCGCTTGCCGGAAGTGAATTTGCCCCGGAGGTGGCTTACACGAAAGGTCTCATCTTTGTCGACAATGGAGCGACCGACGATGCAAAATCAGCCTTCGATGCGGTGATTGCATCATTCCCGTCCTCCATTGAAGCCGACAGAGCTCGTAATGCGCTCGCACGAATCGCCACAGGAGAACAGAAGTACTCTGAAGCACAAGCTGTTGCACAGAAAGTTGCAACCTCTCGAACTGACGACATAGGGGCCGAGGCGCAATATCTCAGCGGATTTGCCCACGAACAGAATGCAGAATGGCAGCAAGCCGTCACGGCGTATCTTCGGCTGAAATATGTCTTCCCCTCGCATGAGCGTTGGCTTGTGAAAGCATACGTCGGACTCGGTCGTGTGTACGAACAGCTGAAGGACAATACAAAAGCACGCGAAGCGTACCAACAGGTCTTGAAAATGTCAAGCGGCGGTGCAGAATTTGAAGAAGCAACTCGCGGCATGACCAGAGTGGGGCAGGAGTAGGCCGATGAAGAGTACTTCATTCATCTTCGCTCTGGCGATACTGCTGACGTCGCTCTGCGTGGCACAAGAAAAACCAGTGCCCGGCCAGCGTGCTGTGACGGTCGCTCCGCCTGATTCCATGGCACAATCCGCCCGGCAGGAACCAGCTGCGTCCAATCAGGCGCTGCCCAAGTTTGAGATTCCCGAATATGTGATCACCGGCATCGTCTCGATCGATCTGCCGGACGCATCGAAACAAGGTGCGGATGAGTTGCCTCAAAAGCCGGATCTCGCTGACCCTTCTGCATCACTCCGAGATCGTTCGACGTACGATTTCACGGTTGAACAGAAGTCTACACAAGTCTCCGAATCGAGGTTGGCTGGGACGGGGAGACTCCAGGCGAGCTCGGGAACCTATCTGACCTCGCATCTAGGCCTTCGCCACACAATCGTTGATCCAACCTCTTTCATCAGTATCGGTGCAGACTATCGTGTCGCCAATGCGTTTATCCCGCATGCAAACCGCTCAGGCGGTGAGGCATCAGTTGGTGGCGGCTTTCACCTACGCGATCCCGGGATCTGGTACGATGGCGGGCTTCTCGGAGGTGGCATCGGCTTTGGCAGCGAAACGTACCGGTTCTATGGATCTCAAAATCCCACCGTTGCCAGAACGCTCACGACTCTGAAGATTGATGCCCGGTACGAGTCCCCTCGTCAATTGCTGGTTCTCTATGATGCGGCACTCGGACTGCAGCTGAGGACCATCAAGGACTCGACTGCATCACTGACTGAGACACTCTTCAACGCAAGAACAGGCCTCAATTTCTTTGTGGGCAAGATTCCTCTTGACCTCGGCGTTGACTTCACACTTGGGTCGGTCACCGGGACGACAACGAAGGCACTTCCATATCTGGATGGACGGATTTCAACGGAGCGGCTCTGGTTCGGCGATTTCTATCTCCAGGCCTCCGTGCACGGCTACCTTGCACAGGGGATGCTGAATCAGAAGCTGGCAAGAGTATACCCGCACGTCGTCCTTGGATATCAGATTCTGAGGAACACGCAACTGAGTGTTTCGTATGCAGGACGAGTTCAGCAGAATACGCTTGCAGGCCTGGTCGCACGCCATCCGTATATCGGAGCACATGCAACGCTCCGTCAGTCGGATATCCCGATTGACGTAACCGCACTGCTGGAAACCGATTGGTCTCCGGTGTGGCGAACAAGACTTTCGATACGTTATCAATCCATTCGTGATCTTCCGCTCTTCACGGGGAGTGGAGTTCGCGGAATCTGGATGACGGACTATCGCGGCACCACGAGGATCGGGACGTACAGGGGAGACCTATTTGCGAAGTTCACGGCAAATAGTTACTTTACTGTGTCGGCGGAGATAAACGACAACAAGAACACGGCAACGGAGTGGAAAGTGCCGTACTTGCCCGACGTGCGCCTGACGGGCGGAGCACAGCTTGAGGTGATCCCCGACCTGACCGTGTGTCCGACGCTGCAGTATGTCGGCATGCGCGTGCCGGACTTGTTCGTTGCAGGCAAGCTGTCAGGGTATTTCAGCGCAAATCTCCATGCTGAATATTCGGTGATACGAGCGTTCTCTGTGGCTCTCGACGTTTTAAATCTGACGAACGCACGCTACGAGGAATGGAGCGGCTATCGTTCCGTGCCGCTCACCGTGACTGGCGGGCTCACCCTACGCTGGTGACGTGAAGACTGTGAAAGAGAGTTTATTTTCTTACTCCCAAACATAGGAGGGACCTGCAATGCCAGATATCAACCTTCAAGATGAAGGGTCGCTGGAGAATGTCGAATCCTCGCCTGAGCAGAATGTCGAAGGTACGGAGGCGGGCGAAGAGACCCCAAAGAAAGGAAGCGGACTGATGACGATATTGATCGTCGTCATCGCGGTCCTGATCGTTGGTGGCGGTGGCGCATTCCTGCTCGACAAGCTCGGGGTGATCCACATCTTCAGTAAGAAGAAGCCAGCTCCGGCTGTTGCGCAGCTACAGGAGCAGCCTGGTCAGACGGAGGTTGCAGCTCCTGCGGGAGGTACTGAGCAGAGCCAGATGATCGAAACTCCGCCCGTTGACGAGAAGGGAAAACCTGCAGCCGGCGCAGCAAAAACGGATGACAAGAGTGCGAAGAAGCCTGCGGCAAAAGAGAAAGCTGAAGCACCTGCGAAACCGATGCCGCCGCCGACATCCAGCGGTAACCTGCAGGATATGAAAGGCGAGTATACAATCCAGGTCTCAGCATGGAAGGACAAGGAGATTGCGGAAGAAGTCGTTCGGCGTCTGGCCGATGCTGGCTATCCTGCCTTCGTGGAGGACCGGGAGTTTAAAGGGGGAACATGGTACACTGTCCGCGTTGGTCGCTACACCTCGCGGAAAGACGCGGAACAGGCTGTCCAGAACTTCGCCGAAGAGTTAAAATCGAACTACTGGATTGACAGAGCGAAAGCAGAATAAGCGGTACTCTGACGATTCCGACAGGATGAGATCGTCGTTGCCTGATGACGGGAGATGTTGTGGGAGGATCGATCTCACAGCAACGATCGATGCTGAGGCGCTGATGTCGGTCATGTAGGGGAATATCATGTCGGATCTCTATCTTTTTCTTCATCGAACGCAGTCGTGGTACGGGGCCGTTGAGCTCATCCAGAGCTACAGGAGAAACATCCGTCGCGGCCTCACCATGTCGGTG
>Ga0233421_10001084_pt1 | contig 10217 bp, 11 predicted proteins | sample Watercolumn_Mata_3_FD_182725 | JGI IMG/M metagenome (GOLD analysis project Ga0233421, IMG submission 182725) | Freshwater microbial communities from Lake Matano, South Sulawesi, Indonesia - Watercolumn_Matano_2014_107_MG | ecosystem: Environmental > Aquatic > Freshwater > Lake | place... | reverse complement strand
GCCTTCCAGCTCTTTGCGGAGCTTGTTGCCCTCAATGCGCTTGTTGCCCATTTGCTTCTTGGACAGGTAGTGTGCAACCTTAGCGGGGTTCCACTTAAACGAGCCGCCCCTCTGGTGCTCCTCTACACTCCAACCGTCGGGAACCATCGGGTTAGCATCAAGGTCAATGACGTGCTTGACCGCCACGATTTTCGACATTCCGCCGAGGACAAGTTTGAACTCCTTGAGTGCTTCAGGTTTGGAACGCAGCTTGGTAACGTCGTTGGGTGTGTAACCCGCCGCTTCAAGAGCGTCCGCCAATTGGTTCATCTGACCGATTGAGTATACCGTAGACATCGTCTACTCCTTATCTTTGGACACGTTCTTTCGTGAACCCGTCCGTTCCGTGAGATTGTGCTAGAGGACTACCCGATGTAGCCATAGCCAGAAAACACCTACAACCTGCCTACCGGCAGGCAGGTTAAGTATCTTTTGGCTATAGCTACACACTATTTGCAAGCTTGCCCCGTTGAATAACGGGGTAAAATAAGGCTAATTAGAATTTTTAGCAAATTTTGGCTGGAAAATTGCGGCGTAAAGCGTCGGCTTTTGCGATTGGCAGGGAGTGAAGGAACTCGGCGCAAAGCGCCTCGTCCTGGTTGCCAGACAATCCTAAGCTAGCTCGGATTGTTTGTCGCTCAACTGCGTCCGCATGATGCGGACTTGTTTCGCTCGCAACCGTTCAATTCCTTCTCGTACGCCGATATATACAAATAAACAGAAGATATAAAACTAAAATTCAAATAAAGTGTTTGCAGGGGGTGAAGGAATTGAACCCTCGCATGCGGTTTTGGAGACCGCCGTACTACCACTATACGAACCCCCCATAGAAGTTTTGGCTTCTATTTGGTTTCTTTATGCATCACATGCTTCTTGCAATGCTTGCAATATTTTTTCATCTCCAAACGATTCTTAAGAATCTTTTTATTTTTGCGAGAAAAATAGTTGATTCTCTTGCAAGCTGTGCATTCCATTTTTATCATGTTGTCTTGGGACATAAAAAGTATGATTAATAATTAAGCGAACATAGCCGGCTCTCGGATTCGAACCGAGGACCTACGGTTTACAAAACCGTTGCTCTACCACTGAGCCAAGCCGGCGCGACCGATGTGGGTGAATAAAATTTTTGGGCCGGGAGGGATTCGAACCCCCGAAGGCTAAGCCAAGAGATTTACAGTCTCCCCCAGTTGACCGCTTTGGTACCGACCCACTTGAGCCGTTGCGCGGATTTGAACCGCGGACCTACTCCTTACCATGGAGTTGCTCTACCAGCTGAGCTACAACGGCATTTATGCTTTTTAAATTTTTTGATGGAGTTGCTCTTCCAGGGTGGCGATAAATCCTGCGCCAGCTCGGATTTATCGGCGTCTCGCCGTCGCCCTTCGGGCTTGGCTCACTGCCACCCGTCTCGGCCTAAGGCCTCGACCCAGCTGAGCTACAACGGCATTTATACTTTTTAAATTACTAAAACATTCTAACAAATTTATTCCATTTTTTCAAGGGCTTCTTTAAAATCGGCCAGCTTGCCGTTTTCGGGATTTATTTCCCGAAGGCGATTAAAAGTTTTTTTGGCCAAACCCTTATCACCCAATCTAATACTTAATTCTGTTAACTTATCCAAATATTTAGGATTATTGGGAGAAATAGCCGTGGCCTTTAAATAGCAATCAAGCGCTTTATTATCCTTATCGGTCAGCTCATAAATTTGTCCCAAATCGTCATAATAGACAGCAATCATCGGGTCAATGTCCAGGGTTTCCAAAAAATCATTTTCTAAATCTTCCAACCTAGCGCCTTTAAGCGCCGATAAGGTCGAATGTCCCGCCTTTTTTTCTTTCATCATTTCTAACTTAAGCAAATAATTAAAAATCTCTTCGGCTTGGCGATAATCCTTCCTGTCAAAATATAAATCGCCGAGCAGTTTATAGGCCAGAGTATTTTTTCTCTCCCGGGCAATCACCGCGATTAATTTTTTTTCGGCCTCGACAAGCTCTTCTTTTTTAATCAGCTCCTGGGCCGTAGCGATCAATTCCTGGATGCTCTCGGGCGGTTTTTGCTCGCCGCGCAAATGGTATTGTTCTTCCAACTCCCTGACCCAAAGTTTAAAGCCGGAAAATTTATTGGCCAAAAAATTCTTTTGACCGACCCAAATCGACCGGGCTTTTTTTCTAAAATGGTCGCTGTTTCTGGTAAATTTGGCTTGCAAAATTTTGACCTTGGCCTCATTCTGCTTTTCTTCCGGCAAAGAATTAATATCTAAATTTTTAAGGTCGGGCAAATGCCTAAAAAAAACATAAAGCAAATAACCACAGCTGGCGATTAGCAAAATAATAAAAATAGTTGTGGACATAAAAATTATTTTTAAACTCGGAAGGTTTGAATTTTTTCGGCCACCGCCCGTTGCATCGCCAAAATCGACGGGCTTAAAATCTGACGCGGGTCATAAAAGTCGGGCTGGGCTTTAAGCGTCTGCCGCAAGGACTTAATAAAGGCCAAGCGCAAATCAGTATCCACGTTTATAATCATGATGCCGCACCTGATTGCGGCGACAATCTTTTGATTTCTATTGCCGGAAGAACCATGGAGCACCAGCGGCTTGGCGGTTTGTTCGGCGATAGCCGAAATTAAAGCCAAATTTATATTTTCCCGGCCGATAAAACTGCCATGCATAGTGCCAACTGAAACCGCCAAAGTATCTACATTGGTTTTTTTCACAAATTCTTTGACCTGGCCGGGGTCGGTTAAATCATCGTCCGCCGCGGCCAATTTGCCTTTAACTGTCCCTTCTTGACCCAGCAAGCTGCCCAGTTCTCCCTGGACCCAAACTCCGCGCTGGTGCGCGTAAGCCGCTACTTGCCCGGTCAACTTTATATTTTTTTTGAACGGCTGGTCGGAAGCATCTATTTGCACCGAAGAAATTCCCGCCGCGATGCATTCTTTTATTAACTGAAAATTTCTGCCATGGTCCAGATGAATAGCAATGGGCACTTGGGCGGATTCTGTTTGCACCACGCTTTTAATTAATTTTAGGATGGTCTGAAGTCCGGCATAAGCGATGGTTTTTTCAGAAATTTGAATAATAGCGGGAATTTTAACTTGGCGGGCGGCGTGAACAATGGCCAAAGTGGTTTCCAGATTAATCGTGTTAAAAGCTCCCAGGGCATAGCCGTTTCTCTTGGCCAATTTAACCAAATCTTTAAGGTGGGCCAGCATAAAATTAAAAAATTAATTTTTAACTAAAGATACTATTTTATAAAATTCATCAGCGGCCAAACTGGCGCCGCCCACCAAAAACCCTCGGCATAAATCAATAGCCGCGAACGAGGAAATATTGTCGGCATCAACACTGCCGCCGTAAATCAGTCTGGCATTGTTCTTAACTATTGTCAAAGGATACAAATCTATCAACGTCTGGTAAATCAATCCGAGCATTTCCCCAACCATGGCCGGCGTGGCCACCTGGCCGGTGCCAATCGCCCAAACCGGTTCGTAAGAAATAACCATCTGTTCCGAGGCAACTAAATCAACATCTCTTAAGGCCGCGACCAATTGTCCCAAAACCACATTATGCGCCTGGCCGGCCCGGCGTTCGGCTGACGATTCGCCGATGCAGATAATCGGCGTCAGGCCGCTGTCGAGTACTGCCAAAACTTTTTTATTAATCACCTCATCGGACTCACCCAAAAACAGGCGACGTTCCGAATGACCAATAATGGCATAACGGCAACCCAGCTCGCTTAAAAATTTGGGTGATACTTCTCCAGTGTAAGAACCGCTATCCTGCCAAAAAACATCCTGACAGCCCAGCCGCAGCTGGCTGCCGCCCAAAACTCCGGCCACTTCGCTTAAACTCAAAAAAGAAGGGCAGACCACCACCTCGGACGCGAGATTAGCTAGTTTTTCTTTGTACGCCAAAGCCAGCGCCTTTTCACCGGCGACGCTTAAATTCATTTTCCAATTGGCAATGACAAGAGGCATAAATTATTGCCAGATATAATTATTAAAAATCCAATAAGCCAGACTTTTGGTGTCAATAAAACGGTCGTCAAGCGAGGCACTGCCCAGCACCACAATTAAAATCTTTTTATTATTTTTATCGCTCACTTGGCTGGCAAAACAATAGCCAGCTTTCTCCAAGAAACCGGTCTTGCCGGCCTCGACAAAATAACTTTTATCGGCCAAACCAAAGCTTTGCCGCAAAATTCTGTCGGTACTGATAATTCTCCTGACTAGGCCTTTATTTAAAATATTAACCTGATATTCCTTGGTACTAATAATTTTGAAAATTTCCGGCTGGGCCAACGCTATCCTAATAAGCAGCATCACTCCTTGAGCGGTTGATTGATTGCCATCAGCCAAGCCAGTGACATCAACAAAAGCGGTCTCGGCCATACCAATGTCCTTGGCTTTCTGATTCATAGCCGCAATAAACTCCTCATTGGTTAAGCCACTGGCGCGGGCCAAAGCCGCCGTGGCCTCATTGGAGGAAGCAATTAGGCTGGCCGCAAATAAATCACGAACCGTCACCTCTTCGCCCGAAACCAAATAAGGTGTGGCTCCCGGCCGGTAATCATCGGCTTTGATAATGATTTTCTGGTTCCAGCCAGGATTGTGTTCCAAAAAAACTAAAGCCGTCATCAGTTTGGTCAAGCTGGCGATGGCACGAGCTTCTTGGGAATTTTTTTCATAAAGAATTTTTTCCGATTCTTTATCTAGAACCAAAACACTTTTGGCGGTTACTTCCACACCCAAACTAGTCGAGCCCAAATCCCGCTGCGGCGCAACCTTGGCTATCTTTTTGTCTTCAGCCGGCGGCAGGCGATAGTTATTTTGAATTAAATCGCTGAAAAATTTTTGTTCATTAAGCTGCGCCTGAAAAAATAAACCAGTAAGAATTAAATTAATGATGATTTCTATCATTACTATTTTTGCTTTAATTTATCTAAGTTTAGCCAAAATTTAATAAATAAAAACTAAAAAATAAAATTTATTTTGTTTCGGTCTGAACCGGCGAATTAGTAGTTAGGCCAGTTAATAATTTTTCCAGATTATTATTACGATTCAATTTTTCGTAATCCGGCAGTTCGCTAATCTGGCCGATACCCAGGTATTTTATAAAATCAAAAGTGATTTGATACATGGTTATTCCGCGCCGGGCGTCGTCTTTGGCCTCCACCAGTCCGCGAATCAGAAGATTGCGCAAGATCAAGCTGCAATTGACGCCGCGAATTATTTCTAGCTCGGCCTTGGAAATCGGTCCGCGATAAGCAATAATAGTGAGCGTTTCTAAAGACGGCCGAGTCAATTCACCAGTAATTTCGCTTCTGACAAATTTTTTTATAACTTCACTGCTGTCGCTACTGGTAGCCAGTTGATATTTGTCTGCCAATTTAAGCAATTGTAAGCCGCCGCGAGAAGCGTATTCGGCGATTAATTCATCCAACAGTTTTTCTATTTCTGGCCTGTCGCCAGCGACCAACTTGGCCAATTCACCAATGCCCAGCGGTTTGGGAGAAATAAACAACAGGCCTTCTAACTGATTTTTAAGTCGCTTATCGGACATAATAATTATCTGAAAAATTTTAGAATTGAATATTTTTATTTAAAAAACCTGGCCGGCTTTTTCCACCATAATTTCATCAAAGACGCCGCCTTGCGTTACCGCCACCTCGCCCTTTTTAATCAACTCCAACAGCGCCACAAAACAAACGACTTTTTCGGTGCGTGATTTGGCTTGCGAAATGATTTCTTGAAAATTTATTTTTTTAAAATTAGCCAAAGCGTCTTTAATGGCGCCGACCATTTCCTTTAGAGTCACCGCTTTTTCCATCACCTTCTCCGGCAGATTGACCACATAACTCACCCGGCTTAAAATCTCGGAAAAAACTTCGGCCAAAACATTTTTGGTCAATTTGGCCGGCGGAGAAAAAGTCGGCTCTAACTGACTGGCTATTTTTTCGCGGCTGAAACAAAAATTCTCGCGCGCAATCATAGTGGCCAGTTTCTTTGAGGCCTCCAAATAATCTTTGTAAATACGCAGATGCTCTTACAGTTGCTCGGCGCTGTCTTCTTCGCCGTCAACCAAATCCGGCAATAAAGTTTTGGACTTAATAACCAAAAGCTTGGTGGCGATGACTAAAAAATCGGCTAATTCGGTTGCGCTGATATTTTCCGACCGCTCAATATAAGATAAATACTGATCCGTAACTTTTGCTAAAGACACTTGGGAAATATCCAATTTTTCATCCTCAATCAAACAAAGAAGTAAATCCAGGGGGCCGTTAAATTGTTCTAATTTTATTTGGTACATCAACCCTAAAGCTACTTTCTCTTTTTAACTGATTTCTTCTGGCTGACTTTTTTCTTCGATATCTTCTGTTGAGCTACCCTGGCCTTCACTTTTTTCATCACTTTTTTGACTTTGAGGGGAATCTTGTAGCCCCCGCTCATGGCCACGTCAGCCAGTTTGGCCTGCTCTATTTGGATAAAATCCTTGACTTTCATAAAAACACTGTCCGTGAAACTGCCGGTGCTAAAAACAGCCGCTTTTGTCTTGAGCATGGCCTTGTCAACCAAGGTTTCCAGTTGATGTAATTTGCCAAAAGAAGAAATTGCTCCCGGTTTAATTTTTAAAACCTTAACCATCACTTTTTCGTTGCTGATGGAGACGTTTTTGGCTTTCAGCGCTTGTTTAAGCTTATTCAAATCCAATTTTTTGTCGGCGGGCAGAATCACTAAAGCAAAAGTCTTATCGGCTTGAACCAGCAGATTCTTGGCGATTTCCTTAAGTTCTTTTTTGAGCGTCTGGGCCGCGTCAAAGGCGGTGAAGACGGTTTTATGAACCACTTCTTCGTAATTGACCTTGTTTTTGTCCAAATACTTTTTAACTGTTTTGGGGATGGACATAATTTTAAAATTATGAATAATGAATGATAAACAAAAACCGACACACTCCTTAATTATTATTTAATCTTATTGTTTTATCACCTCAACTGGCGCCAATCTTGAATCGTCAACCACCCGATTACTAAAGCACTGCCGGCCGGCTTGATGATATGACCAATCTTTATTGCCGCTGTAATAGTAATCCCGACTGTTTAAATCAACGGCCAAAGCAAACTCGGCGCAGAGCTCGTATTCTTTTTCGCCTAAAACTTTATATTCATATTTTTGCTCGGTTTGCGGGTCTTGGAAATAAGAGAATCGGTCGGCGGACAAATCGGCCGGCAGCTGTTTATTTTCCCGATAATAATCGTTAATCAAACTATTAAGCTCATATAGATTATTAACCCGCTGCTGGTCGAACTTCATGGCGCGGGCTTTAGCCGGCGGGTCAATGATTAAAAAACCGCCGACCATCGCGGCTATAGCCACAATAATCACCAAAACTAAAGCGATAAAAGACGTCTTGCTTCTTCGACGGAAATCTTGGCGAATTAAATCATAAAGATAGTAGCCAAAAATGCCACCGGCAATGGCCAAAATCACCAAAGTTTTTAAAATCACAGCCGCGGCATAATCGCCGTCCAAAAAACGGAACAACTGATAAATCAGACGGCCGATAATGGTCAGGGCTGAAACAAACAACATCAGGTATGTCAGCCAGCGGTGAATGCCGCTTTTATGATTGAGTTTGCCAATTTTATAATGATGGTGCAGCCAAGCGGAAATAGCCAAAAAAACCGGCGTCAGAATAAAAACCGAGGCCAGGCCGACTTTAAGCTGGCTTTGTTCAAAGCGGCCGGCAAAATCGATGGCCTGAACGCTGAAAAATTTGTTGATGATCTGGAATAAAATCATGCCCAAAGCAATGGCCAGCCAGCCCAGCGTGACCAAGCTCAACAAATTAAGGAAAGCGTCCAGCGCGCCTTGGCCCCGAAATGACTACGATGGTGGTTGATTCATAGAAAAAGTTATTTATTTTTAGTTTTTATTTTAAAAGGCAATTCTTGCTGCCGACCCAACAATTGGCGAGCCCGCTTGACTCCCAATGGCGTCAAAATTACTTCCCGGATAAACCATTTTTCAGCGGTCTTGATGCCCAAGCCCCGCGCTAAACCGCTGTTAATCAGCCGCTCCGCGCTTTTTGTGATGATGTTTATCTGGTCTTCCAACTTTGGCTTAGCACTTTTGTCCGCGTAGAAATTCAGTAATCGCTCTTTAGGCACGCTGCGCTTCTTGCCCCCCAATCCTTGGCGCAAAATATATTTTTGCAAAGCAGAAAGCGGCATAGACTTATGATAACTTGAAATTATTGACCACTAAGACAAATTTATAGCCCAGATACTTGGCGGCCTGACGGCAAAAAGCCATGCGGTCGATAAAAATTTCAAAATATTCAATGGGCTCGGCGACCTTGGTATCAATTTTTAATTTTAAAATTATTTCCCGGCGCCATCCACTCACCGCCAATTGGTTGTCGGTGGTGGCGTAATTAACCCGGTCGTGGATGTCGCTGGTCAAATTTTTCAAAGTGGTTTGGTTGGTGCGAGTGCGGTGCACGTCAGATTTGTCGGCCAAAATCAAAACCGCCGCCACCTTACTGACTATCTTAAGCTCATCCTTATCGTGGGTGACAATGGCTTGAGTGATAACCGATAAATCATTGGGGCTGATTTGACTCATAAATACCTGGGAAAAAAGCAAAGCGGCCCAATAGTGGTGCTGTTCCCGACCTAAAAAATTAGCCATATCATGGCAATAGCCGGCAATGGCCGACAGCTCTTGATCGCGTCCGCTCAAATTCAGTTTTTTAGCCAAGCTTCTGGCCCTTTCGGAAACGATGTTAACATGACGAAAGCCATGATCGGTGAAGCCCAGAGCTTTCATGTATTTTTCGGTCTGCTCAATAAAATTGATGACGAACGGATTATTTTTGACTAAATCAATGGTGATTTGCATGGAAGAGTTAAATTTTTTTTCATAATATTTTATTTTAATCAGCCAGTTCCGTTTGTTCGCCAAAAAGATCGATTTTTTCTTTCTTAGCGCGAGCTATGACCTCATCCGACAATTGAATATTAGCATCTTTAAGCGCTTGGCGGCTGGTATAATTGGGCGCGTCCATCATTAAGTCCCGGGCATCGCCGGTTTTGGGAAAAACAATCACTTCGCGAATATTGGGTTCATTCTGCAATATCGCCATGATGCGGTCGATGCCGGGCGCAATGCCGCCATGAGGCGGAGCGCCATATTCAAAAGCGTCAAGTAAATGACCAAAACGCGACTTAATTTCCTTCTCCCCCACTTGTAACACTTCAAAAACTTTCTGCTGAATATCGCGCCGATGAATTCTGATAGAACCGCCGGCAATCTCATAGCCGTTTAAAATAAAATCATAAGAATAAGCGCGCCACTTGAGCGGGTCATTTGGATATTTTTCCATGTCTTCTTTCATGGGCATAGTAAAAGGATGGTGCATGGAGACGATTTTTTTGGCGGTTTTGCTATGCAAAAACATCGGTTTGTCCACCAGCCAAACAAAACCTAATTCATTAGGATCATTTTTATTTTTTCTAATATCCGGCTTATCGCTGTTATATTTGGTCATCGCCTCTTCAAAAGTAATGCGCGGGAATGGTTTGGCAGTAATTTTTTTGTCGGGATACAGTGTTTCAACTAGCTTAATAAACATGTTTTCGATCAATTGAATAATATCTTCCTGATCAATAAAACTCATTTCCATATCCAATTGAGTGAATTCCGGCTGGCGGTCACCACGGGAATCCTCATCGCGGAAACACTTGACTACCTGAAAATATTTTTCGGCGCCGGCGAGCATGAGCAACTGCTTGAATTGCTGGGGCGATTGCGGCAAAACATAAAATTTCCCTGGCCAAAGCCGCGCGGGCACTAAAAATTCACGCGCTCCCTCTGGCGTGCCTTTAGTAAGAAATGGCGTTTCAATTTCCAAAAACCCTTGTTCGGTTAAATAGTCTCTAAAAAACTTGGTTACTTTGGAGCGCATCGCCATATTTTTGGTCATCCGTTCAGTGCGTAAATCAAGATAGCGATATTTTAACATAGTCTCTTCATTAATATCACGGCTATCTTTATCGATTTCAAAAGGCGATGTTTTGGCTTCGTTTAGAATTTCCAATTCTTCAGCCAGCATTTCCACTTGGCCAGTAGGAATTTTTTCATTAACCATATTGGCTGGCCGCTCGTTAATGGTGCCG
>Ga0233421_10001077_pt1 | contig 10269 bp, 11 predicted proteins | sample Watercolumn_Mata_3_FD_182725 | JGI IMG/M metagenome (GOLD analysis project Ga0233421, IMG submission 182725) | Freshwater microbial communities from Lake Matano, South Sulawesi, Indonesia - Watercolumn_Matano_2014_107_MG | ecosystem: Environmental > Aquatic > Freshwater > Lake | place... | reverse complement strand
TGTAAAGACTGCAGTTACATTTACCTTTACTCCACTAGAATTCAGTCTTTTTATTAAACCGCTTGTTGAGATTCCCCGAGTATTTGTAATAGGTATCTTAACATATGCATTTGGTCCCCAGCTAGCAATTTTTCTAGCTTGTATTTCCATCTCATCTAGATCATCAGAAATCACTTCAAAAGAAACAGGATATCCTCTGGATCTTGCAAGCATATCTCTTGCAAATGCTTCATAATCCTTAACTCCAAGAGCCTTCATCAAAGAGGGATTAGTTGTAAATCCAGTAACATCATATTCTGTAATTGCAGAGTCCATCAGACTAGGATCGATACCATCTGCAAAAAGCTTGATTTTACCAGGCAAATCCACTTTAGTCAGCGCAACCATTTTTTAATCAATTTTTGACGAAAAAATGATTTATAAAGTTTGTTAGGCTAGAATAGATAATAACAATTTTTCACTTTTCAAAGAATTTTTGGTTAATTTTCTTGTGAATTTTCTTTAGATAATCGCTTTTCTTATACGCCCTATAGATTGGTTTCAATAATTTAGAATCATAGACCTTTCTCTTTAGCTTATATTTCCAGATATGGAAAAAGTAGCCCTTATCTTTCTTTGATTTGAAAGGCAATTTTACTATTTCAAGATTTTTTTCATAATCTTTTTTTAATTTTTCATGGTCTGTATCCTCGTTTATGTCAATTTTGCTTATTCTTTTTTTCCAGAATAGAGGCAATTGTTCAAGTGTTATCTTTAAGTCTGTTCCATTTTTATCTTCAAAAATATACTTCTTTCTAGATGGATTTATGTTAATCCAGCCTTCCTTGTAATCATCATAACCATATCTTATCTTAATTTTATTCTCAAAAAATCCCTCTGGAACAAATAACGGAGGAACAGCATCAGACATTATCGGAAAACCAGAATGCTTGGTGTGGCTATACCCATCAAAATGAGAAAAAAGTTCTTTTTTTGGGATGACCATGAATTGATTCTTTATTTTTATGAAAGGCCTCATGCCCTCAATTCTTCTAAAAATTTTATTTCCCAAATCCTCTGAAAAAAGCCAGTGATTGAAAAGCTTTTTATTTACTATCTGTATTGCCCCCATCCATCCTTCGGGGAGTAGCGCAACCATATAATCCTCTTTATCTTCTAAAAGCTTAAAATCAGTATAATACAAATCATGTATAGCTGTCCCTTTTTTAGCCATATTCCATCCCTCTGTAAAATGAGAATACAAAACAGAAACATATTTGCATTTCTTTGCAATCTCTTTTGCCTTTTCTAGGCATATACTCAATGTTCTTGTATCTGGAGCAATAAAGGGATGGTCATTATTTCCTGCATACAATATCCAATCATCATTAATTGTATTTATTATTTCCGCAATCCTTTGATATTTCTCCTGAGTGTCGCTTCTTCCATATATTAATATCAATTTATCCTTGGGAAAAATTTTTTTTACAAAATCTTCAAATTCTTTCTTTCTTGATTCATTTTCTAAGCTATAGACTATTATTGCCTTGCTCCATTCAATTTCTTTGTAGCTGGCCAGTGTATAAAGAGTTATCAAAAATTTGCTTTTTTCAGAGTATGATCTGCATTTTTCTCTGATGAGATCAATTTCTGTATAAAAATCTTTTATCAGCCTATCATCAGTTATATAATTGTCAAAATAGAGTATCATTTTACCATGTGTAAGTCTCATAATCTGGTTTTTTTACAAACCCAATCTTGAAATGTTTTCTTGAAAATCTTTCAATTCTCCTCTGGAAATACTTAACACTGAATTTGAAAGGAATTTTTCCAAGTCTTTGGCTATTGAATGTGTAAGTAAAATTCCAATTCCCATATTTTTCTGGAAAAGTATGCATTGTTGAATAAGGATTGAATCTGGGAACAATTCCGTTCTTATGGAAATCATAAGAGAGCTTGTCATCTTCGTTTTGTCCGTAAGTGAATGCTTCATCCCATGGAACTTTCTTCCATGCTGATTTCTTGAAAATGTGAAAGCTTCCATTTATTGTCAGGTTTTCATCCCAATCATGATACTGTAAAAGCCCCATCTCATTTATCCATCTGTTGCTTATGTCAGAACCATTTGTTATCCAATCTCCAGCTCTTCTTCCCGAAGGAGATAAAATTCTACATGTCAAAACCTCAAAATAATTGCCGTATTTTTTCATTCCAGCATACCAATTATTGTCATAATTGAACCTATTGTGCGTAATCGACATGTTCTCGTATTTTGCTTTTTTGCATATAAGGTTCTTCTTTCGCGTTATCCAAGCCAGCCTATAATTAAATGGGATTACCTTGACATGTTTTTTATATTTCTTTTTTGGTTTGTAAGGACCGCAGATTATTATCTCAAAAAATGGTATTTTCAAGTCTATTATTGATTCGATTTGCCTCTCTAAAGCATCTTCTTTTGAGCCATTGGTTATTATCCCAAAGCTCCACCTGTCAATAGAATCATCTTTTTCCAAAGCTGGCCCAAGTTTTTGATAAATTATAATGCCTTCTTTAACATTCTCTAAAACGATTCTGCCTTTTTCCCCGATTAGAAGATTTATTGTCTTAACTAGCTTCTCAAATGAAAGTATTTCATTGTCTTTTATTCTTATTATTATCTTCCCGTTGACCTTTATAGCGTAAAACCATTCTTTTAGCAGGATTTTGAAGAATTTTGTCTTGTTTATGTCGCAAGAATAGACAAAATCCAGGCTTTCAGCTTTGAAATCCCTCCTTAAGTTATAAAAATTATTAGGTTCCTTAAAAAAGTGCTTTGCTCCTTTCAAATTCTCTAGATAAAACACTTCAGATACATCTACGCCCTTGCCTTTCAAATGTTCCCTTAAGTCCATTTTCTACACAACTGCGGTACGAAAACTCATATTAAAAGGTTTATGGTGATTCTTTAGCATATCTTTTATAAAGCAGCCATTTCTAAATAATCATGAACAAAATATCTGCGTTTTTTGGACTAAAAGGAAAGTCTCAAAAAGACAATTCATTGATTAGCAAAGAGAAAATAAAATACATGTTTTATAGAGTCTTAGGGACGCTGTTCAAAAAGAGTTTTTTTACTATGGGTGAGGGCATGTCCTCAAATGTCCTTGCTAGAAATTCATATGGCTTGTTCTTTTGCAGAAAAAAATCAGCAGACCTGCATATAATTTCTGATTCATATGAGTTTGATGTTAGGATCTTGTTTGAAAATTTATCTAAAAAAAGCAAAATCATCCTGGATATAGGTGCAAATGTTGGCAAATACTCTGTTCTGGCCTGCAAGGTAAATCCTTATGCAAAAGTATTTGCCTTCGAACCTTCAAAAGGTAATTTTAAGGCCCTTGAAATAAACAAAAACATAAACAAATGCAAGAATCTTTTCATAAATAAGGTTGCCCTAAGCAATAAAAAAGGCAAAGTCAAACTCTATGATGGCCCAGGTTCTGGCAGATACTCATTAAAAGGAAAGTCAAAAAATTTTGAAGATGTTGAAGCAAATAAACTAGATAATCTATTCAAAAACCTTACAATAGACCTGATAAAAATGGATGTAGAGGGTGCTGAACTAGACCTCCTAGAAGGATCAAAAAGACTTCTTTCAAAAAAAAGAATAAAGAGAATGATAATAGAAATTGACCCAGAGAACGAGAAAAGAGTAATGAGGATGATGCATGATTTTGGATATCGCATAAAGAGAATACAGTATAATAATTTTTTGTTCTATCAGAAAGATTTATAATCGCCTTCTTTATAAAAAAACATGGACACTTTTTGTATTTATGCTCCAGAACAAGTCACTTTTGAATATCAGATTCCCGATCATCTTAGGGGAATCTCTACAGTTGAAGATATGAGGCAGACAGACCTGGATTTATTAAAAAGAGAACTGAGATCAAAGGGCACGACTCTTGAACAAGAAATCTCTCAAGGTCGTATTTGGAGAATGAAATTTCCAGGGATGATACTAGATGCAAAAGCACTCTATTCTAATGATGGAACAGTAAGAATTCAAGTCTATCCGATTCACCCTCACAGAGCAGACCTCACACAAAGAGCAACTCATCTTGAAAGAAGGTGTCCGATTACTGTAAATGCCATAATCGTAAATCAAGATCATCAAGTTATCCTGGCTCCAAGAACCGATGCGCCTATTTTAGGAGTGATTCCAGGAGGGCATGTAGAATACGACCCTCAAAATCCTCAATCAGATTCCTTGGACCATCTTCTTAATGAATTCAAAGAAGAACTTGGTTTTGCTCATTCAGGAATACGCTCAGAAACCCCCATAATCTGTGTGCACGATAATAAAGATATTCGAGGTATAAATGTTCTTCATTCAATTACAGTCAAAAAATCATTTAGAGAAATCCTAGAGCTATGGAAAAAGGCTAAAGATCGATATGAACATAGCACGCTTCTCTCAGCTCCAGGGGAGCGTCTCGATGAACTTGCGCATACTGGAAAGACAACCTTAGCTGAAAAGCCTTACGAAACAACTCTCTTTTTCCAAGACTGCATAAGATATTTTCTCGGACATTGATTGTTTCTTTTAGCAAAGAGCAGTGAGCCTCTTCTTTTTACGCAATAGCCGCTATCTCTCAAAAAAGTTATCATCTTCAACATATTTCTTTCTTTGTCAAGATTGTGCACTTCTAGGGCCATTTTTGATATTCTCTTTAATAAATTACCCATAGAAAAAAGGATTTCATACTCTGCCCCCTCACAATCCATCTTAAGAAAATCAATATGGTGTACATTTTCGATCATCCAATTTTTAAAAGAAACTGTTTCTACAAGGCTTTTTCTTGCAATTCCTTTACCTTCATCAATCTTTTCATTGAAAAACGAGTTTCCACCAAGAGACGAATCAAAAATAAAAAAGTCCTTTATGCCATCATCATCTGAAACAGCCTTTTGATCAGGGATTATGTTTCTCATTTTATTTATCTGGATATTCCTCATTAATTTGTTGAAATTAGTCTCCTCTGGTTCAAAAGCGTAAACTCTTCCTCTTTTTGCTTTATGTCCTGCATATATAGAAAACATCCCATTATTTGCTCCTATATCCACTACTGTATCTGATGGTTTTATTTCAAAACCCCTTGGATTATACTGCTCATTCAACCAGATTTCATTAAAAAAATTTCTGTCAAAACTATTTGGCTGGATACGCAATTTTCTGCCATTCCTCAATAAAAAATAGATCTGCCCATCAGATTTATACTTCCCTAAAAAATCTGAAAAATATACCCACCAATTCTTGATTAAAAAAATAATTCTAATAGCCATGCCTATCTCCCTTAGAGTTATATTTGGTTCACGATATTTTGTTTTTAAGATCTTCATACTTTTTTGTAATTTGTGCTAGTTTAAATAGCTAGTTATTTCTTAACTTCCAAGATAAAAGTCATGTTTCTTGCTGGGAATATATAGCAGAAAAAGCATTCATATATGGCCCTCATCTTGTCAGACAAGTTAAATAAAAATTGCAAGCCCATCATCCTATGCAATCGTCCGAAATCAATATATGTTTTTCTGACAATAAAATGTTCTGGCCTGCTAGTCTCTAGTGTGTAAGAACGCACGCCTATAAAATTATAAAAAGATATGCAGGAAAATAACCTTTTATGTGTAGTGTCGCTCCATCCAATAGAGCCATTTGAATAATGCGGTGTCTGTATCTTTATTCTTGCTCCATTTTTGCTTATTCTCCATAATTCTCTTACAAGTCCATCAGGATTGCTCACATGCTCGATTATATGGGAAGCAAGGACCTTATCAAAAGTATTGTCCTTGAAAGGATAAGGAAATTTTTCCAGGTCATGGACAACATCTACTCCTTGCCCATCAAGATAATCCAGATTGACCCATCCATCAAGTATTGTATAGCCGCAACCAAGATTCAGTTTCATTTTCCCTTAGCATAAATTTGATATTTTTCCATTATTTGAGGATATAAATAGTTATTGGTTTTCTACTATGCTCTTTAGTCGGTGTTATATCAAAAAAATCTAAATCCTTTTCTTAGGGATGTCTGACAAAAATCTGAAGAAATGATGCTTGTATCTCTTTGATTTTAGTAATCTCAAGAAATCATTCAAGATTTTCATTTCTTTATTGAAGTTAATATAGCTGAAATGCAATTCTATTATGGACTTGTTAAAATTCCATTTTTTCTTGTTCTTGATGAAATATTCTAAGATGCCCCATTCAGCACCTTCAACATCACACTGAAGCCCATCAAATTTATCGAGATTCAAAACTTTTTTAATATGCATGCATTTTACCTTGTCTCTATAATTTGCATAATAATCATTATACTGTGTTACTGAAGCGCTTGAATCAAACTTATTGGATTTCTTTATATAGATATACTTTTTATTTGAATTTAAGACAGCATAATCATAAGGAAATATTTTTTCTTCAAGATGATTCAAGGAAATGTTTTTCTTCATCCATCCGAATTTATCTCTTTCTGGCTCAAATGAATAAACCTTTTGGCATTTTTGGCTCAGATAGATGGCACTCTCACCAACAAAGCCGCCCAGATTTAGGATTTTCTTGCAAGTTAAGAGGGGCTTATAGATCTCAGAACTGAAGATATCTAAAACCATTCCAGAGCCGTGATTATAGAATTTATATCTCTTGAATTTCAAGAATTTTATAACCCTTATATTCAGCAGGGATTCTGCATCTGCTGTGACTTTCTTGAAATATCCTGGATTTTTGAAAAGATATTTTGGATCAACAAATAACCAGAGATAAATAAATAAAATAAAATTAAAAGTCTTCTTTGGAAGATGTAAATCAAGATAATCCCTTAGCTTCTTAAGTATCATTTTGTTCCTTCAGCATAAATTGAATAACCTGCAACTTGTGGAAGTCCAACTAGATTAAGAAAACCATCTGCCATACCAACAACAATCTTTTTCCACCAATCTCTGCTCCTAGACTCACTATACTTGATGTATCTTATTTTTTTGACTGTAAAGCCAGCTAGTCTAAGATGATTGTCCAGGTGTTCTGGAGTATAGAGAGACATATGCATATCATTTCCAGCTCTGTATCCTCCATAGTGTATTTTTCCCAGTGTTTTGGTATATTTTCCAGAATGAAATCCCCAGAATCCGGCATTATCTGTGAGCACAACGACCCTTCCATCTTTTTTTATTATTCTGTGCACTTCCCTTAGAACTTGTCCAGGATCTGTTAAATGTTCAATTACAAAAGACATGTAAACTAAATCAAATTCCCCATCATTAAAAGGCAATTTCTTTTGTATATCTCCTACATGTGTTGTTGTAGGCGTTTCAACAAAATCCATCCTACAAGTTCCGAATTCATCGCTTCCACATCCAAGATTAAGTATCTTTAAGCCAGGGCTAAGGTCTCTCAGTTCTTTTGGAAGTGGATTGACAAAACTACGCTCTACCATTTTTATTACTTATAACATCCCCATATAGGTTTATATATCTTTTAGCGACGCTCTGTACAGATAGATTATCCATCATTGCCTTTCTTGCCACGCTGCTCATCTTCTCTCTTAATTTCTTGTCTTTTATCAGAAGTTCTAGTTTTTCTGGAAATTTATCAAAATCACAAACAAAACCATTTACTCCATCTTTTATATAATCCTTGATTCCACAATACGGAGTTATTATCGCAACTTTTCCACAAGACATGCCCTCTCCAGGAGTCAATCCAAAAGGATCATGCAAAGAAGCTAGAATGACAATATCGCATGAATTATAGACTTGGGGCATCTTATTGAAAGGAACAAAGCCTAGCGAATCAAAATGCTTCTCAATATCTTTAGGGATTAGTTCTTTATCGCCGCCGACAACAACAAACTTAAAGTCATATCCTTTTTTTGACATCTCTCTTGTCCACTTGATTAGATAATTGAATCCTTTTCTGTTGCTTGTGCTATACTGGAATATCCTGACTTCTTTGTTTTTCTTGACTTTAAGGGGTTTGAAAAAATTTATATCCACGACACTTGGGATTATCCTTATTTTTTTTCTCGAGATATTATAGCTTCCAGTCAGATGTTCTTCTAGCAATGTTGAAGTAGGCACAAGAACATGAGCCAGTCTATAAGCTAAAACTTTTAGATTTCCCCTTATATAATTCTCATTTATCTTTACTTTCAGTGATGGTGCATCAAAAGCTTTTTCATATCCATGGATTGTCAAGATTATTTTGGGTTTTAAGAATAACTTAAAAAAACTTATGAAAGAGGAATGTGAATGTATGACATCAAAATTATTTTTTCGGATATAATTAAATGCCTTGAAATAAAACTTAAAAGTGGATTTTTCAGGAAAGGAAACAACTTTTGGCATTTTTTCCTCTGCTTTCTGGGTTATGATCTCATAATCTATCTTTCCATCATATTCCTTGGCCAAGGCCTCAACTAGTGTTGTAACTCCTCCTGGCATCGGATAAAAACGGTCAACTATTGCTACTCTCATGTTTTTATAGATAATAATTCATTTAAAAAGATTGAGTTTATTGTATCTATTGAAGATTTTCTGTTTTTTGTTTTAAAGTATGGCAGATCATATGAGATAACATTAGATGAAGATCTTCTATAACTCCGTAGTTCTTGCTTTTTATGATTATATTATGATCTACCTGTTTTGCTGCATCTCCTCCATCAAATCCTAGTAATCCAATAGTTGTTGCTCCAATGTCATTAGCAAGTTTTATCGCCTTTAGTATATTTGGTGAATTGCCAGATCCGGTAATGGATATTAGTATATCCCCTTGTTTTATGAGATTGACAAGCTGTTGCACAAAGATATCATCATAATTCAGATCATTTCCATAAGCAGTTATCAATGAAACGCTATCTGTTAAAGAATATACTCTGAATCTTTTTTTGTTCATATTATAGTGTCTTTCCAAGGTTCCTTTTCCAAGATCTGTAGCAAAATGTGAAGCGGTAGTAGCACTTCCCCCATTTCCGATAACAAAAATGGACCTCTCAGACTTATATGCTTGAAGCAGTAATTCAATTACTTTATTTATCTCCTTGATGTCCACTTCATTAACTTTTTCTTTTAATTCAAGGATATATTTTTCAGGGATTTCCATTTTTTATCATCCAACATAAATTATTCTACTTCCTTCTTTTTCAAATTTAAACTCATATTCTCTTAAATCGCTTAAGGCTCTTCTGACTGCATTTTGTTTTTCTGGTTCAACATATAAAATCAAAAAACCGGATCCACCTGCTCCGGAAAGTTTGCCTCCCTTTGCTCCTGCATCTAATGCAAGCTGATAATATTTTTCAATATCCGGATTATTTACATTAGCCAATTGTTTTTTTAACATCCAATTCTTGCTCAATATTTCTCCAAAAAAGGAGATATCCTTGTTTGAGAGGTCAGACTCAAACTTGTCTGCCAAATCTCTCATGTTCTGCATTATCCTGAAAACTTCTAAATCCTTTTCTATGCTTTCGCTTTGACTCCTTAATATTGAACTAGCATCCCTAACTTCTCCTAAAAAGAACATCATCATATTGCTCTCTATTTGTTTCTTCAATCCTTCTCCAAAAAGCAGATTTTTTACCTTAACTTCCTGATCAACAAATTCCATCTTATTAAAACCTCCAAATGCAGCAGCATATTGGTCTTGCCTTCCTATTGGGTCTTTGAGTATATTTATTTCAATCTCAGAAGCTTCTTTGGCAAGCCTTTCGGCACTAATATATTTTCCCTGATAAGCGTATAAAGCATTTAATAAACCAACCGTAAATGCACTTGATGAACCAAGGCCAGTTCCAGCAGGAACTTCAGCTAAAGAATGGATTTCGATACCCTTAGTTATTCCCACCATTTTCATAGCTTCCCTTACCCTTTCATTCTGGATCTCTTCAACATTATCAACTTCCTCTCTCTTTTTGTAAGCCACTATATTCTTTTTATCAAATGACTTATGTACGATAATATAGATATATTTTGCAATTGCTGCATTTATTATGCTTCCGCGCTCTTTTTTGCAAAAACTGGGCAGGTCAGTCCCATCTCCGATCAAATCGACTCTTAAAGGTGTTTTTGAGATTATCATTTTCTTTTTTCTTCAAAAAATATTATAGGTTATTTATATAATTTATTGTTCTCTACATTACATTTGAATTTATCTCTTCTAGCAATGTTTTTAGGTTAATTTCAGTCCAACTTTTGAATATTTTATAGGCTCCTGCATCTTTTAGTTTTGAGATGCATTCTTCTGAATTGTAAATTG
>Ga0233421_10001074_pt1 | contig 10285 bp, 10 predicted proteins | sample Watercolumn_Mata_3_FD_182725 | JGI IMG/M metagenome (GOLD analysis project Ga0233421, IMG submission 182725) | Freshwater microbial communities from Lake Matano, South Sulawesi, Indonesia - Watercolumn_Matano_2014_107_MG | ecosystem: Environmental > Aquatic > Freshwater > Lake | place... | reverse complement strand
CAAAAACGTATGGGTAGTCAGCTCATATTGGTTTGCAAGTCGAGCTTGACCTGATAGCGTCGATTAGCAAACTGTTTTTTACTTCAAAAATCGATTCGGTTTTTTGCTCGTGAATTATTCAGGCTATATTCGCATAGGAGCAGTTCGAATGCAAGGTAAAATCCTGATGTCACAACATAAGGAACTCACCTTCACCCTTTTTTTCTCAAGCAGTACGTCATGATATGATTCTGTGGTCGTACCATGATTCATCAATTATTCACAAGCAGTAGTATATGGCAGTAAATGTAGTTCAACTCGTCCTCAAACACGTTGAAGAGGAAAGATACCTTGATGCAATTCAGTGCGTGCAGAATGCTATTCTGGAAATTGAAGTGAAACCTGAAATCGCCGGATCAGACAGACGAAAGATCAAATCCCTGACCGCCGTTATCGACAAGCTCAGTGAAGCCGCCATGTTCGGCAATGAGTGGGATGAGGGCCGTCGAGCCAAAAAAGCAGCTATTGTCAAGCTTCAGAAAGTCTGTGCAGCCTGAATATCTGCAAAAAAAACGTCAACTACGGTAAAAAAGCCTTATTGAGGAAGTTACTCCTGTAATAACCGGAATCCGGATATTACGGAACAGTGCAACTGAATCAATGATGTTTCGTTTCCATCATTGAAGTTATCTCTTTGACCTGTTTTTTTACAGGACAGGATTATGTGTCGATGCTATCCAATCCTGATAGTCTTCATTTCAGGACTGGATAGCATTTCCGAATTAAGGCGACAACAGAATAAGTCCGATTCTTTTCTGCATGTACAGCTTTTTTATTTCCTTGAAAGAAATACTTCCAATACAATATATATCTATACTGGCATCCAGCTGCCGTTGACATCACCCTGGACAATGCCTATGAAATTGATTTCACTGTCCTGAGTTATCAGTATCTGCGGATCATCGGGCCAGATCACCCCGATTTCCGAAATATGACCGGTGGCAATGCTTTCAGGCAGGATCAGCCATTCCATGTCAGACGATTCCGAAAATCCGGAAGCTGTTTTCAGGATGTTCAGAGCATCGTCTGTACCGACAGTGCCGTCTTGATCCATATCCGCTGCAAAATATTGTGCAGAAAATACTTCTCCACTGCCTGAGGCTCTTCCTGTTGCGATTTTCAGGGCCGCCAGGGCATCCGTAAAAGATACCGCCTGACGAGCTGTATTGTCGGCTGCTTTTTGAGCATCGAGACGGTATGACTCGCCATTGACCACTTCGAGGCAGTAATTTTCGCCGTCGCCGGATGAAGTATGACCTTCCAGAACATCCTCCGGCTGAGAATGGATGGCTATCCCTACATCGGCCAATGGTTCTCCTCCGTTCCAGAAACATACCGTTCCGCTGAGGGTAATCGCCGCTGTGGAAAATACATAAAATTCACCTGAACCATCATACGCAAATCCGGCAAGGTCAACAATAGCACCGCTCTCAAACAGCAGATGGTATGTCGTTGCATAATCGAGTCTGGCGGTCGGATCGATCGTGAGTGCTGTACCATCGATGGTGAGCCTGGGGCTTGCCGAAATATCGAAATGTTCAACCAGACCGTCAGTGTCGTATAGCTCTACAGCACCGCTGCCAGTGGCAATCGTCTCACTGAAAGTGATCACAATATCAGCATCAACCGAAACATCATCCGCTCCGTTTGCAGGTGCAAACGACATGACGGTCGGAACGGATTCAAGCCGATCGGTAAACTGAAAATGCTCCACACCTGATATGGTATCCGTACCATCACGGTCAGCCTCCTTGTCTGTGACCATGATGGCCGCTGTTGACGAATTGTACATGATTGCGTACTCATGATACTCACCCGTGAACATCACCGTATCATCACCGCCACCACCAGTTATGGTATCGTTGCCGGAATAAGCCATAATGAGGTCGTCCTGTTGCGTTCCGGTCAGATAATCACCGCCTGCCGTTCCCTCGAGAAACGAAAACTCTCCTATGGCTTCGTGTATGACATCCTGCACGTATACTCTTACATCTCCTCCTGACGCCGAGTAGCTCCTGAATTCACCAGCATATCCGGAAAGCGTCACCAGTTCCGCACCAGGCACCCATTCACCGGTATCGACAAAAGCCACGCCATCGTTATTTTCACCGAGAACAACCAGTTCCTGACGATCATCGGTCACAGAAATCACACCGTCAACCGTCAGCGCTTTAAGGAATTTGTACGATGTATAGTTCAGATCGATCACCTCAATATTCCTGACGCTATCGGTCATTGTCGAGAACTCTGTGCCGCCAGCCTCCGTTATCCAGAGCGTGTCGTTTCCTGCGCCGCCATCGATCACCGCATCAGCCGCATCGAAAAGCAGGCTGTCATTGCCGGCATCTCCGTAGAGAGAATCGCTTCCAGGTCCACCATAGAGCCAGTCATTGCCGTTACCACCTTCAAGCGAGTCCGCGCCACCTTCAGGCACAAAATTTCCAACAATAGAATCGATCCAGGCAGCATACACAGATACTCTCGTATCACCACCATAGGCTCCGTATGAAGTCGTTTCCGAACCCCAGCTGTGTACCCCGGCAATCTTTCCATTTATAAAACCGGGGCCACCGGAATCACCACTGGCATGGCTTACCTCACGATCACCCACACCAGTATTCAATACGCCGGAATTATTGCCGAGTGCATCATGTGCTTTCGTACCGTCATCAAAATCGTACAGAAGACATCCGGTATCAGTGCCCCACATATCAAAACCCTTCCACTCACCGGAAAGCATATCATAGGTATTGTCACCATATCGGGCCACTCCGGGCGAATATGAGCGATCCAAACCAGTAACACCGGTACCGGTTGAGCCATATCCTGCAATGGTGACAGTCTGACCCAACTCGTCAGTACCCCGGTAAATATCGTACCGATCGGCAAACTGAGGCGCTGCTTCAGCCAGCTCGATAATGGCTATATCGTTATCTTCGCGATAGGGAGAATAATCGGAAGGCACATACACGGCACTGGCCTGAATGGTCACTGTTCCACCTTCGAGCAGTCTGAACTCGATGGATAAACGGCCTGCGTCAACTTTTATTCCTGAAGATGCTTCGGTTACCACATGAGCCGCTGTCAGAATATGACGTCCATCCCAAAGCAACGCTCCGGAGCCCATCCATCCACTACCTCCACTGCCACTGCAATAAACCATCACCACACCGTCATACTCTCCGACCGGCACAAGGAAATCCGGATCATCCGGATAGGTCGGAACGATAATCTGCGCCATCACCCCTTCTTTTCCTGCACTTTCGATCTGTTCCCGGAAAAATGCTTCAATGACCGGAGTCACATATTCGCCCATAAGGACATCGTCGTGATCCCCACCTGAAAGAGTATCCTCTCCGGCTTCACCGTCAAGAAGATCGTTCCCGGCACCACCGGACAAAAGATTACCGGATGCTTCGCCAATAAGCAGATCGGGATATCCGCTTCCGATTGCACCCTCGATATTCTCAAAGAAGTCCTCTCCATCCGCGCCAGAAACAGAACCGGCAATCAAACTTACGGTAACCGATGATGGGGAGTGCTCAAATGAAATCACATCGAGACCGTCATTTCCCCAGATCGTGTCTGTACCGGCCCCGCCTTCAAACGTATCATTTCCGACATCGCCTTGCAGATAGTCATTATCAGCACCGCCGGAAAGATAATCGTCTCCGGCATCCCCCCAGATAGAGTCGGCTCCGTTTTCACCATAGAGCAGATCGTTATCTTCTTTACCCTGCAATTGATCATTGCCTGTTCCACCATAGAGCGTGTCATCACCGGTCCCACCATAGAGGGTATCGGCGCCTGCATCTCCATACATACTGTCCTGACCCTCTTGCCCCCAGAGCGTGTCGTTCCCCGAGCCACCATAAAGGGTATCATTCCCAGCATAACCAACAATCTGATCATTACCATCAATAGTAGGATCGATGTAAGCGTAGATCAAATCATTGCCCGTCGTCCCGAAAAGCGTATCGTTCCCGTTGGTGCCATAAATCGCCATATCAACCGTCTTCTTGAATTAAGAGGATTACAAAATACCTTCCTGACTGATGAGAACACCGGAGGTTCTTGCCGACCGGTACTGTCCGGCTGCTGAACAGAACCTGTAACCAGATTGAATCAATGCCGTTATCCCTTTTTGTAGGTCCTGACAATATCGGTAAGCTTGTTCTGGACAAATGCATAGACTTTTTCCGTCAGCAGACCTGCCGCGAGCGCCAGAAGATAGAGCGTTTCATGGCGCAGGTTCGAGATGCCCGATTCTGAAATAATGGTCTGTGTGGCGACATCGACAATGAAGACAGCAGCAGCAAGCAGCATCCCGAACAAAGGGCGGAAAAGGTAAGACTGAATGTTAAAGGATGAGGCCGGACTCACAAAGTCGTTGATCAGGAAGATGATGCTGCCGAAAGCACCGAGCGCCATCAGGATGGCGAAAGTATCAACCAGATCGGCTTTGGCTTTTCTTGCAGACAGGTTAGAGGCCGTTTCCTTCCGATAACTCTGAATCCAATCGACAACGCCCGGCGGCAACTCGATCTGACGCTCCAGTTCAGACGAGGAAAGGATGAAATCGTCATGGACGAACTCACCAACCATAAGCCTGAGGGAGTCGGGAGATGCCGACAGATCGTTGGCAGAGGCGAGAAGGTAATCACCCACCTTTTTTTAACGTTCTGCAACTCATCCCTTAATGCCTGATGGTTCTCATTGCGATGTTTTTCGTCATTGAGATAGGCATCTACCCTGTGCTGTGACAAACGGAACTCATCGAGTATGGTGTCAACCTGAGCATACAAGCCATAATCATCCTTCGCCCAGCCCATTGTCCTTGAAAAGACCGAAAGACTTTTCGAAACAGAAGCTGAAGCGGCAAAGATGCCTGAGCATGCCAGAAAAGCGATCCAGAACATCAGGATGCAACCTTTCAGCACCACAATAAGGGAGGGCATCATCGTTGCTTTATCCTTTTCCATAGGTAATCCAATGTTTGATTTGATGTACCATGAACTGAAAACCGTTCTGAAGACCTATACTGAAATATGCAATTATTTTTGCATTTATCTACTCTCAGGCAAAGTCAACAGTATCGTACCAGTGGAAAAACGTTGTACAGATGCTTGTTCATTACGAGGTTCCTGAATCGGGTACGATAGTGCACACGGACAATGAACCCTGGAGGAAAGCGGAATGAGTGGCCACGCTACGGCAAGCCGTGGCTCGCGATGACGGGGCCTGGGTTCCGGGCGAAAAGAAAACGACGATTTCGATTTCGGTTAAGCGAAATACCATAATATCCGCATGTTCATGGGAAATCCGCAACCTGACCCTTTCCGTGTGCCTCAGGCATGAATCGGTTGTTGCCGGAAAAAGAGCAACAGGGATACACTCTTTCCCGAAAATTCAGTGCAGCTTCAGTTCCACTGCCCGATGCCTTTTAAAACGCTGTACCGTCCGGCGCCAAGAAAAAAGAGGGCAAGGGAGCCAAAAAAGTAAAAGGCCTGAAGTTCGAGTGCGTAGCCGCCATGGTCTGTAAATGCGGTGAGCCGCCCCCTATGGACGAGCCAGACGGCCATTCCCATCAGAAACGCTTCGACAAGAGCCGCGGGGCTGGTATAGAAACCAAGCACGATGAGCAGGGGGACAACCACTTCGCCGATGGGCACACCGGCAACCAGAAACTCAGGCAATCCGGCAGCCTTCAGCCTGGCTGCAATGAAACCGTACCCATGAATCATCTTGTGAACGCCATGAAAAAGCATCAGCCCACCGACACTCAGACGGATAAGGAGCTTGCCCAGATCATTGTTGTTCATGAACCCTCCGGTAGAAGTGTTGACTCTGCCGCGATTGTTGACGATACTGCGCTTGTTTTTACCTCTGCTTCTGAAAAATCCTGCCATCAGTCTTCCGGATAAGCTTCAAGGAGAATGTCGCTGCCGAATCTCCGGACTCCATCAAACCTGAGCTTCACGGCATACTCTGGATGCACAACGTCGAGCGCTCCGAATGAGGCCAGTCCGTCCCCTCCGAACAGCTTCGGCGCAATGAATACATAGTATTTGTCCACGATGCCCGCCCTGACCAGTGCCGCCGATAACCGGCTGCCCCCTTCGACCATGACGGACAGCACCCTGCGCCGGTGAAGTTCTTTAAATACCTGCACAAGATCGTGACCGCCGCCTGACTCACCCGTCGTCACCACCTCAACGCCGCGAGCTTCGAGCTGGCTGATACGCACCGGTTCGGCTTCGTCCTTGAGCGCAATAACGAGGGTTCTTGCCTCGCTGCTGAATATCCGGGCTTCTGCAGGCACCTGGAGGCGGCGATCGAGAAGCACGCGAAGAGGCTGACGTCCCTCGCAATGCCGGACGGTCAGTTCTGCATTATCGGTCATAACCGTCGATGCTCCACACAAAACAGCATCATAATGACTGCGCATGCGGTGCACCTCCCTTCTCGACTCTTCACCCGTAATCCATTTAGATGCTCCGAGAGCCGTAGCGATCCGCCCGTCAAGCGTCTGGGCGATTTTCAGTGCAACAAAGGGACGCCCTTTACGGTGAAAGGTCATAAATGCCTCGTTGAGTCGCTCCGACTCAGCCTCAAGGACGCCAACCGTCACCTCGATCCCGGCCTCCCTGAGTCTCGCTATTCCTTTACCTGCCACCTTCTCGTGCGGATCCAGGCACCCGACAACCACTCTCGGGATGCGCTTTTCTACAATCAGATCGGCACAGGGGGGTGTCTTGCCGAAATGGGAACAGGGCTCAAGGTTGACATACAGGGCAGATAACTCAAGCAGCCCGGGATTTTCAACGGATGCGATGGCATTGACCTCGGCATGAGGGCCGCCGTATTGCCGGTGCCACCCCTCTCCGATGATACGACCTTCATGAACGATCACCGAGCCTACCATGGGATTGGGACTTACGCACCCCGCTCCCTTTTTGGCAAGATCAAGGCATCGCTGCATGAATACCGTGTCTTCCCCCTGCATCCTCTCATTTACTGTCATAGGTTACCAGATTCGCTTTTCAGCACGATTCAACGTTCACCTGCACGAGCCGGATTCCCGAAAGCCTCAGAAGTTCGGCGATATGCTCTATTTTGTAGGGCTTGTCGTAATAGATCGTCCTGATGCCGACGTTGATCAGCACCTTCAGACAGTGAATGCAGGGGCTGGCCGTGATATAAATATCGGCATCCTTGATCGAGACTCCGTGTCTGGCAGCCTGAGCTATGGCGTTGATCTCTGCATGAATGGTATTGACGCAGTTTTCCTCGACCGTTCCATCCGGATGGGTACTCCTGTATATCCTGCAATTGGTTTCGTTGCAGTGCGGCAGACCGGATGGCGCTCCGTTGTATCCGGTAGAAAGAATGTTGTTGTCCCGCACGATCACAGCTCCGATATGCCCTCTTGTGCAGGTGGCCCTGCGTGAGATCAGGTGCGCAACGCTCATGAAATATTCATGCCATCCAAGCCGCTTTTCCTGGCCCTCTTTGTCACCCGTGCCAGCAGAGCCGCAGCAGCAGGAACTATTGCCCTCTTCATGCATATCTGTACTATTTATTGATACATTGAACCAAATGACCTTTATTACCGATTGCTACAGTTAAAATAGAGCAAAGAAAGCGCCCGCGCAACCCATCACCCTTATGCTCCGCAACTACTTCACACTTTACCATGCAGCAGCAGAACTGCACGAACAACTTGCGGGCGGCTATCTTTTCGAAATCCATTCACAGCAGAAAAACGAAATCACCCTCGCTTTCGTCACCACGGATGGCACCCATCTGCAACTGATCGTCACGGTTCGCTCCCCGCACTTCTCACTGTACACCAGAGAGGGGCTTAACCGTAAAAACCGCAATACGGCCGGCATCATGAGCTCTGTCTATGAACGGCAGATCACAGGGGTGGAAATATCGCCTACAGACCGGCAGATAATCTTTTTTCTCGATGACGGATACTCCCTCGTGCTGAGAATGTTCAGCGCCGAGACCAATGTGCTTCTGGTGCGTGAAGGCAGAATCGCTGACGCCTTCAAGGATGGACGAAAACTTGAAAATACCCTTTTTGAAGAGTCGGGTGATATTCCGGTATTCAGGTCACTTGAAATTCTTGCCACTTCACCATCCCTTTTTCTTCAGAAGCTCGAAGAGATGAGCGGCGAAGAGACGCCCAAACAGCGCCTGCTGGCAATCCTGCCTGGTTTCGACAGAAAACTTGTCCGGCGGCTACTTTCCTTCGCCGGAAACCTCTCACCGGAGTCACTTCACAAAGCATTCGTAACCATTTTTTACAATCTGGCTTCACCCTCACCCTGCGTGATCGTTAACCCCGGCCAGGCACCCCTCTTTTCTCTTTTTGAACCGGATGAAGGTGATAATGCCGACATATTCGACAGCGTACTCGGGGCTCTGAACCACCACAGCCGCAAGATGTATCGCCACCTTCATGTGCAGGAACGTGCAGGAACCCTCCGTCGTGAGCTTTCAACCAGAATCGGAAAACTGGAAAAAGAGCTGGCCGCCGGCACAGAGCACGATCCTGAAGAGGTCTCGCAGCGTCATGAACGTTACGGGCATCTGCTCACCGGCGCCATAGGCACTCTTGAGCCATCGTCCGGAACAGTAACGGTGCCCAACCTTTTCGAGCCAGGTTCTCCCGATGTGCCCATTCCGGTGAGGCCCGGCCTCAACCTCCAGGAAAACGCCGGATGGTATTTCAACCTTGCCTCGAAAAACCGTAAAAAAACTGCGGGAATGGTTATCCGCCATGCCGAACTGAGGACGGAACTCGATAATCTCCGGATGAAACTTGACGAACTCACCGGGGCTGATTCAACTGACCGTTTGCAGGATGTGCTTGAAACCGGATGGCCGTCAGGCAAATCCTCCTCAGGTAAAAAGCCGAAATCGGAAGAAAAAAAACCTTCGTTCAGAACCATACCGATCACGGCTAACATTACCCTGTATATCGGAAAGAATACCGCAAACAACGAAAAGCTCACTTTCGGTTTCGCGCGTCCTGACGATATCTGGCTTCATGCACGGGGAGCTTCGGGATCGCACTGCGTGCTCAGAGGCGCGGGTATGCACAACATTTCGGAAATCCGGCGAGCTGCGGAAATCGCAGCCTGGCACTCGTCGGCAAAGCATTCCGAACTCGTACCGGTCATCTGTACCCAGAAAAAGTATGTTAAAAAAGACAGGAAAAAAACCGGCAGCGTCATCATCGAAAGAGAGAACGTAATCATGGCAAAACCGATGAAAGAATAGAATCGAGAATTGATAATGGACACATAATCGCATAATCGCTCATCGTTCCAATTCAACCTGACTCCTGACGCTTAACTCTCAGCACCTGACTCCTTATGGAAACACACAAGCTTGTGATGCCTGAGCATCTGAACCATTTCGGATTCCTTTTCGGCGGCAATCTGCTGAAATGGATCGATGAGGTAAGTTATATCGCCGTGACACTCGATTATCCCGGCTGCAATTTCGTGACGGTCGGCATGGACAAGATCGAGTTCAGGAAAAGCATCAGGCAGGGCACCATTCTCTGCTTCGAATCAAAAAAAACCGGATTGGCACCACATCGGTGGAGTATATCGTGGATGTAACCCGGGAGGAGATTACCACCGGCAAAAAAGAGCTGGTGTTCACCACCCGGATAACCTTCGTAAGCGTGGATGAAAACGGCAGGAAAAAAAATCTGCAAGTAAGTATCGCAGGCTGAGTGTCACACACTGTGCGTCCATCTGAGTGTGCGTGAAATGGCGCCCTGCATTTTCCGGAATCGCCAGATACCGAAAATACCGGTGACTATACCAAGAGGAATGCACGCAACGCCAGCCCACATGAACCATAACTTCGTGGCGTAGTGAATAATCGTCAGTCCTGTGATCATCATGGCCACGCCGGATCGCAGATATGAGAGCAGGGTCCGTTCATTGGCAAGCAGGGTGCGGTCGATAGCCAGTTCGTCACGCAGGATCAGCTCTTCGGTATCGAATCGTTCATACGGTGAAACAGCCGGCCCTGATTCTTTCGGGCCATACAGGTACTTTTTGATCATGGTCAAAAAACAACACTATTAAGCTGAAGTTCCAGAGCAAAAAACGGGTTAAGACTCTATTGCATATGATGTTGCGGTGAATTTCAGCGGAAAAGTGTACCCATGTAAATAATCATAATACCTTTGCATTATTTGGTTATTGTGATTATA
>Ga0233421_10001072_pt1 | contig 10305 bp, 7 predicted proteins | sample Watercolumn_Mata_3_FD_182725 | JGI IMG/M metagenome (GOLD analysis project Ga0233421, IMG submission 182725) | Freshwater microbial communities from Lake Matano, South Sulawesi, Indonesia - Watercolumn_Matano_2014_107_MG | ecosystem: Environmental > Aquatic > Freshwater > Lake | place... | reverse complement strand
GCTTTAGCTGATATTAAAAAAGACGAGGTGATTTTGGATATCGGTCGCGACACTATTAAATTTTATGAAAAAATTATTAAATCTGCTAAAATGGTGGTGTGGAAAGGGCCGATGGGATTGATAGAAACGCCGTTTTTTGCCAGAGGTACGGCGGCACTGATAAAGATTCTGGCCAATTCTAGAGCCGAAACCATTGTCGGCGGCGGCGAAACCGTGCAGATGATTCGCAAAATGAAGTTGGAAAATAAATTCAGTTTTATTTCCACCGGCGGGGGAGCGATGCTGGAGTTTTTAGAAGGCAAAAAATTGCCGGGACTAAAAAATATTATTAAGAAATAATAAAAAATAATATGAATGAAAACCAAAACATGGAGTGTTGCCCTGGCGCCCACAAGGGGCCGGTTAAAGCAATACTAATCATCGCAGCTGTGATGCTGATAGTTTATCTCGCCGTTTTAACTAGAAATGCTTGGCGCGCTTATGACTATATCGGCAGAACTCCAGACATCCAAGATCGGATTACGGTTACTGGCACCGCCAAGATAAATGCCGTGCCCGATGTGGCATCTATAAATTTGGGTATTATTAGTGAGGGTGCTACAGTCAATGCCGCGCAGAAAGGCGTAACCGAAAAAATGAATGCCATTATTGATTCGCTGAAAAAAGAATTTAAAATCGACGCTAAAGACATTAAGACGGAAAATTTTAGCGTCAGCCCCAAATACGATTGGAGCGAAGGCAGACAAAGGATAATCGGCTACCAAGCCAACCAGAGTGTATCAGTTAAAATTAGAGATTTTGACAAGACCGGCGATATCTTGGCCAAGACCACTGATTTGGGCGCCAATCAAGTCAGTGGTCCAAATTTTATAATTGACTATTTAGAAAAAGTTAAAGCCCAAGCCAGAGAGGAGGCCATCAAACAAGCCAAGGCCAAAGCCAAGACTCTGGCCGATCAAGTTGGTATTAAACTGGGCCGGATTGTTAATTTTTACGAAGGCGACGGTGAGATCCCCGTGGCCCCTTATGGTCGGGATATGGCCTTGGGCGTGGCGGAGATGAAATCGGTCGCGCCGGTGGTTGAACCCGGGAGTCAAGATGTTCAGCTGACAGTCAGCCTTAGTTATGAAATAAAATAAAAGCCATGGTAAAAATAAAAAAAATAACTGCTAGGGAAATCCTTGATTCCCGCGGCAATCCCACGGTGGAAGTGGAGGTTTTACTGAATAATAAAAAAAAGGCCTGGGCATCTGTACCCAGCGGCGCTTCCACCGGCTCTTATGAAGCGCTGGAGTTGCGTGACGGCGACAAATCGCGTTATGGTGGCAAGGGGGTTTTGCAAGCCGTAAATAATATTAATAAAAAAATCGCCCCGCGGCTGTTGGGCCAAGACCCGGCTAAGCAAAGAGAAATAGATGGGTTGATGCTTAAACTTGACGGCACGGAAAACAAATCCAAACTTGGCGCCAATGCTATTTTGGGCGTGTCTTTGGCGGTGGCTCGCGCCGCCGCTATCAGCCGCGGCCGGCCGCTTTACGTTTACTTGAAAAATAAGTATTGGAAACAAAACAGATTGAGGTTTCCAGTGCCGATGATGAATATTTTAAACGGCGGCGCGCACGCCGGCTGGTCGGTTGACATTCAGGAATTTATGATTTTGCCGCAGCAAAAAAACATCAAGGAAGCGGTGCGTTGCGGCGCGGAAATATTTTACGCTTTGAAAAAAAATTTACAGGATATTGGTTATGCCACCACTGTCGGCGATGAAGGCGGTTATGCGCCAAAATTGCCGGGCAATGAACAGGCGTTGGAGCTCATAAAACGGGCGATCACTGAATCCGGCTACCAACCAGGTCGAGAAGTGAATATTGCCGTGGATGCCGCCGCCTCGGAATTCTACGGCGGCGGTTTGTATAATATGAAATCCGACAAAGCCAGCCGCAATCATTTGCAGATGCTAGACTTGTATAAAAAGTGGGTAGAAAAATATCCAATAGAATCTTTGGAAGATGGTCTGGCCGAGGATGATTGGGATGGCTGGCAGGAATTGACCAAAGTTTTTGGCAAAAAAATTGCTTTGGTCGGCGATGATTTGTTTGTTACCAATGTTAAAAGATTAAAACAGGGGATAGAACAAAAAGTCGCTAATGCTATTTTGATAAAATTGAATCAAATTGGTACTTTAACTGAGACGATTGATTGCATAAAATTGGCGCAGAAAAATCGATATAAAGTGGCAGTGTCTCATCGTAGCGGCGAAACCGTCGATGATTTCATTGCTGATTTGGCCGTGGCTTGCGGCGCCCAATATATCAAGACCGGCTCGCTCTGTCGCAGCGAGCGCATCGCCAAATATAATCGACTGATGGAAATTTGGGATGAAGTAAAAAAATAAATTTATTTTGTCAAGATGATTAGACAGTCAAAAAAAAATCAAAAAATTGTTTTATTGATACTTGACGGCTGGGGTATTGGCAAAAACGACGCCGGCAATCCGATTTATACCCAAGCGCCGGCTTTTATTAACTCTCTTTATAAAAAATATCCCCACACCACTATTTGCGCGGCCGGCAAGTGCGCCGGTCTGCCGCCGGAACAGGTCGGTAATTCTGAAGCCGGCCACATTAATCTTGGCGCCGGCCGGGTAGTGGATCAGGACGTGGTTAAAATTTCCAAGCAGATCAATACTGGAGAATTTTTTAAAAATTCCGCCTTTCTTTCGGCTATTCATCACACCCAAAAAAATAAGTCGGCTCTGCATCTGATGGGTATGCTGTCTGACGGTCAAAGCCCGCACAGCGACCCTGACCATCTGTTGGCTCTTTTGACTTTGGCCAGAAAATATAAAGTCAAAAAAATTTATCTGCATCTGTTCACCGACGGCCGCGATTCGCCGCCGCGCTCGGCGCTCAAATCAGTTATGGCTTTAGAAAGATTTTTGCGGCCCAACGAGATTATCGCCACAGTTATTGGCCGTTTTTATGCTATGGATCGCAAGAAGTCATGGGACCGGACTATTCGTTCTTACAATGCTATGACTACCGATCATAGCGAGCATCAAGCTAATAGTCCGCAGGCCGGCATTATGCGCGCTTATAACGCCAATATCACCGACGAATTTATCGAACCCATTGTCATTTATCAGAAAGGTAAAATGGTCAAAAGGATTGATGACGGCGACGCAATTATTTTTTTCAATTTGCGCAGCGATCGGGCCAGGCAATTGGCCAAACCATTTGTCCAACATGATTTTGAAGCTAAAAATCCCGGTTCGGCTAAATTTCCTCGCCGGAATATTTTAAAAAATATTACCTTTGTGGCCATGACTGATTTTGGCCCTGATTTGGACAACATCTTGACGGCTTTTCCGTCCGAGGACATTCACGATAGTTTGCCGATGCTTTTAAAAGATAAACGCCAGTTGTATTTGTCCGAGAGTGAAAAATACGCTCATGTCACTTTCTTTTTCAACGGTGGCTATGCCGATCCGGTGGCGGGAGAATCCAGAATCAATATTCCTTCGCCACCAGTGGTATCTTATGACCAGACGCCAGGCATGTCCACCGCTAAAATAGTTTCCCGTTTGGTTGGCAGTTTAAATAAATTTGATTTTATTTGCGCCAATTTTGCCTGCCCCGACATGATCGGTCATACCGGCAATCTGGCGGCCGCCGAGAAGACGGTTAAGCTCGTGGATAAATATGTAAAACGCGTGGCCACGGCGGTTTTGAAAAAGAACGGCATCTTGATTATCACGGCCGACCATGGTAACATAGAGTCCATGCTTAATGTCGAGACTGGCGAAGTTATTACCGAACATACCACCAACGATGTTCCCTTTATTTTGGTCGGCCGGGGGTTGACTAAGAATTTTCGGCTCAAGCGGGGCGGGTTTTTGGGTAGTATCGCCCCCACCATTCTCAAACTGTTTGGCATCAAACAGCCCAGAGCCATGACTAAAGACAGTTTAGTTTAAACTGGAATTCGGATATTTTTTTATGTCTGATGTAAATAATAATTTGAGCAGCCGTCGTCCTAAACCGGTAGTTTTGATTATTTTGGATGGTTGGGGTGTCGCGCCGCCGGCCAAAGGCAATGCCGTTGCTTTAGCTAGAACTCCGTTTATTGATAATTTGGTTAAAACCTATCCGGCTATGACTTTGGCGGCTTCGGGCGAAGCGGTCGGCTTAAGTTGGGGCGAAGCCGGTAATTCCGAGGTTGGCCACCTTAATTTGGGCGCCGGCCGGGTAGTTTTTCAGGAGTTGAACCAGATCGACCGGGCGATTAAAGACCGATCTTTTTTTACCAACGAGAAATTATTGGCCGCCGCCGGGCAAGTTAAAAAAAATAAATCCGCCTTGCATTTGCTGGGTTTGGTTTCTTCCGGCAAAATTCACAGTTCCCTTGACCATCTGCAGGCGCTATTAAAATTTTGCAGCGAACAAAAAATTAAAAAAGTTTTTTTGCATTTATTTCTTGACGGTCGGGATGCGCCATATAATTCCGGACAGGAGTTGATTGTTAAAATTAAGCAGCAGTTGGTTGAACTAAGGGTTGGAAAAATCGCCACCGTGTCCGGACGTTTCTATGCCATGGACCGCGACAATCATTGGGAGCGCACGGCTTTGGCATATCAGGCCATTGTTGGTGGTCAGGCGGAACAAATTGCCGCTGATGCGGCCGAGGCCATCGCGACTTCTTATGAGCGGAAGGTTTTTGACGAAGAATTTGTGCCGCTGGTCATCACCGACAATGGCCAGCCACTGGCTACGATTAACAACCATGACGCGGTAATTTTTTTTAATTTTCGCGCCGATCGCGCTCTGCAGCTGGCCAAAGCATTAGCTCTGCCAAGTTTTGAAAAATTTCCCACCAAGAAATTTAATGATTTATTGTTGGTTACGTTTACCAGCTATGACCACAACTTGCCTTGCTTGGTGGCTTTTGCGCCAGAAAAAATCAACGATTCCTTGGCTAAGGTGATCGCTGAAGCCGGCCTGACGCAGCTGCACTTGGCCGAGACCGAAAAATACGCCCACGTTACTTTTTTCTTTGACGGTTTCAGCGAAGAAAAACTGGCCGGTGAAGATTGGGAATTGGCGCCGTCTTTGAATATCCCGGCTTATGATCAGAAGCCGGCCATGTCGGCCAAGGCCGTTGCCGGTCGGGCCGTCAAAGCAATTATGTCCGATAAGTATGATTTTTTGGTAGTCAATTTTGCTAATCCGGATATGGTTGGTCATTCTGGCAATTTAAAGGCCGCCGTTAAGGCGTGCGAGGCGGTTGATAAGTCGGTCAAACAAATTGTGGAAACGGTTTTAGCTAAGGCGGGTGTGGCGCTGGTGGTGGCTGACCACGGCAATGCCGAGCAATTGATTAATTTGCAATCAGGACAAATCGATAGCGACCACAATACTTCGCCGGTACCGCTGATTATTGTCGGCAAAGAGTGGGAAGGTAAAACCGCCGGTTGGCCGGAGGTGCCCAACTCTGATTTAAGTTTAGTTCAACCGGCGGGCAAATTGGCGGATGTCGCACCGACTATTTTGAAGATAATGAATCTGCCCAAACCTCAGAGCATAACCGGACAAAGTTTGCTCTAATCTTATTGGACCAAGCGCCTTGGCCGGCCTAGATGCCGGTTTTTTAAGATTTGATTTTTTTGGTCAAAAATGATATTTTTATATTGTTATGAAAGACAGTTTTTATCAAAGAATGACCGAAATTTTTCCCGGTTTACTGGTTTGGCTGACTTTTTTTCTGGCGGTTATTTTTTCTTTTATTAAACCGCTATGGTCGATTTATTTCATTATTGTTTTTGTTATTTATTGGCTCACCCGTTTATTTTATATGATGTTTTGGCTGATGGTTTCCTGGTTTCGCTTTCGCCGCGATATTAAAATTGATTGGCTGGCTCGGTTGCGCGGGTTGTCTGACAAAAATTATCTTGATTATTATCATGTCATCACTTATCCGACTTACAAAGAACCCTACGAAGTCATTGAGCGTTCGTTTAATGAATTGTTAAAAATTGATTATCCTAAAGATAAAATAATTGTCGCTCTGGGCGGCGAAGCCAGAGATGAAGCTAATTTTTTGCAAATTGCCGAGCGGTTGAAAAATAATTTTGGCGACAAGTTTTTTAAATTACTGATTACTGTTCATCCCGTCTTGCCCGACGAATTGCCCGGCAAGGGTTCCAATGTTCATTACATGGAAGAGAATCTCCAGCGGGTGGTGGATGAGCTTAAAATTCCTTACGAGAACATTATTGTTTCCTGCTTTGACGTGGAGACCCTACCGCACCCGCAATATTTTGCCTGCCTGACTTATAAATATCTCACTCATCCCAACCCCACCCATGCTAGTTACCAGCCCCTGATTTTGTATAACAATAATATTTGGGAATCTAATTTAATTATCCGCGTCGTGGCCTCGTCTACCACTTTTTGGCTGCTGACCGATATGTCACGGCCGGAAAAACTGCTGACTTTTTCTTCCCACAGTATGAGTTTTAAGATGCTAGTAGATGTCGGTTTTCATGAAAAGACCATTGTTTCTGAAGATTCGCGCATTTGTCTGCAAGCTCTGGTGCGTTATGACGGCGATTATGAAGTGGTGCCGATTTTTGTGACACTGTCCATGGATACCGTCTATATTGGTTCGCTAAAGAAAAGTTTAATCAATCAATATAAGCAGATGCGGCGTTGGGCTTGGGGCGTGGAGCATTTTCCTTGGCTTTGGGATAATTTTTTTGGCCGTCACGCCAATCGGCGCATTGCTTTCAAAAAAAGATTTCAGTATCTGTGGAATCAGTTTGAAGGTATGTATTCCTGGGCCACGGCGCCGGCGCTAATGATGGTGGTCGGCCGTCTGCCGTTGTGGCTGGCCTCTGATGCCGACAAAGCCACGGCCTTTTTTCAAAAAGCTCCTTATACCTTGGAGAAATTAATGATGTTGGGCATGGTCGGCCTGATTATTAATTCTGTTATGTATACTTTTTTATTGCCCGCTCGGCCCAAGGGCTATGGCGTTTGGAATTATTTGATTATGATGTTGCAGTGGTTGATTTTTCCCATAACCATGATTATTTTTGGCGCTATTCCGGCCACCGAATCGCAGACCAGGTTGCTGCTGGGCGGCCGGTATCGGCTGGGTTTCTGGGTGACGGAGAAAAAAATTAAAGTTTAAAATTATGAATTGGCCCCGGGTTACCATTCAAATCGTCACTTATAACAGCCGGCAGTATCTGCCAGAATGCTTGCGATCGATTTTTGACCAAACTTATCGCGATTTTCAGGTTCTGATAATTGACAATGCTTCCCAAGACCGTACGGTTGACTGGCTTAAGGCCAATTACCCCCAGGTGGCTGTTTTTCAAAACAACCGCAACTTGGGTTTTGCCAAAGCGCACAATCAGGGTTTAAAACTGCTTAACTCGCCTTATGTGGTTATTTGTAATCCGGATATTATTTTAGAATCTAATTGGCTGGCTAAGATAATGAGTTGTGCCCAATCCGAAAAATATTTGGCCTTTGGTTCTTTTGGCGGTAAGTTATTGAAGCTCAAGGTCAATAACCTGGAACTAAACGATGTGGAAAAAACCAAGCAAATCGATTCTTGCGGTTTGAAGATTTTTAAGAACCATCGCGTGGTTGAATTGGGAGCGGGCGAAACAAGTTCCGCTTTTACCGTTGAACAGGAAATTTTTGGCTGTTCCGGCGCTTTGACGCTATTTAAGCGCGAGGCCTTGCAGAGTGTTTTTTTAAAGACGTCTTTCAGGCCCCAGGGAGAGTATTTTGACGAGGATTTCTTTTTTTACAAGGAGGACATTGATTTGGCTTGGCGTTTGCGTCTGGCCGGTTGGCGGTCGCTCATGGTACCGCCGGCAGTGGCCTATCATATTCGCTCGCTTGGCGGTTCGGAAAAAAAGGGGCCGTTGGCCATTATTTATAATCGGCGCCGACAATCCCGTCTGGCCCGGTATTATTCCTATCGCAACCACTGGCTATTTTTAATCAAAGATGAATTTATTTTTAATTTACTTAAATATTTACCGTCGATTCTTTATTTTGAAGCCAAGAAGTTTGTCTATGCCTCGCTGGCAGAGCGGTTGGCGCCGATTGCGCTGGCAGAGGTGATAAAATTATTGCCTCGGATGTTGGTTAAAAGAACAGTCATTTTTAAGCAAACTAAAACAACGGCCGCGGATTTGCGCCGTTGGTTCGTCTAAATTATATGGAAATTTCCATCATTATTAACAATTATAAAACCCGCGGCCTGCTCAAACAGTGTTTGAAAGGAATTTACGCCTTTCCGCCGGCCGTGGCCTTTGAAGTGGTGGTGGTGGATAATAATTCCCGCGATGGCAGTGTTGAACTGGTCAGAGAAAAATTTCCGCAGGTGAAGCTAATCGCTGCGCAGGAAAATTTGGGCCATCATCGAGGCAACAACTTAGGCATCAGTAATTCCAGCGGTCAATATGTTTTGATTCTTAATACCGATATCGCCATCATGGACGACGCCATTGATAAAATGTATTTATTTATGGAGAATAATCCAGCAGTGGCTTTGGTGGGGCCTAAACTTAAAAATCCCGACGGCTCGGTGCAGATGTCCTGCCTGCGTTTTCCCACGGCCATGGTGCCGATTTATCGGCGGACATTCTTGGGCCGTTTGCCTTGGGCCAAACAAGCGCTAGATAATTATTTAATGACTGATTTTGACCATGCCGCCACGCGACCGGTGGATTGGATTTTGGGCGCTTGTGAGCTGGTACGGCGCCGTGCCATTGATGAAGTGGGATTGATGGACGAGGATTTATTTCTATATTTTGGTGATGTGGCTTGGTGCAAAAAATTCTGGCAGGCCGGTCACGGCGTGTATTATTTGGCCGAGGCCGAAATTATCCATTATCACAAGCGGGAATCGGCCGAGAGCGGTGTTCTTTCAAAAATTTTTTGGATTCATATTTCTGACTGGTTGAAATATCTAAAGAAATATTCAAAATTAATCGTCAGAAGCCATGTTTGATTCGCCGGCCAAGTCAAAAATAATCAGGGGAAAGGTTGATAATTTTTTAACTAGTCATCATTTGCCGCCGCCGCGTCGCCGTCATCCTTGGCGCAAACCGCTGTTATTTTTGACAGTTATTTTTCTGCTGTTATTTTTGGTCTTATGGCCGGCGCTGATGGCCGGCGCGGGCATTCTTAAAGAAGTGGCCTTAGCCGAAAAAAATCTTAAAATTATCAGTTCTCAAATCCAGGCCGGCAATTGGTATTCAGCCGGCCGACAGTTGAAGTTGTTGCAAACTGAAGTGTTGAAAATAAACAGCCAATTCCATCGTTTGGGGCCGATTTCTTATCTGCCGCCGGTTAAAAAATCATTGGCCGCTTCCCAAAGAATGCTTTTGGCCAGCGGTGATTTGGCATCGGCTTACGCGGAGATTTTTTTCTGGCTGGCAGACGTTAGTGATGACTTTAAGATATCTAGCGTGGCCGATAAATTTAGCGATAAAAACCAACGTCAAAATTTACTGGGTTCCCTGGCCGGTAATCAGGCCAAGCTATCCCAGATCCAGCTCAAATTAGCTGCGGCGCAACAGGAGTTGTCGGCGGTCAACACCAATGATTTACTTGGTCCTTTTCAGGATAATTTGCTAATTATTGACCACTTTTTAGCGACCGCTATCGGCAATACTGAAACGGCCTTGCCGATAATAGCGCATCTGCCAGAGCTTTTGGGTTACCATCAGGAAAAAACTTATCTAGTCGTTTTTCAAAATAATATGGAACTAAGGCCCACTGGTGGGTTCATTGGTTCTTATGCGATTTTAAAAATTAAAGACGGCGAGATTACTGGACTTTTTACCGATGATATTTATAATCTTGATAAATTATCCATTGGCCAGCTCAAAGAAACTCCGCCGTGGCCGATGCAGCAATACAACGCGCAGAAGTATTGGTATTTGCGCGACGCTAACTGGTCGCCGGACTGGCCGACCAGTGCGGAAAAAATCAAATGGTTTTTTAATCAGGAATCAGCTTTGGCCCATCAGCCACCGCTAAAATTGGACGGCGTCATTGCTTTAAATCCAGATTTTATTGTTAATTTGTTGGAAGTGGTGGGTCCGATTATGGCCGAAGGACTCACTTTTCAGGCCGATAATTTTGCTCAAGATTTGGAAAAATTTGTGGAATTTGATTATGCCAAAAAAGGCATCAAGAAAGAGGACCGCAAAGACATTATCGGTTTTTTAACCAATGTCGTCATTGAGCGCTTGTATCAATCGCCGCCTCTGGATTT
>Ga0233421_10001069_pt1 | contig 10319 bp, 10 predicted proteins | sample Watercolumn_Mata_3_FD_182725 | JGI IMG/M metagenome (GOLD analysis project Ga0233421, IMG submission 182725) | Freshwater microbial communities from Lake Matano, South Sulawesi, Indonesia - Watercolumn_Matano_2014_107_MG | ecosystem: Environmental > Aquatic > Freshwater > Lake | place... | reverse complement strand
CATCGAACTGCCATTTGCGCGAGTCGCTCGGGCAGGCGATTCATGACAATCTAATTGGTATAGGTTATTTTGTGCCCGAACTTAAATATACCGGCGATAACGCGGCGATGATCGCCGCCGCCGGATATTTTAAATATCTAAAAAAAGATTTTGCCGATTTGGAAAAATTGGACGCGAAACCGAATTGGAGGATTGATGAACATTGTTAAGTGGTTAAATTGTTACATTCTTACATTGTTAAAATTTGTTTACCGAAAGGTTTACTAATTTACAACGGGATGTGATAATATAACAATGAAAAAAATTACAACATCGGAAAAACAAACATTCGAACTGGCCAAAGAGTTTGCTGCAAACCTGCAAGGCGGGGAGGTTATCGCGCTTTACGGCGACCTCGGCGCGGGAAAAACGGTTTTTGTCCGCGGACTCGCGGCCGGCTTAGGCGTTAAAGAAATCGTCAAAAGCCCGACTTTTGTAATTATGAAATGCTATCTGGGCAAAAAACTTAATCTCTGCCATATTGACGCCTATCGCTTATCGCGCGGAGCGGAACTTGCGGCAATCGGCGCTTTGGATTTTTGGGGCAAAAAAAATACGGTTTCAATCATTGAATGGGCCGATCGTGTGCCGGAACTACTTAACGGCGTAAAAAATCTCATAAAAATCAGAATTGAACATCTTGGACAAGACAAACGAAAAATTTCTTTTCCCCTATTGTAAGCGGTCGCTTACAATAGGGGAATCGACTTTAATTAAAATACCCCCGATGGACATCGGAGGATTTTTGTTATGCCTGGCCTCTTTTCTCTGATGAAAGGGCGGTTATAACCGCCACTCTCAAGGCGTCGTTATGCAAATCCTTGAAGTCCTCAAAACTAAAAGCTGGAAAATATTTGGCTATCATTTTTATTCGTACATCCCAAGGGGCGCTTTCCCATTCCTCCTCGGCTTCTATATTGCCGCTGATAATACGGAGAATCTTTCCGACAATAAATGCCCAATGCCTAAAAATCGTTTCTTCCACGTCGAATGAGACGCCGCTCCGCATATTTTTTACAATTTCCCTTGCGGAATGCACCGCTCCCTGATACCAAAAACGATCGATCTCCCGTTCTTCGTCTTTCATCGCGCTGCCCTTTCTTGATAAAGAACTCTGCAAAGAACCTTAACAAAAATTTTACCGATTGTCAAGATTGCGGATTGGCCGAGATTGCCAAGATTATTCCGCCATGCGGAATACTTCTTCCACGGTCGTAATTCCGTCAAGCGCTTTCAGTAATCCGTCCTGCGCCATCGTGATCATTCCGTGCTTACGCGCCACCTCGCGCATTTCATATTCCGATGTCTGTCCGGAAAGAATAATTTTTTCAATATCCTTGTTCATCGTCATTATTTCGTAAATGCCGATTCTCCCCCGAAAACCCAGCCCGCCGCACGCATCGCATCCCTTGCCGCGATAAAAATTCAGTTTTTTAAAATCAATTTTTACGCCGGCCGACTCGGGAATCTCGCCAAGTGTTTTTTTGACGCGTTCCATAAGTTCATCCGAAAGCTTTTCCTCTTCCTTGCACGATTCGCAGACGCGCCGCACAAGCCGCTGGCCGATTATCGCATTCAGAGCCGGCGCGAGCAAAAAAGGTTTTGCCCCCATCGAGAGAAAGCGCGGAATTGTCCCGGCCGCGCTATTGGTGTGAATTGTGGAAACAACGAGATGTCCGGTTAAGGCCGCCTGGATCGCGATTTCCGCGGTTTCAAGATCGCGAATTTCGCCGACCATCACGACGTCCGGATCCTGGCGCAAAATTGAACGGAGGCCTTTGGCAAAAGTATAATCCTTGCTGTAATCAATCTGGCTTTGATTGATGCCCGGAAGCTTATATTCAATCGGGTCTTCCAAAGTGATGATTTTTGTCTCCGGAGAATTTAAGGTAGTAAGAACCGCGTAAAGCGTCGTGGTTTTGCCGCTGCCGGTGGGGCCGGTGGCGATAATCATTCCGTTCGGGCGCTCGACTTGTGCCTTAAGCTCTCTAAAAGCGCGACCGCGAACTCCCAAATCTTCAAACCGAAGCCCGACGGCCGAAGAACGGAGAAGGCGCATTACTACGCTTTCGCCGTATGCCGTTGGGATCATCGAAACACGAACGTCAATTTTATCTTTTGCAAGAAAGATGCTAAAACGCCCGTCCTGCGGCTGGTCGGAAACATTTATTTTCAGGCCGGAAATAAATTTCAAACGCGAAATAATTTTTTGCCACTCTTCTTTGTTGATGACCGCGATATCGTGCAAAATGCCATCCAGCCGGAAACGAATTTTAATGTCCCCCTCCTCCGCTTCAATGTGAATATCCGACGCGGCGGCTTTAAGTCCGGCGGCGATTAAAAATGTGATGACGTCCGTTATGGAAAGTTTTTTTAAAGATGCCGTTAAATTTTTTAAATCGCCCGCTTCGGCTTCAAATTTCGCGAGATCCGCCTCGGTAATCTGCACGCCCTCAACTTGCGGTTTTATTTCCGGCACCGCTTCGTATAATTTGAACGCGTATTTGAAACTTTGTTCGGAAATTGCGTAAACAACCACATGGCCGTGTTTGCGTTCGCCAAGCTCAAAAGCGATTTCCTCAACCTCGGTCGCCGCCGGATTGACGGCGCCGATGCGGATTTCCTGCCCGTGAATCAAAAAACAAACCGCCCTGAATTTTTCTGCCTGCGCCTTGGGAATGGCGGCGATGGTTTCCGGCCCGATCGTAAATCCTTTCAAATTAATATACGGAAATCCGGCTTTGGCGGCCGCGGCTTTTGTTTCATTTTCCAATTCCTTAATGCGGATTTCGGCCATCTTTTCTTCAAATTTTTCCTGCGCATCTTTCTCCGGTATCGCCGCCGCGCCGCTACTCTTTTTCTTTTGCTTCAGGAGATCGCTGATAGTTTGCATAAAAATCTAACTTTATTTCATTTTAAAGTATGCCGGCAAGGACTTCCCAATTCTTACGAGTTTGCTGACCGCCGTTTCGTCGACAATTCTCAAATAAAGCATCGTCCATGCCGAAATAGTCCAAGCGCTCACGAAACTGCCAACGACAATAGCAAAAACGCTGAAAACCGTAAGCGTCAGGGCAAGAACCAGCCAAAACGCGAAAGTGGAATTTAAAAGATACGCCCCCAAAAATAAAAGGAAAAACGGAATGGATGCAAAAATCATTCCAGTTGCCAGCAACAGCGCGGCCGTGATATTCAAAAAGAAAAGCACTGCTGTCATTTCTACGGTTACCAGCCAATGTTTCTTGAAAGTAACGAGGCCGTTCACAATACTCTCCCAAAAATTTTCTCCCAAAATTATTCTGCCGGCCGACGCGTATACGATTAAAAATGAAACCCCGAGCGACACCGCGAGCGCCAATAAGAACGTGAGAAAATAAACGGCGAGGGCAAACCGATTTCCGCTCCCAAGATACCAGCCGAGCGGGAGAGAGGCCAAAAAAAGGCAGGAATAAACAAGGATTTTTCCGAACGCATTATACCCAAGAATGTGCCAAAAATTTTTTATGCCCGCCTGAAAACATTCCTTGAAATTGCTTTTGCCTTTAATTAACTTCTTGCCTCCGTTAACCAAAGCGCCGTACGACACCACCGCTAAAAAAATTGCCGCCGCGCTGACAAAAAGAAAGAGAGCGCTTGCCAAAATTATCGCCCAAGGAAGACCCCATGACCTGAACGACGCAAGGGGCGATATTTTTTGATAAATCGGCGGAAAGTATGAACCAAAATTCCATCCGACAAGTCCGGCATAATTTATATTCTTAAAAAAAACTTCGTAAGCCATGCCATTGCCTAAAAGCCCCGCAAAAAAACCAAAAATCCAAAGCCATTTATTTTTCCAGCTCAAATAAAAAGATTTTTTAAGAACCTCGCGATATAACGGTTGGTGTTTGATCATAATTCCTCCTTTAATAATTAAATTCGAAATTCGAATGTCGAAATTTGAAACAATAATGCAAATTAAAGTTCAAATTTCAAAACCCGAAGTTAAAATCAATATTTTAAACTTTTTAAAAATTTGGGCTTGATTTGGCATTTGAACTTTGAACTTCAAATGCCTTTATGCCTGGGATTTTATGCTTGCGGTTTGTTTTGTTTCCCGCTTGAGACGGATCCACCCTTGGCGGAAAACAGCGCTTCAAATTCTTCTTTCTCCAAGCTTTCTTTTTCAAGAAGCGTCTCGGCAATGAGTTCGAATTTGGCGCGATTCTTTTGCAGAATTTCGGAAGCGGTTTTAAGCGCGCCGTTCATCAGTTTGGAAATTTCCGCGTCAATCAGTTCGGCGACTTTTTCGCTGTAATCGCGCTGTTCGGTAATCTCCCGCCCCAAAAAAATCAGCTCCTCATGTTCGCCAAAAGTTCGCGGGCCCAAAGTTTCGGACATTCCGTAAGTTGTCACCAGCCGGCGGGCGAGCTTTGTCGCCTGCATCAAATCATTGGAAGCGCCGGTTGTGAGGTTCTCCGCGCCAAAAATTTCGCGTTCCGCCGCATAGCCGCCGAGCGCCATCGCAAGTTCGGCCAAAAATTCCCCGCGCGAACGGAAATGTTTGTCTTCGGTGGGAAGCTTCAAAGTATAACCGGCCGCGTGCCCGCGCGAGATGATGGAAACTTTATGCACCGGATCGGCAAGCGGCAACTGGTGCGCGACGAGCGCGTGTCCGGCCTCATGATAGGCGGTAATTTTTCGCTCCTGCTCCGAAAAAATCCGGCTCTTGCGCTCCGGCCCCAGCAAAACTTTTTCCACGCTTTCCAAAATTTCTTCCTGCCCGATAATTTTTTTATTCCGCCGCGCCGTCAGAATTGCCGCTTCGTTCAGGAGATTGGCAAGATCGGCGCCGGAAAATCCGGGCGTACGTTCGGCAACGCGGCGGAGATTGGTGTCTGGGGCGAGCGGCTTTCCCTTGGCGTGAAGTTTTAAAATTTCTTCGCGATCATTGATATCCGGCTCGTCCAGAATAACGCGCCGGTCAAATCTGCCCGGCCGAAGCAGCGCCGGATCCAAAACATCAGGACGGTTGGTGGCGGCGATCACGACAATTCCGATGTGCGGATCAAAACCGTCCATCTCCACCAAAATTTGATTCAAGGTTTGTTCGCGTTCGTCGTGCGATCCGCCGAGTCCGGCTCCGCGCTGGCGGCCAACTGCGTCAATCTCATCAACAAAAATAATGCATGGCGCATTCTTTTTGGCGCGGGCGAAAAGATCGCGGACGCGGGAGGCGCCGACCCCGACAAACATCTCCACGAACTCCGAACCAGAAATATGAAAAAACGGCACATTCGCCTCTCCGGCGACAGCGCGCGCCAAAAGCGTTTTACCGGTGCCTGGCGATCCCATAAGGAGCACGCCTTTTGGAATTTTCGCGCCCACGGCAACAAATTTTTTCGGATTTTTTAAAAAATCCACCACTTCTTTGAGCTCCTCTTTCGCCTCTTTAACACCGGCAACATCCTTAAAACTGACCCTGTCTTTTTTATTTTTTGGCACTTCGCGCGCCCCACTCTGCCCAAAACTCATTGCCTTAATATTCGCGCCCTGCACTTGGCGCATCATAAACCAGATAAAACCGGCGATGAGCAAAAACGGCAAAAGAAACGGCAAAATCGCTTGCGCCCAATACCCGAAACCGCTTTTTTCTTTCACCGAGATTTCAACCGCGAGCATCTTCTCCGGAAGGACATTAAAATTTTTGAAAAGCGATGAAAGAGATTCTGTCGGCTCTTTCAAAAGTTTTTCTGTTTTGCCGTCTTGCAGAGTGATGGCAAGTTCATTATCGTTAATCTCAATTTTTTTGACACTCCCGGCGTTAACCCGCTCCACCAGTTTGGAAATTCCGATTTCCTCGGGCTTTACAGCCGTAAGATTATAGGTGCTAAAAATAACTCCGACAGCCAAAACCGCGATCACAAAAATGATGATGTTTTTGAGTTGCTGATTCATACGCTATACATTATATAATAAAAAATAATTTTAGGCAAAATTTAAAGACGCCCCGATGGCCATCGGGGCGTCTTGATAAATTATTTTACCTTTGGAGCTTCCGCCGATTTCTCTTCTGCTGGCTTCTCTTCCGCCGGTGCTACTTCCTTCGCTTCCTCTTTCTTTACTTCAGCTTTTTCCTTTTGCGGTTCATCACCCGCATCTTTCAAGCCAAGCCCTAAACGGTGCTGTTCCGGCTCAATTGAAATAATTCTAAATTCCATTTCATCGCCCGGCTCACCTACCTCGCCCGCCTCCTTCGCCGGCAGATGAGAGAGCTCGGAAACATGCAGAAGGCCGCTGATTTCCGGATCAAGTTCCACAAAAAATCCGAATGGATTGCTCTTTAAAATTTTTCCCTTTACGACCTGGCCGATTTTATAGCGTTCGGCGATATTTTTCCAAGGATCGTGCGCCAGCTGTTTTAATGAAAGAAAAATCTTTGAGCCATTGATCCCGACAATCTGCGCCAGCACCTTGTCGCCGACTTTCACGATTTCGCTCGGATGATCAATTCTCTGCCAAGCAAGTTCGGAAATATGAATCAGTCCTTCCAAATTATCAAACTTAACAAATGCGCCAAAATCAGTGAGTGCGGTGATTTCCGCCTCCACCGTGTCGCCGACTTTATATTTGGCAATCACTTCACGCTGGCGGTCTTCCCAAACTGCTTTTTCCGAAACAATCAATTTATTTTCTGCCTCGTTTAGATCAAGTACCTTGACATCCAAAGTTTTTCCGATCAGCGAGCGGAGCTTTTCTAAAATCTTTTGTTTTTCACCGCCGGCGACGCGCGGATAATTATCCGGCGAAAGCTGGGAAACCGGCAAAAAACCGACAATGTGATTAATCGCGAGCATTAAACCACCCTTGTTTGCTTCGGTTATCTTTACTTGAATGACTTCGCCGGTTTTAACGAATTCCGCGAGCTTATCCCAAGCGCGCTTATGGCCGGCAAAACGGAAGGAGAGTTCAACCTCGCCGTTTTCATTTTCCAAATCTACGACTGTGGCTTCCACCTCGTCGCCGACTTTTAAATCCGCATATTGGCTGGACTCATCGCGAAGCTCCGGCCCGCGGACAACACCGGTGCGGTATCCTTCGATATCAATATGCACCGCGCTCTTAGTGATGGACACAACTTTACCTTTGACGATATCATCAACTTTTGGAATTTGAAGATATGTCTTATCGTCCATCAATTTTTTAAAATCAGTCATATGTTTTATAATCGTACCTAATCCTCCTTCGCATAAAGCTTCGGGGGATAATTTCTGGCAGATGCCAGAAATTAAAAAACCATAAGCATTACTTAACCCGGGTTATGGTCCGAGTTCTCACTTTAGGCGAGATTTAAGTTAGTTATATCTTAATCTATCGGGGGTTGGATGTCAACCGTTGAGTTTGCGAGTTGCGAGTGACGAGTTGCGAATTTTTCCATCAAAATCAGAAATTAGTTTTTTCTTCCTGAAGTACCTGACTTGATTGAAGTTCTACGATTTCTGACTTAGATGGAAACCCCGATGCGAAATCGAGGTAAATGGTGGGAAGGAACGACGGGGTGGGCGGCTACTTCTTCTTGCCGCCCTTCTGCTTCGCGGCGGAACGGCGGCACTCGGTGCCCCGCATCTCGCCCCACGAATAGGGGCGGTGCGTGAGGACACCGTTGATGGTGATGGGGAACATCACCGTTGCCGGCTTGGAGCGCAGAAGCCGAGCAAGCTCCTCGCGCTCCGCGAGTGCAGGGAGTATACGGAGACGCTCTGCGGGGCTGTGTGGAATCGCCGCAAGGTTGACCTTGCGGCTCTCTGCGTTCGGCATTTTCCTCTCCTTCTGCTTTTGAACCATCTGCTCTCCGCACTTACGGAAAGCTTACGGTTCGGTTTCCCGTCAAAAGTCACAACATCTTGTCATCCTCGGGCTTGACCCGGGGATCCAGAATAAATTTTGTCTGAATTCCCGATCGAGTCGGGAATGACATTTTAAATTCTGACTTTTGATAGGATCCCGACGAATTGTCGGGAAGAAAGGAACTAGGAAGGAACTTAGAGAAGGAAGATGTGGGAGTGCTTCGAGTCCTCCACGCGGATGACAAGCCGCATTTCTCGCCGGTAGGTGGGCTGGGGGGCGTCGTCCTTGTAATGCCAACTCTCCACAAACCCCTTCTTCCGTCTGCACCGAGGAGGGAACTCCTCGGCCGCCGCGAGGATCCGCAGATCCTTGCGGCTCCGACGACCCGCGGGAGCGGGCGGGGGCGTGGCACAGCCGCGAAGGTGGCGGAACTTCTCCGGCTCCCGAACCCGCCCACGGAGTGCGACGCACTCCGCAAGCACGCGCGCCTCGAGCACGTCGATTTCGCGGTCGACCGCCTCGTCACGCGGGAGCGCGTAGCCGCACCCCCGCGTCGCGCGTCGGAGTGCCTTACGGCGCTTCCGTTCGGCGCCCCAATGCACTTGTCCTCGTGTTGACATCTCTCCTCCTTTTGTCCGTGCGTTTTGATTGTTGGTGGCGGCGGGGGAATCGAACCCACATGGAGTTTCTCCCACACGATTTTGAGTCGTGCGCGCCTGCCTGCCGGCAGGCAGGTCTGCCTATTTCGCCACACCGCCACTTCATCCCTAACAATAAAGCATAGCACATTTGGAAGATTGTGTCAAGCATATGTACAGTACATTGTCTAGGCTATTATAAACGTCGTCGCAAATTTAGACTTCAAAATTTTTTATGATAATTTAAAACCCGCCGATTCGGCGGGTTTAGGGTTCATTTTTCATTAGATAGCTCCGTCGCCGGTTTTTACGTGATACTTGCGATCCTCTTCGGCGAGATCCATTATTTTTCTCCGCAGATTATGCGGATCGGGGACGTTTTTGAGATGGAACCTCCCCTCTTCCGCCGCGGTTTGAATAAAGACATTGCCAAAATTAAAAATCGTCGGGAAAATTCCTTTCACCTCGGAAGTGATATCCTGTATTTTATATAAATCAAGTTCCGCCACGGTGCGCGCGAACAGCGCCTCCTGTTCAATACCAATCAGACGGTCGTTAGTGATAATCCAGAGATCGAGATAATAACTCACGAATTCCGTAAAGAAAAATTCCCAAATGGCGAGATAATAAATAATTCCCAAAATCAGAAGCGCGGGATAAGAAATCTGCCCGGTGAGGAGGCCGGGGAAATTGGCGGCGAAAAAATAATATAAACCAACCGGAATCGCAGCCAATACCAGTAATAATAAGATGTGCGGTAAGAAAGTAATGGGATGCCGGCGAAGTTTGAAAACTTCGCGTTCGTAGAGTTTTTGTTTGATCAGTTGGGCCAAAGTCATTTTGATTATTGTGGGCTGGGAATTTGATTCCAGCCACCGAGGCTAAATTGTACCGGCGCGCGCCAGTCAATCGAACTAATCAGCCCCCAGGCGAAATATAAAAAAAGCGCGCTTCCAGCTATAAATAAAAAGCATGCCCAAAAACCGCCCATATCAAAAGCGGCGAATTTTATAAGATGCGCGATGTTGATGAGCGAGAGAATAACAAAAAACAACAGAAAGAGAGCAAGCGGGATGAGGAGGATGGAGAGAGGAAGGGTCATCGTTAGAAAATAGAAATTAGAAAATAGAAATTCATAATTTTTTATTTTCTATTTTCTAGTTTTTGTCAAAAAGATTTGGCGGCGGTTGAAGTCTTAAGTGAATATAGGCATTCGGAGTTGCGATGCGTCCGCGCGGAGTGCGGGAGAGCATCCCCATTTGTATCAAAAAAGGTTCATAGACTTCTTCAATCGTCGCCTCTTCTTCGCGCGTCGCGGCCGCCAAAGTGCCGATGCCGACCGGCCCGCCTCCGAATTTCCTCACAATCGTTTCTAATATCTCGCGGTCAACTTTATCCAGCCCCAAATGATCAATTTCAAGCATCGCGAGCGCCGCCTCAACCGCTTCCTTATTTATTATACCATTGGTTTTGACTTCGGCGAAATCGCGGACGCGCTTTAAAAGGCGGTTGGCGATGCGCGGAGTAAACCGGGTGCGTCGAGCGATTTCGGCTACGGATTCGCCGTCGATCTTGATACCCAAAATCGCGGCGCTACGGCGGACAATTTTTTCCAAATCCTCGTTTGAATAATAATTCAGGCGGTAGGTGGCGCCGAAACGGTCGCGAAGCGGCGAGGAAAGAAGCGAAAGGCGGGTGGTGGCGCCGATGATGGTAAAGCGCGGGAGATCCAGCCGCAAAGTGCGCGCGGCCGGGCCTTTGCCGATGATGATATCAAGCGCAAAATCTTCCATCGCCGGATAAAGCACTTGATAT
>Ga0233421_10001068_pt1 | contig 10331 bp, 8 predicted proteins | sample Watercolumn_Mata_3_FD_182725 | JGI IMG/M metagenome (GOLD analysis project Ga0233421, IMG submission 182725) | Freshwater microbial communities from Lake Matano, South Sulawesi, Indonesia - Watercolumn_Matano_2014_107_MG | ecosystem: Environmental > Aquatic > Freshwater > Lake | place... | reverse complement strand
AATTTACGAGAGGTGCTTTCTAATTTGAATGATTTTCTGGATTTGGCCTATCAGGTAGCAGATAGTATTATTATCAATAGTAATTATTCACAAACCACCAAAAATACCATTAAATCGGAAATAAGCGCCCAGCAGGTCACCAACAACACCTCCTTAACTTCTTTGCAGACCGCTCGGGCGAATTTAATAAACTATACCAATAGTTATGCCACACAAATCAAGGCGGCCGAAGACAGCTTAGCCATCTATCAGGCTCAATATGATTTGAAAAAAGCCGGCCCGCGTAATTTCGAAGTTAACGCGGCCGAAGCTAAGGTGGCCCAAGCTCAAGCTCAGCTCAACAAAGCGGTGGCGGATTTAAGCGATTATTCTCTGGTTGCGCCCATTGACGGCAAGGTTACCCAGGTTAATTTTGACCTGGGTGAACAAACCAACTTGACCGAGCCGGTGATTAAAATATTGAGTAATGAAAAATATGAAATTAAAGTGGATATTCCCGAATCAGACGTAGCCAAAATTAAAGTGGGCGACAAGGCTATTATTGAATTGGACGCTTTTGGTTCGGACCATCCTTTTGCCGGCACGCTCACTTTTGTTGACCCGGCCCAGACTATCATTCAAGACGTCACTTATTACAAAACCACTGTCAGCTTGGACCCAGACGCTTCCTTAGAACAGATTAAGCCCGGTATGACCGCTGATGTCACCATTACCACCGCTAAAAGAGATGATGTTTTGTATATTCCCCAGCGCGCCGTGCGCTTAAAAGAAGCGGTTTTAGGCGAAGCGCCGTCGAAATTTGTCGAGGTCCTGCTGGAGGGCAATCAGTTGGCAGAGCGGATGGTGGTCGTCGGTTTGCGCGGCGACAATGGTTTGGTGGAAATAATTTCCGGCCTTAGTGAAAATGAGTCGGTGGTTACTTTTAAAAAAGAGAATGGCAAAAAGAAATAATATGGACCAGCCGCTGATTAAAATCATTGATTTAAAAAAAGACTATGTCAATGATGAGGTGGTCACCAAGGTGTTGCACGGCATTTCTTTTACCATCGCCGCGGCCGAGTTTGTGGCGATTATGGGGCCGTCCGGTTCTGGCAAATCCACACTTATGCATATTTTGGGTTTTTTGGATGTGCCCACTGCTGGACAGTTTTTTTTCAAGGGCCGCGACGTTTCTAATTTGAACGATGATGAGTTGGCGCGTATTAGAAATGAAGAGGTTGGTTTTGTTTTTCAATCTTTCAACTTATTGCCCAAGACCTCGGTTTACGACAATGTGTGTTTGCCTTTGCTTTACAGTGATTATAGCGACCACCAGTCCAGAGTGGCGGCAGCCATTAAAGCCGTCGGTTTGGAGCACAGAATCAATAATTTTTCCAACCAACTCTCCGGTGGCGAGAAGCAGCGTGTGGCCATTGCCCGAGCCCTGGTCACGAATCCCGGCGTTATTTTTGCCGACGAGCCGACTGGCAACTTGGACAGCAAGTCTGGTCACGCCATTATGGAAATTTTGGAAGAGTTAAATGACCGCGGCCACACTATTATTTTAGTCACTCATGAGAGCGACACAGCCCGTCACGCCAAGCGGATAATCAAAATGAACGACGGCTTAGTTTGTGGCGATGAAAATGTCGCCCAAAGGCGGTCGGCCAAAGATGGCGATTTAATAAAATAATCATGACACTGGTTGATGCTATTAAGCTTTCTTTTTTTGTTTTGCGGACCAATAAGGTCCGCAGTTTTCTCACTGGCCTGGGAATAATCATTGGCATTGCCGCGGTGATTATCATTATCTCTGTCGGCGCCGGCGCGCAAAGTTTGATTATCAACCAATTTAACTCTTTAGGTGTGAATTTGGTTGGCATTTTGCCGGGAGCCAGCGATGAAAATGGCCCGCCAGCTTCGGTTTTCGGCGTAATTGTGACCACCTTAAAGCCAGCCGACGCTCTGGCCATTCAGAAAGAAGTCGCCAATGTCGCAGCCGTCAGCTCTTATAACACCGGCCGTGGCGCGGTGGTCTATGGTAACAATAAAGTGGACGTTAATTTTTACGGCGTCATGAGCGATTATATTCAGGTGGAAGACACTGAAGTTATGACCGGCCGTTTTTTTACCGCCGATGAAGACAGGGGAGTGGCCAGAGTGGCGGTTTTGGGTTATCGGGTATGGCAGGATTTGTTCGCCGGTCAAAACCCGGTCGGTCAAAAAATAAAAATTAAGAAAGAATTTTTTGAGGTGATTGGCGTGATGAAGGAGCGCGGCACTTCCGGCTTTCAAAATCAGGACACCATTGTTTTATTACCCTCAATCACCGCCCAAAAAATCATGTTGGGTGTCGGTCACGTCAATTTTATTCGGGTCAAAGCCAACAGTGGTGATAACATAGATCAGGTGCAAAATGACGTTAAATTGTTATTGCGCGACCGCCATGATATCCGCACCGACGAACAAGACGATTTTTCCGTGCGCAACACCAAGGACGCTATTGTTACGCTGACCGCCGTTACCAATGCTTTAAAATTTTTTCTGGCGGCCATCGCGGCAATTTCTTTGATTGTTGGCGGCGTGGGCGTGATGAATATTATGCTGGCTTCGGTTAATGAACGTATCAGAGAAATCGGCCTGCGCAAGGCAGTGGGCGCGCGACAAAAAAATATTTTGGTGCAGTTCATTTTGGAAACCATTGCCATTACTTTAAGCGGCGGCGTCATTGGCATTATTTTTGGCGCTGGTTTTTCCGCGCTGGTCGCCCTAGTGGCCCGTTACCTCGGCTACCAATGGGACCTGGTAGTCACGCCAGGCTCTATTATCATTGGTCTGGGTGTGGCCATCTTGGTGGGTTTAATTTTTGGTTTGTATCCGGCCCGGTCGGCCGCCAAGCTGGATCCAATTTTTGCCTTGCGTTATGAGTAATTTTTAGCAGTCGATTATAATTTTATGTTCAACACCGACCAAATAACTCTGCCTATCAACCTCGCCTGGCGCGCTCTGTTCGTCAGTAAAGTCAGGACTTTTTTGACGGTTTTAGGCATTGTTATCGGCATTGCCGCGGTGATTATTGTGATGTCGGCCGGCGAGAGCTTAAAAGGTTTGGTTTTGGGTCAGATTGAGGCCTTTGGTTCGGATTTTATTCAAATTGAACCTAAAGTTCCCAGCACCGCCAAAAATTCCACTGAAAACGCTTTTAGCATGGCCCAAGGCATTCAAGTTACCACCTTGAAAGAAGAAGACGCTCAAGCTATTTTACGTTTGCCTAATATTACCAATTATTACGCGGGAGTTATGGGTCAGGCCGTGGTTTCTTTCGGCGGCGAAAACAAGAACACTAATTTTATGGGTGTCTCGCCCTCGTTTATTGAGATTGATCAATCAGAGATTGCCAGTGGCCGGTTTTTTTCAGAAAGCGACAATAATGATTTGGCGCGGGTGGCGGTTTTGGGCAGCCAGATTGCCAATAAGCTTTTTGCCGGCCAGAATTCCGTCGGCCAGAGTGTCAAAATCGGCAAGGATAAATTCCGCATTGTCGGCGTTTTGCGGGAAAGGGGTGGCGGCTTTGGCATGGATTTTGACAATTTGATTTATATTCCCGTAGCTACAGCGCAAAAGCTGGTTATGGGCATCGACCATTTGCTTTGGATCACGGCCCAAATCAAAAACACCAGTATTCAAGACCAGACCGCCGATGATATTATTCAGTTGTTGCGCCAACGCCACGATATCGCCGACCCCCAGGATGACGACTTTGCCGTTACCACCGTGGCCGAAGCGCGGGAGATGATTGGTGTTGTTTTTGGCGGCATCACTTTGCTTTTAATCGCCATTGCCGGCATCTCTTTACTGGTGGGCGGAGTGGGTATTATGAACATTATGTATGTTTCTGTCACCGAACGCACTTTTGAAATCGGCCTGCGCAAATCAGTCGGCGCCCGGCCACGGCAGATTCTGTGGCAATTTTTGTGGGAAGCGATTGCGGTTACCGTTTTTGGCGGTCTAATCGGCATCACACTGGGCGTTGGTTTCACTTTAATTGTTTTTTTGGCGGCCAAGACCTTTGGTTTTGATTGGAGTTTCAGTTTGCCGCCTCAATCCATAATTATCGCCTTTGGCTTTTGCGCTTTAGTCGGTTTGGTTTTTGGCTACTATCCGGCGCTTAAAGCCGCCAAGCTAGACCCGATTGAGGCCCTTAGGCACGAATAATTATTTTTTATGCTGCTTAGTCAATATCTTTACCAAATTAAAAAAAACGACTGGACGCTGATAATTGCTTCTTTGTTTTTGTCGTTTTTTGGTCTGGCGGCGATTTACAGCGTGGCTTTGGGTCAGGGACAGGGAGAATTTTTAAATTTTAAAAAGCAAGTTGTTTGGCTGTTGGTCGGTTTGGCGGTCCTTTATGTAGTGGCCAATATTAATTATCACCATTGGCGTCGTCTTGGCTGGTGGGGATATTGGCTGGGTTTGTTGTTGTTGATTTTGGTGCTCACCCCCTTGGGTTCGACTATCCGCGGCGCGCGTGGCTGGTTCTCGTTGGGTTTTTTAAATTTTCAGCCGGTGGAACTGATGAAAATATTTTTACTGATTGTTTTGGCCGATGTCTACCGCCAATATGTGCGCACCATTCATAAATTTAGCCAACTGATTTTAATCGGATTAATTGTTTGTTTGCCTTTAATTTTAGTGGTTATCCAGCCGGATTTTGGTTCGGCCATGATTTTATTTTTTACTTGGCTGATTCCTTGCCTGTTTATTATTAAAAATAAATGGCATATTGTGATGATTTTTGCGGGCATGATCTCGCTTTTATTAATCAGCTGGTTTTTTATTTTTGCCGATTACCAAAAAGACCGCATCAGGATTTTTCTCAATCCCGCCGCCGACCCCTTATTTCGCGGCTACAACGTCCGGCAGTCAATTATCGCGGTTGGCTCAGGCGGACTCTTGGGCAAGGGCTTGGGTTTTGGCAGCCAGAGCCAGTTAAAATTCATTCCCGAAAGCCAGACTGATTTTATTTTTGCGGTTATCGCCGAAGAGTTGGGCTTTGTCGGGGTTTTACTGATTGTGGGCTTCTTTTTTTTGGTTTTTTATCGGCTGGCTGCCATTGCCCGGAATGCGCCCGACGATTTTGGTATGTTTTTGTCGCTGTTAGTTCTCACTTTGATTTTTGTGCAAGTTTTCATTAATATCGGCATGGGTATGGGGCTCTTGCCGGTCACCGGCATTTCCTTGCCTTTTGTTTCTTATGGTGGCAGTTTTTTGATTACCATTTTTATTTTGGTTGGTTTGGCCTTAAGCGTCTACCGCGCCGGCGCCATCAGCCGCCGTTGCGATTTGACATGATATTTTTCTTGGCCGATAATAGAGTTACAAGTTAATTTTTATGCCCGATATTAATCCCGCCAATTTTCACCTGCCTTCGGAAGAAAATCTGCGTTTGATTTCCTTTTGCCCCGTTTGCCATTACCGCTATAATCCGGTAGAAGCCCGGGTCTTGGAAGAAAACGAAAGCGCGCATTTGCTTTACATTAAATGTCATCGTTGCCATTCGGCCACTTTGGCTTTGATTCTGGCCAGCGCCTTGGGCATTAGTTCCATCGGCCTGGTGACCGACTTGGACAGCCATGAGGTTTCCAAGTTTAAGGATTTATCGCCGGTTAATGACGATGATGTTTTAACAGTGCATCGCTGGCTGCAGGTCGGCCGGTTGGAAAAAATGGTTTTGTCGTGATTTATTATTAATTAAAAAATATTATGGAAAATCATTGGAGCTTATCTAAAGTTATTCTGACGGCGCTGGCCATGGTCCTTTTGGCCGGCATTGTGGTCGCGGCTATTTTGCGCGACCGCTTGGTCAATCAGCCGCAATGGCAGGTTTCAGTAATTGGTCAGGGCAAAGTGGCTTATCAGCCGGACATTGCCAACGTCACGCTGGGCGTGCAAATTGACCGCGTAGCCAAAGCCGATGAGGCCTTAAATCAGCTCAACGACAAAATCAATAAAATCGTCGTGGCCCTAAAAGCGGCCGGCATTAATGACAACAACATTCAGACGCAGAATTATTCGCTGTTTCCGCAGTATGATTATCCGGCTGGCGGCACTGCCCAGCTAAGTGGCTATAGCGCCAATCAGCAATTGATAATAAAAGTCGATGATATTGACAAGGCCAGTTCCAAAGTCAGCAAAGTTATTTCCGAGGCCACTCGCTTGGGAGCCAATCAGGTGATTGGCGTGACTTTTGATGTCACTAATCTTGACGATCTCAAGCAGGAGGCAAGAGTCAAGGCTATTGACGACGCCAAAAATAAAGCTGGCCGTTTGGCTAATGCGGCCAATGTGAGATTAGGCAAGGTAGTTGGCTGGTGGGAGAATTTTCTTCAGGCCCCGGGCCTGCCTTATTACGGCTATTATGCCGAAGGTAAGGGTGGCGCGGTTGGTGGCGCGGCGCCGGTGGTGCCTAGTGGCAGTCAGGAGATAGTCGTGGAAGTTAATTTGAATTACCAAGTCAAATAGAATAAATTTTTATTTATGCAAAACGCCCGATTACAACGAGGCGTTTTGAGTTTGACAGAAGTCGATAAAAATGAGAAAATACCACAGCTATGGGCCTATAGTTCAGCGGTAGAACGGCGCATTCGCATTGCGTAGGCGGCGGTTCAATTCCGCCTAGGTCCACCAAAATTGATTAGTTGCCTCGCTCGGGGCTTCGCCCCTCGATTCGGCAGGCATTTCCGCAAGGAAATGCCAAGGGTTTTTGAAATCAATCGCCAATTTTCCCGCCGCAAGGCGGCGGTTCGAGCCGATGGTTTTGAGAAAATTTTTCATTTCAGAAAAATTTTCAGACAAAATGAGATTTTTGGCTTGGTTGGCTTCCAAAATCCAGTTTCTCGTGAGTTCGAGCCAATGATTTCCTTTTCGCTCAAAATCCGATAATTTTTCCTCAATATCTTTCTTTTCCGCCATAAGTTTGTTTTTCTTTTCCTGAAATTCCGCCAGTTCAAAACTGCCTTCAAGATAGCCGTCCATTAAGCGGTCTATTTTTGTTTTTATGGCGGAAAGTTCGGTTTTTAGATTTTGAGCGAAAAGGTCTGATGTTTGGCGGTTTTCGTTTTCCCATTCTTTCACTTTCGCAAGATATTTTTCCCGCCAAACATCGGGCAAAGAAACTTTTTGACAATTTTCTTTTACTTGTTCGGTCAAAACTTCTTCCCGCAAAAAGCGAGCTTCAGAACAGTTGATTGTTTTGCTCTTGTGGGTGCAACGATAGTAAATAAATTTAAGTCCACTTTTCTTGATGTGCCGTTCGGCAGTAATGGCATAGCCACAAACCCCACAAGTAGCAAAACCTAAAAACTGAAAATTTTTTGGTCCTCGCTTTTTGCGGGGCTTGCCGTTCAAAATTAACGCTTCTTGAATTTGGTCAAAAAGTTTCTTTGAAATCATTGGCTTGTGCGATCCTTGATGCACTTCGCCACGATATCGAAAATGTCCATAGTAAAATGGATTGGTCAAAACTTTCTGAATTGTAGATAAATGGGGCGGTTTTCCGTCCTTGCCAACCAAGCCAAGAGAAAACATTTTGCTTTGAATGGCGGTAAGCGTATAGTTTCCGGTGGCAAAAGCCCGTAAAACTTCTTTCACTTTGTTAAAAGTTTTTCTGTCGGGTTCAATAGTTCGCAAACGAGGTTCATTGAAATATCCGAGCGGGGCTTTTGCCGAAAGCTCACCACGCCTAATTTTCTGTCTAATCCCACGCAAAATGTTTTCTCTTAAATTGTCGGTGTAGTATTTGGCTTGTCCAAAAGCGACGCTCAACATAAATTTTCCTTGCGGTGTCGCTTCGAACCAAAATGTGGGGAATTTTAGCGAGGTGATTTTTCCAGTATCCACAAGGTAAATCACTCGTCCGCCGTCTATGCTGTTTCTTGCTAATCTGTCGGGATTCCACGCTAAAATTCCCGAAGCGTTGCCTTTTTCAATTTCCGACATCATAAAATTAAAAACTTCTCGGCCCGGCTCTTTGGCGGTTTTACTCTCGTAAAATTCTTTGACCACGAAAAGATTGTTTTGCCTGGCAAATTCTCTTAATTCTGTGAGCTGGGCCTCAATGGACAAAACTTGTCTTTCCTCGTCCTCGCTTGATTTGCGGCAATAGATGAAGTATTTAACCATAGTTTTTAGAAGTTTTTAATTTTATTAAAAAGGCAACGCTTTACACCGACAATTTATTAAAACCTCATTTTGTATTCCGCCGAAGGCGAAACAAAACCATCGGCTCATTGCGGCAAAGTCGCAATACAAATTCTTAAATCTGTGAACCGCCGCCTTGCGGCGGGAAAATTGGCGATTGATTTCAAAAAACCTTTTAATTTTCTCGCAAAACTGCTCGCCGAAGCGAGGGGCAAAGCCCCGAGCGAGGCAACTAATCAACTTTGGTGAGAAATTCTAAACTTTGCGCGAAATTTCTTTGAGCGAAACTGACGCTCCGCCCCGCCACCGCTCCCTGCCTGCCGGCAGGCAGGGCTAACACTCGCCAGCCAGCAAAAAAATTTTCTTCACATTTTTTCTTCTAATTTTAAAAGTGAAAGAAAACTTTTTGCTGGCCTCTGCTCTGAACGAGCAGGGTGGCGGGAGCGGAGTTTACCCCGCATAACCCCGAAGGGATTTGTGCGGGGCCGCGCCCTCGCCAATGGTTTGTGTGGAGATTTTTATTGAATGCGATTTTATGTTATAATAAATGTATCAATTTCTAATGCCACTTAATACAAAAACAATTATTAAAATTCTGTTACCAATTGTTTCAATAATAATCGGAATGTTTTTGATTTGCCCTGATAATGTTCAAGCAGATGAGGGTGAGCAGATAGCGACGGAGACGGTTGTTAGCGGTTCTTCAATTACTGCAGAATCTACACCAACTACAGAAAGTGTGTTGATTGAAACGGGGGCAGAGACGAAAATAACAGCCGCGGAAACAGTTGTAACGCCGGAAATAACATTAGCCGAAACATTGGTGACAGACGAGATAATTATTGAAACAGAGTTGGAAGAAAATACAACAGAACAAAATGTTGATGAGGTTGAAAATCAAGAAACATTAACAGAAGGGACAGACGAATTGGATGAAAGAGATGAAATAGCAACAATAGATGAGGCGATGCCAGCAGAAAATCAGACAGAAGAAATTTCACCAGAAGATATTTCGGGAGAGACAGAAACAACTAGGGAAGTAACCACTGAATCCACAGAAAATGGAGAGGTTGATGTGAATGAAAATAAGGAAGAAATTTTAGATGAAAATGGCTGGGAGGTTAAACACAATATTTGTTTAGGGTCAGGTAATGAAGAAATCTCGGAGAGTGACATAAACGAAACCCCAATAATTCAAGAATCTGTTTTAGCAGCAGAACCAGAACCGATTATTTTAGAAAAGTTAACAATAAATGGCAAATTAATCACTGTCTCATCGCCGACAGGGGTTGAAGAGGGTGAATTTTTGGATGTGCCAGTGCGCATTGGGATTCCTGAAATTTTTAAAGTCGGTGAAGAAAGCAAAATAAAAATTCAATGGAAGAATAATGATAATCAAAATATGGATTTTCAGGTGGTGGACGAGGATGATAATGGTTATTTAGATCATGTGGAATGGATTGTCCCGCACCTTTCCACTCAAACTTTCGAAATTATTTTTATTTCAAGCGCGTTGAGGCTTGACGCTGAAAAAAATATTCTTGAAGATATTTATGATTTGGTAAAATTTCAAGATCAAATTTTTGCCGAGATGCTCAATGGGCAATACGTGCGTGTTACATTTGAACATTCTTTGGACAATGGCAACGATATAACATTGTACGCCAAGCCCACCACCGTTGGACAAAGCGTTACGGTTGAAGTTTATACCGTTGACGGGCAATTACTTACAACCTTTCCGTTAATTGAAAATAAAGGAAAGTATAAAATTATACTTTCTGGTCTTTCTGCGCCGACAGACGTTTTTGATTTAAAAATAATTGGCGACTTAAGCATTGATCAAATTATTGATCCTCCAGCCAATGCGTATTGGGTTGGCGGTTCTGGTAATTGGTCTGATGCCACTAATCATTGGGCCACGTCTTCGGGCGGATCGCCGGGAGTCGGCAATGCGCCGGACGCTACTTCCAATGTTATTTTTGATGCCAATTCTGGGTCGGCTACCACCATTGTTAATATTGATACTTCGGCGACAGTCGGATCTTTTACCATTAACGGTTTTACTGGAACCATTGCTCAGAATGCCGCTTTAACTATTACGAATTCCGGCGGGCAAAGGAAATTATTCGCAAGTAACAGCGGCAACATTTACG
>Ga0233421_10001064_pt1 | contig 10344 bp, 9 predicted proteins | sample Watercolumn_Mata_3_FD_182725 | JGI IMG/M metagenome (GOLD analysis project Ga0233421, IMG submission 182725) | Freshwater microbial communities from Lake Matano, South Sulawesi, Indonesia - Watercolumn_Matano_2014_107_MG | ecosystem: Environmental > Aquatic > Freshwater > Lake | place... | reverse complement strand
GAATCTTCACCCGCCGATGTTCGCCCTCGCCAATGCTGTTCGTCATCACGGCGGGATGATCGCGCAGTGTCAGATGGACGATGCGGCGCTCGTTCGGCGGCATGGCTTCCAGCGTGATCGGCTGACGACTCGCCTCGACCCGTTCCGCCATCCGCTTTGCCAATTCGCGCAGCACGCGCTCGCGACGCACGCGATACCCTTCCACATCCACGACGACTTTGGCTGATTTATGCTTGGGCGCGAGCATCAAGCGCGTGATGTACTCCAGATCGCGCAGCGTTTCACCGCGACGCCCGATCAAGATGCCGAGATCGTCGCCGACGATGTTGAGCGTGAATGCGTCCGGTCCTTCCGATTCGGCGGCAGGCAAAATCTCGACACGCGATCGAATCCCTATGCGCGCCAGCAATTCCTCCAAAATCTCTTTCGCGTCGCGCGGGGCGTCTGCGATCGCCACAACGGGCATCGTCGGTGATACGGCGAGGCGGGTCAAGCGCACGACCGCGTCTTCGCCGCCCAGACCCAGGATGCCGCGCGATCCTTCACGCACGACTTGCACATCTACCGCGGCGCGCGTCACACCCAGTTCCGCCAGTCCTTTGGCAATCGCGTCCTCAACTGTCTTGCCCGAAAACTCATTTGCTTCCAACATTCTTTTTTCCCTTGTTTGCCGCGGCTTCCCAGGGCGTCCCGACGAACAAATTGCCCCAGCCCGTGTTCAAGTACTGCTGCACGATGCCGACCACGTTGAAGACGATCCAGTACAACGAGAGTCCCACCGGGAACGAAAGTGAAATATAACCGATGAACAGCGGCATCATCACCATCATAGATTGATTCATCTGCGCCGACTGCGGGTCGGTGGAGGGCATCACCATCATCCGTTGCTGGATCAAAGTGGTCACGAGCACCAACGCTGGAACAACATAGTAGAGACCGCCATACGTTTGCGGCATGCCCGCCAGATTCATTCCGAGAAAGTCACTTTGAACGGGCACCGCCGCCGCAAGCGCAGGAATAAACCGATAGATGTGTTTCGATAGTTCCATCAGTTGTTCGGGTTGCGCGCCCATGACCGTCATGATGGATTGGTACAACCCGATCATGATCGGCCAGGGAATGAGCGCCGGCAGACAACCGCCGAGCGGATTCACTCCTTCGCGCTTGTACAGCTTCATCTGTTCCTGCGCGAGTTGCTCGCGATTCTTGGCGTACTTTTTCTGCATCTCCTGCCATTCTTTGCTTTGCATCAGCGTCTGCTGTTTCTTCATCGCCTTTTGCTGTTGAGCGTAGAACGGCAGGGTGACCGCGCGCACCAACAGCGTGAACAGGATGATCGCGATGCCGTACGCGCCGGGAACCGCAATCTGAACCAGCATGGTGTAGATCCATAATAATAGATTCACCATCGGGTCAACGACAATGTTATTCCACAGAGGGGTAAGAAAATCCATTTTGATCCTCTACTTCGCCGGCGTCGCCAACTTGCCGCTCGTCACATCCACCGACCATTTGACCGTGCCGGTCGCCGCGTCGAGCGCGTACAGCAAATTATCGTGGGACGAAACATAGACAACGCCGTTGGCGATGCCAGGCGACGCCAGCACGCGACCATTCGTCACGCGCGACCATTTACCTTGTCCGGTCGCGAGGTCGATCGCATACACCTTGCGGTCGTCCGCGCCGAAATACCCGGTACCGCCATCCACTACGATCGCCGACCGGACGGCGTCGTTCGCCTTGAATGGCGTATTCCACTTTTCCTTGCCCGCTTGCGCGTCGAGCGCGTACACCCTCCCGTCGAGCGCGCCAAAGTAGACCACGCCGCCCGCGACGGTGGGATTCGACCAGACCCAGTTGCTCGCCTCAAACTCCCATCTCTTCGCGCCGCTCTGCGCGTCGAGCGCGAACAGCTTGGACAAGCCCGCCACGTAGACCAGTCCTGCCGCGACCGCCGGTTTGGTCACGACGATGCCGCCCGCGTCGAATTCCCACTTGCGCGCGCCGCTTGCCGCGTCGAGCGCATATACTTTGTGGTCGAGCGCGGGCGCATACAGAACTCCCCCGGCGAGCGTGGGGTCCGCCCACACCTCACCCTGCGTTTCAAATTCCCATTTCTTCGCGCCGGTGCGCGCGTCGAGCGCGTACACCCGTCTGTTGTTCGCGCCGAAATACACCAGACCGCTTTCACTCACCACCGGACTCGACACAATCGGCGCGGTGGCATCGAATTCCCACTTTTTAGCGCCGGTCGCCGCGTCGAGCGCGTAGAATTTGTGATCGAACGCGCCAAAATAGACGATCCCATTCGCCAGCGCGGGCGTTGAGTACACCGCCGTCACATTGTTATCGGCGGGGAATTGCCACTTGAGTGCGCCATCGGTCGCGCCCAGCGCCATCACCCTGCCGACCGAGTTGCCCGCATAGACGATGCCGTCCACCACGCGCGCGCCTGACCATCCAGTTGGCGGCGCACCGCCGCACGCGGTCAAGAGAAACGCGGCGGCGAAGAGCGCGCAGAGCATCAACGCCGACCGCGTGTGCATGAACGTTTTCAATACAACTGCCTCCGAATCAAGTTCAAGGTTAAAGGTTAAAAGTCCAAGGTTTTGACTTTGCACCTTGAACTTGCAATTTTGAACTCTAGTCATACGGAACGGGATCGTATCCACCAGGATTGAAGGGATGGCAACGCAAAATGCGCGCGAGCGCGAGCCATCCCCCCTTGACGATCCCAAAATGGGCGATCGCTTCCACCCCATACTGTGAACAAGTAGGCACAAACCGGCAAGTGGACGGCAGAAGCGGCGAGAGCAAGCGCTGATATAACCGAATCACACCGAGCACGAGGTATTTCATAGCGCAAATGGCAAATACCTGGACTGGCGGCGAGTGTTACGCATCGCACAGCAGCTTGGCGCGGCGCAAGACATTCTCGATCGCGGCATCTACCGCGTCGAATCCGCTCTGCGCTGCGTCGCCGCGCGCGATCAGGATCAAATCCCAGCCGGGTACGATCCGCGGCAGGCGCAGGCGCACCGCTTCGCGCATCAAACGCTTCGCGTGATTGCGCGTCGTCGCCTTGCCGATCTTTTTGCCGGCTACAAACCCGAACCGCCGCGCGCCCATTCCGTTTGCGCGCACGCGTCCGATGACCAGAGGATGCACAAAGGACTTTCCCTCCTCCCAGACACGCTGAAAATCCGCGCCGCGCCGCAAACTGAATGAACGATCCATCCTGGGAAAAGATGAGAGATGACAGATGATAGACGATCATGTTTAGCTTTCATCTTTCATCCCTCATCCGTCTATTTCTGCTTAAGCCACGACCGCGTGCGCGTCACCGACAAGTGTTTGCGTCCACGGGCACGGCGCGCGGCAATCACCTTGCGTCCGCCTTTGGTTTTCATCCGCGTGCGAAAACCGTGCGTGCGCATCCGTTTCTTGCGCTTGGGTTGGTATACTCGCTTGACCACGACAACTCCTTCTGATGTATGATAGCGGGGCGCATTATAGCATAGTACACGCAGGGCAACAAATCAAACAACCCGCGGCAAGCCGTTTTCCCCCATCGCCAGCCGCGTGGCAAAACGGCATAATGGGTGTATAATGTCGGCGCAGTGCCGCTTGACGCGATCGAGGGACGCGTGTTGTTCCTCCATTAGCTAACCGCACACATCGGCTTGTCATCTTAAATGAAACGAAATCACCTCTTCACTACTCACCGTTCACTGGTCACTGTCTACTGTTTACTGTTCACTCTTTTCCTCACCCACGCGCTTTTCTACTACTGGGCGCTTGGGACGGACGCGGTGGACGACGCGTACATTTCGCTCCGCTATGCCCAGAACGCGATCCGCGGCCATGGGCTCGTCTTCAATCCCGGCGAGCGCGTCGAAGGATTTACCAACTTTATGTGGACAGCGCTGATGATTCCGCTCGAAGGCGCGCGCGTGGACGTCGGTCGAGCGAGCATGGTAATTGGCGCGCTGTTCGGCATCGCAATTCTATGGCTGGTCGTCCGATTTACAGACACCCTCGGCGCGCCGCGCACCATCGGCTGGCTTGCCGCGCTGCTCCTGGCGGCAGATGGCTCCTTTGTTCTCTGGTCAATCAGCGGACTGGAAACACCGCTGTTTACTTTCCTGACTCTCGCCGGCGCAATATTGTACGTGCAGGAACAAGACGAAAGACGAAAGACCACAGACTATCCTCTGTCCTTCGTCCTCCGTCTCTCGTCAGATTTTCCTACCAGCGGCATTTTTTTCGCCCTTGCGGCAATGACACGCCCGGAAGGACTCTTGGTGTTCGCCATCACCGTCGCGCACCAAGCCGCGTGGCGCATCATCACGGAGCGGCGGTTGTTGACCGGGCGCGACCTGGCGCGCGTTGTCGCGTTCGGCGTGATCTTTGCACCATACTGGCTGGGACGCTGGTGGTATTATAAATCGTTCCTGCCAAACTCATTCCACGCCAAAGTGTCTGCATCAGGACCTGCAGCGCAGATTGCGCGAGGGTGGAACCACCTCGCGCAATTCGTCGGCGTCCACTTGAGTTGGATCGTCATACTGCCGCCAATTGCGGTGGTATTGTCTGCGTTGCGGTCAGTGGTCAGCAAGCGGCGGTCGTTTTGGACCACATACTTTATCGCCATCATTATCCCCTATGCTGCGTATATCGTCTACGTCGGCGGCGATTGGTCAGTTGGGCGATTCTTTGTGCCGCTGTTGCCTTTTTTCTACCTGCTTTTTTCCACAGGCCTGGTGGATATGTGGACAACGCTTGTGGAAACACGTCGGCGCAAGTGGGGAAAACTTGGGCAGGATAAGAAATGGAACGTTAGTGGTTGGTTGGTTGGCTTGGGCATAGGTGTGCTGGTTGGGTCAGTCTGGTTTGCCTCGTCTTGGAGTGGCGAGTACGGCATCTATATCCAAAGTTTCGACGCCGGGCGCGCGAGTGAAGCGCGCGTGACCATGGGACGCTGGCTGGGCGCGCACCTCCCAAAGGGAACACTAATCGCCGTTGACGCAGCAGGGCAAATTCCGTACTTTTCCGCATTACCTGCCATTGACATGTTCGGCATCAACGATCTGCACATCGGGCGATTGCAGATCGCGACGCTGGGACAAGGCACCCCTGGGCACGAAAAGTTCGATTTGGTTTACGTGATCACGCGCCAACCCGAATATGTCATTATTTTCGGGACATTGCTGGATAGTGTGAAAGAGTACGAGCGTGCGCCAGTGGAATGGACTAACGATCCCGCCCTGCAGAAATTTTTGACGCTCTACCAGCGTCGGCGGTAAGAATTCAATCTGCAAGTCCTTGCCTGAATGAATGGGGGGAACCTTCGGCTAGTTCGAGGAAATCCTATGGAAGAAATCGGCGAGCTGATGTTTCTTTTCGGAGCGCTCTTATTGCTCGGCGGCATGGTGTTTTTGCTCATCGGCAGAATATCCGGGCTGGGACGATTGCCAGGAGACTTTGTATTTCAAAGTCAGGGCTTGGCGTGTCTATTCCCATTGGCGACTTCAATTTTGCTGAGCATCGTTTTGACTGTAGTACTCAATCTCATCATTCATCTATTTGATAGATAGTACTCGTAGTACGTGTGGATATGTGCAGTCAAAGAACATCTGTACGAAAGTACTCGAAATATAGGCGTGCCTGTTGGGCGTGTGACTAAATCTGGCAAGACAGGCCGAAAGTTATTCGCAAGTGATGGGAGTGTCTTGTGGCGAACCCTCTTTTCTTGTTTGAGGGAGAATCGGTAGGATAAGGATACACAACAAATTGTGGTCTAATTTCTGTCAAGCACAATTTGTAGGGGAAAGATTAGAGAAGATGCAGGGTTATCCCCATAAATGCAGATTTATCCCCAAAAATAGGGTAGTTATCCACAAATCCACAGGTTTTTCCACATGTGGAAATAGGCGACTTTACAATAAAGAATGCTTCATTGAATTGAAAATCGCTGAAAATAATGAACCCAAGGCTCTCAAGACCTTGGGTTCGGCATGGTTGTGGATTATTCCTTGTAGAGTCGCTCGCGAATGGCTAATAGTTCACGGCGACGTGTGTCATTTGTCTCGATTTCCTCGGTCATTTTATCGTGGGCGTACATCACGGTCGTATGGTCGCGTCCGCCCAGCACATCACCGATTTGAGGGAGCGATGAGCCGGTTTCCTCGCGCAGCAAGTACATCGCCATCTGACGCGGCAGAACGATCTCCTTGCTGCGGCTGCGTCCGGTCAGGTCAGCCAGGTCTACATGATAATAATCGGCGACGATACTCAGCACCTGCTGGACCGTGATTGGCTGTTGGCGGGCAATGTCGCGCAGGACGTTCGCCGCGAGATCAGCGGAGAGCGACGCGTTCATCAAGCGCGCGTAGCCGAGGATGCGCGTGAGCGCGCCGTCCAGTTCGCGAATGTTGCTTTGCACTTTGTGCGCGATAAAATCAATCACTTCGCCGGGCACCGCGATCCCGGTCGCGTCCGTTTTGGCGCGCAGGATCGCGATCCGCATCTCCAGATCGGGCGGCTGGATGTCGGTGATCATTCCCCCTTCAAAGCGCGAACGCACGCGGTCCTCCAGCGTGGGAATCGCGCGCGGGTGGCGGTCGCTCGAAATCACAATTTGTCGGTTCGCCGCGTGCAAGTGATTGAAGGTGTGGAAGAATTCCTCCTGAGTGGCTTCCTTTCCGCCGATAAATTGAATGTCGTCAATCAGTAGAACGTCAACTTCACGATAGACTCGGCGGAACTCTGGAGTCGTCTGATTGCGAATTGCGTTGATCAGATCATTCGTAAAGGTTTCGGACGAAACATACAGCACGTGCTTGCTGCGGACGTTTGGATGTTGACCGAGCGCATGGAGGAGGTGGGTCTTACCCAGCCCGGTGCCGCCGTAGAGGAACAACGGGTTATACGATTCCCCGGGATGTTCTGCCACCGCGAGCGTTGCCGCGTGCGCGAGTCGGTTCGAATTACCGACGATAAATGTCTCAAAAGTATACTTTGGGTTGAGCGGCGCCGAGGTGCGGTTCGGTGCATCATCGCTGCGCGATTTTGGTGGAATGAACACATCTTCGGATTCCGTGCGCCTGGCTCCGGCAGTGTCTCCCGCACTCGGCACTCGCGCTTCGGCGATGCGCGCGGACGCCAGGTCGGAAGACTCGCGCGCTGCGTTTTTGTCTTTGACGACATAGCGTACGTCCACTGATCGTCCGACGATGCCGGTGACCGTGCGCGCAATCGTCATCTGCAAACGATTCTCCAGCCACTCTTTGGCGTACGGGCTATGCACTCCCACCGTCATCTCGCCATCCGAATACGCGATGGCGTGGGTAGGGCGCACCCATGTATCGAACGTGGCTTTGGTCATTTGCAGTTGCAGCTCGCCGAGGGTCGCATGCCAGATTTCATTTGCATTCATAGAGCGTGACCTCAGGAGGGAATACGTGCCGCGTCATTGTAGCAAATGTTGGGAACACGCGCAAGCGGTTTACCTTAAAAAAGAAAAACGCGCACACGCTTTTTAAGATTACGTCGAACTATGCGGACGCACTGAAAGAAATCCGCGCGCGGGAGATTTCTTGTGGACAAGTCGTGTATCATCAGTGAATTGCGGTTTCTGTCTATGACAAACTACCAAATGTTGTGGCTGGAATAAGGGTGCACCACAACACCTGTGAACAAATACGTTTCGCGATGTGGATTGCTTGTGGAAATTGTGCTATAATGTCGCGCAATGTTGAGACGAATCTTGATTGGGCTAATTTTCATTGTCGGCGGCGGCGGCGCGGGACTGACTTTTCTCGCGCTCGAGACGCGGCACCTCACCGGTGTCGTCAGGGATGCGAGCCTCCACGTGCCCATCGCGGATGCGCGCATCAGCATCGCGAACCGGAGCGTGACGACGAACGCACAAGGTGAATATGCCGTTGGCATTCCGCGCGGAAAGCACGCACTCTTCGTTGACGCGGATGGTTATGTGCCGCTGCACGCGGACGTGGACGGAGACGATCTTTTCATCCGTGCCTTTGCGGTTGACTTGACGCTGGAACAAAATCGCGTGACGGTGGTCGCGCGCGATGTCGAGACGAATCAACCGCTGCAAAATGTTAAAGTCGTGGTCGGCGATAAGGCAATCCTGACGAACGCAACCGGCGCGTTCGAAATCCGGAATGTCAAAAAGGAAACGCCGATTGCCGCACATTTGCTGGGCTATCATCCCACGGTCGTTCCGTTCGATGGACGGACTCCGGTCGCGTTGGGCTTGGTGCCGAACACCGTGACGGTCACCGTGCTCAATCAGTCTACGCATCAGCCCATCGGCAACGCGCAAATTCAAGCCGACAATCTCCAAGTCGTTACTGATGCGAACGGAGTTGCCACTCTGCGCCGCGTCAAGCCGAGCGCGCAGGTGCGCGCGTTCGCCGGGGGCTATGAGGCTGCCAGCGCATCCTTCGTCGGCGACGCTCTGCAAATCGCACTGCGTCCGAATACACTGGACGGCGTCGTCGCCGACGCGATGACAGGACAGCCGATCAGCGGCACGCTCGTTTATCTCGGCAGCACCATTGTTACGACGAACGCCAAGGGCGCGTATCATCTCGACAATGTGCCGGCGAAAGCGGTGCTCGTCTTCAAGGCGCCGGGATATCGCAAGGTCGAACTGACGGTGAGTAGTGTCACGCGCCGCGATGTGAAACTGACGCCGTTCACCGTCAAAGGCATTCATGTTCCTTTCGGGGCGACGATGGAGCATGTGCGCGATTTGTTCGCGCTGATCCCAAAGACCGAGTTGAACGCCATCGTGGTTGACGTCAAGTCGGAAAAGGGACGGCTGGCATGGGACAGCGCGGTGCCGCTCGCGAAACAGATCGGGGCGTACTCGCCGCGGGGGGTTGAAATCGCCGAAGTGATCGAACGCTGTCGCGCGCAATCCATCTATTGTATCGCGCGCGTGCCGGTATTTCAAGATAACTTGCTGGCGAACGCGCGCCCCACTCAAGCCATTCGCTATCCGAACGGAACGGTCTTTGTCGAAGCCAGTGGAGCGGCGTGGCTCAATCCGTTCGTCCAGGACAATTGGAACTATGTCCTCGCGCTCGCGAAAGAGGTTGCTGCCTTCGGCTTTGACGAAATTCAATTCGATTACGTGCGCTTTCCCGGCCAAACCGGAAATTTCTATTGGGGCGCGGAGTACAACCCGGAGACGCGCGTGGCAACGATTGCCGGATTCTTGGCGCGCGCGCAAAAAGAACTGCGCCCCACCGGGGTCTTTATCTCCGCCGACGTATTTGGCTTGACGACGGCGACGGATGACGACCAACATACTGGGCAGCGGTTGCGCGACCTGGGTCCGTACGTGGACTATCTTTGCCCGATGGTGTATCCAGATACCTGGGTGGAGGCGTCAAGTTTGTTGGCGCGCGGTCTGCAAATCAAAGATTGCACGGAAGCGAACAAGTGTCCATACGACGTGGTCTATCACAGCTACAAGCGCGCGATCGAGAAAACATCAACCAAGGTGCGGTTGTGGCTGCAAGCGTATTCGGGGCGCGGCGATTTTGGCGTCGCGCAGTATCGCGTCCAGAAAAAAGCCGCTGCCGACGTGGGTAGTTTCGGCTGGATGTTTTGGAGCGGCAACGGCATTTACGATTCCAGGATATTCGACCCGCCAAATGCAAAGTGACAAGCGGCAGGTGCGGGTGACAAGGGGGGATTGACGTTTGGCGAGGAATAATTACTCCGAATGAGCGATCTCATCAATTTTGGACTCGTCGGTTGCGGACGCGTCGCGCCGCGCCACGCGCAAGCGCTGGCTGAGTTGCCGGGGGCGCGTCTCGTCGCGGTTGCCGATGTGATCGAATCACGCGCGCAGCGTTTTGCGAAAGAATATCGCGCGGAGGCGTACACCGACTATCGGCGGCTGCTGGAACGGCGCGATCTCGACGCGGTCAGCATCTGTACGCCGAGCGGCATGCACGCCGCAATGGCGATTGAGGCGATGCAAGCCGGCAGGCATGTCCTCGTCGAAAAACCGATGGCGATGAATTTGCGCGATGCAGATCGGATGATCGCGACCGAACAAGCGACGGGCGTTACCCTGGGGGTCGTCCTGCAGAATCGGTACAATCCCCCGATGCAGGACCTGCGCCGCATCGTAGACGAAGGGAAACTGGGGCGTTTGTTCCTGGGCAACGCGACCGTGCGGTGGTACCGCCCGCAGGAATATTACGCGGATGGCTGGCACGGCACGTGGGCGATGGACGGCGGCGCGCTGATGAATCAATCCATTCATCACATTGACGCGCTGCAATGGTTGATGGGCGA
>Ga0233421_10001059_pt1 | contig 10364 bp, 3 predicted proteins | sample Watercolumn_Mata_3_FD_182725 | JGI IMG/M metagenome (GOLD analysis project Ga0233421, IMG submission 182725) | Freshwater microbial communities from Lake Matano, South Sulawesi, Indonesia - Watercolumn_Matano_2014_107_MG | ecosystem: Environmental > Aquatic > Freshwater > Lake | place... | reverse complement strand
CGCTGGCCGTGCAGCCGGAGTTCATCGTCTGTGACGAGCCGATCTCGGCTCTGGACGTTTCGATTCAGGCGCAGATCATCAACCTGCTGGAAGAGCTGCAGTCCGAGTTTGGCCTGACTTATCTGTTCATCGCCCACGACCTGTCGGTGGTGCGGCATATCTCCGATCGCGTGGCCGTGATGTACCTGGGCAAGATCGTAGAGATTGCCACGCGGGACAAGCTCTACTACGACCCGCTGCATCCCTACACCAAGGCCCTTCTCTCCGCCGTGCCCATCCCGGACCCGCTGGTGGAGGAGAAGCGGGAGCGCATCATCCTGGTGGGCGATGTACCCAGCCCGGTGAACCCGCCCAAGGGGTGTCGCTTCCACACCCGCTGCCCGATTGCCATGCCTGGCACCTGTGACGTGGCGGATCCGGAGTTTGTGGACAAGACGGGGGACGGTCACTGGGCGGCCTGCCATCGGGTGTAGGCATTGCCGCGACCACAGAGACACAGAGTACACAGAGTTTTTTTGGACGTTTCTCCGTGGTCTCTGTGCCTCTGTGGTTCAGGATAGACTCCCTTCTCAGACTTCCGAAGGCGTAGAGACTTCGGAGGTCTTGCTTTACGACTGGCTGTAATCATTCTGGCAGGTACGTGTACAGGAAAAGCTAGGTGAGTCATGATTACAAGCAGGGCAAAGGTGGCTGGTCTTGCTGGCTTGGCCAGCGGGCTTTTGCTCCTTCTGGCCGCCTGTGATGGCCCAAAGCCGACATCCCGCCCGCAGCCAGCGGCTCCCCTAGCCGCGACGCTGTCTCCTACCAGCACGGCCACACCAACCATCTACTACGTCTATCTGCCAGTGATCTATGTGCAGTTGGCCGCGCCACCTACCTCAACCCTTACGCCGGCGCCGCCTACCGCTACGCCGACAGCGACGTTCCCAGTTCCAAGTCCCACGTTCACACCAAAACCAACGTGGACAGTAGAACCTGGAACCCCAACGGCCACGCCGACGCCTACGGCGACGTTCTACGTTCCAAGTTCCACGTTAACGCCTACGCCGACCCCAACGTGGAACGTGGAACCTGGAACACCTACAGCGCCGCCTACCCCGACCTGGACGCGGCTGCCGCCGACGGCTACCTCTACCGCCACGCTGATTCCCCCCACGGCCACACCAACGGCGACACTTACCTCGCCAACAGCTACGGCGACGGCTACGCCCATACCCCCTACGTCCACACCGACGACTGTGCCCACCATACCAGCCGCCACACCGACGTCTACCCCACGTCCCACTTGACCGCCACCAGGCTAGTGTGCCGTGGGCACACCCTTTGGACGGCCAGGCTTCCGAGGTCTGCCAGACTTCGGAAGCCTTTTGCCTCCGCCCGGAAGTCTGCTCTGGCCGCAACGTTGGCCCAGATTCTTCGTTATTAGTAGCAGGATAACCCCCAGTGAGGACGTAGATGAAGAACCGCTTACCGCCGGCGCTGGTCTTGTGCTTGCTATGGCCGGTTATGGCTGCCCTGCTGTCCGGTTCCTCGCCGCCAGCCTTTGCCGCTCGCCCGGCCACAGCCGGGGTGACCTCTGCTGCGGTGACGGCGCTCGCAAGCACGTCACTGCCGGTGACAGGCGCCCCAGATTACGCCGTAGCAAGCATAACGACCCTGACGAGGAACGGCGGCCGCCTGGACTGGGCGCACGACGGCGCCTGGCTTTACTACGACCGCCTGGAGGCGGATGGCTTCTGGGACGTTTACCGCTTCCATCCCGATGGCACCGGCAACGAGTGCCTCACTTGCAATCAGCCAGGGCTGCCCAACAAGAACCAGGGCCAGCCCCAGATGCACCCGCATGGCCGCTACCTGGTCTTCCAGGCCGAGAAGGCGGCCCACGCCGGCACAGTGGGGCACCCGAGCACCGGCCCGGGGGGTGGTTACTTCAACGACCTGTGGGCATTGGATCTGGAGACCGGCCACTTCTACCAGTTGACGGACGTCAGGGCCGGTATCCCGGCTGGCGGAAGCCTCCACGCCCACTTTAGCAACGACGGCACGCAGCTCCTCTGGAGCGACCTGGAGGGGCCCGGTGGTCGCTTTGGTGACTGGCGGCTGGCGGTAGCGAGCTTCGTCGTCTCTCCCACTCCCCATCTGGCGAACTACCGGTACTACAACCCCGGCCCGCAACCGATCTGGCTGGAAGCCCACGGCTGGGGCGCGGACGATTCCTGGATCTACTTCACCTGCACGCCCCTGCCAGGCATGGACGACTACGACCAGGACATCTGCCGCATGGACTTCGCCAATCCCACGGTGGTCACGCGGCTGACCTTCACCGCCGGTGTCAACCAGGAGCCGGGGGAGTGGGATGAGCACGCCCACCTCTCTCCCGGGCATGACGCCTTCTCCTGGATATCGAGCACGCCGTACGGCACCGAACCCGCCGGCCATTATGGGCAGTGGCTGCAAACCGAGATCTGGCTGATGAACGTGGATGGTTCCGGCCAGCGGCGGATCACCTTCTTCAACGATACCGAGGACGTCATCGTCGCCGACAACGACTGGAACCCTGCGACGCCGGGGCACCCACAGTTAGCGATCACTGCGTTCATGAGAGACAGGAATGAAACTCACATCAAGGTTATCCAGTTCGCCATCGCCTCGCCCACGGTCACGCCGACTGCCACGTTCCACGTTCCAAGTTCCACGTTAACACCAACCGCTACCTTCCCAATTCCCAGCCCCACGTTCACGCCCACGCCCGGCTATCGCCTTTACTTGCCCCTGGTGCTGAAGACGTTCCCAGTTCCCGGTGCCACGTTCACGCCCACAGCCACCCCAACGTGGAACGTAGAACCTGGAACATCTACGCCTACTCCAACTTGGAACGTGGAACCTGGAACTCCTACACCCACTCCGCTGGCCATCGTCCTGGCGGAGCGTGCTGGCGGGCTGGAGCTGGTCTCGGCGCCCATCACCCTGCCCCTGACCGTCGGCCACGTGGCCTACCTGCCGATCGAGGTGCAGAACTACCAGCGCCCCATCACCGTCAGCGCCCAGACCCTCATCCACACCTACGTGCACGACCTGACGCCAGCCGAGCCGGGCGTGTCGCTCCCCTTCGTCGTGGGCACACTTCAGGCGGCGCACAGCGAGCTGCAGTTGCAGACGTTGCGGATGCGCGCCCATTCTCTCACCCTGACGTTCACCACCGATGGTAGGGGCGAAGCATTCCTTGGTAGCAGTGCCAATAGGGATAATCTCTTCTTTGGCGCGAGCTGGTTCTTGAAGAGCAGCCCCGCGGGGAATGCTTCGCCCCTACAAGTCACCATCACCCTCTCGCCCGCCGTCCAGCCGCACACGCCCCTCTTCGGCCTGCACGGCGATCCCTACTACAACGGGTTGCCGGCGCCGTTCGTCCGGGTCTGGGGGCCAGACTGCCGCCCCTGCCCCACCACGCCGGGCGATCCGTCCGGCAGCACTCGCGACATCGCCTGCGCCAAACAACTGAACGACTCTTGTAATTGCCACCCCTTCCAGGAGCTCTTGGATGCTGAGGCCGACACTCGCGTCCGCCGGCGAGCGCCGGAGATGCAGCGCTACGCCTCGCAGTTCCTGCGCAGCATCGGCGGGTGGGGCGGTATCCAGCACGCCCCGGGGCAATACCTGTGGGACGGCCTGGACTGGCTGTTCGCCGGCCTCTCGCCGCAAGAGCGCGACTACTCGCCCCTGTTCAGCGGCCTCATGGACGGCAACTTCGGCTGGATGACCTGCCCCCAGTACACCAACCCGGACGGCTCCGCCGGCTTCTTCGATGCGGACAACGCCTACCTGGTGGCGCAGTATCGCGCCCACGTGCGGGCCACGACTGCTCGCTACGCCCCCGGCCTGCGCTTCGTTGAGCTGTCCAACGAGCCCGCCGCCGAGTTCTACCTGTGCCCCTGCGTCGCCCCCGGCGGGACCTGCACGGCCACCAGCGGCCCCAACCAGCCGGCCTGTCTGCTGGGCCCCAACTCCCCGGCGTTCGTGGCCACCTACGGCGACCTGCTCTTCACGGCCACGGACGCTGCCGCCGCAGAAATGGCGGCCACCAATCCAGAGGCGCTGGTCATCACCGGGGCGCTGGACCTGCCGCCCAACGACTTCGGCCTGTCCCTGACTACGCAGAACCTGATCACCCGCGGCCTGCTGCTGCGCGATAACGTGGCCATCGGCATTCACCAGTATCCCTATCTTAACCCGCCCAACTGGATCTCGCCGACGCTCAACTGTGCCTACTACCAGAAGCCCGGCGATCCCTACTGGCTGCCCGCCGGCTGCGAGACGGCCCCGCCCTTTGCGGACTACACCACCCCCGCCGGCCGGCCGATCCCCGCCCGCTATGCCTGGCAGCAGTTTGACCAACGGGTAGACTCCAGCACTTTGCTGCACGATGCCCAGGCCCTGGGCGTCACGTTCGCTCCGCTCAGTGCAAGGCTGGATCGCTTTTACCTGTTTGACACTGAGCTGCACGCCGGCTGGCACGACGGCGACCCGACCACCACACCGGCGCGGGAGGCCCTGGCCGGGCTACGTATCGGCGCCATCAATGCCCACCAGGGCGTCCTGGGCAGCGAGTTCGTCTTTGCCCCCGGCGAACCGGCGGCCTACAACCTGCTGGTCCAGCACCTGGCCGGGGTCACGCCGCTCTACGCCTGGAGCGCCCCTCTGCTGGACGCCGATTACAGTGGCCTGGTCTACAAGCTTTTCACCCGCGGCCAGGAGGACGTCATCGCCCTGTGGAGCAACGCCGCGACGACGCAGACGCTGACCCTCGGCCTGGCGCCCGAGCCGACCAGCTTCCGGCAAGTCACCCTGACCCGCTTCGCCGATGCGCAGGGCCCGCTGGCCATCACCAAGACGTCTCTCGGTGCACCGCCGGCGACCATCACCGTCCAGCCGCTGCAGGAGTTCTACTTCCTGTCCGTGCTCAGCGACCGCCCAGGCTTCGGCTGGCTGCTGGGGATGTAGGCAGAGCCCCCGCGCGTAGCGCGTAGGGCAGGTTGGGCTCGGCTTGTGGGGCAGTATCACTGCCTAACATGAGGCATCCTCAATCAATATGACCATCCTGCGGCGGACAGGGTAGAGCCATACCTGCCGCCATGTCTGCGGCAGGTAGGCGGTGGGGTGATTTGACAAACCGAGCCGTCGTGCCATGGATACAAAGCTGCTGGAATAACGTATCCTGCTATCACCGCCGCCAACCTGCCCTACCTGCTACGAACCTATCCCACTACAAACTTTGGAGGTCATGACCATGAAAAGGCCAATGCTCTTCCTGCTGGTGGCCACCCTGATCTGCCTCCTGCTCCCCTGGCCGGTCGCCAGCGCGGCAGAGAACGCCGAACCTGGAACATGGAACTTGGAACCTGAAACGTCAAACGTCAAGCGTCAAACGTCAAGCCTGGAACGTGGAACCTGGAACCTGGAACGTGAAACGTGGAACCTGGAACTTGGAACTCTGAACATTTTACATAACCCCGGCTTTGAGGACAACGACGGCACTGGCCGCCCGGCCTACTGGGGCCACATTCCCGATCCACCGCCCTTCGGCGTGGCTTTTGTCTGGGACAACACGGTGTATCACAGCGGGACGCGCAGCGGGCGCCTCACCGCCACCGTGCCGCCCACCACGACCCTGCATTGGGCGCAGACCGTGCCCGCCAACCCCAACGCCGACTACGACCTGAGTGGCTACCTGCGCACGGAGAACGCCGCCGGCAAGGGAGTCTACCTGCAACTGGCCTTCCTCAACGCCGCCAGCCAGCCTATCACCTCCACCGCCACCGCCCACCGCACCGGCACCCTGGCCTGGGAGAAGGCGGCGCTGCGCGCCCGCTCGCCCCTGGGCACAACCCAGGTCGCCGTCCTGCTGACCCTGGAAGGCAGCGGCACCGCCTGGTTCGACGACCTGGCCCTGACCACGCCGGAAGGTGCACCCATGCCCCTCGACGTGGACGCCGCCAACGTCACCGGGCGCCTCCGCTCGCTCCAGGGCATGAACGCCGGCCCGCGACCGCAACGGGCGGAGGCCAACCTCACGGCGCAGTACCAGGACATCGGCGTAGACTTTGTGCGCACCCACGATTACTACGGCCCCTGCGACATGCACGTCATCTTCCCCGACTGGAACGCCGACCCCACCATCGAGGCCAGCTACAGCTTCACCTCTACGGACAAGGAAATCTGGGCCATCGAGGCGGCAGGCGCCGACGTGGTCTTCCGCCTGGGCTACAGTTGGGCGCTCCCCCGCGCCCCCGTGACCTACGTGGCCCCCGCCGATCGGGCCAAGTGGGCGGAGGTGGCCAAACACATCGTCAGGCACTACAACGATGGCTGGGCCAACGGCTTCCACTACGACATTCGTTACTGGGAGGTCTGGAACGAGCCGGACATCCCGCTCTTCTGGACCGGCACGCCTCAGGAGTACTACGCCCTCTATGAGACGGTGGCCCAGACCCTCAAGGACTACGATAGCCACCTCCAGGTCGGCGGGCCGGGTCTGGCCGGCAACATGAACTTCCTCCGGGGCTTCCTGGCCCACTGCCAGGCCAACGCCGTGCCGCTGGACTTCGTCTCCTGGCACATCTACACCACGGCGCCCTACCAGCAGTACCTGCGGGCCGCCGACGTGCAAAACCTCATGGCCGCCTACGGCTTCTCTTCTGCCGAACAGCTCCTCACGGAATGGAACTGGTCGTTGACGGGCACCAAAGACGAATACTGGAACGCCCGCGGGGCAGCCTGGACGGCCTCGGTCCTGGCCTACCTGCAGGACTCTCCCGTAGTCATCAGCAACCGCTATCGCGGCAACGGCGGCGGCACCGACGGCACCGGCCTGGGCCTCTTCTACGACAACGGCGACTACAAGAAGACGGCCTACGCCTACCTGGCCCAGCGCCTGCTGCTGGAGACGCCGCAGCGTCTGGCCGCCTCCGGCTCGGACACGGCGGGCTACACCATCCTGGCCGGCAAATCGCCAGATAACCGCGCCCTGACCATCATCGTCAGCGATTTTCAGTCCAATCGCACCGGCTACACGCTCAGCGTGAACCACCTGCCCTGGGGGGCGGGCCAGGCCTTCCTGTACGATCGTTACCTCCTGGACGCCACCCACGACCTGGTGCTGGTAGAGAGCCAGGTGATGACCGGCACGACGTTCAATACCACGGAGGCCATGACCGCCGAGAGCGTCCAGGTCATTCGCCTGCACCTGCCCGATCCGGCCGTCTTCCTGGTGAGCATTGACGGCATCCGCAACTCGGAGGCTTTCGACGCCCCCAACCCGGCCGACTTCGTCCCTAACCTCTGGAACCGCCTGCGGCCTCTGGGCACGCTCTACCAGAACTTCCTGAACAAGGAACAGACCTACACCACACCGGGCAACAACACCCTGGTCAACGGCGCCTGGGCCTTTGCCCCCAACATCGGTGAGACGATGGAGCTGCGCGCCCAGGCCGCCACGATCTTCGAGTACTATCGCCAGGCCAACCCCACCGTGCGCCCGGAGAAGACCTGGGTGGTGGCGGGCAAGGCCAACGTGCGCCACGCCGATTACAGCCTGCACCCCTTCTATGGTCAGGACTACGGCGCTGCGCTTTGGTGGACGCACGACGGCGACGATGCCGATTGGACGAAGCTGCAGCAGGTGATCGCCGACTATCACCCCACGCTGGTCTTCCTGCACCTGGGCGAGGTGGACGCCATGGGACACACCGGCAATTGGACCAGGTACACCAACGCCATCCGCAACGCCGACCGCATCGTGGGTGAGTTGTGGGATACACTGCAAAGAGATCCGGCCTACAGTGGCCGCGCCACCCTCATCGTCACCAGCGATCACGGCCGCCACGACGACGATCACGGCGGCTTCCAGAGCCACGGCGGCATCTGCGACGGCGACAAGCGCCTGCCCTTCCTGGCCCTGGGTCCCGGCATTCGGGCCGGCCTGGTGGTCACGCGCCCCGCCGAGCAGGTGGACATCGCCCCCACTATCGGCCAGATCATGGGCTTCGCCACACCGCTGGTGGATGGCCACACGCTCAATGAAATGTTGATCAGCCCAATGGCGGGGGAATCGGGTAATGGAGCTGGGGAATCAGGAAATCAGGGATCAGGGAATCAGGGGCTACCAAGTTCCACGTTAGAACGTGAAACGTGGAACATGGAACTTGGAACCCGCCTGACGTTCGACCTCGCCCGTTCCGAGCGCCCGGCCATCGCCGTGAACAGCAGCGGCCTGCACGTGGTCTGGGGCGATGATCGCAGTGGTCAGCGTGAGGTGTACTACAAGCTGCGCCCTGCCGGCTCGCCCGTCTGGAGCGACGACCTGCTGCTCAGCCACAGCGGCGTGGAGGCGCGGGCGCCCACCATCGCCGCCAACGAGGAGGGCGTCCACGTGGCCTGGCTGGACTATCGCCACGGCAACTGGGCGCTGTACTATCGTCTCTATACCGCGGCGGGCGGCTGGGGGCCGGAGACCAGGCTGGCCCTGAGCCGCGTGGAAGGCTCGCCGGGCGGTCTGGCCATGCTCTGGGAGCCAGAAGCGGTCGCCAGCACCGGCCGGGTCTGCCTGGTTGCTCCAGTGTACGGCGCTGGCGTGCAGGCCCTCTGCCGGGACAGTGGTGAAGCCACCTGGATCACCGCCACCGCGGCCAGCGCGGCCAGCAACGCCCACGACGTGACCCTGGACATGGACGGCGCTACTGTGCACGCCGCCTGGAGCCAGATCGCCGACGACAACTGGGAAATCTACTACAATCGCAGCACCGACGGCGGCCTCACCTGGGCGACGCCCTCCCGTCTCACCAACAACCAGTTCAACGCCTGGCAGCCGGCCATCGCTGCGGCGGGGGGCAGCGTGCACCTGGTCTGGGCCGACGACCGCAGTGGCGATTTCCAGCTCCTGTACAAGCGCAGCACTGACGGCGGTCTCACCTGGAGCCTGTTTCCCGTCACCCTCACCACCTCCACTCCGGATGGCGGGGCCTGGCACCCGGCTGTGGTCGCCATGCCAGACCGGCTCGTCCTGGCCTGGGAGGAATACCGTGACGGCAATGGCGAAATCTACGCCCGCGCCAGCGACGATAGCGGCCTAACCTGGACAGTCGAAGGCCGCATGACCACCAACGCCGCCTTCTCGGCGCTGCCCCGCCTGGCCGCCGACAACGCCGGCACCTACCTGGTCTGGCAGGACAATCGTGACGGCAACTGGGAGGTCTACTTCGCCGAGTCGGCCACGGTCACGCCCACGCCGACCCCCACGCCCACCCCGACGAGCACGCCAACAGTGCTACCCACCGCCACGCCGACAGCCACACCCACGCCCACGCCGACAGCGACGCGCACACCGCCGCCCACGTCCACGCCCACACCTACGCCCACCAACACGCCGACGGCCACACCGTACCGCCTCTACCTGCCCATCGTCGTGAAAGTCTACAACTACCCGGAGGCAGGCTTCAGCTATCAGGTCAGATAGCGCGCTATCGTTGCCTTTGGCGACTACGACCTCAGTGCCCGCCTCACCGGCCTGCCGCCGGGCGACTATCCGGTGGAGGTTTGGGATGAGAGCCAAACCCACCTCTTCGCCTCCGCCTGGGTAACCATACCGTAACAGAAGAACCCCGGCTTCTCCAAGAAGCCGGGGTTCTTCACTTCACTATACTCCGTCGGCTCCGTTCGGGCAACCATCCTTTGACGACCCAGGGCCCTGTCCAAGTCAGCATCGCGTCATTGCGAGCGCAGCGAAGCAATCTCTTTGTTGCGCAACGAGGGAGATTGCTTCGCCCTGCGGGACTCGCAATGACCACCAAAATGACTTTGACAGGGCCCTGTTGACGACCCGACAGGTCTTGCTTTGCCCCCTACTTTTGTGGTATACTGCTGGTGGAGACAACCATCGTTTATTAGCCACCCGCTGATCACAGAGGAGGATTCACATGACCAGCAGAAGCCGACCGTATTCTTAGCTCAGGCTAAGGTATGGTCGGTTTGTGTTTTTTGGGGTAACTAAAGGCGTGAGGCGATCAGGCTAGGCCTGGTTGTGGAATGCAGGGTTCTCCATAGGGAAGGGCAGGGCCCTGTCAAAGTCACTTTTGGGGTCATTGCGAGGAGCACAGCGACGAAGCAATCTCATTGTTGCGCTATGAGAGAGATTGCTTCGCTGCGCTCGCAATGACAAATGTAACATTGTCAAGACGTTCCAGGTTCCAGGTTCCCAGTTCCCCGGTGCACGTTTTGCGTTTTGCGCTTGTGGTGGCCCTCCTCTTGCTGGCCGGTGTGGCCGCATTCGCCACGCTCGGTACAGGCCTGGCCAACGCCATCAATGGCTACGA
>Ga0233421_10001057_pt1 | contig 10410 bp, 8 predicted proteins | sample Watercolumn_Mata_3_FD_182725 | JGI IMG/M metagenome (GOLD analysis project Ga0233421, IMG submission 182725) | Freshwater microbial communities from Lake Matano, South Sulawesi, Indonesia - Watercolumn_Matano_2014_107_MG | ecosystem: Environmental > Aquatic > Freshwater > Lake | place... | reverse complement strand
ACCTTTTGCCCAAAGAAACCTATATTGACTATAATCAAGATATTAAAAACGCCAAAGCAACGCGATTAGGCCTCTAATTGACTCTGCGCCACCCAAAGGCGCTTTTTTTATAGTTTTCCCTGGAAATAAAAATCCCGACATAGTAAAAAGATAAAAAAGAGCGAAATAAAACACAAACGTACAACTTTATGCTATAGCATAAAGTTGTACGTTTGCGACTACAAAATACGACCAAATTATAAAATTAAAAATGCGCAATAAAAAACTGCGGCTAAAAAAAAGAAAGAACTCTTAATATGGTCTTTTCTATTTCCATATACTGCCTGAATAACTTTCCATTTCTTGCCAAAAACTCGCAACCATATCATAATTAAAATATGAGAAAAAAGCGCGCGCATAAAAGGAAAATCAAGGAAACTTTCCGAAAATTAAGCTGGTGGGCGCTTTACGCCGCTATTGCCGGCGCTTTTTGTGTTTTGATTTTAGCTTTTTATTTTGCCAAGGACTTGCCCGACCCAAAAAAATTAGAGGGCAGGCAAATTGTTGAGTCAACAAAAATCTACGACCGCACCGGCAAAGTTCTTCTTTATGACATCCACGGGGAAGAAAAAAGAACTGTTATTCCTTTTGGCCAAATGCCGGACACGATAAAAAAAGCAACTCTGGTTATTGAAGACGCGAATTTCTATTACCATTTCGGCGTTGATTTTAAAGGAATTATAAGGGCGATTTGGGTAAATATCAAAGGCGGCCAGATATACGGCCAGGGCGGATCAACCATAACCCAGCAATTCATCAAAAATTCTTTTTTAACGCCGGAAAAATCGTATACACGAAAAATAAAAGAAGCTATTTTGGCGGTTGAGATGGAAATCAGATATTCAAAAGATGAAATCCTCGGCGCCTATTTGAACCAAATCCCTTATGGCTCGAACGCATATGGCGTGGAAGCCGCGGCGCAAACATTTTTCGGGAAACCGGCAAAAGACCTGACAATCGCCCAGTCGGCCCTGTTAGCCGCCCTGCCGCAAGCGCCCAGTTATTATTCACCCTATGGCTCTCATTACGATTCTCTTAAAGCCCGCCAGGAATATATTCTGTCCCGAATGAAGGACTTCGGTTTTATCACGGAAGATGAAGAAAAAACGGCCAAAGAAGAAATTTTAACTTTTATACCGCCGAAAGCAACCATTAAAGCCCCTCATTTTGTAATGTATGTAAAAGAATATTTAGAAGAAGAATACGGTAAAGAATATGTTGAAAAAGGCGGGCTGAAGGTCTATACAACCCTGGACTGGGAATTAGAACAACTGGCGGAACAAATTCTTTTAGACGGAGTAAAGGAAAATGAAAAAAAATACCGCTCTTTTAACGGAGCGCTGGTTTCCATAGATCCCAAAACCGGACAAATCTTAGCTATGGCAGGGTCAAAAGATTATTTTGCCGAACCGCTTCCCAAAGGATGTTCTCCCGGAAAAACCTGTAAATTTGAACCGAATGTCAACGTGGCGATAAGAGACAGGCAGCCGGGTTCGTCTTTCAAGCCGTTTGCTTATGCCGCTGCCTTTAAAAAAGGATTTACCCCTGAAACAATTCTTTTTGATTTGCCTACGGAATTTAATCCTTCCTGCCCGGCATCCGCGGGCTACACAAACTACCAGGGCCAGCAATGCTACAACCCCCAAAATTACGACGGGAATTTTCGCGGTCCGGTGAGCATGCGCAACGCGCTTGCCCAGTCTCTCAATATTCCCGCTGTAAAAACATTATATCTTGCCGGAGCCAACCAAACTATTAATCTAGCCCAAGACATGGGAATCACCACTTTAAAAGACCGGTTCCGCTACGGCCTGGCTTTGGTTTTGGGAGGCGGAGAAGTAAAACTCCTGGATATGGTTGCCTCCTTCGGAGCCTTTGCTCAAGAAGGGATAAAGCGCCAAAAAACTCCTGTATTGAAAATTGAGAAAACTGACAATGAAATTATCGAAGAATACAAAGATGAAAGCATTAAAGTCCTCGATGAACAAACTGCCCGACAAATATCATCGGTTTTATCGGACAATTCCGCGCGCGCTCCTGTTTTTGGATCTAATTCACCGCTCTTTTTAGGAGAAAGACCGGTAGCAGTAAAAACTGGGACCACTCAGGAATATCGCGATGCCTGGACAATCGGCTATACCCCTTCTTTGGTTGTGGGAGTTTGGGCAGGCAACAACGATAACACCCCCATGACCAAAGAAGGAGCCGGCCTGTATGCCGCTGCTCCAATTTGGAATTCTTTTATTAAAAAAGCGTATGAGCTAAAACAAAAAGCTTATTTATCGGCCGATAGCTCTCCTTTTGCAGGAAAAGAAAATGAAACAGCTGCAAACGACCAAAACTCTTTCTGGCTTCCGGAAGGCGCAGAAGAATTCAACAAGCCGGAACCAAGCGGAGCGGAAAAGCCAGTTTTACGCGGAAACACATTTTTCGAAAAAACTTATAAAATTGACAAATCCTCCGGCAAACTGGCAACAGACTTAACGCCCCCGGAGCTTATAGAGGAAAAAAAATATAGTGAAGCGCATTGCATTCTTTTCTACGTGAACAAAGACGATCCACGGGGAGAAAATCCGTCCGATCCTTATTCCGACCCCCAGTTTACCAACTGGGAAGCGGCGGTTTTGGAATGGGCAAAGGATAATAATATTTCGCAAAATCCTCCGCCAACTCAATATGACGATATTCACATTTCCCAAAATTTACCGTCGATAAAAATTACCTCGCCGGAAAAAAACTCTTTAGTTAGCGGCAAAACAATAAAAATAACGACTCAAGCGACCGCCACCCTTGGCATGAAACAGGTTGATTTCTTTTATGGAGACAATTTCATTGGAACAGATACCTCTTTTCCGTTTGAAATAATTTTTCCGCTGCCATCCGACAGCTATGAAAACGGCGGTAAAAAAACAATAAAAGCCGTTGCTTATGACACGGCCCTTAATCGACAAGAAGATACTGTTGTCTTTTTCCTGTTATTTCCGCAATAATCCGCTTATAAAACAGCTCTCCATTCAATAAACATATTTTAATCTTTCTACCTTATTTTCTTTAAGCGCTTCATTTAGTTTTTTTATAATGTTGTTTTGCCGAAGCTTTAACTCGTTCGCCCATACTGAATTGGGGCAACTAATAGTCAAAGTTCCTTTTTTGAAATGCAAGGGTTCTATTTTCCCTTCCTTGCCTTTTAAAAAAATTTCCCTAATTTGAGGCCAGGCCTTTTTTATTGAGTATATTTCAACGCCGCCGCCAAAGCTGATTCTCTCGCTGATCGGCGCGAGGATTTTTTTTATAGAAACAAACATCTTTTAATTATTTTTAGACAGCCTTTATCGGCATAACGACGTATAAATAATCCTCATTACCCGTTGGTTTTATTATTGTAGGCGCCTGGTCGCTGTTTGCGCCGATAAAAACACTTTTCCCTGCGGCATTACTCAGCCCGTCTAAAAAATACCGCCAATTATAAGCAACCTCTTGGCTTTCTCCTTCTATTTCGGCGATTATCTGAGATTTATTTTCTCCTATGTCGGCGCTCTGCGCGGTAATTTCAATTATTTTTTTATTCGGCAAAATATTCATCTTAATGTCGTTTACCTTTCCGCTAAACAAACTGGCAATTCTTATTGCTTTTATTGCCTCATCTCTCGCAAGTGTTACTTTCGAACGAAAAGACTTGGGAATAATTTGCTGATAATCGGGATATTGCCCATCAATAAGCCTTGAAATAATTTGAATATATCCCGCGTCAAACATGGCTTGGCTAGGCCCTATTAAAATCTTTATTTTTTCCTCCTTATCCGCCCTCTCAATTTTTTCTGTTAGAATTCTGTTTATTTCCAAAGCGGTTTTTTGAGGTACAATTATTTTTCTCTCACATCCGCTTTCTAAAAAAATATTTTTTTCTGCCAAACGGAAGCTGTCTGTCGCAACTAATTTTAGTGTTTTCTTTTTAAAATCAAAAAGCACTCCGGAAATCTCAGGGCGGACTTCCGAAATAGACGTCATGGGGGCGGTTTGGGCCAATCCCTCTTTTAAAGAAAAGGCATCAACGCTTATTTCTTCTGCGGCTTGAATTTTGGGAATAATTGGAAAATCTTCCGCGCTTTGCCCTTTAATTTTTGCCCTATACCCCTCACAATGCGCCGCTAATAACTCGTCTTTACTCTCTAATTCCACTTTTTTGTTTGGTAGATTTGCGACAAAACTGCTTAATGTTTTAGCTAAAACGGTTATTTCTCCGTCTTTTTCTGTTTTGCAAGGAATCCAATAATTAATTCCTATTTCCAAATTAGTTGAAGAAACTTGTAATTTTCCATTAGACGCTTTAAGTAATATATTATTTAAAATAGGCAATGTTAAATTTTTACCGATTATTCTTTCGGCGGCTGTTAGGGCATTTTTTAAATTTTCTTGTAAACAAATAATTTTCATAAATAATTAAATTAATTATTATTAGAGATTGTTTTTTTGGGGAAAAACATAAAAAAAAGATAAAATGATTTATTTAAGCGGTTTTCTAGGATAATGTTTTATGGGTGAAAAATAAAATAAATGGGGATAAGCTATGAATTAAATTTATTTTTAAAAAGTATTTTTTTTATCCAGTTTTTTTCCACATTTAATTATACATTTTTTCACGTATAATCCCGATTTCTTGTTGAAGAGATTCATTCTTTTCCAGTTCTTTGCTTAATTTCTCATAAGCGTACATAACGGTAGTGTGATCGCGACCCCCCAATTTTTCTCCAATAAAAGGGTAAGAGTTTTTTAATTCCTCTCTCATTAAATACATAATAACCTGTCTTGGCCAAACAACTTCTTTTTTCCTGCATTTGGTGGTCAAGTCGCTTGTATTAATATCATAAAAATCTGAAACAGCCTTAATAATGTTTTTATAATTAACAGCTCGTTTAGGAGAAGCAGTAATGTTTGCCAAAATTTTCGCCGTCTGTGAAATAGTTGGTGGGGACCCTTGAAGTTTAGAATGGGCCGCGATTTTATTTAAGGCGCCTTCTAATTCTCTGATGTTTTTTTGGATGCTGGAAGCTATATATTCTAATAAATCAAAAGGTAAAGAAATCTTCTTTTCTTCTGTTTTTGCTTTAATAATGGCAAGGCGCGTTTCGTAATCCGGAAAACTGATGTCCGCGATCATTCCTCCTTCAAACCTTGAGCGTAGGCGCTCTTCCAGTGTGGAAATAGCTTTTGGCGGACGGTCGGAGCTGATTATAATCTGTTTATTTTTTTGATATAAAGCGTTAAAGGTGTGGAAAAATTCTTCCTGGGTTTTTTCTTTGCCAGCCAAAAACTGGACGTCGTCGATAATTAAAACATCAATTTTCCGGTAATGGTCTTTAAATTGTTCGATAGTTCCTTCTCTAAGGGAGGAAACAAGTTCCGAAGAAAATTTTTCGGAAGTTAGATATTTAACGCTTTTTTTTGCGGAAGAAGATTCATTTCCGATCGCCTGCAAAAGATGGGTCTTTCCGAGACCAACTCCCCCGTAAATAAAAAGGGGATTATAAAGAGACCCTAAATTTTGCGATACCGCGGAAGCCGCGGCGTGCGCCAACTCATTAAACGAACCAACAACGAAAGAATTGAAGCGGTATTTCGGGTTAAGGTTTGTTTCCTTGTCAGTTTCGAATTCATCAAAAACCAATTGTTCGTCAGAGATAAATGATTTTCCGGAAAATATTTTTACTGATTCCCTTTCAGTCTTAGGCATTACCGAATAAATTGAAAAGCTTACCTCCTTTATTTCAGGAGATATATTTCTTAAGGCCCTTAATATAAGTTTTTGGTATTTATTAGACAGCCATTCTTTACTAAAGCCATTTGGGACTCCAATTACAGCTTGACCGTCTTTTTTGTCTATAATATCGGTGTTTTTAAACCAGGTTATGAAATTCGCCCTGGAAAGATTAATTTCAATTTCTCCGAGAGCGGCTTGCCAAAGGTCTTGGTTGTTCACAGACAAGAGTTAACCAATTGGGGGCGCACTAAGAAATAGCAGCAACCGGCAAGAGGTTAATTTTTATTTAAGAGAATTAGTAATTTCAATTATAGCACAAAAAGATTTTTTTAAAAAAAGAAGGAGTTTGTGAAAAAAATGTGGATAGCTTGTGGATAGCATATATTCCCTTTTATTCAGGTACACTTTTTGTTAATCTTATTTTAAATGAATTCTTTTTATACGGCAAGGAGGAATTGATTTTTTTTCTGTATGGGTATACTATTGAATAAAGCGGTAAAAATTAATAATTTACAATTAAAGTCAATTTTTAATTTGTTCCCCGAAAGCGAAGAAATCTTCGGCAAAGGCGAACATCTTTGAATTTTCAAATGCCCATTAAATTTAAAACAAAAAGGAAAAAAAGAAAAAGGACGCACGGATTTTTAAAAAGAATGTCAACGTCCTACGGAAGGCGCGTTCTTAAGAAGAGAAGAGGGAAGGGTAGAAAAAAACTGACCGTTTAATTAGGATTCAGGATCAAGAATTAAAGCAATGATTCTTAAAGCCGGGCTTTGCTTGCGGCAAAGTTAATTTTGAGGATTTTTTATTCTTGATCACAATTTTTAATTAATCCGATTGGTGCTGGAAAAAAAATATCGACTGACCAAAAAAAAAGATTTTAAAAGGGTTTTTGTCCAAGGAAGAATCTTTGGAGCGTTGTTTTCCGCGGTAAAAATTAAAAAGAATAACTTGCCTTGTTCTCGCTTTGGCTTTGTGGTATCGCTGAAAATTTCAAAAAAAGCAGTAGAAAGGAATAAAATTCGGCGCCGGCTGCAAGAGGCTATTCGGCTAAATCTCTCAAAAATCAAAAAAGGCGTTGATGTGGCGGTGATAGCAAAGCCCGGAATTAAAGGCAAGCAGTACGGAGAAATAGAAGAAGATTTAATAGCGGCTTTGGATAAGGCTGGCATAATAAAATAGTTAAAAATAAAAAGCTATTTGACGCGCGTAAAAATTAAACGAAACAAGCGTATTTTATTTTTTCAAAACTTAATACCTCGGGCGTAAGCCCGAGGATGAAGTTTTCCTCCGTCCGCCAGCTGGCGGACGAAAAAAGAAGATACCTCGAGCGTAAGCTCGGGGGAGGTTCATTATAGTAATGAGAAAATTGATTTTGTTTTTAATAACAATATATCAAAGGATTTTTTCCCCGGACAAAGGAATTTTTAAGCGGCAGTACCAAGGATGCCGTTTTTATCCGAGCTGTTCGGAGTATGCAAAGCAAGCAATCGAAAAACGTGGAATTATCAGGGGAATCTGGCTTGGCTCAAAAAGGATTTTGCGCTGCCATCCGTGGAGCGAGGGGGGAGTAGATATGATTAGATGACCAAACGCCAATGGCCAATGACTAAAAATTTAATCATTAAATCAATGAATTATTGATTGGTTATGGGGATTTAGCCATTGATTATTAATTTTGTCTTTCTTATCAACAATTTTTAACGAAATTTTATACAGACCTATTTTTAACGGGCTTATTTTTTTATATAACATTATTCCAGGGCATGATTTGGGCATTGCTATTATTATTTTGACAATTATAATCAGGTTGGCCCTTTTTCCGTTGTTTCAAAAAAGCATTAAAGCGCAAAAAGAAATCAGCGCTCTGCAGCCGAAGATAAAAGAAATTCAGGAAAAATACAAAAAAGACAAAGAAAAGCAAGCCCGTGAATTAATGGCGCTTTATAAGGAGCACAAGGTCAACCCGATGAGTGGGTGCCTGCCGATATTGTTGCAGTTGCCAGTATTTGTCGCTTTTATCAGAGTTTTGCAAGCCGGGATTAAAACAGAGAGCCTGGGGCTTCTTTATTCCTTTGTTGTAAATCCCCAAACAATCAATACCGTGTTTTTGGGAATTATAGACCTTGCCAAGCCCAATATTTTTTTAGCGGTTTTGGCGGGAATCGCGCAATTTGTCCAATCAAAAATGATGGCTCCCAAAACAGCGCCACAGAAAGAAAAAAACGGACAACTGGATTTTTCTAAAGCTCTTACAACACAAATGACTTATCTGATGCCGATTTTTATTGTTTTTATCGGCTTGAAATTCCCGGCCGGATTGCCTTTATACTGGACGGTTATAACTATTTTTGGTATTATACAGCAATATTTTACAGCCAAGGGAAAAAAACAAAACGTATAAAAATGGAAAAATATTTGGAAGAAACAAAAAAAATTATCGCCGAAATGCTAAAAATTATGGGCATAGAAGGAAAAATTGAGACGAGAGAAGACGACACGGGGAAAGTGGTGAATATTTTAACTTCGGAAGCAAGTTTTTTAATAGGGCGAGAAGGAGCAAATTTGTACGCATTTCAACATTTGGCCCGCCTTTTGGTGGGGAAAAAATATGAAAAAGCAGACCTACAGCCGGACCACGGAGAATTTGAAGAAGACAAAAAAAAGAATTTTGTATTAGATGTAAACAATTATCGGCATAATAGAGTTGAAATGCTCAAAAATTTGGCTTTGGATAGGGCTGAGCAGGCGGCAAAAGAAAAAAGAAATTTTTCTTTCCAGCCGATGACTTCTTACGAGCGGCGGATTATTCATCTGGCGCTTAAAGACAGGCAAGATATAATTTGCGAGAGCGAAGGAATGGGGGCGGAAAGGCATATAGTTCTTAAACCGATTTAACGAGCAATATGAGGAAATTTTATTAATCAAAAAATCCCCTTTTCCGGGGATTTTTTAATGTTGATTTAACAATAGTCTTTAAGACGGCGGCTGATGTTTTGTTTCATTATCGATATTATTAGGATTTGAAATTTGATTTACGGAAGCTGAGGGAAAAGATTTCTTTTTTCTTTTTATAAATAAAATTATAATGACGATAATAATTAATAAAATTATTGTTATCAAAATCACTATCCAAAGATGATTTTTAAAAAAATCCATAATATTTAAAAGATAATTTTTTGTATTTTTTTGCGATTCTTCTTTTGTTTCTTCTCCTTTGATGATAGCCACATCGGACTTATTGATTAATTGTGCTACCGTTTGTGCAGGATAAAGCGCTTGGACTTTTTGGAATTCTTCTTTTGCTTTTGAATACTTTTTATCTAAGAAATAATCTATGCCTAATTGATAATGTTGGTTGGTGATATTATTTGTGTTAGTGGCGACATTAAGTTCGTTAAGAAAATCTTTGGCTAAGTTTATCGGGAGAATCCAATTATAACCTTGGGTTTCACTTGAGCCAAAAGTGGCAATTCCTATAACTTCCCCTTTTTCATTAAAGACTGGTCCGCCGCTATTGCCGCCGGCAATGGCAGCGTCTATTTGGATAACATTATAATCTCCTTGTGAAGATTTTTTTATAGCGCTAACAATGCCAGAAGTGAAAGAAGGTTCAATATAGCCGGATTCATTGAGATCGGCAGTAGCTGGAAATCCCATTACAAAAATTCGGCCTCCAGTCTTTGTATCATTTGAATCTCCTAATTTAACGATTGGCGCATTTTCTTTATCTATTTTAATAATAGCAATATCTTTGCCGGGCTGGGGGTATGGCTGCCCCATTTTTTTGATTTCAGGCTGAAATCCTTTAGAAATAAAATCTTGTACAGATCCCTCTGATCTGTTTGGGTCAAAAACAGAAAGCCACCAAGTTAAATTTTTAATTTCTCCATAATCAACAATAAAATTTAATATCTGTTTATGTAAATCAGCTATTGCTATCTGATCGCTTGGCACAGCTTGTGGCGGGAGATTTGACTGTAAATTATCATAAAGTTCATAAGAGAATTGATCCCAAACAAGAGACGAAATATTGTCAGAAGAAGTGTCGGCACAATGAGCATTGGTGAGGATATAACCAGAAGGATTGATAATAAAACCGCTGCAAGAGAATCCTGTTTCCATATCCACAGAGGTCGTTCCCCCGACCCACTGCACGCCCAATTTTCCGTCTTCTTGTTGGACTAACTCTATACTTGGAAAAGTAACGTTTCCTGTGAAAAACATTCCTAATCGCACCACGGCTGGTTTTGAATAAAGGAAGATTTTTTCATCTTGATTCGGCCCCTGTGCTTTTAGTGGACGACTCCAAAATATACTTAATAAGGCAATTATCAGAAAGAATGCAATTTTATTATATTTTGATAGTTGCATATATGTTTATTTTATTAAAATTTAATTTATTTTATTTTCAGCGAATATAAAAGTCCGTCGCGGCGGTTGGTGAAAACAAGATAATCCTCTTCCAAAGAAAGCAAAAGTTCGCCGGCATCGTAGGATTTTTCGCCGTTAGCCGAATAAAGCAATGCCTTTTGGCTGTTTTCCAGATTGATTTTATAAAAAGAGTCGTTTGTGGCAACCATTCTTTTGAAATAAAATCAATCTGGAAAACA